>Ga0137360_10002409_pt1 | contig 11189 bp, 13 predicted proteins | sample Mad1_60_16metaG_FD_104924 | JGI IMG/M metagenome (GOLD analysis project Ga0137360, IMG submission 104924) | Vadose zone soil microbial communities from Angelo Coast Range Reserve, California, USA - Mad1_60_16 metaG | ecosystem: Environmental > Terrestrial > Soil > Vadose zone | place: USA... | reverse complement strand
TGGTTGAGCGGGTTTTCGAGGCGCGTCAGTTCGAGGATTTGCACATACCGATGGCGGTAGTAGCCACCGACCTGAATAGCGGCGAGCCGGTAGTGATTTCACACGGGGATCTGATCGATGCGATACGCGCAAGCTGCGCTTTCCCTGGATTGTTCGAACCAGTAGAGATCGGGACACGCTGCCTGGCGGATGGCGGGCTAGTGGCGCCGGTGCCCACGCGGGCAGCACGCGACCTGGGCGCGGAATTCGTGCTGGGCGTTTCGGTAGGGATGCAAGACGGGTATCGAGGAACTCCCAGCAACATCTTTCAGGTGGTCAGCCGGGCGGTAACCGCGGCGCAGAAGCATCAATCGGAGGTTTGGGAGCGGCACGCGGACCTGGTGCTACGACCAGATGTGCAATCGCTGGCGTGGGATGATTTCGACCGTGCGGATGAGGCCATCGAAGCGGGCGCGGCGGCGGCGCACAGCGCTCTGCCGAGGATACAGAAGTTCTTGGCGCGCGCGGCAAGTATTCAGAGCGTGCAGGAATCCGATGCCCGAGAGCAGGGTCAACTGCGGCTAGTGGAGGCGGTGCGATGATGAACATGAATGCGTTTTACGCGGCGCTGTCCGGCGTAGGCCTGCTTTGGTACGAATGCGGCGATGATTTCGGCGTTTTCTGTTACCGTATTGGCTGTGGCGTGTTTAGCGCGGCTCGCGAGCGAGCGTTTGAGCTTGTGCCGCTGAAAGCCACGACCAATTCGATGAGGACCAAGGCCGCGTGCTCGAATCGATCCTTCATTTTCTCCGCTCACTCTACGACCCCGAAGGACTAAAAGAACTGATACGCAGCGGCGGCGCGCCGCTGGTTTGCACCATCGTTTTTATTGAGACCGGCTTTTTCGTGGGATTTTTCCTCCCGGGCGATTCTCTGCTAGTCACGGCGGGCATTTTTGCGGCGGCGGGCGTGGTGCCGCTACGGTGGCTGCTGCTGCCGGTAATGGCCTGCGCGATTGCGGGCGACCAGATCGGATACTGGATCGGGCGCACGATGGGACCGGCTCTCTACCGCCGGGAAGACTCGCTCTTTTTCCGCCGCAGCCATCTGCAGAGAGCGCACGATTTTTATGAGAAGTATGGCGGCCGCGCGGTGATCTTTGCGCGCTTCGTACCGATTATCCGGACGTTTTGCCCACCGGTAGCCGGGGCGGCGCGCATGCCGTATACGCGATATTTGATGTTCGATATTTTTGGCGGCGTGCTTTGGGTTGGGGCGATGATTTTGGGCGGCTACTTTCTAGGACGGTCCGTGCCGAATATCGGGCAGCAGATTCATTACGTGATTGCGGTGGTGGTGGTGCTGTCCCTGCTTCCGGCGGTGATCAGCATCGTGCGGGCGCGGCGGGCAGTTGCTCGCGGTGAGGCCAGGTAGACGTGGCGGGTCGAAAGGTTCGCGCGGTTATATTTGATATTGGGCGCGTGCTGATACGCATCGATGTGGGTCGCGCGATGAAGGGCATGGCCTCCGGGCTATCGCTGTCGGCCGAGGAGCTTTGGTCGGCCATCGAAAAAGATCCGCGCTGGAAAGACTGGCAGGAGGGCCGCATCACTGCGCGGGATTGGCACTTGTACGTGCAGAGGCGGTTTGGCGGATCGGCGACATTCGAGGAGTTCACGGAGAAGTGGAACCTGGTGCTCGATCCGGAGCCGATTCATGGCAAGGAGTTATTCGAGAAGCTATCGAAAAAGCACCGGTTGGCGCTGCTTTCTAATACGGACCCTATCCATGTGGCGCACATGGAGAAGAAATACGATTTCTTTTCGTATTTTCCAGCGGCGGCGCGCGTGTATTCATGCTCGGTAGGCGCAACCAAGCCAAGCCCGATTATTTATCGAGAGGCGCTTCGCGCGTGCAAAGTCCATGCCGAGGAAGCCGTCTATATTGATGACATCGAGGCGTATGTGACGGCAGCACAGCAACTTGGCATGGCCGGGATCCAATTCAAGTCTCCCGAACAGCTCGTAGCTTCCTTACGAGAGCTAGGCTTGCAGGAGCTGGCTTGACGGTCTGGTAAGCCAGCGTGTGCATTTGGCCACGGCAAACGGACGCAGGTGCGTAATCTTTCCCAGGACTAGTACCCTAGACCGCTCTCCCCAATCCGGTAGGCTCCCTTATCAAGGCCCATACATTCATTTACTTACGCGCGAAGTGCCTGCGTTTGGGCCAAACCTTTGTTTGGTGCGAAGCATGCACTCTGTCAAACCAGGGGACGGAACCGAGATAAATTTCGCCCCATAGGGGTGAAGGAGAAAAGAAAGTCTATGTCCGAAGACAGAATTATCGAAACCAGAGAAACACCAGCTTGGCAGCTTCCCGCGATCGTAGTGCTGGGACTTATCGCGGTAGGCGGTTTGTGGTTTGGCTGGAACGCATCTGCAAAGCTTGACTCGACCCAGCAGTCAGTCGCAGCACAACTCAAGACGACTCAGCAAGCCGTGCAGCAGGACGTTTCTTCGCTGAAGGATCGGCTGGCGCAGGATGAGAAGGCCAACACCGACCTGCAAGGCGACCTGAACGTGGTGACCAAGAAGCTCAAGATTACGCAAGGGCAGCTGAAGACTGCTCGCGCGGAAGCCACGAAGCTTAATGATGAGACCACGCAAAAGCTGACGGCGCTGGATACTTCCGTCAAGGGAGAGCTAGCGACGAAAGCCACGTCGGATGACCTCAAGAACGTGGACACCAAGGTTGGCGGAGTTCGCACAGACCTGGACACCACGCGCGATGACTTGAAGATGGCGCGCAGCGAGATGGGCACCCTGATCGCGCGCAACCATGACGAAATCGACCAGCTCCGCCGCCTCGGCGAGCGCGAGTACGTGGAATTCACAATCGCCGGCAAGAACAAGCCCCAGAAGGTCGGGAATATGACCGTGGAGCTGAAGGGCGTAAACCAGAAGCGTAATCAATACAGCGTGGTGATGGTGGTGGAGGACAAGCGCTTTGAAAAGAAGAATCGGGCGCTGAACGAACCGGTCTTCTTCTACACCTCTGGAACGCGCCTGCCCGAAGAACTGGTGATCAACAAAGTGAGCAAGGACCAGGTCAGCGGGTATGTGAGCATTCCGAAGGCGAATACCCAACAGACGTCCGCAGCGGCGTCAACTTCCGGTAGGTAAACAGGTGAGAGAAGCCCAGCGCCGATAAGTGTGGCGCGGGCGTAAAGGCGGGCAGCTTCGGCTGCCCGCCTTTTTTTGTCGGATCATGAGTCAGTCCCCGGTTTAGCCCTGCTAATCGGACGCTGGCGAAAGACCGTAGTAAGATGTGCGTCGAAACAGTACTTAACGGGCGAGAAATTGCTTAATGACTATTCAAAATTTCCATGATGGCCGTTTCGACGGGTTTTGGATCGCCGCTGACGAGGTTGTGCACCTCTTTCTAAGAACGCAGGGTGGTGAGCGTTTTACTCTGATCCTTCGAGGCGTAGATCGACTGAGCCTTGCCGAAATCAAAGAAGGAAATATCATCTTTGATTTGATTTTCCGCGATGCCGACCAGTTAACGCCTTCTGATATGGAGGAGTTATACGACGTAGACGCTGGCTCGTCGCAGGCCGTTAGCTTGCTGAAAAAAGCTCGCGAGCGAGGACTTCGGGCTTTGGAGATAAACCCCTCATACGGTGCAAGCGCACTCTTCTTGTTTCAGACTTCTGAGTTGCGCGAAACCCATCTCGATCCCAACTCGTGATACCACGCAAACTAGCCCTGTACGTTTTGTTGCGGCGAGCGGCTTAGCGAAACTCCGCTACAATGAACTCCGCTACAGTGACTTGATTAATGTGTGCTGGCCGGGCTGAGCCCGGCGCATAGATTGCGGAGCCCGGCTTGCTTCAGACACCAGCGATCCTTTTTTGCGACATTGATGGGCTCATCCCGGTGCGCGGGAAAATGGCGCCCGGATTTGACGACTTCATTGCGGCGCTGGAGCACGCGGCGATTCCCAATGTTTGGGTGACTACTCGCACGCGGCTGCAGATCGATGATCCGCGCCGGAAGCTGGGCCACAGCCACCCCTTCATTGCCGAAGGCGGCTGCGGTGTGTACCTGCCGGAGGGCTATTTCCATTTGCGTCCGCCAAAGACGCTGCGGCTTGGCCGGTTTACGTGCTTGCCGGTGGTGGAGCCGCAGCCTGCCGCGGCGGAGGCTCTGGAGGAGCTATCCTCGGAGACGGGTGTCTCTGCTGTGGCGCTGCGCTCTTTGTCACCCCGGGAACTGGCGCAGAACACGGGATTGCCCGCAGCGCAAGCGGAATTGATGCGTCATCGCGACTTCGATGAGATTTTTTTCTTCGCAGGCGCCGCTGAGGATGAAATGGACCGTTTTAAGACGGAAACCGCGGCGAGAAGTTGGCAGTTGCGTCCGCGAGGAGTTCTATGGTCGTTGGCACTCGGCGCAAACCTCAAGCAGTGCGTGCGAGATGTTTCCAAGCTTTATACGCGAGCTTTGCGCTCGCAGCCGAAGATCATAGGGATTAGCCGGGCCGATGAAGCTTCGGAGCTTCTATCGGCGTGCGATCGCGGTTTTGTACTGGTGGACAGCGCTACTCGCGCGGAGGATCCTGACAACGCAAGGGAGCGGCTGGCGGGTCGGTTTCGCGAGGTTGAGCTTGGCTCAGAGGACGTCTGGGAGCGGATTATCGACGCGGTGAGCAGCAAGTCTTGATTTCAACGGAAAAAATGTATCGGCTAATTGACGCTTTTTCACAGGGCGAGCGACCATCGCCATCGCTCGCCCGACGTTGCTGCTTGCAAGCTATTGATTCTCGACGGCGATGCGCTCGGCTCCACATTTTTTGAAACTGGCCCTTTACTTGCCAGTGCTGGTATTGCGGCGCGAGAACCGCGTCCGCCGGCAAGTCTCGCGAGGGCCCCCAGCGTAGCGGCCGAGTACTAGGAGACCCCTTACCATGAATCGGCTCGCTCGCTTCATTCGTGTTCCCGCTTCCGAATCACAAAAAGGTTTCATCATCGCTCTTTGTATCGTGGCAATGAGCATCATGGCTGTCGGGCTTGTCTGGCAGGCCGAAATTATCGCGAGCCAGCGGGAAGCGATTCGCTGGTTGGAAACAGCAAAGCTCGGCGGCTGAGGCGAGCAACACAACCCCTAAGTTTTGACCCGCGAACTATCTCGTCACCGCAAAGGCACTCCGACTGCCGAACTGCTACAATTCTGCGCGCAATTGTGCTTCAATACGCGTCCATGGAAGTTATATCCGTGGGAGTTTTCAATGAAACAGATAGCGAGTATTTTGGTATTGGCGGTGGCGCCGGCGCTCTTTGCCGCGCCGCGGCAAGCCGCTCAAGACTCAACTCCGCAGGCCGGCAGCGATAGTCCGTTTTCTTCCTCCAGCCGAGCCACATCGCACGCCCGGCATGGGCGCAGGCATCGCACGAGCAATCACCATCATCACCGCCACACAACGTCGAAGAGCCACAACTCCTAGAAACGAAAATGGGGAGCCGTCAGGCTCCCCATTTTCAATTTTGCTGTGTCGTCTCGGAAGCGACGCTGACTGCGCGTGTGTTTTCGGGCGACCCGCACCGCAAGAGCGGTGTGCTTCAGCTTTGTTTCTGCTCTAAGCCCGGTGGAGTCATGCTCCCTCCAGAGCCCGATGAGCTCACACTTCTGATTTACTCCTGTGCGCGCTTGGGCGCAAGCGAATAGTTGAGGAAATCAACATCGCCTGAAATAGGGATTGTTAGCACGCCTGGGTTATTTAGATCGGAGCTACTTGATCTGGGTTACTTGATGAAGAGTGATTCGCGAAGCTGGTCGCGCCCGACAAACGACTTCACGGTCCGATAGCGGCTGAAGAGATCCTGAATCTCGCGATTTTGATAGACGCGCTGCGCCGGACACAAGACGGGAGAGGAAATCACCTGCAGCGTAGTGGAATCCGCAACACGATACCGCTGAAAGCCTTCCGGTTTCTTGCTGTGGAACATGGCGAAAACTACGCCACCGGGGCGCAGGAGCTCTGTTAGATTCACGACAATTTGCTTCGCGACGAGAGGCTCGAGGTAATCCAGCAAATCCCAAAGCAGAACGGCGTCAAACGAAGAGTTCGGGTATTGCAGGTTGGCTTCCAGGAAACGTGCGGCGCGTGCGGCGGGTGACACGTCGAAGGTATGCTGAGCGGCGCGACCGGTCGCTTCGCGCAGCTTGCCTTCCTCCTCCACCAGAAACTCCTTCCATGCTCGAAGGATATCTTCGGAGGAAACGCGAAATCCGCGCTCGATGAAGAAGCTGAGAGTGGTTTGCCAGGCTGGGCCGAGATCGAGAAGCGTGCCGCGACCCAAGCCATCGAGGTTCCAGAGGAATTCTTTCAATCCATTGGAAACGCGGTTGGATTCGCGAAGTTCCGGTGCTCGCGTCGCGCCGACCGCGGCGACAGGAGCGGGGCCGTTGGGGCGAGGCCGGCCTGAGCTACCCATCGTTTTGGGGACTTCGCGGCTGGAGCCCGCCCCTGCGGCTATGCCAATCCCCAGTTTGTTGAGGAAGCTCATTTAGTTCGCCGCCGACCCGGAACTTACGGGGGAGCTTGCGGCAACAGAGCCGCCCTTGGAGGTTCCGGCAGCGGCGCCACGGGCCTCGACATGTGGCTTCCCGGTTTCGATTTCAACGCGACCGCGCAACACGGCGCCATCTTCGATCATGAGGCGTTCCGTTTGCAAGTCGCCGGCAACATTGCCAGTGCTCCAGAGCTGGATTTTTTCGCGGCCCACAATTCTACCGTCGACACGGCCGCGCACGATTACTTCCCGCGCAAAGATGTCTGCTTTGACTTCGCCATTGGGGCCGACGGTCAGGCTGCCGTTGCTCAAATTCACTTTGCCTTCGACATGGCCGTCGACAAAGAGATCTTCGCTGCCGGTGACCTCGCCCTTGATGCGAATGCCTTGGCTGATGGACGCGGAGCCTTTGGAGGATACAGGAAGGCCAGTGCTAGTTTCGCGGACGGGAGTGCCGCCTATGGCCGGCGAGCCTACAACATTTCCGGGGGCATTTTCCGGAAGTCCCTGCGATTTAACGTCTTCTTTCTTCCACACGATACACCTCGACGAAGGATTTTTACTCCAATAAGTCGCTCTTCGTCGGGCCGGTTGGGAGTCGCGACTTGGAACGGTGAACATAGTACACGACTTAGGGGAATGTAAAGGAAAATACCTAGTAGCTGGTAAGGATGTGACGTTACGTGCTACACCGCTGCCGGCGTGTTCCGCGCGACTGGAACCGCAATAAGTTGCGACTTCTCAGCAGGTTGCCCCTTGCCGCTGGAGGGAGTGTCGGAGTCCGAATGTTGCTCCCAAATGGCGACGAGCATACCAGCTATCTCTCGCGCCAGCTCTTTCACCGATATGCGCTTTTCCCACCAGCGTTCCGGGTCGAAGTCGCCATCCGAGGCGCCTGAAACGCGGATTCTTATGTCCTTGGGGAAGACATGCGAAAAAATGTAGCGAGCGCGACGGGTGTGATAGTTCGAGGTCACCACAATTACGCTGCGCCACTTCTTCTGTCTTGCCACTTGCGCGAGCGCCTTCGCTTCTTCCCGCGTGCTGTCCGCGTCGTGCGGCACTCGGATGATTTTATCTTTTGGCACGCCACGCTCGACCAAATCATGTTCTATCAACTCCGCGACGCCGGCGTACGGACGCAAGCGTCGACCGCTGGCGACAACAACAGGGGCGAGGCCTTGGCGGTAGACCTGCGCGGCATGCGTGGCCCGGTCGGCATAAAAATTATCGTCGCTGAGAACGATGATGGCGTCAGATCGCTCCAGAGTGTCTTCCACCAGCCAGCCTTCACCTACAAGGCGAAAAATGGGATGCCGGGCCAGATAGAAAACGAGCAGCAAGAGAACGACGGCAACAAGTGTGATTAGAGAGGAGAGAATTCCGCCAGTTTGCGACGGGGCCTTGCGCTGCCCGCCGCGCCCTATCATGTATTGGGATCCAGAGAGCGGAGCTGCTCCGCGGCTTGCTCCGGCAGCAACGAATTGAAGTAAACCTCTTTGATGCTGTAGGACTTGCTGCGCTTTTCAAGGATCGGAAGAATTTCGATGTGCCAGTGAAAATCGTCCGACAGCGTTTTCCAATATCCGGCTAGCTCGCCTTTCTTGCTGAGGGTGTTCGGAGCCGTGTGCACCACCAAGTGGTACGCAGGGGCGACTTTTTCCAAGCGGCGCAAGACACGGCTTAGCAGCGCGGCGAGTTGGCGCCGATTGGAACCGGGGCGCGGTTGCTCGAACAGATGATTGTGGCGGCGGTGCAGAAGCCAGACTTCGTAGGGAACGCGTGACGAGTACGGGCAAAGCGCGTAATAATCGCCCTGTACATCGACAATACGCTTCCCTTGTTTTTCATCCTGGCGCACGACGTCGCAGAAAATGCAGCGCTCGCGCTCGCGAAACCATTCACTGGCGGAATTCAGTTCGTACTTGACGCGGCGGGGGACAAAAATCGTCGCCGTGATCTGTGAATGCGCATGTGACCACTCATCGCCGGCGAGCAATCCCTGATTCTTGAAGACGGCGACGTACTTGAAGCGCGGGTCTTTCTTCAAATCGGCAATGCGCGAGGCCCAAACCCAGAGAACGCGCTCGATCTCTTCATCACTGAGCTGCGACAGCTTCTTGTCATGGTGCGGTGTTTCCACCACAACTTCGTGCGCACCGATCGCGCCCATCTTGTCGTACATGCCCTCCGCAACGCGGCCGAGGTCGCCCTCGATGCGGTAAAGCGGGTCCGGATGTGATATCACGAGGACTTGCCAGGGGCCCTCCGCAGGCCAAGTGAGGATGGACGGCCGCTTCTCCACCACTCCGGAATCAAATGGGCACGGCTGCGGGGAGTCGCCTATCGATTCGCGCTGGCCTAACACTACCCAGCTTTGTGTGATGGGATCGCGTCTTATTTCCATGCGGGATTCTTTGGCAAAACCGGCGGCGTGCGCGCAGTTTTGAGCCTTGGATGACAAAGCAAAACCGCTAGAAAATCGTTGTGCCGCGCATCTCTTTTTCTGTTGGTCACGACGGGTAGTTTCTTTGGCGTTGCGGGAATTGTCAAGCAAGCGCGTGGTATGCTCGCGCACGATGGACATCGACGCCGGATTTATGCAGCAAGCGCTGGAGGAAGCGCGCGCCTCCGCAACCGCCGGAGAAGTGCCGATCGGCGCGATCCTGGTGCAGGATGGCAAGATCGTCGCGCGCTCCGGGAACCGCACCATCCGCGATTGTGATCCAACCGCGCATGCGGAAATGGTCGTCTTACGCGAAGCCTCGCGTGCGATCGGAAATTATCGGCTGGCGGGCACCACGCTGTACGTCACAACCGAACCGTGCAGCATGTGCGCGGGAGCAATGATTCAGGCGAGAGTGCCGCGGTTGGTTTACGGTTGCGATGATCCGAAAGGCGGCGCCGTTCGCTCCTGCTTCGAAATTCTTAGCCACCCTCGGCTCAATCATGGCGTCGAGGTGACCGCGGGCATTCTGGCCAACGAATGCGCCGCTATCCTGCAGTCATTTTTCGCTGCGCGACGATAGGCGCATATGGGCGGACGCTACCGCAAACGTTTGGCAGAAATGCCACACCCGAACGGATACATTGCTGAGCAATCAAAGCGTCTGATACGATTACAAAAGCCGCGGAGAGGTGTCTGAGCGGTTGAAAGAGCTCGCCTCGAAAGCGAGTGTAGGGGGAACCCTACCGTGGGTTCAAATCCCACCCTCTCCGCCATTTCACCATTCCTTTGACAACCGCGAGATTACCTATTATTTGTGCTGAAATCGAACTCAGGTCTTGCACTTGAGAGCAAACCTAATCGAGCTTACTGTTCCCCGGCCATGCATACAGATACCCGATTCCCCGAATACTGCGAATTCTCTCCCCACCGTCGGGCTGCGGCCCAAGCTTGCGTCGAAGATTCGTAATGTGAAAATCGATGCTTCGATCGAAGGGCGAAAATTTCCGACCTAGTACGCGCTCCACCAGCTTATCTCGCGTAAGCACCTGACCGGGAAATTCGATAAACATGTGCAACAATTCAAATTCTGCCGATGTTAAATTCAAAGTCCCTTCGGATTTCAAGACGATGCGGGCACCCAAATCGAGTTCCAGATCTCCCAGTTTGATTTTGGGAGGCCTAAGGCCGTTCTTGTTGTCCGATTGCCAGCCAGATCTACGGAGAATGGCAGAGATTCTTGCCGCGAGTTCACGCGGGTTGAACGGCTTCGCCACGTAGTCGTCCGCGCCGAGCTCCAACCCGAGGATGCGGTCAAACTCTTCGCCTCTGGCTGTCAGCATCAGAACCGGGGTCCGCGCGCTCTGTCGAATATCCTTGAGAACGTTAAGTCCCTTCTTGTCTGGCAGCATGACGTCCAGCACGATTAACCCGAAACTTCCTTCAGTTGCCGCCTTTGTACCTGCGTCACCCGTATGCGCAAAGGAAACCCGGAAATCCTCCGCCTCGAGATAGCGCTTCAGGACCTCGCAGAGTTCGCGATCGTCATCCACTATGAGCAGATGCGGATTGAGTTGTTGCGTGGCCCCGCCGGCAACTTCCCTCGCGTTCGCACTCCATGCGCTCTTATCGTCCGTCACGACTGCAACGAATCCCTTCCGAACGGATATGCTTGACAAACAGGTTCCGAACGCAGAAATCGTCTTCCCTGACCGCTCGATGCCATCTTCTTGTCAGCAATAGGATGCAAGTTGGGGTTGACAGGTCATCTTACAAGCCGTCCCCGTATTAAATTCGGGCACCATGCCGCCAAACGGCACTGTTCTGTCCCGCGGCCGAATGGTGGCGGAACGGTATCGAGGTCAGGTAGATCTCCATTCGAGATACTTAAATAGAACAATCGAGCATCCTACAGCTAGTCCCACGCTCACGGTGGTGTGGATATTGCCTTCAGATTCAGCATGTGAGCAGGTTAGGAGCCTCTGTAAGGATTTGTAAGACTCGGGTGGGGCGCGCAGCTCGGGAGCCGGTCGCGGTGTATGCATCAAAATGAGGATCACGGATCAGGAAGGAAGACTCTTGTCTTTTAATCTTCAAGCACGGCTCCTCAAGGTGAGAGCGAGAGTGCCCATGTACCGGCTCTTCCTGAAGATCTTTTTTTGGTATTGGCTGACTGCCTGGGGCATGATC
>Ga0137360_10002396_pt1 | contig 11216 bp, 9 predicted proteins | sample Mad1_60_16metaG_FD_104924 | JGI IMG/M metagenome (GOLD analysis project Ga0137360, IMG submission 104924) | Vadose zone soil microbial communities from Angelo Coast Range Reserve, California, USA - Mad1_60_16 metaG | ecosystem: Environmental > Terrestrial > Soil > Vadose zone | place: USA... | reverse complement strand
GTGAGATCGCCTCGCACTCTGAGCAGACTCTTCGCTTTTTCCAATCCCATGCTGGTGCCGAGCCCGCCATTCAATTTCAGTACGACGGTTTCAGCCGCGAGCATCGAAACATCACCCGGGTCCGGTTGGTCGGTGATGCTTGGAAGGTTCTCAACCGGAGTCAATGACCCTTCCGGGATAAGACCGGCCTCGTTGAGTACTACCTTTTTATACTGGTGCAGAAAGGCTTGGATTGCTGCGGCGCAGACCCGCCTTCTCCATCTTGGCCTGAATCTCGGGCGTCGCGTCAGCCATGAGCAATCAGTTGGCGTGTTGCGCTCCCATCCTAATACCGATAGAAGTCGGGTTTGAAAGGGCCCTCCAAACCAATGCCGAGGTATTCTGCCTGCCTGGCGTTCAATTGCGTCAGCTTGACACCAAGTTTGTCCAGATGAAGACGGGCAACCTTCTCGTCCAACCGCTTCGGCAAAACATACACCTTGTTTTCGTAGGCCTGCCGGTTGGTAAACAGCTCGATCTGGGCCATGACCTGGTTTGTAAATGAAGCACTCATCACGAACGATGGATGTCCAGTCGCGCAACCCAGATTCATTAACCGTCCTTCCGCAAGGATAGTGATTCGTCTGCCATCCGGCCACTCCACCTGGTCCACCTGCGGCTTGATTTTGATGCGTTTGAGCTTCTGATCCTCGAATACGCTGGCGACGTCGACCTCAAGATCAAAATGGCCGATATTCGCGACAATCGCCTGATGCTTCATTGCATCAAGATGCTCCCGCCGGATGACATCACGGCACCCTGTAGCCGTAATGAAAATGTCGCCATCGCGCACCGCTTCTTCGAGGGTCGTGACCTGGTAACCTTCCATGGCAGCCTGAAGCGCACAGATCGGATCTATCTCCGTAATGACGACCCTCGCACCCTGACCCTTCAAAGATTGAGCGCATCCCTTGCCAACGTCACCATAACCGCAAACCACAGCCACTTTGCCCGCTACCATGACATCCGTCGCGCGCTTCAAACCGTCCAGGAGTGATTCACGACATCCGTAGAGATTGTCGAATTTCGACTTCGTACACGAATCATTGACGTTGAAGGCAGGGCAACCAAGTTCACCTCGCTCCATCATCTGATAGAGCCGATGACCGCCGGTCGTGGTTTCTTCAGACAAACCGCGGATACTGGCAAGAAGTTGAGGATATTTCTGATGAACAATCGCGGTTAAATCACCACCGTCATCCAGAATCATGTTGAGCGGCTGTCCATCCGGCCAGAAAATCGTCCGCTCGATGCACCAGTCGTACTCCTCCAGGGATTCTCCTTTCCAGGCAAAGACGGGAATCCCATGCGCAGCCAAAGCGGCCGCCGCATGATCCTGGGTGGAAAAGATGTTGCAGCTTGACCAACGAACCGATGCGCCCAACTCAATGAGCGTTTCGATCAACACCGCGGTTTGAATTGTCATGTGCAGGCAACCGGCAATTCGAGCGCCCGCAAGCGGCTTCGAAGTTCCAAATTCCTCTCGGAGCGCCATTAAACCGGGCATCTCCGTCTCAGCAATTTCGATTTCTTTTCGCCCAAACTCGGCTTGCCCGAGATCGGCGACTTTAAAGTCGGCACCAGACTGCGTTGTAACAGTATTCATGAAGGCTTGGAAAATAGGGATAGAGGCGTCCGCGCACACTTCCGCGCGAAGCCCGAGTGGCTTATACTACGAATGCCTTGAGGGCTTCTGCCTTGTCGGTGCGCTCCCAGCGAAGCGCTTCCAAATCATCCTCGCGGCCGAAATGCCCATAGTTGGTTGTCTTGCCGTAGATCGGACGAAGCAAAGCGAGTTGCTGAATAATCGCCGCCGGCTTGAAATTGAAGATCTCGCGGATGGCTTGCTCAATTTTTATCTCATCGACCGTTGCTGTGCCAAACGTGTCAACCGAAATGCTCACAGGATCGGGATGCCCGATGGCGTAAGCAAATTGAACCTCACATCGATCTGCCAAACCGGCAGCCACGACATTTTTGGCAACGTATCGCCCCATGTATGCAGCAGACCGATCCACCTTCGAAGGGTCCTTTCCGGAGAATGCGCCACCGCCGTGCCGGCCCATACCGCCATAAGTATCAACGATAATCTTTCTACCGGTCAGGCCGGAGTCACCCTCGGGACCACCGATCACGAACCGGCCGGTAGGGTTGATGAGGTATCGCGTCTCGGGAGTAATCCATTCCGCTGGAATTACTTTTTTCATTACCCGCTCGACGAGCGTCTCCCGGATCTCCTTATGTTTTATATCCGCTGCGTGCTGCGTGGAAATGACGACCGCTTCAACACAGATCGGGCGATAGCCTTCGTATTGAACTGAAACCTGGGTTTTCGCATCGGGACGAAGCCAAGGCAATTCGCCGGATTTGCGTAGCCGCGTCAACTCTCTGCCGAGCTGATGACTCAATTGAATCGGAGCCGGCATCAATTCCGGGGTTTCGCGGACGGCGAACCCGAACATCAACCCCTGATCCCCCGCTCCTTGTTCATCTGTTTCCTTCCCCTCAGCCTGTATCGCGTCTACGCCTTGGGCGATATCGCGCGATTGCCGGCTTAACGCTTGAATGATGACGCAGGTGTCGGCGTGAAACAGAGAATCGTTGTGGATATACCCGATCTCCCTGATCGCCGAACGAACTTCGTCGAGATAGTCAAACCTCGCGTTGGTCGTGATTTCGCCGGCGATAACAACCAAGTTGCCCTTTGCCAAGGTTTCGCACGCAACGCGGCTTTGTGGATCCTGGGCCAAACATGCATCGAGTATCCGATCGGAGATAGTGTCGCAGACCTTATCCGGATGACCTTCGGTAACAGATTCAGAAGAGAAGATATAACGTCGCGCCATAGGTAGGATGAAGAGGATTGGCCTGTTAATGGACTACCGCGGACTAGAGTGCGGCGAAAGCAGTAGAGAATATTGACCAATCATGATACGGTGATATATATCGACCGGATTTCCATGCAGTCAACTCTGAATTCTTTGCGCACTTTGGCCGATCCCACCCGTGCCCGGCTCATGCACCTCCTTCAAACCGAAGAACTCTCCGTCGCAGAAATCCAGGAAATCCTCGGCATGGGACAGTCCCGTATTTCAACGCATCTGGCCCAGCTCAAGCGTGCCGGCCTCTTGCAGGATCGCCGCGTCGGCAAGAATATTTACTACAGCTGGGGCGCCGGAGGACCGATCAGACAGCCCGAGCTCCGAACTCTAATCGGATTAGCAATGCATGAAATGCCCGAGGCGGATTCGGACAGCTCCGCGTTGAATCATGTTCTGGCCAAGAGGAGGGATCGTGCCCGCGAACATTTTAACCGGCTGGCCGGAAAGTTTGGACGCAGTTATTGCCCGGGACGATCCTGGCAGGGACTGGCGCATTTGCTTTTGACATTAGTTCCGGCAATCGACGTCGCTGACCTGGGAGCAGGAGAAGGTACATTGTCCCAATTGCTCGCGAAGAGGGCCCGAAAAGTGATTGCCATCGACAACTCGGAGCGGATGGTCGAAGTGGGAACCCAGCTCGCCAAAGATCATGGGTTTACAAATCTGGAGTATCGCCTGGGCGATCTGGAGGACCCGCCAATCGCAGAAAACTCAATTGATCTTGCCATTTTCAGCCAAGCCTTGCATCACGCCAACAGCCCTCAAAAGGCGCTGGGAGCAGCCCGGCGCTCCTTACGGAGTGGCGGCCGGCTGGTTGTCGTGGATTTACTCGCCCACACCTTTGAACAGGCCAGAGAGCTATACGCTGACCTTTGGCTGGGATTTAGCGAGATCGAATTGCTTCGCCTTTTGGAGCAAGCCGAATTTCAGAATCCCGAAGTCCAGGTTGTTTCGCGAGAACCGGTCAGCCCTTATTTTCAGACGGTACTCGCAACTGGAGTCAAATAGCAGGCACACAGGACCCCATGAACTGGATATTTGCCCTTGCGATCGCATTCACCGGAATTGGAAGTATGCACGCAGCAGACGACCTCGTTACGGCCGTTCAGAAAACCGGCCGGTGCAGGACGTTTGTAAAAGCAATCCAGGTCGCCGGCCTGACACAAACAATAAAAGGATATGGCGCGCTAACCGTTTTTGCCCCGGTCGACGAGGGGTTCGCTGAACTGCCAAAGGACATTTTTGATGAATTGATGAAGCCGGCCAACAAGCCCAAGCTGGCGAGCATCATACTGGCACACATCATAAAAGGAAAAATGTTGGCGGCACAGGCAAAGACCACGACGGTAACAACTCTGGGCGACTCGAAAATTCATCTGGCTAAAGAGGGCTCTTCATTGTCGTATGGAGACGCGAACGTAGTGAAGCCTGATCTGATCGCGAGCAATGGCGTAATCCATTTAATAGATAAAGTTGTGTTACCGGAACAGGAAGAGCCACCAGCCGAGAAAAAAGAGCGCAAATCAAGCACACGCCCGGGACAGACCCCCGTCTTGTCCCCGCGATGAGAGCTCTTTTGCCAGAGGTCGGCTGCGCTCTTCTCCAGCGATCACAACTACCTGCAGAATTGTGACTTGTGCAAGGAACTTCAAATCATTACCGTACGGCTCAAAGAGCGTTCTTTCTCCTGTTCCTTCTCGCCTGCACGTCCGTTCACGCCGCATGGGAAATCACGCAGAGGCGCGATTTGAAGGATCCGGGCGGCAAAGTGCATGCCTCAGAATTGCTGTTATCAGACGGAACCACTGACGCGGCGGCGCAGGTTGTCTATTTCTCACCGCATGAAGTTCGCTTTCAAGTGATCCCCAATCTCCAAGGTAAGATCGATGGAGTTCGAAGCGCCGTCGATGCGGCCCAGGGCATGGCCGGGATCAACGGAGGATATTTTGAAGCCGATCTTAGTCCGCTTGGGTTGCTGATCAGTAACGGTCGTGTGATTCATCCCGCCCGGAAGGCGAAGCTTTTGTCCGGAGTTTTCCTGGTAAAAGAAGGACGCCCGGAAATCATACGATCTCGTGAACTTGTGAGCACCAAAGGCGTTCAGCAGGCGATTCAATGCGGGCCTTTTCTGGTTGAAGGCGGGCAACCGGTTCCCGGTCTAGACGCAGAAAGGGTCGCAGCAAGAAGCTTCGTCTTTTTCTGCGGCCCAACCTGCTGGGGCTTTGGAACCTGCCGCTCGGTGACGTTGGCTGCAATCGGAGAGATGCTCGCTAAAGCAAAATTGATTCGAGACAATCGCATTATCCAGGCCCTCAACCTCGACGGAGGTTCGTCGACTGCTCTTTACGCGAAATTGGGCGATAACGAAATTTTCTCCGAGGGAAGATCAATCGTCAGCAACTATCTGATCATCGGCGCCGCCCGCGAGCCGAAAGCATCCGGCCCAAATTTTTAATTGATTCCCCCGCAGCACTCACCCAATTTCCCGCATTCCAGCTGTGAACAATTTATTGAAAGTCAAGTTTGCGTTCTGCCTCGCGGCGGCACTTCACCTCCTCCGTCTCTCCGCGCTTGCGCTCGATCCGGAGAAGCAGGCGGTCATCGATAACTACGAACAACCTTTCACGACATATTTGGCCGCGATCAAGGATCTTGGGGTAGCGCTCGAGAATGTAAAGACCGGAGCAGAGTTCGTCAAAGCCGCGGATAGCTTTTGTGACAAGGCGAACAAGTTTGTCGACGAATTTAATGACAACAAAGAGCGATTTGCCAATTCAGCGGTCGTCAGGTCAATGGACGATGATCCGGACTCAAAGAAGGCAATGAACGACTACCTGGAGTCCCTGAAAGAAAAGCTGGAAGACGCGAAGCCGATTTTCGACAAACTGGTGAGCACCCTCAACAAGTACCCCACCTCGACGGAGATCGACCGGATCCGCGATCGCGTTGGCGCGACCTTTCAGCGACTACAGCTCCTGTATATGTAAAGCTCTGCGACTTCTGCGTGGAACTTGGAATCCGTCCCTCCAGTGCATCACCCTTGGGCATTTTTCGCCAATATTCGTTTTTCATTGGATAGGGCGTAAAGCTCTCTCCGGTAATCTTCCCCTCAAGCGCTTCCATCACCAATCCCTGGAGAAGCTTTTCCCAACGCCGCCACCACGATTGAGCGGCGACGATCCTGTTCGATGGCCGAGAGAATCGGCGCCGTCTGCAGATCTGACGGTTGCTCGGGCAATTCAACCCACGAACGGCAACCGCCATACGATCGCTGATTCGGGAATTCCCAAGTCGGCGAGATCCGATGAGCCCGAACAAAAGCCACATATAGCCCGTTGCGGTCATCGTAATGAAATCGCTCGCTCAGAACGGACGGTTTCAAAACGTGGAACTGGTCTAAATCGCCAATCAGGGCAAGGTCTTCAACCCAGCGGCTAAACTCCACCTCCAAAAACAATTTGATCGCAACCGAGCTCGGATTCGGTTCCAACGCTCTCTCTTTTCCGAGGCGCGTTCTTTCAATCTGTTCGTGGAAAAAGGTGGGGAACAAGAAGAAGTGCGAGAATTTGAAATGAAATCCGTCGCGGCCTTCGGCTATTCCTCCCTTCCGGAAGATCAGACTGGTTTCGCCTCGCTCGATCGAATCACAAACGATAGCCCACTCCTTGAAAGCGTGTCGAGAGATCTCGATCTTTGCTGCGTTTGGTTTTTTCATTCGTGCGTGCTAGTAAGAGGTGTGAAAATCCGATACATCACGGTCCCGCTCTATAGAATCCTTGAAAAGCAAAATCTCCTAATGATTAATGCGCGGATACAGAAAAACTTGGCTCTTCTGCAACCGGTTTTGGTTATCAAGGATTTTTGCGAATCCAAATTTAGTTGGCGCGTCTCGTTTCCTCTATAATCTGCACCTCATGCCCTTGAAGATTGATCTTCACTGCCACTCTTTTTTTTCCGGGGACGGAGTGAGCAGTCCCGAACAATTGATCGGGGCGGCGCGAAAGAAAGGGCTGAATGGGTTTGTGATCACCGACCACAATACCTGCGACGCGATCACTTACATGGTGAATGCGGGCCTGATGCGAAAGGACGGCTTGCCCGTTAACGATTTTCTAGTCGTTCCAGGGATCGAAGTCACAACCGCGGAAGGGCATCTTCTTTGTATCGGAGCTGTGTTGCCAAATCTAAAGGGCAGAACGGCACTGGAAGTTTGCCGTCTCATTCACGAGGCAGGCGGCCTGGCTATCCCGCCGCATCCTTATGATCTTTTTCGCGCTGGCATCCGAGAGAATGTGCTGAACACCCTTCCTATCGATGCCATTGAAGTGTTCAATGCTGCGAGCACTCTCAAGCGGTACAATCATTTGGCATTCGACTATGCAAGAGAGCGGGAATTGCCAATGATTGCGGCAAGCGATGCTCATCACTACGCCGCAATCGGGACTGCTTATACGATTCTGAAGACCGATGATTTTTCGGTGAGAGGAATTCTGGAGCAGATTCCGAAACAGAACGATCTGAACCAGGAATACCTCTCGGTTAGGCAAAATCTGCGAAAGACCTGGAACAATTGGCTACGGCTCAAGAAACGGAAATCGGTTCAAGACATGCTCTCCGGAGAAAACCGGCCCAGCGAATAGAGGGCATACGCGCTAGCCCTGAAGCGCTTGAGGCCCTCGGCCCAGGCTGGAGGGGCGTTGCTCGCAGCGCCCGGGTGCGCGCAAAAGATAATTAGTTGGCAAGCGTTACGAACCCGCGGGAGTTGCAAGCAACTCCCCTCCAGACGAGGCCTTAGTCAATGGTCGATTTCGACTCGAACAGCGCGCGTTTTATCCAGCCTGAGAATTTCCCCGGGGGAGAAATGAATTCGAGCTTTGGGATCGGTTACCTTCTCACCACGCCATTGTACACTCCCCTGCTCTACCAGCCGGCGGGCTTCGCTTCGTGATTTCGTCAGTTGGAAACCCTGTGCGTATGCCGCAACCACTGCGGAAATGATATCATCGCCGAGTTCGCCCAGCCGCACCTTCGGCAACTCGGCCGAAGAGAGGTCGCGCCTCGCAAATCTCGCTTCAAAATCGTCAAGCGCCGACCGTGCTGCGCCCCGGTCATGAAATTGCTCTACGATGCGATATGCCAACTGTTTTTTGGCCTCCATCGGATGAGTTATAGGCACCGTTTCGCCCAGGAGAATCTTGTAATAACGAGCCATCAGCTCATCGGAGATGCTCATAAGCTTGCCAAACATCTCCGCCGGCGGCTCGTCGATGCCGACGTAGTTTCCAAGACTTTTGCTCATTTTCTGGAGGCCATCCAACCCTTCCAGAATGGGTTGCAAACATGCGACCTGCTGCGGTTGCCCCTGATCTTTCTGCAGATCTCGACCGACCATGATATTGAATAGTTGATCTGTCCCACCCAGTTCCACATCCGCCCGGGTCATTACAGAATCCCAGCCCTGCATGAGCGGATACTGGAATTCGTGAAGAAAGATTGGCAACCCTTCCTGGAGCCGGCTCTTGAAATCTTCACGCTGCAGCATCTGCTGAAACGTCACTCGACTGTTTAACCTGATGACATCCATGAAGGCCATCCGCCCAAACCACTCGCCGTTGAACACCACTTCCGTGCGAGCGGTATCAAGTATCTTGAAGGCTTGAACCTTGTAGGTCTCGGCGTTGGCAATGACCTGTTCGTAAGTCAGTATCGGTCTGGTGGAAGATCGGCCGCTCGGGTCGCCTATCATCGATGTAAAATCGCCGATGATCAACACCGCTTGATGCCCGGCGTCCTGGAACTGCCTGAGCTTGCGCAAATTGATGGAGTGGCCGAGATGCAGATCAGGCGAAGTCGGATCGACGCCCAATTTCACTCGAAGAGGGCGGCCTTCTGCAAGCTTCTGTCTCAGCTCGGGTTCGCTAATGATTTGCGAGCCGTCCCGTTTCAGAAATTCAATGGTGTCGTCTAGTGATTCCATGTGAGGCTGTTGAGCGGGACGAATGCTGGCCCAGATTCCTGTCGGACGCAACTAGTGCCCTGTCCCCGAAATAGGACGAGTTGCTTCCCATCCGATACTTGTCGGAGGCGATTCCCCCCTCTGGAAATCCCGCGTGCGCGGGCTCGCGAGATTTCTAGACTATTGCAATCTAGTCGCGGCAGCCGGTTTTGGAGCTTCTTCCGGCGGACCCGAGATCGGCTCCGGCTTCTTCGCGGAAATCCTTTCAACCACGTAAAACAACACCGGAATAAGAAAAATCGCGATAAATGTCGCTGCCAGCATTCCGCCGATGACCGTGGTTCCAAGAATTCGCCTCGACACGGCTCCCGATCCAGCAGCCGTCCAAAGCGGCACGCAGCCGAGGATAAACGCAAAGGCAGTCATCAGGATCGGCCGAAGCCGCAAACGGGCGCCGGCCAACGCCGCATCAATGATCGGCTGCCCTTTTTCGTACTCGGCTCTGGCAAATTCGACAATCAAGATCGCGTTCTTTGCCGCAAGACCGATCAACATGACCAAACCGATCTGAAAATAAACGTCATTTTCGAACTCTCTGGCATAAAGCGCCAAGAAGGCGCCGAACACGGCTATTGGCGTACTAAGAAGGACGCTAAACGGCAAAGTCCAACTTTCGTATAGGGCCGCAAGAATCAGAAAGACGAACAGCAGCGAGACCCCGAAGATCACGGCGGGCGGCACTCCTTTCTGGGCTTGCTGTTCCTGGAAGGACATGTCCTTATAGGCAAGCCCCATCTCTCTCGGCATCGTTTTGGCAAACACATCTTGGAGCACTCCCATAATTTGGTATGTGCTAACACCCTCCTTCCCACTAATATTCAACTGGGCGCACCGATGAAGATTGTAGCGCATCGTAAACTCTGGTCCTGTGTGCGGCTCCACCCGCACCATCGAAGAAAGGGGGACCGGATTTCCGATATCGTTACGCACGTAAAACTGGCCGATATCTCCTGCATTCGTTCGGAATGGCCCATCCGCTTGGACATAAGTCTGCCACGTCCGTCCGAAGAGATTGAAATAATTGACAAACGTACCGCCCATAAAGACTTGGGCGGTTTTATACACGTCAGACAATTGGACTCCTTGCTTCAGGACCTTGTCTTGATCAACATAGAGAAAAAGCTGAGGAACGCTTGGCAACCAAGTGGTTAGGATACGTTCAATTTCCGGGCGCCGTTGCACAGCTTTCATGAATTTCTGGGTTTGTTGCGCGAGGAACTCCACCGGCATCCCAGCAACATCTTCCAGGACGGCAACCACCCCGCCTGATGTTCCTATTCCCGGGATCGCCGGCGGCGGGAAAGAGAACGCAATCCCGTCCGGAATTTTCGCGAGCGCTTGATTTGCGCGCATCATAATTGCGTTTACTTGTTCCTGAGGGGAAGTGCGCTCGTCCCACGACTTCAGGCTCACAAAGAAAAAGCCGTTATAGGTAGTGTTCACTTGGCTCAGCAGGCTGAACCCGGCAATGGTCGTAACGTATTCCACTCCAGGCGTGTTTCGGAGGATGTCCTCGACCTTTGCGCAAGCGGCGCTGGTTCTTTGCAGCGACGCGGCTTCAGGCAACTGCAAATTGGCATAGAAATAGCCCGGATCCTCGGACGGGACAAAAGATTGCGGGAGTTTTTTACCAAGCCAACCGGTGGCATACAGGACCGGAATGAGGAGCAACATCCAGAATAGCCCGCGGCGCATCAAAAGTCGGCATACGCCTACATAACCGTTGGTCGCGGCCCCGAAGATCTTGTTAAATCCATCGAAGAAAAATCCCAATGGCCCTCGGCCAGATTTCTTCTTGGGCCGCAGCAGAAGCGCCGCAAGCGCAGGGCTCAACGTCAGAGCGTTGAATGCCGAGAAGATCACCGAAACTGCAATGGTAACCGCGAACTGCTGGTAGAGCCGGCCAGTGATGCCGGGAATAAACGCGGTCGGGAGAAAGACTGCCGCGAGAATAATTGCGATGGCGGCCACGGGCGAAGAAACCTCTTCCATCGCCTTAAGCGTTGCGTCTTTTGGCGGCAGGCCCAGTTCGATGTGATGTTCGACCGCTTCGACCACAACGATCGCATCATCGACCACCAGACCAATGGCCAAGACGAGTCCCAGGAGGGACAGCGTGTTGACCGAAAACCCAAGCAGAGGAAAAATTGCGAACGTGCTGACCAGTGCAACCGGTACGGCACACAACGGAATTAAAGTGGCTCGCCAACCTTGAAGGAAAATAAAGACGACAATGATGACCAAAATCAGCGCCTCCGCCAAGGTCTTGTAAATTTCCT
>Ga0137360_10002395_pt1 | contig 11218 bp, 8 predicted proteins | sample Mad1_60_16metaG_FD_104924 | JGI IMG/M metagenome (GOLD analysis project Ga0137360, IMG submission 104924) | Vadose zone soil microbial communities from Angelo Coast Range Reserve, California, USA - Mad1_60_16 metaG | ecosystem: Environmental > Terrestrial > Soil > Vadose zone | place: USA... | reverse complement strand
GGCGCCGGACATGCCGGATGCGAGGCCGCCATGGCCGCCGCCCGCATGGGCCTGAAGACCGCCCTCTACACTCTCAACGTCGATCTCATTGCTCAGATGTCGTGCAACCCGGCCATCGGCGGCATTGCCAAGGGGCATCTGGTTCGCGAGGTAGACGCACTGGGGGGCATCATGGGCGAAGTCACCGACGCGGTCGGCATCCAGTTTCGCCTGCTCAACACTTCGCGTGGCCCGGCGGTATGGTCTCCCCGCGCCCAGTGCGACAAGCAGGCCTACCGCCAGAAGATGCGCGAGGTGCTGGAATCCCAGCCCAACCTGAAAATCAAGCAGGCGGAAGTGGCGGATCTGATTCTGGAAGAGTCGGCGGTCGTTGGTCGTTCGTCGTTAGCAAATTCCCTTTCTGGTTATCATTCCGAGGAGCGCAGCGACGAGGAATCTGCTTTTGCCAACGACCAACGACTCGCGACCAACGACAGCGAGCACAAGCGAGCCATTGGCATCCGCCTCCGCGACGGCCGCACCGTCGGTGCCGAGGCGGTCATTATCACCACGGGCACGTTTCTTAACGGTCTGATCCACTGCGGAGAACAGCAATACCCGGCAGGACGCTCCGGCGAACCCGCCGCAGTGCTGCTCGGCGAGAGCCTGAAGCAACTCGGTCTGCGCGGCTGCCGCCTGAAGACCGGAACTCCACCGCGTCTGGACGGACGCACCATCGACTGGTCTCGCTTCGAGGTGCAACCCGGCGACGCCGACCCCACGCCCTTCAGCTTTCGCACCCGCCGTGTCGCTCACCACGATTCGCAGGTCCCTTGCTACATCGCCTGGACCACACCCGAGACCCAGCGCATCATCCGAGAAAACGTCCATCGTTCGCCCATGTACAGCGGCCAGATACATTCCATCGGCCCACGCTACTGCCCGTCGATCGAAGACAAGATCGTCAAGTTCCCCGACAAAGTCACGCACCAGCTCTTTCTCGAACCTGAAGGCCTGAATACTCACGAGATTTACGTCAACGGCCTGAGCACATCCTTACCAGTAGAGGTCCAGCTTGAGATTCTGAAGTCAATCCCCGGCCTGGAGAACGCCGATATGCTGCGCCCGGGTTACGCCATCGAGTACGATTCCATCGACCCCACCGAACTCGAACGCACCCTCGAAACCAAACAAATCGCCAACCTCTTCCTGGCTGGCCAGATTAACGGCACCAGCGGCTACGAAGAAGCCGCCTGCCAGGGCCTGATGGCGGGCATTAACGCAGCTCTTAAAGTAAGCAATGACGCACCGCTCATCCTCGATCGCACCGAGGCCTACACCGCGATCCTCATTGATGACCTGATCTCCAAGGGCACCAACGAGCCTTATCGCATGTTCACCTCGCGAGCCGAGTTCCGCCTCCACCTGCGCATCGACAACGCCGACCGCCGTCTCACTCCGCACGGCCGTCGAGTCGGCCTTATCCCCGACGCTGCCTGGACCGACTTCCTGGCCAAGCAAAAGCGCCACGAATCCGTAAAGCGGTGCCTAGAGCGAACCCGCCTGACCAGCGCGATGCTAGAACAAATACAAGACCAGGTGGGGACAGCCGCCCCCGGCTGTCCGGCCGAACCAAGCTCAGCTGCAGCCAACGACAAGCGACCAACGACCAACGACTGCACTTCCGCCGTAGGCCAAAGCCTAGCCCAGCTCTTAAAGCGCCCGGAAGTCCAGATAGAGCACCTGCTTCCAATCCTCCGCGAAGCAACCCCCGAGTTTTTCGAAAGAGAAGAAATGCCTATAAATCCGCGCGAATCCGTGGCCGGCCTTTCTTCGTCAATCCACAACCACCTCAAGTCCATAGAAACCGAAATCAAATATGAAGGCTATCTTCTGCAACAACAGCGTGCCATCGACCGCTTGAAGAAGGCCGAGGAACACACCATCCCGCAATGGTTCGACTATGGCTCGGTCAGCGGCCTTTCCCGCGAGATGCAGGAAAAACTGATCAAGATCCGCCCCCGCACCCTCGGCCATGCCTCGCGTATTCCCGGCGTCACCCCCGCCGCGGTCTCCCTGGTGCACGTCTACATCGAAATCCAGGCGAGACGCCGCAAGCAAACTGCCGCCATCTAGAGTCCCGGCGTTGAAACGCCAGTCTATTGTCAATCGTCCCTACGGGACCAAGCACGATTTCCTCTGCGTCCTGGTGTCGTCCATGGTTAAATCTTGGTGTCATGAACACCAAGGCCTTCGCCCAAATCGAAAGCCCGCTCGGACCACTCTTACTCGCCGCCGACGAAACCGGCCTGCGCAGCATCGAGTTCGTAAACGCAAGCCGCCCCGCCTCACCCGATCCCGAGTGGCATGAAGATTTCGAGCGCTTGCAGGAAGCCGCACGACAACTCCGCGCCTATTTCGCCGGAGAACTGGAAACGTTCGATCTCCCCCTGGCGCCCGCCGGTACAGCGTTCCAACTTGCCGTATGGCACCGACTGTGCGAAATCCCATACGGAGAAACCATCTCCTACGGCGAACTCGCCCGCCGCCTCGGCAACCCCAACGCCTCACGCGCGGTCGGCCTGGCCAACGGCGCGAACCCGATCCCCATTGTGATCCCTTGTCATCGCGTAATCGGCAGCAACGGAAAACTCACCGGCTACGGCGGCGGTCTGCCGATCAAAGAAAAGCTTCTAGCCCTGGAACGTCGCCAACTCCGCCTGCTGTAAGGTTCCTTCGTGCAATGGAGTTGGCCTCGAGCCAAGCCGAAGGGTGTCCTTGGTGGTTCAAGCTTTTCGCGTGTGCCTCCACGCCGCTTCAGTTACCATATCTGGTAGATAAAGAAGTCAGGAAAAACCCGCATCTAACCAAATATGACCAACCACTACCTCGTGCTCGCCGTAGGTTTCCTGCTAGTCGCCTCAATGGCTTCAGCCCAGACCGTCGATCCCGCGCTGCGGCCGCCCAAAGGCGCCCAGGTCGCCATCGTTGTCTTTGAAGACCTCCAGTGCCCCGACTGTCGCCGCGCCGCGCCCCTGGTCGAAGAGGCCGCCAGAACCTACAAAATCCCGGTCGTCCGCCACGATTTCCCTCTGCCCATGCACAATTGGTCTTACGACGCCGCCATCATCGCCCGCTATTTCGATACCCGTTCCAAACAGCTGGGCAACGATTTTCGCGACTACATCTTCCAGCACCAACCCGAGATCACGCCCCCAACCCTGCGCGCCTTCGCGGAAAAGTTCGCCACCGGCCACAAGGTCGAGCTGCCCTTCGCGGTCGATCCGCAAGGCAAGCTGGCGGAAGGAATTAATCAGGATAAAAATCTCGGCCAGCGCGTCGGCATCAATCACACCCCAACCATTTACGTGGTCAGCAACAAGACCCAGGGCAAGCCCTTTGTAGAAGTCGTAGACCGCACCCAGCTTTTTCAGTTGATTGACGCCATGAAAAATGAGTAGTGCGGAGAGCCGGTGTCATGCCTTTGGCCGCATGACCACAGTCACCGTGAGTTCCGCGGAACAACAGGACGGCCCGAGAAGCTTCCCGCAACTATCTGCCAGTGCTCTTCATTTTTCCCAGCCCTTGCTAGCTTCGAGTGCGATAGAACCAGTCACCTGCTAAATTTCTTTGAAATTAACCTAACCCAGCTGCCAAACCGTATCCAAAACCGTCCCATCCACCCACTTCACCACCGCCACAGGACTATCCCCCAACTTCGGCCGCGCCGGCTTCCCCCCGCAAATCCGTTCCACTTCCGCCTTGATGTCCTGAATCGGACGTATTGGCAGCGTCGATCCCATCACCGCATCCATCAAATCCTGACGCCTCGGATTGATCGCAATCCCGCGCTCAGTCACCACCACGTCAATCAACTCTCCCGGACCGGTCAGGGTCGTCACTTCATCCACAATCACCGGGATGCGATCGCGGAACGAAGGCACAGCCAGAATCGTGCACCCAGCATCCAGACAATTCTGCCAGCCGCCTATCCCGTGCAGTAGTCGTCCGTCGGAGTGCGTCACCACGTTGCCATTAAAGTTCACATCCACTTCGGTGGCGCCCAAGACCACCGTATCCACCATCGAAGCGAACGACCCCTTGCCGTGATAGTTGTACGAAGTAAACGGCGAGGTCGCCACATGCCGCGCGTCGCTCGCAATCGACTTAACCGCATCCAGATCAAACGTCTGCCCATCGAGAATGTAGTCAGTTAACCCTTCCTGCAACATCTCCACCAGATAGCGCGTCGATCCACCACGCACAAATCGCGCCTTCACTCCATCTTCTTTCATCATGCGGCGCAGATAATCCACAAACGCCAGCGCGATCCCACCCGCGCCGGCCTGAAACGAAAACCCGTTGCGCATGATTCCCGCATCGCGCAGAAATCGCGCCACATACTCCGCCACCCGCAGCCGGTCCGGCGACCGTGTAATCTGCGTCGTCCCCGAAACAATCTTCGCCGGATCGCCAATCGACTCCACTTCCACCACGCAATCCACGTTGTTGCCCTGGATCTGCCACGGAACGCAGGGAAATGGCACAAGGTTGTCGGTGACAACAATCACTTGATCCGCATACATCGAATCCGCCAAAGCAAATCCCAGCGACCCGCACGCCGACTTCCCATGCGATCCATCGGCATTGCCAAACGCGTCAGCGGTCGGCGCCGCGATCACCGCAATATCAATGTGTACTTCGCCATCTTGAATCGCCTGCCAGCGACCGCCATGCGACCGCAAAACCCCCATGCCGCGCATCTTCCCCTGCGTGCAGTAGTCCCCCAGTGGCCCATTCATGGACCCTTCAATGTGATGAATCACTCCCGACTGCATCAATTCAATCGCGCCCTTCTGCGAAGGAAACGACGCGCTAGGAAACCACATCAAGTCCTTGACGCCCATCCGCGCCGCCGCCTCCAGCATCATCAAAGCCACGCGATCGCCATCCCGCAAGTGATGATGATTCGAAAGCACCATCCCATCGCGCAATCCGCACTTGTGCAAAGCCGTCTCCAGCACCGCCATCCGCTTGTCGCCGCCGTCGGGATAATCTTTCCCCGACCGCACCGGAGGCGCAGCCTTCCGCCCCCGCGGCTGATACTTCCCCACCCCCAGGTAGGGGATCGCCGGCTTGCCATTCACCATCCCCGGCACCATGCGCCCCGCCGCGTTCTGTACCAGCTCAACTTGCTCAGTCATCGCTTCCCCTGCGTTCGTCGAATAGTTCCTACTCTTGCCCAAGGCCCGGCGTTTCGTAACGCCGGCGTCCCGCCCTCAGAGGCCAAGCATCGCCAAGCCGACGAAAGGCTGAGCCATCATGGGGCACATTATCACAACAGTTGCGGAAGAAACGTGCGACCCTCGCCCATGCGCCAGTGATAAAATAATCTGGTCTAAACGCTCAGGAGAACCGGGAATATGGCCGACGCCAAAGTTCTATCCAATCAGAAAACAATCCTAGCTAACCAGGCCACAATCGTAAAAAATCAGAAGGCAATTCTGTCCAACCAGAAAACCATCGTGAAAAATCAGGGGACACTCCTAGCCAACCAGGGCGCGATCAAAAAGAATCAGTCCGCCCTCACTGAAATTCTGAACAATCAAAAACAAATTCTGGCCGCCGTTAAGAAGTAAGTCGGCCCCGCGCCTAGCGGCGAAGCTGCGGGAGAATGCGCCCGGGGCGCAAGCCACAAACTCATCAGCCCGGAGGAATCCCGCGCCGCGAGCGCTGGGTCGCCACCGGCGCCTTCCTCCTCTCCCGGCTGCGCAGATTCCGGCGCCACGATATTGCACGTATACGATCCTTTGCCCCACCGCACATTGGTCTTAAGTCTTCTCAAAGTTGCTGCCCGCATCGAATTTCGACTGGCTCGCACTGAGGGTCAGTTGAAAGTGACGATGTGAACCGTAACGTTAACAATGCCAAGCAGCCATAGGCGGAAAGTCCGAGCTCGGCAAAGCAAGGGCCAGGGCGGGCGAGTTTCCGATTCGCCACGGGCCATGAGGACTGCCGGCGGTTGGTGCCGCCAGGTCCTTACGGACGCCCCGTTGTAGAGGACTTTCGCCTCCTAGCAGTCGAACATGCTTGGCACACGGAGAAAGGGGCACGGCGCTCGCCGTGCCCCCTCACACTTCGTCTCCAGTTAAGTTCAATCTAAGCAGTTGATGCTGCCGAGACAGGTTCGGCCCTACGTCTGTCCAATGCGCTGGCCCTACGATGCTGCCGAGCTTCGCTGGGCTTGGCCGAGTCAGGGACTCGGCCCACCCAGACGTTGCTAGCTGCAGCCGCTCGTACTCCCACAGCTCCCGCACCGGTAGCAGCTCCCATTCCGCGTCATGATGGATCCGCAGAAGCTGCAGGTTGGGGCATCGCCTAGGTCGATGAGGCTGGCCAGGGCATCGGCGGCGTGGACTGAACCCGGCGCCGGAGGCCGGACTTCAGACCTCTGATCGGAAACTCCGGAGCCGCTCAGCTCTCCCACGCCATCGGACTGAGATGCGGCACCGGGCGTTCTCATTCTGAGATTTTCGAACAGCATCTGCTGCTGGCCGGTTAGGAAGCGCAACTGCAGCCAGCGAAAGATGTAGTCCATGATCGACTTGGCGAAGCCGATGTCGGGATTATTGGTCCAGCCGCTGGGTTCAAAGCGGGTGTGGGCAAACTTTTCGCAGAACAGTTTCAGCGGCACGCCGTGTTGCAGCGCGATGGAGACGGCCAGAGCGAAGCTGTCCATGAGGCCGCTGACCGTGGAGCCTTCCTTGGCCATGGTGATGAATAGCTCGCCGGGACTCCCGTCGGGATACAGTCCTACGGTGATGTAGCCCTCGTGTCCGCCCACGTTGAATTTGTGTGTGATGGAGGCGCGCTCTTCCTGCAGTTTGTGGCGGACCGCGCGCGGCGGAGCGTTGAGATTTTCTTCTTCAACATGTACGGCCGCGGCGGCGGAGTCGCCCTTCTTGGAGAGCGCCGTGGTGGTTCCGGCAGCGCTCAGCGGTTGCGACTTTTTGCATCCATCACGGTAAACGGCCACAGCCTTCAGCCCCAGTTTCCATGCCTGAAGATAGGCCTCCATGATATCTTCCACGGTGGCATTCTCCGGCAGGTTCACCGTCTTGGATATCGCGCCGGAAATAAAAGGTTGCGCCGCCGCCATCATTTTCAGATGGCCCATGTAATGAATTGACCGCGTACCCTTGGCCGGCTTGAACGAGCAATCAAACACCGCCAAGTGCTCGTCCTTGATATCGGGCGCTCCCTCGATCGTCCCGGTGGCGTCGATGTAGCTGACAATCTTGTCAGCTTCGTCGTGATCGTACCCGAGCTTGAACAAAGCCGTAGGCACAGTATTATTCACGATCTTAATCATCCCCCCACCGACAAGCTTCTTGTACTTCACCAATGCCAAATCCGGCTCAATCCCGGTAGTATCGCAATCCATAAAAAATCCAATTGTGCCTGTTGGGGCTAGAACCGTTACTTGGGAGTTGCGGTAGCCGTGCTTTTCGCCGCTGGCGAGGGCTTCGTCCCAGCAAGCCTTGCTGGCTTCGTAGAGCGGAGTTGGGACGTTGGTTTTGTTGATGTTGTTGACGGACGCGCGGTGCATGCGGATTACGTCCAGGAACGGCTCGCGGTTGATGTACCAGCCGGGGCAGGCCCCGCCGGGCATAACGTTTGATCCGAGGTTGGTTTCGGCTAAGCCCTTCTTTGTGGGCTCGGTTGCTGGTACTAGCGCTGGGCACGATTCGGCGATGCGCGAGGACTGGAGGTACGCTTCGCCGCACATGATGGCGGTAACGCAGGCGGCGTAGTCGCGTCCGGCGTCGGAGTCGTACGGTAGGCCAGCCGCCATGAGCAGAGCGCCGAGGTTGGCGTAGCTCAGGCCCAGGGGACGGTAATCCTGCTAATTCTTGCTGATCATTTCCGTCTGATAGACGGCGTTGTCCACCAGGATCTCCTGCGCCGTGATGAGCACATCGACTGCGTGGCGATAAGCCTCGACGTCGAACGTACCATTGGGGGCGAACTTCAACAGATTCAGGCTGGCCAGGTTGCAGGCGGAGTCGTCGAGAAACATGTATTCCGAGCAAGGATTGGACGCGTTGATGCGGGTCGTGTTCTTCGATGTGTGCCAGCGATTGACCGTGGTGTCGTACTGCATACCGGGATCGCCGCAGCGCCAAGTGGCCTCGGAGATCTTGTAAAGCAGGTCTTTGGCTTTGAAGGTGTGCATCGGGCGTCCGTCTCGGACGGCGCGGGTGCTGAAGTCGGTGTCGCGGAGCACGGCGTACATGAAATCATCCGTGACGCGGACGGAGTTGTTTGCGTTCTGGAAGAAGATGGACGAGTAGGCATCCGAATCGGGCGAGGAACCGTCGTATCCGGACGCGATCAGGGCGTGGGCCTTGGCTTCTTCTTTCGATTTGCACTCGATGAAGTCGACGATGTCCGGGTGGTCGATGTTGAGGATGACCATCTTGGCGGCGCGGCGGGTCTTGCCACCGGACTTGATGACGCCGGCGAAGGCGTCAAAGCCCTTCATGAAGCTGAGAGGTCCGCTGGCCGTGCCGCCGCCGCTGAGGCCTTCGGTGGACGAACGTAGCGACGAAAGATTCGTGCCCGTGCCTGATCCCCATTTGAAGAGCATACCTTCGGTCTTGGCTAGGGTGAGGATGGAATCGAGCGAGTCCTTCACCGAGTTAATGAAGCAGGCCGAGCACTGCGGCGTGCTGTAGCCGGTGACGCCGAATTCGACGCGTGCTGTGTCCGGATTCCAGTGCCAGTTCTGGGCATCGGAGTTGGGCTCAATGCGGTCGCAGCCCACGTTGAACCAGACTGGCGAGTTGAAGGCGGCGTACTGGCGGAGGAGGATGTGCGCCAGTTCGTCGTGGAAGGTGGCGCCGTCTTCCGGCGTCTTGAAATAGCCTTGCGACAAGCCCCAGCCACGGATGGTCTCAGCCACACGAGTCACCAATGCGCGCACTCCGCTCTCGCGCTCGGGCGTTCCCAGCGTTCCGTGCAGATACTTGCTGGCCACGATATTGGTAGCGGTCACCGACCAATCTTTCGGGACTTCGACCTCTTTCTGCTCGAAGATCGGGTTGCCTTTGGCGTCGGTGATCAGAGCTGTGCGCTTCTCCCATTCGATTTCGTCGTAGGGGGAAACGCCAAGCTTGGTAAAAAAACGGCGAAAGGAGAGGCCTGCGGCCTTTTTGCTGGGCGTGGCGGCATTTACCGCGGTCGCGCTGGGGACGGCGGTAGTCTCGGGGGCGGGGGCTCCTTTTTCTCTTACTTCAGCCATTTTTGTCTCTTCTTTCCTTTGGATTCTGTCCAGTTTCCTTTGGATTCTGTCCAGCAGTTCGACCCTCATTTCTATCTCAGTTCTCTGTTCCCGGTTCGGTCTCTTCTGAAATTCCGGAGGTCGTTTCCGCCAACCACGTCTGCAAAGCGGCATGCGCGGCGTGACGTTGAGCGGCATCCTCGATCACCGCATAGCGGGCAAAACAGAGACCATCAACCAAACGTTCGGGGCTGCGCGGCAAAAACAACCGACCTAGGGCCAACCCCAGATCTTCGGCTTCGGAGATGCGAAGCAGCGCCAGCATTCGTTTGCCACCTGCTTCGCGAGGAACAACCTCGTCTGCCAGGGCGAACAGGCCGGGCTTGCTTGACAACTGCACCAGACTGAAGCTGTCCACACAACGGAACCACGGCGACCATTGCAGGCGGCGATGGTCGAATGCGGTTTCAACGCCGTAACGTGCGAACGACTCACTGACCAGACGCTCCAAACCTTCCATTGCAAATCCTCAATTTCTGGCCTCGAACGAAAGGGATTGCCAGCCCTCTGATCGAGGCATTTTCCACAGCCCGACTTGTCAACTGTCGTCGCTCCCTCGGGAGGAGTTCAACGGACCCGCACTTGCGTGAACGAGGGAGCGGCCACCGCAAAAGCAAACCCGCCCAAAGAACGGGTAACACCCACTACTTAGGACGCCACCGGGTCACCTCAACCACGGCGCACACCCTGTGTTTTCTAGCACTTGCCATGCCTTGCCACACCTTCGTTTTGGAGGCGTTGAAAGGCTCTATGGGATGCAAACACTACGCCCGTATGTTGGGGCTGTCAAGAGGGTATCCCTATATATTGTATCTCGATCTTAACAAGTGGGATGCCGCCCCTACCCTCAACTTTTCCACAATGCAGAACCTGGGTGAACTTGCGGACCGACAGGCCAGAAGAAATCCGGGTGACCCGACGGAAAGCCACGCCACCCGGATTGACCAAGATTCCAATTTTCTTGAGCCTCTCACGCCTGCGCCTCGGCGCGGGCCGAAGCGCGACGCTTCAGAAGCGAAATTGAGAAGCCGCGTTTGGTCAGCAGGGGCCACTTCTCAACCGCGGAATCCAGGGCAACATAAACATCCTCGAAAATTTCGCGCGGCGCAATTCTTTGCGTGCCGTCGGAGGATTCAACCAGATAATCACCTCTTTGGCCGCGATGTTCACGCCCGAGCGCATCCCGGAACTCTAGCGGACCGGTAAGTTGTTTGGCCCGGATTAGAAATCGTGTCCGATAGACCTGCCATTCACTTTCTACTTTGCTCACTTTGTTCCACCCTTGGGGGAGGGAAGATTGCGGGAGTTTGCTTCCCTGCCTACGCGAAGTCTGGTCGGCTGGAATTTTTACTGAAGGTGAAAAGAATCTACGCGTGATAGGGGGCGCGGTCAATTCCGAATTTTGGTGCAACTTTTCAATCTAAAAAAGTGCTTTTCTGGCGGCGCGGTGAAACGAAAAAAGCGTGAAGACATGCTGCTCGGGCGACGATCTGGAGGGGTCGCAAACGCTGGAAGATAAAACGCGCGAGAATCCGCTGATTGGAATTTCCACAAGCCCGCACAGGAAATACAAAATGAGCTTTTGGCTTTCGACGCCTCGTCGCCGCGGTCTGACGTCCTACGCTCCCTGCCTGCGGCCCCCTCAACCTATGCGTAACTGGGGGCCAGTCGGGTCTGCACAGCGTTAGTGCGCTGGTCCAGAAAGCGGTAGAGTAGGGTAGATAGCCGCACGGAGAGCCGGTACGGCTTATTGCCGTAAAGCACCATGGTAAGATGCTGACAATTTCCTATTCCGAAGAGGCAAAGGACAACAGCAAGGTCAAGGTTACCGTCGGACTGCAAGCTCACGCCAGTTTCGAGAAAATGCTCTCAAGTTTCCTTCATTCCAGCAAGTTG
>Ga0137360_10002386_pt1 | contig 11234 bp, 8 predicted proteins | sample Mad1_60_16metaG_FD_104924 | JGI IMG/M metagenome (GOLD analysis project Ga0137360, IMG submission 104924) | Vadose zone soil microbial communities from Angelo Coast Range Reserve, California, USA - Mad1_60_16 metaG | ecosystem: Environmental > Terrestrial > Soil > Vadose zone | place: USA... | reverse complement strand
TACAGACTGGAAGATGAAAGCAGAGGTGCTTACGTATTCTCGCGCTCGCGGGGTTTTTGCCGGCGTCGATCTAACTGGTTCGGCGATCACTCAGGATAAAGACGAGACCCGTGTTCTGTATGGAAAGATGGAGCCTTTCGAAGACATTCTCCAAGGCAAAGTTGCGCCTCCGGCAGGTAGCGATCCGTTGCTGACCGCCGTGAGGAGATACGCTGCACAGCCAAGGCAGGGGTTGTGAACGGAGTTCCAAAGTCGGGCGAATCCGGCGCACAGAAGAAACATTGAATAGGAAATCCCTCTGTCGTGCCGGCTGGGAAAGAGTCTGGCGCGACAGAGTTGTCAAGAAGACAAGAAACTGAACCGAGGCGTAATCGTTGATGAAAGCTTTCTGCCAATCCCGGGATGGCCCCGGCGACAAAGCAGCGATTTCTCTCATAAAGCCCTCCAAGGGTCGGTGACCCGAGCCAATCAAGCCCGAAGGGCAATCGGGACCCAATACAGTGGATTCCTGATTGTCGCTGGAGTGAAGGTCAGGGTTGGGCGTTCGACGGTCCGCGGTTCGGCGCTCGCATAAAAGGACTCTGCCGGAAGGCTTTGCCCTCCGCCTTTCCTAGCCGATCGCCACCTTTTCGGTGGCCAAGACACCCTTTGAGGCCGTCGGGACAGATGGCGTCTCAAGACGGTACAAGACACCGAAGGGGCACAATCGGCAGTGGTGGAACCGGTCTCCTCCAGCGTATATTTCGCGCTCGATCAACTTATGTGGCGTCGAGTGCAAAGCGGCATACACGCCGGATGTGGGCACGAGATCACCGTCCGTGAAAATATTAAACAGCGTCATTGGAGTGAGAGTGCCTTCTTCTTGCCCGCCTTCTAACCCCATTGTGAGCTTGTGACTGGAGGCCGCAATACAGCTTTTGCCTGATATTCGCGGCTTTAGCGTCAGCGATGATGGTCAGTCCGGGACTTGAAAAGGATCATCCTGGATGGTATCCGCCAGGTACGTGCCTTGCTCACCGGTACCGTGCTGTTGGTGATCCAAGGGTCGATCTTCGGTCTCGATTCTGATGGTTGGCACTAATCGATCAACCGTCTTAATCCACCAATGCATCGTACGAAGTTCAGGGCTATTGGGGTACATATGGGAAAACGGGCAGACAAATCGACCGGCGCGGCACTCTTCACATCGTCCATCCCGGTGGCATTCCCCAAGGAGCAAGAGGCGCTCTTCCGTGAGGTGCTTACCGTGTTTGAGACAATGCATCTACCCTTCGCGGTGGGCGGGCCTTTGCGTTGCGAAAGCACACGGGGATCAGCCGTTCCACAAAAGACCTGGACGTCTTTTTGTGCCCGCAGGACGCGTCGGATGCTCTGGCGCGCCTCCAGGAGCATGGTTTCGAATGCGAGATCACCGATTCTGTTTGGCTGGCTAAGGCGCGGCATGCCGGGCATTTCGTCGATCTGATCACCGGCATGAGCAACGGCGTGATCGGAGTCGAGCCTTCGTGGATTGAGCGAGCATGTCCCGCAAAGATTCTTGGGATCAACACTCGAGTGCTTGCCGCCGAGGAACTGCTGGCGTCGAAGCTCTTCGTTACGCGCCGCGAGCGCTTTGATGGCGCAGACATTGCTCACATCATCTTCGCCTCACGCGGGAAGCTCCAGTGGAACCGAGTCCTTCAGTTGGCGGGCGAGCACTGGGAGTTGCTGCTATGGGCCTTGGTGCTGTTTCACTATGTCTATCCCGCGCGCAGCAGCGAATGCGTTCCCCATTCCCTCTGGCAGGACTTGCTTATCCGGTTAGGTAAGGAAGTAAGCTTTCCGAATCCTGATGCCCGGTTCAGGGGTAGCTTGATTGACGACGCGATGTTCTCGATCGATGTGCAAGAGTGGGGACTCGATGATGTCCTCGCGGAATGTCGTGCACGACGCGCGAAAATCACTTTCGCGCGCGGGTCCCGTTGTGGCTGATGGAAATGTCCGGTTGACAGGAAGGAGCGGGATGAGGATTGCAGCGACTGCGGACTTACACTTTTCACCTGCGAACCAGGCCGCTCTGGGCGACCAGCTTAGCAAAGCACGCGACGAAGCCGATGTGCTACTTCTAGCCGGGGACCTAACCAACTACGGTCAACCCGAGGAAATGGAACCGCTGCTCAATGCTCTTGTGCGCTTGCGCGTGCCCACGGTTGCGGTTCTTGGGAATCACGACTACGAGAGCGGAAAGGAGGTGGAGCTTGCGCGGATGATGACCGGACAGGGGATCAAAGTTCTGGACGGGGACGCCTATGAACGCAATGGCGTGGGCTTCGCCGGAACCAAGGGATTCGTCGGTGGGTTCGGGCGAGGCGCTCTAACCGCCTTCGGGGAACCAGAAATAAAGAACTTCGTGCGGGCTGGGATTGACGAGGCGTTAAAGCTTGAGCGAGGTCTGTCCCAGTTACGTTCGGCAAAGCGCGTGGTGGTGCTGCATTATTCCCCGATCGCCGGCACCGTCCATGGCGAATCGCTCGAAATCTTCCCCTTCCTGGGAACCTCGCGCCTGGCAGAAGTCATCGACCGTCACGGAGCCGATATGGTCGTGCACGGGCATGCCCACCATGGAAGTCTAGATGGTAAAACAACGACTGGAATACCTGTGCACAATGTTGCCATTACCCTACTCCAGGCGCAGGATCCGCCCACGGCCTTTCGCGTGTTCGACATTTAGAGCAACCAGACTTGTCCGACAGGTTGGGAAGTTGCCCCGGTGATGGGGAGCGCGAGTACCTATGCGCTCTGTTTCAGAGCGCTCATCCGAGCGACCTTCTTCAGGTCTCGAACCAACGCCTGCATCTGAGATCGTCGGGACTCACTGTCACGGGCACGCAAGATCGATGACGGATGAACCGTCGCGATTAACCTGGGAGCAAGCGTCGAGGTGATCCACTTTCCTCTTTGCCGGGTTACGCGGAATTCCTTGCCCAGCAGCGCCTGGGCAGCCGTGGCGCCCAGGCAGACGACAATATGAGGTTGTACCACCTCCAGCTCGGCGTCTAGCCAAGCCCGACAAGCGTTGATTTCCGAATCCCGCGGCTTCTCGTGAATCCGGCGTTTCCCGTCTGCGGACCACTTGAAGTGCTTCACCACATTGGTGACATAGACTTCCGAGCGAGCAATTCCTGCCTGTTGCAGGGCTTCGTCGAGCAGCTTTCCCGCCGGGCCAGCGAAGGGCCGACCGGTTCGATCCTCTATGTCTCCAGGTTGCTCACCCACGAGCATGATTGCTGCCCTCTGCGGCCCCTCGCCAAAGACAGTCTGCGTGGCAGTTTTCCAGAGCTCGCAGGCTCGGCAACGAGCGGCGGCGCCCGCTAATGTTGCAAGAGACGGTTTCGCAGGGAGCAAATTTGTCGCGCCTCCAGATTTTCCGCTCCTCTGTCGCGCCCTCCGCAAGGCCTTGAAAGAAGACCGGCCTGGGGTCACGCTGAAAACAGGAACAACCTGCGCCTTGTAGATCACTTCACGCTGCTACAGAGATGTATCCGGGGCAAGAAAGGGTTGCCAGCGAATACAAACACGTCCAACTGGCTCTCGGCCTCCGCTAGAAGGATGGCGCCTGTGACACAGAGACCGAAATCGCTGACCCGACTTTCATCCGTCCCGCGGCGAACGCTCTGGTGACCTTCACACTCAAGTAGCATCGCTACAGCTGGTGAAACAGGTCCGATGAGACATTGCCGCTGCCCCAAATACTCTCATCCGGATGGTTCTGCATAGCAGCTCGCGATACGCGATGAGCCAGGAACAGAGATCAAACGCGGTTGCGAGCGTGAGCACGGTGTAGCTCCCGGCGACACAGCCAGAGAGTTCGTGATGCAACAGCGGGAGATCCCCCTGGTGTCCGCCACATGTCCTATTTGTCGTTAGATATGCGGCCTACGTGGCGGCAATCACACCGAGCGACTGGGGAGCTCCGCCCCCCTGCGAGCGCCGGCTCGGGCGCACGTTCCATACCACCGCAAAGCAAATCTTGGTCGATGCTCGCGAGCAGCCGGGCAGGCGAGGGTGCAACGCGCCGACGCTCAGGTCCGCAGTTGCAGAATTTCCAAGGCAGCACGGTAGCCGCTCGCGATCGCCCCGTGAACGGTCCCATTGTGCCCCGAGGTGTCGGTAGCCTCGCCTGCAAAAAATAGTGTGCTTTCAACCGGAGCTGCCAGGGTTTGCTGCGCCCCGTCCGCTCCAACTCTGCCGTAACTGTAAGCTCCCCTTGAAAAAGGGTCGCTCTGCCAATCATGAAAAGACGCGCCCTCCAACCAACTTTCAAGGGCCGGCAAACTCACTCCGAGCAGTCGGCCCAACGTCCGGAGGCTGCGCTCAACGACGAACGAATGGGTCTGCCCCGTTAGGCGCTCGGCAGAACGAAACGGCGCCCAACCCGTAATCATCGGTACCCTGTTCGGCATCGTTGTCCACCAGGTGGGAAACCACTCGTCCTGGGAGAACAGAACACTGAGGTCGGATAACGACCCTGTCCCAGCGTCCGAAACGGAAATGGCATCCCAAAAGCGATGGCGAAACCGAAGCACGATGCGGATCACGTGTCCCATCTCCAGCTGGTCCAGCGACTCGACCTTCTTCCGCGGCAGTGTGGGACTGAATTCGACGGCTCCGAGTTGACGAGCGGGTGCTTTTAAGATCGCGAGAGGCAGCGTAATCAAAACCTGAGAGCTCGCAAAAAGGCATGAGCCTTCCTCATTGTGGGCTATCACCTCCGTACGTCCCGGTCTCCACCTGACACTGTCCACAATCGTATTCGTGTGAACGATCACGTCGCAGTTAGAAATCTGCCGCCGAAAAGCCTCAATCAGATCTGCGTATCCATTCTTGGTGCGAAACGCGCGATGCCCCTGGATTTTCTTTTCTGCGCGCATGCCCTGAACCAGCCAGTGGACCCCAACCAATCCAGGGTCGGCGGCGTTGAAACCAGTCACGTACCCCAACGCCCGCTGTTTGGCTTCCTGTTGTTCTGGGTCATGGGATGGATTGCCAATATGGCGCTCCAGGAAAGCCAGGAATGGCTCATCAGGCAATGAATCATCCATCTTGTCTAGGATTGCCTCGATCTGGGAAAAGAAATTACACGGGGACAGCCCCGCATGTGAGATGCACCAGTTTTGCCCTTCGACTTCCGTAATCTCAGTCCCAGACGCCTGAAGCGGCTCCCATATCTGGGGTGGAAGGCCGTGAATGAATTCCGCCCCCAACTCGATCGGAGCATCGCACCCCGGGTCGTTTTGAGTAAAAATGCGGCCACCGATCCGCTTGCGGGCCTCAATTACTGACACGGAAAGGCCGGCACCGCCCAGCTTGGAAGCGGCGGCTAGCCCCGCTACTCCTCCGCCAATTACGACTACGTCCCGATCCTGCGCCATTGCGTTCCAGCCAGACAATCACACCCAACGATACCCAATGGTAGATGCATCCTGGCGAAGGAAAGACGTTCAAGAATTGACGATGTCACCGCCATGGAACAAACGAGGCTCACGATCCCACACGATCGTCAGTGACAGGCGAACAAATTGATCGATTGGGTCGCGCGGTTTCCTCTTCGTACGCGCACCTCACGCGGCTTAGACGGTTCCAGACTTTGAAGCTCCAGCAGACATTTGATCTAACTCGCATCTATATTGAATTAGCTTTTCATGACTGCTCGGGAAAAGCTAAATTGAAACAAAACTGGCCGCCTTGCTCGCTTCCCTTTCCTTGTGCCACACTGCCAGCCATGCCAAGAGGCAAGGCTGGAACCAAGAGCGAACCACGGCCGAAGGAAGGTGACACAAACAAGCATGAGCGACCCTTCGGTTTGAAAGAGTTGGCGGATCATCTCGGCCTGGCTCCGGCGACCGTTTCCCTCGTGATGAATGGCTCGTCAGTAGCGGACACCATTGCACCCGAGACCAAGAAACTGATCTTCGCTGCGGCGCGCAAATTCAACTATCGGCCCAACTTCTTCGCGCGTTGCCTACGCACACACCGCAGTTTCACGATCGGTGTGCTGGTGCCCGAGGTCAGCGAAGGCTACAACGCGTCGGTGCTGAGCGGGATTGAGGACGATCTGCTCCAGGAAGGGTACTTCTACTTTGTAGCCAGCCACCGATTTCGGCCGGATCTGATTGAGGAATATACACAACTTTTCCTGCACCGATCCGTTGACGGTCTCATTGTGGTCTGCACGCCCTGGAATCGCAGTCTGCCTTGTCCGGTCGCGACGATTTCCAGTCATCACAACGTTAAGGGTGTAAACCGCATCCTGCTCGATCATGACCGGGCCGCCAAGATAGCCCTGCAGCACCTGACGGAGCTGGGGCACCGCAAAATAGCGTTCATCAAGGGACAGACATTCGTGCCTGACACACAAGTCCGCTGGAATGCAATCATTAAAGTTGCCGCCCAGATGGGACTGCCGATCCTGCCCAAGCTGGTTACACGGATCGAGGAAAACTCCCCCTCGCCCCACCTGGGCTATAAGGCCACGCAGGAGTTATTGGTGTCGGGTGAGCCGTTTACTGCGTTGTTTGCCTTTAACGACATTTGCGCCATGGGTGTGATCCGTGCCTTGCACGAGTTTGGCTTGCAAGTTCCCCAAGACGTGTCGGTCCTCGGCTTTGACGACATCGAGAGCGCCGGCTATCAAACCCTTGGCTTGACGACGGTGCAACAACCCCTGCGGGAAATGGGAAAGACCGCCGCACAACTTGTTCTGCGCCGTATCTTGCGTTCCAAGGAAGATCCCGAATCCACCCCTGTCCGGCTTCTGTTTGAACCGCGTCTGGTGGTACGGGAAACGACGGCCGTCGTACGACGGTCATGGACGAGCAAGAAAGTGGCTAAAGTGTAGCTCACGACGCATGGGCGCTGTTCCTTGCAGGATCGCAGTCGTCTCTGGCCGCAGCATCAAACATCCGGCGTTTATTCGCCTGCCAGTTGAGTTCCTTCCTGAATGCGCCACGACGCTGAATGCGCCACGAACTTGACTCCGAGCTGTGGCTGTGCTACAAGCGTCCGTCTAAAACGATTTAGACACGTTTGTTCGTGACGGCTACAATCGCTTTCGGGCAAACTGGATTACACTGGTCGCCCACCAAAATGGATGGCCGGATTGAGGAACGGACTCCGATGAACAAACGCCGCGCGCGCGGGTTGTGGACCGCCGTCCTCGCCTTTCTAGCCTTGGCCGCGTCTGGTTCGCTCGCGCAGTCGACTCCATCCTCCAGCGCTCCTGCCTACCTCGACCCACGCCTTTCCATCGATGTGCGGGTCGACGACTTGATCTCGAGAATGACACTCGAGGAAAAAGCCTCGCAGGTCGTGAATCAGGCCCGGGCGATTCCGCGGCTCAAAGTGGCTGAGTACGACTGGTGGAGCGAGGCGTTGCACGGTGTTGCCAATGCCGGGATTGCCACTGTTTTCCCCGAACCCGTCGGCTTGGCTGCCACCTTTGATACCCCGCTGATTCACGACATGGCGGTGGTCATCGGTACCGAGGCCCGAGCGAAACACGAGCAAGCGGTGCGCGCCGGGCGTCACGACATCATGGAGGGGCTCGACTTCTGGTCGCCAAACATCAACATCTTCCGCGACCCCCGTTGGGGGCGTGGACAAGAAACTTATGGCGAAGATCCGTTCCTCACCGGACGCATGGGTGTGGCTTTCGTTACTGGCTTGCAAGGTGACGATCCAAAATACTATCGCGTCATCTCCACGCCAAAGCATTTCGCGGTGCACAGCGGACCTGAACCCTCGCGGCATTCCATCGACGTCAAAGTGTCCAAACACGACATGGAGGACACCTATCTCCCCGCGTTCCGGGCGGCCGTTGTTGAAGGACGAGCTGGCTCGGTGATGTGTGCATACAACCGCGTGAACGGCGAGCCCGCCTGCGCGAACAAGTTCCTGCTTGAGGATCAGCTACGCGGAGCATGGAAGTTCCGCGGCTACGTTGTGTCTGACTGTGATGCAGTGACGGACATATTCACCGGACATCATTTCGCTGCCTCCATGGCCGAGGCTGCGGCGATTGCGATGAAGACGGGAATGGATAACGAATGTGCTGACTTTTTCCAGAAGGCCACGAGCAATGCCGACTACGTGAAATATCTGGATGCGGTCAAGCAAGGTCTGCTCGGCGACAAAGATGTCGACGCCTCCCTTAAGCGCCTCTTCACAGCCCGCTTTCGCCTGGGGATGTTCGATCCCCCGGACATCGTTCCCTATGCTGCAACGCCGGAGTCCGAGATTGACAGCGCCTCGCACCGAGAACTCGCCCTGAAGGCGGCGCGCGAATCTATGGTGCTGCTGAAGAACGACGGCGCTCTTCCCTTCACGGCCCAGATCAAGAGAATCGCAGTCGTGGGTCCTCTCGCGGAATCCACGCGCGTGCTGCAGGGCAACTACAGTGGCACGCCCTCACATGCCACGACCGCTCTCGAAGGCGTTCGCAGACAGTTTGCTGATGCAAAGGTCACATTCTCGCCAGGAATGAATTTTCTGCGCGCGGAAACACTGATCCCTGCGTCGGTCTTGTCCACGGGGAGTGAACAGCCGGGGCTAACCGGAGAATACTTCGGGGGTGAAAATTTCCAAGGAACGCCCCCAGTCGTGCGCGTCGATCCCTCAGTAGACATTCAGCCATTCCATCCGGAGCCAGCTTCCCTTAGGCCTCCTCCGGGTGAGGTCAATTTCTCGGTCCGATGGACTGGCTTCCTGACACCCGACGAGTCCGGCACCTACCGCATCGGTCTGATAGGCTCCATGAACCGGCTTTGGCTCGACAACAAACTCGTTGTGGATGACTTCGTATTGCACGATCCCAAGCCCACGACATCCACTCTGCAACTGGAAAAAGGGCGCCGGTACGCGTTGAAGATTGAATACGGCCAAGGCGGAACGGGCATCAAGCTCGTCTGGCTGCGAACGCTTCCCGATCCGGTCGCAGACGCAGTCTCCGCTGCCCAGCAGGCTGACGCTGTGGTCGCGGTTGTGGGGATCACCTCGCAGCTCGAGGGTGAGGAGATGAAGGTGGATATCCCCGGGTTCAAGGGTGGAGATCGCACCAGCCTCGATTTGCCCGCAGAAGAAGAAACACTGCTCGAATCCGTGGCCAAGACGGGCAAGCCCCTCATCATCGTGCTCATGAACGGCAGCGCTCTTTCGGTGAACTGGGCAGCGCAACATGCCAACGCGATACTCGACGCTTGGTACCCGGGAGAAGAAGGTGGAAGCGCCATTGCCGAGACACTGGCAGGCGTGAACAACCCAGCCGGTCGTCTGCCAGTGACCTTCTACAAGGGTGTTGACCAGCTCCCGGCCTTTGAAGACTACGCGATGAAGAATCGTACTTACCGTTACTTCGGGGGCGATCCTCTTTACCCTTTCGGTTTCGGGTTGAGCTATTCGAGATTCGCCTACAGCCATCTCAAACTCTCAAGCACGGAACTCGAGGCTGGCGGCCCGCTCGGGGTCGAAGTGGATGTCGGCAACACTGGCGGGCGTGACGGCGATGAGGTCGTGGAACTGTACTTGAATTTCCCGAACTCGCCCGGCGCGCCGATCCGAGCACTGCGCGGATTCACCCGGGTCCACCTCGCAGCAGGCGCCACTCAACATCTGTCTTTCACGTTGCAGTCGCGTGACTTGAGCCAAGTGAACGAACGCGGGGACCGAATTGTCGCAAGCGGCGTCTACCGCATCAGCGTCGGCGGTGGACAGCCGGGAACTGCTCCCGGCGCCGAGGCCACGCTCTCGATTCGAGGCCAACAGGAATTGCCTGAGTAGTGGCAAGGCAAACTCGATGCCCATTCTGCCAGCGCGACTCGATGTCCTTCGCCCCACAGGCCGCAGTACAAACCCATTGCGCCGCCCGCCTTCGGCGAGGATCGGCAGCCCAACGATCCACGCGAAAGCGTCCGCCCATTGCTCCCAGCCCCTCTGAGGATGAAGGATATTGCCCATGGTTCGGATGAAGGACATCGCGAAAGATCTCGGGGTTTCCGTAGTTACTGTTTCTCGCGCCCTCCGCAACTATCCGGACATTAGCCCGGTCACCCGCGCCCAGATTCTCAAACGGGCTGAGGAACTGAAATACAGCCCGAATTTGGCAGCCCGTGCCCCGGGTCACCGGGCGCTCGAGTCTGATGGGACTGGTTGTTCCCGATCTGCTGCATACTTTCTTTGCGGAGCTGGCGGTCGGGCTCTCTGGTGTTTTGCGCCGAAGTGGCTTCAGCCTGGTCATTTCTTCGTCAGAAGAAGACCCGGAACTGGAGCGGCAAGAGATTGAGCATCTGCTCTCCAGGGGCGTGGACGCCCTGCTGATCGCCTACCCAAAGGAGTGCAGAGTGTTTCCGCAGCATAGAAGCCAGGCGAGTGCCTTATATCCTTCTTGATCGATGGTTTTCGGGACTGGCGGCCAATTTTGTAGGCGTCAACGATGAAATTGTCGGGGCCATTGCTACCGAGCATTTGATTGAGATCGGTTGCCGCCAACATAGCCCACATTTGCGGAACCAACGTGAGCACGGCGCGGGGCGTTTGAAGGGCTACACACACGCCCTTGCCCGACATGGCATTCCGGTGAAACCGGAATACATCGTCAGCGCAGATCGGATGGACACGTCAGCGTCCCTCGCCGGATACCAAGCTGCGATTAAGCTCATTGCTGTCAGTCCGTGCCCCACAGGGATTTTTTGCTGCAATGATCCGGTCGCAATTGGCGCGATGACAGCAATTCTTGACGCCGGACTGAGGATACCCGAGGATGTGGCGTTGATCGGGTGCGGTAACCTCCAGTTCGATAGCTCGCTTCGAGTCCCGTTGAGCAGCGTGGACCAGCGGAGTAAGATGATTTGGCCGGCGCGCAGCTCATTTGGCGCTGCGCTTGGTGGAGGCCGACGACCCCCTTCGGCCGAAAGCGATTTTGCTGGAACCGGAGTTGGTGATTCGAAGTTCCACCCGTAAGCAGTCCCACCTGCCTCTGCCACGGCCCTTCCTTTGCGGGGGTGATTCGCAGACAATTTCGGAACATAACACGCTGAACCTGAAGACAACCTGAAGAGCACGCATCATTCCGAACTAATCCGAAGTTCCAGGTAAGTACAGACAGTATTCTGCTGATTCGCTGAGAGATAGTTCAAAATTTAGTTTCCAGCTCCTGGCAACAAATTCAGCAACTCATAGGCCTTCGCCTGCAGGGGCGTCGG
>Ga0137360_10002380_pt1 | contig 11245 bp, 10 predicted proteins | sample Mad1_60_16metaG_FD_104924 | JGI IMG/M metagenome (GOLD analysis project Ga0137360, IMG submission 104924) | Vadose zone soil microbial communities from Angelo Coast Range Reserve, California, USA - Mad1_60_16 metaG | ecosystem: Environmental > Terrestrial > Soil > Vadose zone | place: USA... | reverse complement strand
TGAGGCGGAGCCTCGGGTTGACAGCGACGGGCCTCCGCCTGTAGAGTGACAGTAGCTCGTGCACTTTCCTTTAAGTGAGCCCCGAGAGGCTCGTAAGGAGAGAAGATGGCCAGCCCCGCACGACGCCCCCGGGAGAAAGCGCAGGTCCTCGACGAGACCGCGCTCGACCGGGCCCTCACCCGCATCGCCCACGAGATCCTCGAGAAGAACGGCGGCGCCAAGGACCTGGCGTTCGTCGGGCTGCGGACGCGCGGCGTGAGCCTCGCGCATCGCCTCGCCGCCAAGATCGCCCAGATCGACGGCACGACCCTCCCGGTGGGGACGCTCGACATCACGCTCTACCGCGACGACCTGGGCATGCGCGGCACGCCGGTGATCCGCGGGACCGACATCCCGTTCTCGATCAAGGACAAGACGGTGATCCTCGTGGACGACGTCCTCTTCACCGGCCGGACGATCCGCGCGGCGCTCGACGCCATCATCGACCTCGGCCGGCCGACCGCCATCCAGTTGGCGTGCCTGATCGACCGCGGGCACCGCGAGTTGCCGATCCGGCCGGACTACGTCGGCAAGAACCTGCCGACCTCGCGCCGCGAGACCGTCGCCGTGCGGCTCCAGGAGCACGACGGCGAGGACCGCGTCGTCATCGAAGAACCCGAGGAGGCCTAGCATGGGTTGGACGCGGAAAGATCTGCTCACGATGCGTGAGCTCGAAGCGGGCGAGATCGTGTTGCTGGTGGACACCGCCGCGTCGCTCCAGGAGATCGCAACGCGCGAGATCAAGAAGGTCCCGGCGCTCCGCGGCAAGACGGTCGTGAACCTCTTCTATGAGGCGTCCACACGGACGCGCACGTCGTTCGAGATCGCCGGGAAATGGCTCTCGGCGGACGTGGTCAATTTCTCGGCCAGCGGCTCGAGCACGAGCAAGGGCGAGAGCTTCATCGACACCGCCAAAAACATCGGCGCGATGAGCCCTGATGTGGTCGTCGTCCGCCACTCGTCGGCCGGCGCGGCCGAGCTTCTGGCCCGCGCGCTGCCCTGCTCGATCGTGAACGCCGGCGACGGCGCCCACGAGCATCCCACCCAGGCGTTGCTGGACCTGTTGACGATCCGCGAGAAGAAAGGCCACTTCGAGGGCCTCCACGTGGCGATCGTCGGGGACATCGCTCACAGCCGGGTCGCGCGGTCGAACATCCACGGGATGCGCAAGCTCGGCATGACCGTCACCGTGGCCGGACCGCCGACGCTGATTCCGCCGTTCGTCCAGGAGCTGGGCGCGAAGGTGAGCTACCGCCTGGAGGACGCGATCGGCGACGTGGACGTGATCATGATGCTCCGCCTGCAACAGGAGCGGATGACCGCGGGCTTGATCCCGTCGCTCCGCGAGTACGCGCACTACTGGGGGCTCACGCTCGACAAGCTCGCGCGGCACGCGCGGCCCGACGTCCTGATCATGCACCCCGGGCCGGTGAACCGCGGCATTGAGCTGGCGCCCGAGGTCGCCGACGGTCCGTACTCCGTCATCCTCGACCAGGTCTCCCGGGGCGTGGCCGTCCGCATGGGGGTGCTGCTCCTCCTCGCCGGGCGCAAGGGCGGAGACGGCGGATGAGCCTCCTGCTCCGGGGCGGCCGCGTCATCGATCCGGCGAACAATCTCGACACCGTCCAGGACGTCCTGCTCGCGGACGGCAAGATCGAGCGTCTCGGTCGGAACCTCGCGGCGCCTGCCGACGCCGAGGTCGTGGACGCGACGGGCAAGATCGTCTGCCCGGGCTTCATCGATATGCACGTCCACCTGCGCGAGCCGGGCTACGAGTACAAGGAGACGGTCGCGACGGGCACCCGGGCGGCCGCCGCGGGCGGGTTCACCGCCGTGTGCTGCATGGCGAACACGAACCCCGTCAATGACAACGGCGCGGTCACCGACTACATCCTGGCCAAGGCGAGGGTCGAAGGCGCGGTGCGCGTCTATCCGATCGGCGCCGTCACGCGGGGCCTTCGCGGCGAGGAACTGGCCGAGCTCGCCGAGCTCGCCGAGTCGGGCTGCGTCGCCTTCTCTGACGACGGCCGGTGCGTGATGAACGCCGACCTCTATCGGCGTGCGATGGAGTACACGCTGCCGTTCGGCGCACCGCTCATCAGCCACGCGGAGGACACGACCTTGAGCCGGGGCGCGTCCATGAACGAAGGCGTCGTCTCCACGGAGACCGGCATCCCGGGCCAGCCAGCCGCCGCGGAGGACGTGATGGTGGCCCGCGACATCCTCCTCGCCGAGCTGACGGGCGCCCACGTTCACATCGCCCACGTCTCCACCGTGGGCGCGGTCCGCCTGGTCCGCGACGCGAAGGCCCGCGGCGTCCGTGTGACGGCCGAGGTGACGCCGCACCATCTGGTGCTGACCGAGGACGCCGTGAGAACCTGGGATCCGAACACGAAGATGGCGCCACCGCTCCGGACCAAGCGGGACGTGGAGGCGCTGATCGAGGCACTCGCCGACGGTACCGTCGACTGCATCGCGACCGACCACGCCCCGCACGCGCTCTCCGAGAAGGAGGGCGAGTTCGATCGAGCGGCCTTCGGCGTCGTCGGGCTCGAGACGGCGGTGGCCGTGCTGCTCGATCGGCTGGTGCGGCCGGGGCTCCTGTCGCTCGCGACGCTGATCGCGCGGTGGAGCCGCGATCCGGCGCGGCTCCTCAACCTCCCCGCGGGCACCCTCGCCGCCGGCGCCCCGGCGGACGTGACGATCCTGGACCCCGACGCGGAAACGACCGTCGACCCCTCACGGTTTCATTCCCGAAGCCGGAACACGCCGTTCGGCGGTTGGACCCTTCGGGGTGGGCCGTGGATGACGGTCGTCGGTGGGAAAGTCGTTCGGCCGCGAGCGAGCCGGTGAGCGTGACAGGGCGAGCCGCGGGCCGGGCGAGATCATGAACAATTCCGCCTGGCTCGTGCTCCGCGACGGACGCACATTCAGAGGCCGGTCGCTCGGTGCGGTCGGGGAAGCCTCGGGTGAGGTCATCTTCAATACCGCAATGCAGGGGTATCAGGAGATCCTGACCGATCCGTCCTACCGAGGGCAAATCGTCGCGATGACCTACCCGATGATCGGCAACTACGGCGTCAACGACGAGGACGTGGAGTCGCGGCGGCCCTGGGTCAACGGGTTCATCGTCAAGGAGGCCTCGGCCGTTGCGTCGAACTTCCGAGCCGGCGCGAGCCTCGACGAATACCTCGCGCGCCACGGGATCGTCGGGATCCAGGACATCGACACGCGGGCGCTGACGCGCCACCTCCGTGACCACGGCGCCCAGGACGGTATCGTCTCCTCCGTGGAGAGCGATCCGCGTCGCCTCCTCGAACGCGCCCGCGCCCTTCGCGGGCTCGTCGGCCGCGACCTGGTGGCCGAGGTGACAGCCGACGCGCCCTACACGTGGTCGGAGGGCGGCTGGAAGCTCGCACGCGGCTACATGCCGCCGCCGTCGCCGCGCTTCAAGGTCGTCGCGTACGACTGCGGGATCAAGTTCAACATCCTGCGCCAGCTCCGCATGGTCGGGTGCGCTGTGACCGTCGTGCCGGCGGCGACGCCTGCGGCCGATGTTCTCGCGACGAAGCCCGACGGCGTGTTCCTCTCCAATGGGCCGGGCGATCCCGAGGGCGTGCCCTACCTGATCGAGTCGGTGCGTGGGCTCCTCGGACGGGTGCCGATCTTCGGCATCTGCCTCGGTCACCAGATCCTCGGCCTGGCGGCCGGCGGGCGCACCTTCAAGCTGCCGTTCGGCCACCACGGCGCCAACCACCCGGTCAAGGACCTCACGACCGGAAAGGTCGAGATCACGGCGCAGAACCACGGCTTCGCCGTCGGCCCGGAGTCGGTGACCGCGCTCGGGTGGGAGCCGACACACCTCAACCTCAACGATGGCACCTGCGAAGGCCTCCGGCACCGGGAGTGGCCGGCCTTCTCCGTGCAGTACCATCCCGAGGCCTCGCCCGGTCCGCACGACGCAAACTACCTGTTTCACCGCTTCACCGAGCTCATGATCCAGACGGGAGGCTGAGCGCGTCATGCCCAAATACCTGATCTCGTACCGGAAGACCGAAGGGGGCGGCCAGAAGCCCGAGTGGACCTCGTTCACCGCGCAGAACGAGACCCCGCTCGAAGCCCATGCGATCCGCGAGCGGGTCGACCGGCGCATGAGCGTCCTGGGCGAGCAGCTCTGGGGGAGCGGTGAGGTCGCGTGGATCGGCAGCGGCCGCCTCGACGACGTGCTCTACCGCCGTGAGGAGGCCGCGCCGGAGACATCGATCGTCTATGGCCTCGTGGAGGAATAGCCGGCGGGGCACGCGCCGCGCGGGAGCCCGATGCCCAAGCGTACCGATCTCAAGCGCATCCTGATCATCGGCTCCGGGCCGATCGTCATCGGCCAGGCCTGTGAGTTCGACTACTCCGGCACGCAGGGCTGCCGCGCGCTCCGCGAGGAGGGATTCGAGGTCGTCCTCGTGAACTCGAACCCCGCCACGATCATGACCGACCCGGAGCTGGCGGACCGGACCTACATCGAGCCGCTGACCGCCGAATTCGTCGCGAAGATCATCGAGCGCGAGCGGCCGCAGGCGCTGCTGCCGACCCTGGGTGGCCAGACGGGCTTGAACATCGCGGTCGCGCTGGCGGAAGACGGCACGCTCGATCGCCTCGGGGTCGAGTTGATCGGCGCCAAGCTCGACGCGATCCGCAAGGCCGAGGACCGGGCCCTCTTCAAGCAGGCCATGGAACGCATCGGGCTGGCGCTTCCCCGCTCGGGCCCTGCCCGGAACCTCGAGGAGGCGCGCGCCATCGTGGGCCGCGTGGGCTATCCCACGATCATCCGCCCCTCCTTCACGCTCGGCGGCACGGGCGGCTCGATCGCCTACAACCCCGAGGAGCTCGAGGACGCCGTGCGTTGGGGCTTGCAGGTGTCGCCGGTCGGCACGATTCTCGTCGAAGAGTCGGTGATCGGCTGGAAGGAGTTCGAGCTCGAGGTGATGCGCGACCTCGCCGACAACGTCGTCATCATCTGCTCGATCGAGAACGTCGATGCCATGGGCGTCCACACGGGGGACTCCGTCACCGTCGCGCCCGCGCAGACGCTGACCGACAAGGAGTATCAGCTCATGCGCGACGCCGCGATCGCGATCATCCGCGAGATCGGCGTCGAGACGGGCGGCTCCAATATCCAGTTCGCCGTGAATCCCGAGGACGGTCGACTCGTCGTGATCGAGATGAACCCGCGCGTGTCCCGATCCTCGGCGCTCGCCTCCAAGGCCACCGGCTTCCCGATCGCGAAGATCGCCGCCAAGCTCGCGGTGGGCTACACGCTCGACGAGATCCGGAACGACATCACGCGCGAGACGCCCGCGTCGTTCGAGCCCGCCATCGACTACTGCGTGGTCAAGTTCCCGCGCTGGGCGTTCGAGAAATTCCCGGAGGCCGATCGCACGCTGACGACCCAGATGAAGTCCGTCGGCGAGGTCATGGCGATCGGCCGCACGTTCAAGGAAGCCCTCCAGAAGTCGATCCGCTCGCTCGAGCAGGACCGCTGGGCCCTGACGCTCGGCGGCGCGCTCGGTGACGCGGAGCTCCGCCATCTGCTGAGCGTCCCGAACCCCGACCGGATCTTCGCCATCGGGGACGCCTACCGGGCCGGGCTCACGACCGAGGAGATCCGGTCGCTGACCCGCATCGACCCCTGGTTCCTCGAGAACATGCGGGAGATCGTCGCGTTCGAGCGGCGGATCACCGAGTCGGCGCTGACCGATCCGGAGGTGCTGCGGCGGGCCAAGCAGCTGGGGTTCGCCGATCGGCGCATTGCCGAGCTCACCGGCACCCCGGAGGCCGCAGTCCGGGCGCACCGGCTCGAGCACGAGATCCGCGCGACTTTCAAGACGGTGGACACGTGCGCCGCCGAGTTCGTCGCCCACACGCCGTATCTCTATTCCACGTACGAGGAAGAGGACGAGGCGCCGCCGACGCCGCGACCCAAGGTCGTCATTCTGGGCTCGGGCCCCAACCGCATCGGCCAGGGCGTGGAGTTCGACTACTGCTGCGTCCACGCGGCGTTCGCGCTCCGCGACCTCGGCGTGGAGGCGATCATGGTCAATTGCAACCCCGAGACCGTCTCCACGGACTACGACACCTCCGACCGGCTCTACTTCGAGCCGCTGACGCTCGAGGACGTCCTCAACATCGTCGAACGCGAGCGGCCGCTGGGCGTCGTCGTGCAGTTCGGTGGGCAGACCCCGCTGAAGCTCGCCGTGCCGCTGCGCGACGCGGGCGTTCCGATCCTCGGCACCTCGCCCGACGCCATCGACCGCGCCGAGGACCGGCAGCGGTTCAGCGCGCTGCTCGTCGAGCTAGGGCTCAGCCAGGCGGCGGGGTCGACCGCGCGCTCCTTCGAGGAGGCCCGGACGATCGCGCTCCGAATCGGCTACCCGGTCCTGGTGCGCCCCTCCTACGTGCTCGGCGGACGCGCCATGCGGCTCGTCCACGACGAGCAGGACCTGGGCGAGTTCATGCACGAAGCCGTCCGCGTGTCGCCCGAGCATCCGGTCCTCATCGACAAGTTCCTGGATGACGCGATCGAGATCGACGTGGACGCGGTGGCGGACGGGACGCGGGTGCTCGTGGCCGGGGTCATGGAGCACATCGAGAAAGCGGGCATCCACTCCGGCGACGCCGCCTGCGCGCTCCCGCCGTACTCGCTCGGCGAGGACGAGATCCGGACCCTGCGCGCCCAGACGCGCGCGCTCGCCCTGGCCCTCGGCGTGGTCGGACTCATCAACGTGCAGTTCGCCATCCGGAACGACACCATCTACGTGCTGGAAGTGAACCCGCGCGCTTCCCGGTCGGTTCCCTTCGTCTCCAAGGCGATCGGGTTGCCGCTCGCCAAGATCGCGACGCGGGCGGCGCTCGGCGAGACGCTCGAGCCCTGGCTCGGGTGGGATGGACGCGATCTGCCCCACATCGCCGTCAAGGAATCGGTCTTCCCCTTCGTCAAGTTCCCGGGCGTGGACACCGTCCTCGGCCCGGAGATGAAGTCCACCGGCGAGGTCATGGGCATCGACTACGACTTCCGCAAGGCGTATCTCAAATCGCAGATCGCGGCCGGCTTGCTCATGCCCACCTCAGGCAAGATCTTCGTCACGGTGCGCAGCGGCGACAAGCGGACGGTGGCGCCGCTCGCCCGACGGCTCACCGATCTCGGCTTCGCTCTGGTGGCCACGCCAGGCACCGCACGCGTGCTGGGACGCTACGGTGTGACGGTGGAAACGATCCACAAGGTCGGCGCGGGCTACCGCCCGAACGTGATCGACCTCATGAAGCGAGGCGAGATCGCGCTCGTCATCAACACGCCGGACGACGGCCGCGCCCGGAAGGACTCGGCCATCATCCGGCGCACGGCGGTCGCCCAGGACATTCCCCACTACACCACGCTCGATGGCGCGCAGGCCGCCATCGGCGCGATCGAGGCGCTGCTCAAGGGCGAGCACCGCGTGCAGAGCCTGCAGGAATACCACGCTGGCCTCGCCTAGCGCCGCCGATCGGGTGCTGGTGGCACTCGACGTGCCGAGCCTGGACGAGGCGGAGGCGCTGCTCGGCCGCCTCGCCGGCGTCCTCACCGGGTGCAAGATCGGCTCGCAGCTCTTCACGGCCGCGGGCCCGGCGGCGATCGAGGCCGCCCGCAAGCGGGGCTTTCGCGTCTTCCTCGATCTCAAGTTCCACGACATCCCGAACACCGTCGCCGCCGCGGTGCGTGAGGCGACGCGTCTGGGTGTCTTCATGCTCAACATCCACGCGAGCGGCGGCCTGGCGATGGCGCGCGCAGCCGCCGAAGCGGCGGTGAAAGCTGCCGGCGACTTCGGGATTCCCCGACCCCTCTGCCTCGGCGTGACCGTGCTGACAAGCCTCGACCGCAAGGCGCTCCAGCGCGAGGTCGGCGTGCCGGCAAGCGTCGCGGCCCACGTTCTTCACCTGGCGGAGCTCGCGCGGGCGGCCGGCCTCGACGGTTGCGTCGCATCGCCCCAGGAGATCAGCCTCCTGCGCTTGGCGATGGGCCAGGAGTGGGTCATCGTCACGCCGGGGATCCGTCCAGCCGAGATCCCCCCTTTCCCATCGGGGGAAGTCGAGAGGGGGGCGGAGCCTGTCCGCATGCCGGACAGGCGGAGTCCCCCTCTCCCACTAGACGATCAGGTCCGTATCGCGACCCCACGGCGGGCGCTTGCCGCCGGCGCCGATTACCTGGTCGTGGGGCGACCGATCAGCGGGGCCCCGGACCCGGCCGCCGCCGGGGCCGCCATCGTCGACGAGCTCCGCAGGCCATGACGGACCGTGAAGCGCTCGACCTCTACGGGAGCACCGGCGCCCTGCTGCGCGGCCACTTCCGGCTCACCTCGGGCCTCCACTCCGACGTCTATCTCCAGTCAGCGCTGGTCCTGCAGCACCCGGTCCACGCCGCGTCCCTCGGCGAAGCGCTGGCGGCGCGGTTCCGGGACGACAGTGTCCAGACGGTGCTGGCGCCCGCGATCGGCGGCATCCTGGTCGCCCACGAGGTTGCGCGCGCGCTCGGCGCGCGCGCGCTCTTCACCGAGCGCGAGGACGGAATCATGCGTCTCAGGCGAGGGTTCGCGCTGGCACCCGGCGAGCGGTGCCTGGTCGTCGAGGACGTGATGACCACGGGCGGCTCGATCCGGGAGGTCGTCGCTTGCGTCGAAGCTCTCGGCGGTGTGGTCGTGGGAGTCGGCTCGCTGATCGACCGGAGCGGCGGAGCCGCACACTTTCCCCTGAAGCGCGCGGCGCTCGCGACGGTGAAGGCCACCACCTGGAAGCCGGAGGAATGCCCTCTCTGCCGGGCCGGCAGCCAGGCAGTCAAGCCCGGCAGCCGCGTTTAGTGGACGTGGGGGGCCCCGAGAGGGTCAGTACGGGATTGAATAACCCGCTCGCGGCCCGGTTCGAGGGTAAGGTCAGCCGTCGGTAGTCGGCAGGATTCCAGATATTCCCAACGCGGCGGCCCCCGATGTCCTGGCGGCCGTCAGTGCGTCACCGGCTCGGCGGGGGCTTCTCCTTTGTAGGAACTCACCTGCTCCCGCACCGCCTCCCGCTCCCGCCTCGACCGCTCGGCCGCCGTCACGATCTCGGGGCTCGCGGTGCCGGCGCGTAGCTGGGTGGCGATAGGGCGGACCGGATCATTGTCGTGGTCCGGGTGCCCGAGCGCCTCACGCTGTGGAGAACTCGACTCGCGTCTGGATACGGAACGCGAGCACGACAGAGCCTGTCGAGCCGGCGGACATTGACCGAATCGACTACCTGTTACAGCGGCGGCGCTCGGCCGAACAACATCGCGAGGCGCTTATCTCTGCGGTCGCTGACAGATCCGCACTCCGTCATGAAACTCGGCGCGCGCGCGATAATCGCGCCGGTCTATCCGCGCGGCCTCGCTCTACCGCACGAGACCCTCTTTGAGCGCGCCGACTTCCTCGAGCGCCAAGGGCAGCAGCGTTTCCTCCGCGACTTCAGACTGATCCACGAGGCTATCGCAGCGCAGGACACGACAGCCGGGCCGCGGCCGTACTATTTCGAGATGAGTGTCCACGGTATCGCCTTCATGGAACAAGTCATGACGCCGGCGGGCCGAGCGGGCGACTACGATTTTGTCTACCTAGGCAATCTACTGCATCCCGTCGCGAGTGCATTGAACCTCGCCATCGCGCTGCTGCGCGGCGCCGTGGCGAATCTTCTGATTCGATACGAGCTGATCCACTGCACACATCTCTCACTTCTTCTGAGGGACTATTCGCGGTTCGTGATGCCGCAGCAAGCGGCTCCGAGTCGCATCATCGGTTGCCCTCCTCGCGCCTCACCCCGACACGTTCGTGGGCACCCCAGCTCCGTATTTCGGTTACGACCGGCTGGTTCACTGATTCGACGCGCACGTGGGCCGTCTTGCCTCCCGCCGTCGTGTACGGACGCCCGATCACCTGCCATTCGCTGCGCTCGTCTGCGAGCCGGTCGCCGAGCTTGAGATCCATGGGCAAGACACGGACTTCAGCGGGAGCCTTCTTCTCGGGAGGTGACTCAGCCAATTCTTTGGCTGGGGACCACCTGCCATGTGACCCTAAAGGTGACCGATCCTCCCGCTCCCTTGGAGGCACACATGGCTCTCGGTCGCTTGCCTCAATGTGTGGCAGAGAAGTGGGACTCTTGTCGGCACGAGAGGCCTCCCATGAAGCGTTCTCTACTGTTGCTGGTGACGCTCGGCATCATCGTGGGCTGTGCTCCAACGCCGCCGGTCCATCTCGCTGGCATCGGCGATACATCGTGGCAGCTTGTGAAGTTCCAGGGCGGCGATGGCACGGTCCTGATGCCCGACGACAAGGCTAAGTACACCGTCGCCTTCGCAAACGACGGCAACGTGAGCGTGCGGTTCGACTGTAACCGCGGCCGCGGTGCGTGGATCTTGACCGGACCGAACCAGCTCCGGTTCGGCCCGATCGCGCTTACCCGCGCGGTGTGCCCGTCCGGATCGTTGCACGACCACCTCGCCAGGCAATGGCCGTTCGTTCGGTCATACTCCGTGAAGGGCGGGCATCTGTTCCTGTCGCTGATGGCCGATGGCGGCAACTACGAGTTCGAGCCGATGCGCTAGCAGGACGCGGGTAAGTCGAGATGCTTCTCGGGCCTCTTGGCTGATCGTCTAGGCACCCGAGCGAACCCTTCGCAGCACCCGCCGCATGGCGCGCCAGGGCGAGCTCACGACGTACACGAAACGACGAACACGAGCCGCGAGCAGCTCCACGCCCTGTTTGGTCAACTTGGCCCTCGGGCGTGTACCACCGCTCGGGTCGATGCATCCGCCTTCGACAATCTGCATCATCTGGTCCCCCCGGCCTGCCGCAGCGCCTCCCACGCCGCTCGCTGCGTCGCGTGCCACGGCGTGCGCTCCCACGCCGATGCGGTCGCGCTCGTGATCGAGTGCTCCATCCCGCTCGTGTAGAACGTCGCCCGCCAGCCCTTCTCGTCGTACCGCGTGAACTGGAGGTCGTAGCCCTGGCGCGCCATGCCACGCTCGACGTCGCCGATGCCCTGGAAAATCCTGGTCGAACCCATCGCCGTGCATGCCGCACCGGACGGTGGCTCCTGGTCTTACACGGGTGTTGCGGCCTACGATGGCATCCGGCGCGGCACGATCTCCCACAGCTACTCGGTCGTCGAGAAG
>Ga0137360_10002377_pt1 | contig 11255 bp, 10 predicted proteins | sample Mad1_60_16metaG_FD_104924 | JGI IMG/M metagenome (GOLD analysis project Ga0137360, IMG submission 104924) | Vadose zone soil microbial communities from Angelo Coast Range Reserve, California, USA - Mad1_60_16 metaG | ecosystem: Environmental > Terrestrial > Soil > Vadose zone | place: USA... | reverse complement strand
TGGTGCTGCTGCCCCGACTCGAACGGGGGACCTACTGATTACGAATCAGTTGCTCTACCAGCTGAGCTACAGCAGCAGGGGAAAGGCACATTATAGGGAAGCGAGGCCGCCCGCTGCGGATTGTGACCGACTGGCTGGCACTGCGGTGTCCCGCGCGCTAGAGGGGAAGCGCCCCAAACGTGGGGCGCGCTTTGGGTTACTGCTTCAGCGTCAGGTCGATGACCTGGTCCAGCGGGTGGCCCGGCGGTTCGAAGGTCCACAGCGACAAGGCGCGACGCACGGCGTCATCGAACACGCCTGGCGGCGTCGCTTCGAGCACGTCCACCTGGTCGACTTTGCCCTCGGGGGTGACCCACAGCCGCACCCGCACCTTGCTCTCGACGATTCCGTCTCGCATTGCCCGCTCCGGAAACCGGGGCGGATCATGCCGCAGCGGGCGCAGCGTCACCGGGTCGCTCACCGGTTGTGCGGCTGGCGCTGGTGACGCCATCGCAACTTGCTCAGGCGCTTGGGCGGGCGGGTCCGCGGCCGCTATCGGTGCCGGCGCGGCGATCGGCGCTGCGCCCACCGCGAAGGCGGGCGACTCGGTTGGCATGGCGGACGTTGCAGCCGCGTTCACGCCTTGCGGCGGGAGCGACAGGGCAACAGGCGGGTCGACTGCGGCGACTTTCACGGCCGAAGCGGCGGAGTCTGCGACGGGCAGGCTCCCGGTCGGCGATGCCGTCTCGTAGACCGGCGAAGCATCTCGCGATCGGTTTCGAGCGACGGACGGATGCGGATGTTCACGCACCCCTACCAGCGGCGCGCCGGGCGCCGGCGAGGGGGTCGCGGCCGATTCCAACGTGGGGGCAGTGCGCAGGCGGGAAATCGGCGTGATCGTGGCGGGCGCGGGAAACTCCGACCCGTACGCGTCGATCGCGTCGGTGGATGTGGGCACACCATTCGAATCGATCGGCCGCACCTGCGCCAGCGTTTGATCCAACCCCCAGGTGGCGTGGGCATGGCTTCTGTAACGATCGGCTGCCCAGTAGGTTCCCACGATGGTGACCATGGTCACCAGCACGAACCGGACCACCGGATGCCCGTCCGAGCGCCAATCGCGTTTCGGCCTCGACGGTTCAGCGCGGGGCACGTAGATCTGTGTAATCGCCCCATCCCATGCGGCGGCGAGCTTCAGGTCGACCTCCTTGGCGAAGCCTTTCGCCAGGAGCTCGGGAATCACACGCCGGACTGTGCCAGCGCCAAGGAGGTCGGAGAGCTCGGCAACCGTGCGGCGTCCATCCAGCAGGATCAGTACATGGCGTTCGGGTCGCGAAAGCGTCCCGCCGTGGGTCGCGGCCAGCTGAGCCGCGCCAAGCCCTGACTTGCGGTAAACGAGAGAGTCATCCATCGCTTCAAACACGACTTTCACCCTAATGGCCGCAACTTTCAATCAGGTTCTTCCCCGTGCGCGTTTCCAGGTATCAGCGCCGCAAAATCAGCTACTCGCATCAGGGTTGGGAGCAAGCCTTTGCCGCTGCAGTGCCCAGGCCACGTGCTCCCGCACCAGCTCCGACGGATGGTCGGCGCGCGCGCGCAGCGCCGCTTGAACCTCGGGTGACGCCGGGGCGTTGCCCAGCGCGACCGCCAAGTTGCGAAGCCATCGCACGTAGCCGATTCGCAGGATCGCCGAGCCGGCGTGCCGCTGCCGGAACTGCTCCTCGCTCCACCCGAAAAGCTCGACCAGGGTCGCGCTGTCCAGACCGTTGCGCACATCGAAATCGGGCAACTGAGCGCGCTGCGCGTACTTGTTCCAGGGGCACACGAGCTGGCAGTCGTCGCAGCCGTACACGCGGTTGCCTATCGCCTCGCGCAGCGGTTCCGGAATCGAGCCCGGGTGCTCGATCGTCAGGTACGAAATGCAGCGCCGGGCATCGAGCTCGTAGGGCGCCACGATCGCGCGGGTCGGGCACACGTCGATGCAGCGGGTGCAGCTTCCGCAGTGCTCCTGCGCCGGCTGATCGAGCGGCAGCGGCAGATCCGTCAAAATCTCGCCCAGAAAGAACATCGAGCCCGCCTCGCGCGTCAGCAGCAACGTGTGCTTGCCGCGCCAGCCGAGCGCGGCCCGGCGCGCCAGTTCGACCTCGAACACCGGCGCCGTGTCGGTGCACACACGAAAGCCAAAGCTCGCAACTTCCTCGCCGATCCGCTGCGCCAGCGCGTGCAGCCGCGCGCGAACGACCTTGTGGTAGTCGCGACCGCGTGCGTACACGGACACGACCGCCGTGTTCGGATCCGCCAGCCGCCGCCATTCGCGATCGATCCAGTCCTCGCCATCGGTGCGTGGGCGATAGTCCATCCGGGCGCAGATCGCGCGCCGCGCGCCCGCCAGCAACCGCGTCGGGTCGGCGCGCACCGGCTCGTTGCGCTGCATGTAGTCCATCTGCCCGTGGAACTCGCGCGCCAGCCAGGCTCGCAGCCGCTGCGCCGGTTGCGCAACGTCCAGGTCGCTGACGCCCACCGCGGAAAAGCCGAGCTCGGCGGCCCAGCGCCTGATCCGATCGACCAGCGCAGGCAGATCGATCGGGCAGCTCGCAGCCCCGGTATCCTCGGAGCGCTCCGAGAGCACTTCCATGGGCGGATATTAAGTGCCGGCCGCTGCCGCAGCCCGTTTGACGTCGCGCTTCGCGCTTGCCGATGAGGCGGCGACCGCACGACTGGGTGCGGCGCTGGGGCAGGCGATCGAGGCGCTGACGGAGGCGATCCGGCGCGGCGGGCTGGTGATCGGACTGTCCGGCGAGCTGGGGTCGGGCAAAACGGCACTGGTGCGCGCCGTGCTGCGGCGCCTGGGCGTCACCGGCACGGTTAAAAGCCCCAGCTTTTCCCTGCTTGAACTTTATACAGTTTCGAGGTTAAACTTCTATCACCTTGATTTCTATAGATTCTCAAAGCCATCCGACTTTTCGACATCAGGGTTTCGGGACCTTTTCACCCCGGGCTCGGTCTGTGCGATTGAGTGGCCCGAGCAGGCCCACGAACCAGGCTTCAGCGTCGATCTGCAGATCGGGATGCAGATCGCCGATTCCGGGCGCATCGCGAAGTTCGACGCGCTGACGCAGATCGGTCGGGAGTGTCTGCAAGAGACGAACGGGGCATGGCAAACGAGCCAAGACGCCGCCTGCTGATAGGGGCAGCCGGGACCGCGCTGCTGGCGCTGGTCACCATGCGCTCGGCCCGCGCCGCCAGCCTGCTGGCGGTGCGCGTGTGGCCCGGCCCCGACTACACCCGCGTCACGCTCGAGCACGACGAGCCGCTGAAGTTCAGCCACTTCATGCTGCGCGATGAACCGCCGCTGCGCCTGGTGGTCGACCTCGAAGGCATCGCCCTGACCTCGCAGCTCAAAGAGCTGGTCGGCAAGATCGATGCGAACGATCCCTACATCGCGCGGGTGCGGATCGGGCAGAACCGTCCCGACGTGGTGCGGCTGGTGATCGAGCTAAAGGGCGATGTCGCTCCGCAGCTGTACCAGCTCGATCCGGTCGGCCCCTACCGCTACCGGCTGCTGTTCGACCTTTACCCGACCAACCCGGCCGATCCGTTGATGGCGTTGATCCGCCAATCGACCGCGCCCACGCAGCCACCCCCCGAGCCGCTGCCCCCCGAGCCGCCACCCCCGGAGCCGCCAGCCCCCGAGCAGCCGCCGCACGACAGGGCGCCGCCTGAGCCGGCCGCTCCGCCCGCGGCGATCGCTGCTTCGCCGGCCGACGAGGCCGGAGTGAATCGCGAGATCGAGCGTGCCCAGCGCGCGGTGCAGCCTCCGGCTTCCGCCGAGCGGCCACGCCAGAGCGCGCCCGCAGCGCGACGCCTGGTCACGGTCGCCATCGACGCCGGCCACGGCGGCGAGGATCCGGGCGCAACCGGCCGCCGCGGCACCCGTGAAAAAACGGTCACGCTGGCCGTGGCGCGCCGGCTCGCCTCGCTGATGGGCAACGACGCGAAGATGCGCGTGCTGCTGACGCGCGATGGCGACTACTTCGTACCGCTCGCCGAGCGCGTGCAGAAGGCGCGCCAGGTGCACGCCGACCTGTTCGTGTCGATCCATGCCGATGCCTGGGTCCGCTCCGACGCCCGCGGCTCCACCGTCTTTGCCCTGTCCGAGCACGGCGCCAGCAGCGCGGCCGCCGCGGCGCTGGCGCGCCATGAGAACGAGTCGGACCTGATCGGAGGCGTGAACCTGTCCAAGTACGACGCGCCCGTGCGCAGCGTGGCGCTGGACCTTTTAACCTCGGCCCAGATCAGCGACAGCCTGCGCTTCGGCGGCGCCGTGCTGCGCGAGCTGGAGCACGTGAACCGGTTGCACCGGGCCCAGGTCGAGCAGGCCGGCTTCGCCGTGTTGAAAGCGCCCGACATCCCCTCGATCCTGGTGGAAACCGCTTTCATCAGCAATCCGGACGAGGAGCTGCGCCTGCGCGACGAGGCTTACCAGCGGCAGCTGGCGCAGGCGATCTTCAACGGAATCCAGCGCTACTTCGAGCGCAACCCTCCGCCCACGCGCGACCCGGTGGGCTGACCGCCCGCCGCATCGGCCGCGCGATACGATTGCGCCTTGCGAGTCGCGCGGCGCCCCCTGAAGCGATAAACCCGGCTATTCCCGGTCGAGCGCACGCTGGCTGCGCAGCGCCTGCCAGCGCCCTTGGAGCAGGCGCCAGGTCGCGGCCACCAGCACCGGGCCAACCAGGGCTGCCAGCAGACCCAGTATCAGCACCATGCCAAGGTGGTCTCGCACCAGCGGCACCTTGCCGAACAAGTACCCGCTGCCGGTGAACAATCCGATCCAGGCAAATGCGCCGATCGCGCTGTACAGCCGAAACTTGTCGGGCCGCATGCCCATGGCTCCGGCCACTAGCGGGGCAAACGAACGCAGCAGCGGAAGGAACAGTGCGACGACCACCGTCTTGCCGCCGTGACGCTCGAAGAAGTCAAGCGTCTTGTTCAGGGACTGCTGGTCAATCCATCGCACGTTGCCGTCGAACACCTTGCGGCCCAACCAAACGCCGAGGGAGAAGTTCAGGAGGTTGCCGAGCACGGTACCCACGACCAGCGCGAACACCAGAAAGTCCAGCCGGTACTGTCCGCTGGCGGCTACCGCACCGGCCACGAACAGCAGCGAGTCGCCTGGCAGAAAGGCCATGAACACCAGGCCTGTCTGCATCAGAAAGATCAGCCCCAGGGCCAGATAGACAAAAGGTCCATAGTGGTGGGCCATTTCCACCAGGAAACGGTCCATCGACAAAAACAGATCCGCCCAATGAACCGTCTGCATTGCTTGCCACACCTTGCCTGAAACGCGATCGACCGCATCGGAGTCCCGCAAGTCGAGGCCGGGGCGTTGAGGCTCCTCATGTTACGCGAGGACACCCCAGCCGGATGCTGCACCGCGTCGGCGCAGTTGCGTACGCTTACCTACTTATAATTTTCGGATTACCTGAATCGCCACCATCCACGGACTCTCGTTTGCCGATCCACCGCCTTCCTGAAGATTTGATCAGCCAGATCGCCGCCGGCGAAGTGGTTGAGCGGCCCGCTTCGGTGGTCAAGGAGCTGGTCGAAAACGCGCTGGACGCCGGTGCGCGCGCGATCGAGGTGCGGCTGGAAGGCGGTGGCGTGCGCCGCATCACGATCAGCGACGACGGAGCCGGCATCGAGCGCGAGGAGCTGGGCATGGCGCTGGCGCGCCACGCGACCAGCAAGATCGCAAGCCTGCAGGACCTGGAAGCGGTCGCTTCGCTGGGCTTCCGCGGCGAAGCGCTGGCCGCGATCGCCTCCGTCGCCTCGGTATCGATCACGTCGCGCACGGCGCAGGCAAGCCATGCGTGGCGCATCGATGCCGCAAGCGCCCGGATCGACGCGGCAGCCGGAACGCCGGGCACACGGGTCGAGGTGGGCGACCTGTTCCTGAACATGCCGGCGCGCCGCAAATTTCTGAAGAGCGAGGCGACCGAATTGGGCCACTGCGTGGCCCAGGTTGAACGGATCGCCGCTTCGAACGCCCAGGTCGGCTTCCGGATCCTGCACGAGGGCCGCACCGTGCTGGCGGCCGCACCATCGAGCGCGCTCGAGCGGCTGCGCAGCCTGCTGCCCAAGGGCCTGGACGCCTCGCTGCGTCCGATCGACGCCGATGCCGGCACGCTGGCGCTGTCGGGCTGGGTGGGGGCGCCGACCGCTTCGCGCGCGCGCGCCGACGCGCAGTTCTTCTACGTCAACGGCCGCAGCGTGCGCGACCGCCTGCTGTCGCACGCGGCACGGGCCGCCTATGTCGACGTGCTGCACGGCCAGGCCCAGCCGGTGTACTGCCTGTATCTGCGGATCGATCCGTCGCAGGTCGACGTGAACGTACACCCGACCAAGGCCGAGGTGCGCTTTCGCGATGCGCCGGCCGTACATCGATTCGTCACCCAAGCCGTGTCGCGCGCGATCGCAACCGGCGCCGGCGCGGCGCTGGAAGCCGGCGCGCCCGGGTCCGCACCGCACGTTTTCGCAGCGGGCTATTCGGCGCCGGCGCAGCGCGGCGGCGATGCCTGGGCGCAGGGCGCGTTGCGGATCGCGCAGCCGGCCGGTGCTTATTTCCAGATGGCGGCGCCGGACGCCACGACCGCCGCCGCCGCCGCGATCGAGGCCGACAGCTGCCCGCCGCTCGGCTACGCGATCGCGCAACTGGCCGATATCTACGTGCTGGCGCAGAACCGGGACGGACTGGTGCTGGTGGACATGCACGCGGCCCACGAACGGATCGTCTACGAGGGGCTCAAGCGGGCGCTGGATGGGCAGCGGATGCCGCGCCAGCAGCTGCTGATCGCGCACGTGTTCGCCGCCGATCCGATCGAGCTGGCCACCGCCGAAGAGCATCGCGAGGCGCTCGAGCAACTGGGACTGGAAATGACGCTCGCCTCGCCCGCCGAACTGGCCGTGCGTGCAGTGCCTCTGACGCTGGCCCAGGCTGACGCCGGGCGCCTGGCGCGCGATGTGCTGCACGAAATCCGAAAGTACGGCGCAAGCCGTGCACTGACCGATCATCGCGACGCGCTGCTGGCGACGATGGCCTGCCACGGCGCGATCCGCGCCGGGCGCCGCCTGACGCTGGCGGAGATGAATGCGCTGCTGCGCGAGATGGAAGGCACCGAGCGGGCTGACCAGTGCAACCACGGGCGGCCGACCTGGGTGCAGCTCGGCATGCAGGAGCTGGACCGCCTGTTCCTGCGGGGCCGCTGATGAGCTCGGTGCCCACCGCCCGGCCGCGCGTGCAGGTCGTCGCGCTGCTCGGCCCGACCGGCAGCGGCAAGAGCGCGGCCGCGTTGCGGCTGGCCGGGCAGCTGTCGCTGGAGATCGTCTCGGTCGACTCGGCCCAGGTGTATCGCGGGATGGACGTGGGCACCGCCAAGCCCTCTTGCGCCGACCGCGCCCGCGTGGCCCACCACCTGATCGACCTGCTGGATCCGGCCGAGTCGTATTGCGCCGCGCGCTTCGTGCAGGACGCCCGGGCCTCGATCGCGGCGATCCGCGCCCGCGGACGCCTGCCGTTGCTGGTGGGCGGAACGATGCTGTACGCGAAGGCGCTGCGCGAGGGCCTGGCCGAGCTGCCGCCGGCCGACCCCGAGGTGCGCGACCGACTGGCAAGACAGGCGGCCGAGTCCGGATGGCCAGCCCTGCATGCCAGGCTGCGCGAAGTCGACCCGCGCACCGCGCAACGCCTGAGCCCGGCCGACGGCCAGCGCATCCAGCGTGCCCTGGAAGTTTACGAGCTCACCGGTGAGCCGCTGTCCGACCTGCTTCAGGGCGCCGCGGCCGACCCGATGCCACTCGCGACGATCGGCTGGATGCCGTCGGACCGCGCCGAACTGCACCGGCGCATCGAGGCGCGATTCGATTCGATGCTGGCGGCCGGCCTGCTGGAGGAGGTGCGGGCGCTGCGCGCGCGCGGCGACCTGGACCCGGGGCTGCCCTCGATCCGCAGTGTCGGTTACCGCCAGGCCTGGGATCACCTGGAAGGGGCCACCTCGTTCGACGAGTTCCGCGCCGCCGCCATCGCCGCCAGCCGGCAACTGGCCAAGCGGCAGATCACCTGGCTGCGCTCGATGCGCGATGCCCTCGTGATCGACCCGCTGCGCGAAGGCGCCCAGGACGAACTTCGCACCGCCATCACGCGCGCGATTCGACTCGCTACGTAACAATACAACCCGCTTCGCCGCTGCCGCGGTTGCGGATCGCGCCCACCGGCCAGCAGGTCTCGCCCTGCGCGCCGAACGCCTCGACCGCGGCCGCCGCGTCGCTGGCGGCGACCACCACGACGTAGCCGATCCCGCAGTTGAAGACCCGGTGCATCTCGGCGTCTTCGACGCGGCCCTGCCGTTGCAGCCAGTCGAAGATCGCCGGCTTTGGCCAGCCATCGCGGCCGATCACGGCCTGAACGGCCGGCGGAAGAATGCGCGGCACGTTTTCAACCAGGCCTCCGCCGGTGATGTGGGCCATGCCCTTGATCCGGATCGACTGCATTACCTCCAGCACGGGTCGGCAGTAGATCCGGGTCGGCTCCAGCAGCCGCTCGCCCAGCGTGCGCCCATCGACGTCGTCCGTATAGTGAGCGCCGCTCGCCTCCACGATGCGCCGGATCAGCGAATAGCCGTTCGAATGGGGGCCGCTGGAGGCAAGTCCCAGCACCACATCGCCCGGCACGATCGAGCAGCCGTCGATCAGCTCGGATCGTTCAGCTACGCCCACCGCGAAGCCCGCCAGGTCGTACTCGCCCGGCGGATACATGCCCGGCATCTCGGCGGTCTCGCCGCCGATCAGCGCGCAGCCGGCCATCTGGCAGCCGCGCGCGATGCCCGCCACGACCTGCTCGGCCACGTCCACATCCAGCTGCGAGCAGGCGTAGTAGTCCAGGAAAAACAGCGGCGCCGCGCCCTGCACCAGGATGTCGTTCACGCTCATCGCGACCAGATCCTGCCCGATCGTGTGATGCCGGTTCAGCGCGAAGGCGAGCTTCAGCTTGGTGCCGACGCCGTCCGTGCCCGACACCAGCACCGGCTCACGGTAGCCGGACGGCACCCGGAACAGGGCCCCGAAGCCCCCGATGCCGGCCAGAACGCCCGCGCCGTAGGTGCGCTGCGCCAGCGGTTTGATGCGCCGGACCAGCTCGTCGCCGGCCTCGATCGAAACCCCGGCCGCCGCGTAGGTGAGTGGTGAGGTCATCAGATCCTTGGCAGTGCACATCAGCCGCGCGCGCGCGCAGCGTAATTCCCGATCCGGGACTTAGACTACGTGGTTTTTGCAGCTGGCCGGCAGTGGCGGCCGAAACAAGGATTGTATTGGATGGCTCTGCTGGACAACGAGCGAGTGGCCACCGCGGTGTGGGTCGGCGTGGGCCTGGCACTGCTGGTGCTGATGGCGCTGCTGTCGAGCGTGCTGACGCCGTTCGCGCTGGGGGCCGTCATGGCCTACCTGCTGGTGCCGGGTGTCGACTGGCTGCAGCGGCGCCACCTGCCCCGGTGGGCCGCCGCGCTGGCGATGATGGTGTTGACGGCGCTGGTGCTGCTCGGTCTGGTGCTGATCCTGGTTCCGGTGCTCCAGCATGAGACCGGCGCCTTGCGCGAGCAATGGCCCGCACTGATCACGCGCCTGAATGCGAGTGTGGCACCGCGCCTGCACGAATGGTTCGGCTGGACCGTCACGTTCGATACGCGCGCGCTCACCGAGCTGCTCGCCTCGCACGTGAACGAACAGGACACGCTGGCGGCCTCGCTGCTGGCCAGGCTGCGCTCGGGCGGGGCCGTGCTGCTGAGCACGCTCGGCATGCTGGTGCTGGTTCCGGTCGTGCTGTTTTACATGCTGGCGGAGTGGCACGAGTTCATCCGGCGCTTCGAGTCGGCGATCCCGCGCCGCTGGCACGCGCAGGTGGTCGGCATGGCGGCCGAGATCGATTCGCTGCTGTCGCAGTTCCTGCGCGGCCAGGTGAGCGTGATGGCGGCCCTGGCCCTTTACTACTCGGCGGCGCTGTCGCTGGCCGGGTTCCGATCGGCGCTGGCGATCGGCGTGCTGACCGGCACACTGGCCTTCGTTCCTTACGTCGGCTACGCGATCGGACTGGTGCTCGCACTGGGCGCGGCCCTGCTGCAGTTCGACGGCTGGTATGGGCCGGCGATGGTGGCGCTGATCTATGGGTTGGGCCAGGTGCTGGAGAGCTTCGTACTGACACCTCGCCTGGTGGGCGAGCGGATCGGATTGCACCCGCTGGCGGTAATCTTCGCGCTGCTCGCGTTCGGCGAGCTGTTCGGGTTCTTCGGCGTGCTGGTGGCGCTGCCGTCGAGCGCAGTGCTGCTGGTGGCGTTGCGGCGCCTGAAGCAGGCCTACTTCGCGAGCGCGTTTTACGGGCGCCCGTGACCGCTTTCCGACAACTCGCACTGGGCCTGCTCAAGCCGCCGGCGCAGACGCTGGACAACTTCGTGCCGGGACCCAACGCCGAAGCGCTGGCCGTTGCGCGCGAGCTGGCGGCCGGCCGCGGCCCTCAATTCGTGTACCTCTGGGGCCCGCCCGGTAGCGGCCGTACCCATCTGCTGGTTGCGCTGGAAGGCGCAGGCACCGGGCCAAGCGGCGAGCGCGGTCCCGCGCTGTGCACGGCCGACGACGTGCACGGGCTCGACGAAAGCGCTCAGGCGCGCCTGTTCGCACTGATGAACCGGGTGCGGGCCGACCCGGCTGCGCGACTGGTCGCCGCCGGCGACCGGCCGCCCGCACAGTTGCCGTTACGCGAGGATGTGCGGTCGCGACTCGGCTGGGGGCTTGCGCTGGCGCTGCAACCGCTGTCGGAGCAGGACAAGGCCGACGCGCTGCGCAAGCAGCTGGCCGCACGCGGCGTGCGCGCAGCGCCGGAGCTGATCCCTTATATGCTGTCGCGGCTGCCGCGGGACATGCGCACGCTGGCCGCCGCCGTGGACGCGCTGGACGCCTATGCGCTGCAGCGCGGCCGGGCGCTGACGGTTCCCTTGCTGCGGCACTGGCTCCTGGAGCAGGCCGGTAGAATGCCGGACGAATGAGACTGGCCCTGTTCGACCTCGACCACACGCTCCTTCCGATCGACAGTGCCGACGCATGGTCGCACTTCCTGGTGTACGCCGGCGGCCTGGACCCCGGGCACCACGTGGCGCAGATCCGCCGTTTCGCCGACGACTACCGCAGCGGCCGTTTCGATCCCGAGGAGTACCTGGCCTTTCAGATGGGTC
>Ga0137360_10002375_pt1 | contig 11262 bp, 9 predicted proteins | sample Mad1_60_16metaG_FD_104924 | JGI IMG/M metagenome (GOLD analysis project Ga0137360, IMG submission 104924) | Vadose zone soil microbial communities from Angelo Coast Range Reserve, California, USA - Mad1_60_16 metaG | ecosystem: Environmental > Terrestrial > Soil > Vadose zone | place: USA... | reverse complement strand
CGGATCCAGAAGTGATCGATCGCCGCAATTTCAAACCACCGATCGGCCATGCTGACCGCGGCCGGCGCTGACAGATACTCTATGTTTCTCAAGGTAGTGGTCTCATGAGAATTATTCGCTGGACGCGCCGCCGCAGTTCTCGCGATGAGCGCAGAAATTCTCTCTCCTGCATGCGTTCCGATTCGTGCTTTGCGCCGAGCCTAAGAACGCTCAGCACGCAGCCTGTCGCCAGCTTCCTGCCGCAGGGATCCTCCTTCGAGATTGCCCGGCGTGCCTGACCTGCTGCCGACGATGCGGCTCACGATGTACAGCGGACGTCCTTTGGACTCTTCGTAGATTCTCCCCACATATTCGCCGATCACACCAAGGAAAAACAGGAGCACGCCAGAGAGAAACGTGATCAGCAGGAGCAGCGCCGTGAAACCCTGCGGGGACTTACGGAGAACGATCTTTGCAAACAGAGCATAAAGTCCAAATAGAGAGGACAAAAATATTGCCGCCGCTCCCAACAAAGCCGCCGCACGGATCGGGACGATGGAGAAGGCGAAGATTCCGTCAGCCGCGAGTTTCAGGAGACGCAGGAAGCCGTACTTGGTCTCCCCCGAATGGCGTTCGGACCGCTCCACGGGTATCCCGGTCTGGCGGAAACCGACCCAGCCGCGCATCCCGCGCAGGTACCGGTGATGCTCCGGCATGCGGCGAAGCTGCTCGACTGCCCGCCGAGACATCAACCCGAAATCCCCGGAGTCCAACGGCAGATGGGTGTCGGAAAGCATCGCCATCATTCGATAAAAAATAAAATAGCAGAGGCGAAGTAGCCACGCTTCCTTCCTTCCGGTGCGGTGCGCGTACACCACGTCGTAGCCTTCGAGATAACGCTCCGCCATCCGCGGAATGACTTCCGGGGCGTCTTGCAAGTCGCCGTCCATGACCACGGTTGCGTCCCCGGTTACGTGATCGAGCGCAGCGGTCAGAGCAGCTTGGTGCCCGAAATTCCGCGAAAGAGACAGCAAAACGATGCGCGCATCCTTCTTCGCCGCTTCCTCGACAAGGGCTGCGGTGTGATCGGTGCTGCCGTCATCCACAAAAAGAAGTTCGTGCGGCCCCCCTTTCAGACCGTCCAAAACATTGAGCGTCCTGCGCAGCAACTCGGGCAGCACCGTTTCCTCATTGTGGACCGCGATCGCCACCGAAAGCCGGAATCCGGTATTCATTGTTTCGCTCTTCCCTTGCAATAGACCATGTTCCAGAGAGTCGCGCCCAGCACCCCGAGCGGGTAAGGCTCGAAAATGACAATGTCCAGGTGTTGATCGAAAAGCTCGCGCCATGCTGCCAGCGGCCGCAGATATCTTCCGCGGTCCCAATTGGCCAGGAATCGCGCGATCGCACGGTCCCCTGGCGAAACCGGTTCAAGAAGATGGATGTGTCCATCGGGGGATAGCCAAGACTGCAGCCTGTTGAGAATCTTATTCGTCGAGGGCGTATCCATGTGATGCAGAAAACTGTTGATTAGAATGAAATCGAAACCCGCTGCGGCGGGATCATCAAAAGTGGTTGCGTCTGCAACCACAAAGCGGCGGTCGTGTTTGCGCCGGGCGTGCTTAATGTAATCCGGGTTGACATCGATTCCCAAGTAATCCGCGTGTGCAAAAAGATGCGTGTTGGTGGCCGGGCCGCAGCCCACATCGAGCACCCGCCGCGCGCTGCCAATGTCGTTGTGCGCCAGCATAGGCGCTAGCTTCGCTGCTACAAACGGCGCCTGCCACAAACTGTAAACCGCGGTCTTTTCGAGCAGATAGTCCGCCAAACTCATGAACGATGGTTCACCTTATGTGTGCAGACTGCTCGTATCAGGATGGGGCTTGCCTGTCAGGTGGCACAACTGCTTGCGAGTGGAGTGATGCCGTGGGCGTTACGGTGCCACCTGACAGCCACAGCTCTCGCCTTAAGAATTGGACGATGCGACACATCCGAAAATGAAGAGGGAGCGTATATCCAGGCAGGGGATTGGCTACCCGATTGAGAGATCCACAGACACTCCAGGGGGCCACGCGGGATGAATAAAAAGAGAATTCGGGGAGTCTAAGGGACCAAGGAGAGGTGTGGACAATTCCCGGAAGCGGACCGGGGCTTGTATGGGCAAGAAAGAGACAAAAGGGCACGTGTGGTTACAAAAAGTTTCTCTGAAATTACTGAATCTTCCGGGATGAGCGGCAATCTAAACGAGGCTAAGAGTTTAACGTCCGGGGAGTGGGCACCCAAACGAAGCGATAAGAAAACATGTGGCGTCCGGGGTGGGGGCGCGAGTTATACTTCCGGGATTCACGATCTTCACGGCGGGAGTTCCGCCGGAAGGGTAGCAGCAGGGTCAACTTGAAAAAAACAGGAGGTCATTGAGGGATATGACGAAATCAAATAAGTACCTGATTGCGGGTGCGGCGATCGCGGGCTTGCTCGCGGGAACCAGCGCCAGTATTCAGGCTTCCAATCTGCTCCCGGGCGTGAAGTCGTCGTTCAGCGCCCAGGATCAGCCCGCAGAAAAGAAGGCCGACAAGAAAGCAAAAGAAAAGCACGCCTGTAAGGGCCAGAACTCGTGTAAAGGCAAGGGCGGCTGCAAGGCGAGCGACAACGGCTGCAAGGGCAAGAACTCTTGCAAGGGCAAGGGTGGCTGCGCAACCGATGGCTCCAAGATGCCGGACGAAGAGAAGAAGCCGGGATAAAGCCAGCTTCCTCGTGAAGCGTTCTGACTGTAGGGGGGCTGGTAAGAGCTGCCGGCCCCTCTGCGTTTTCGTTTGCGGAGAAGGGCATGCCAGCGAATCGGTTTAATGGGTTTACGGATTACGGGATCGGAATCGGATTGCGCGCGCCGCATTACCAGCATATATTGACGCGCAAGCCGGTGGTGGACTGGTTTGAAATTATTTCCGAGAACTTCATGATTGACGGCGGGCGGCCGCTGAATGTCCTCGATCAAATCCTGGAACAATACAAAGTAGTGCAGCACGGCGTTTCGATGTACTTCGGGTCAGCCGAGAAGCTGAACCGCGAGCATTTGCGGCGCTTGAAGGAGCTGGTGAAGCGGACGAAGACGCCGTGGCTTTCGGATCATCTGTGCTGGGGAAGCGTGGACGGGCGGTACACGCACGATTTGCTGCCGATGCCCTATACGTTTGAAGCGGCGCGGATCACGGCGCAAAAGGTGCGCGAGGTGCAGGATTTTCTGGAAATCCCGGTGGCGGTCGAGAACGTGAGCAGTTATGCGGAATACCACGTTTCGGAAATGACCGAGTGGGAGTTCTTGAATGAAGTGGTGGAGCGAGCGGACTGCGGACTTTTGCTGGACGTGAACAACATTTATGTTTCTTCGCAGAACCACAATTTCGACCCGCTGACTTATGTGAACAGCGTCCCTGCAGAGCGGGTGGCGCAGATTCATATTGCGGGTCATTCGAGGTACCGGAAGTACATCCTGGACACGCACGATCATCCGGTGATTGACCCGGTGTGGAAGCTCTACGAGCGAGCGATCCAGCGCGCGGGGCACACAGCGACGCTGCTGGAGTGGGACGACAGTATCCCGACGTTTCAAGAAGTGCATGATGAAGCCTTGAAGGCGAACCGTTTTCTGAAATCGACCGTGCTGGCGAAGGCCGTATGAGATTGATGGAACTCCAACGAACGGTGGCGCGCGCGGTGATGCAGCCGCTCACACGGACGGAGCGGATGCAGCGGAAGGCTCCCGGCGGCGGGAAGATGAGCGCATATGCCTCGCGATTCATCAAGCCGAATGACCGGCTGACGTCGTTTGAGCGGCTGGAAATCTACAACCGGCAATACTGGTTCCGCGTGCTATCGAGCATGATGGAGGATTTCCCAGGACTGCGCGCGGTGATGGGCGAACGGCGCTTCGAAGAGGCGGCGAAGGCGTATCTGTGCGGCCACCCTTCGCAGTCGTTTACGCTGAGGAATCTGGGCTCGCGGCTCGAAGCGTGGTTGCGCAAAAATCCAGAGTGGGCGGGAGCGAAGCAGAAGCTGGCGCTGGACATCGTGAGGCTGGAGTGGGCCGACATCGAAGCGTTCGATGGCAAGGCTGAGGAGGCGCTGCGTCCGGAGGATTTGAACGGAGACGCAGGGCCGAATCTGCAGCTCAGATTGCAGCCGTACATTCAATTGCTGGACATGCATTATCCGGTGGACGATCTATTGCTGGAAGTCAGAAAAGAGGACGAGGACACCGACTTTGCGAGCAACGCGTTTCAGGAGCGGCGGAAACGCAAGCGTGTGCAGGCGGTCGCGAAACTGAAGTCGGCGGAAATCTACCTGGTCGTGCATCGAGTGGATTACTCGGTGTATTTCCGGCGCGTCGACCGGGAGGAATTCTTGATCCTGAGCGCCCTGCGGCAAGGAAAACCCCTGGGAAAAGCGATTGATATCGCGTTCCGGAAGAGCTCGATTGCGCCGGAGGAGCGGGCTTCCAAGGTGCAGGAGTGGTTTCAGAATTGGGCGGCGCTGGGGTGGTTTTGCCGGACGGAAAAAAAGAGCGTAAATCACTGAAGCTTTCGGACGCGCCGAACATCCATTATGGGTATGAGAAACCTGATTCTGCGCGTCAAAAACCTGCAGGACAAATTTTTTAACCTGGTGTCGTATGCCCAGACACCGTTTCTGCTGTTCGTGCGGCTCTACTGGGGCTGGCAGATTTCACAAAACGGCTGGGGCAAACTTCACAACCTTCCACACGTGACCGAATTCTTCGCTGGTCTCGGCCTCCCCGCGCCTGGGCCAACCGCCATCTTCGTCGCTACGTTCGAATTCATAGGTGGCATTCTGCTGGCGATTGGACTGCTCTCGCGTGTCGCCGCCCTTGGTTTTGTAATTGATATGACCATGGCTTATATCACTGCCGATCGAGAGGCCTTGCTCTCGTTTTGGTCTGCGCCGGAAAAATTCTACGGCGCCGATCCCTTCATCTTCCTTTTCGTGGGCCTACTGATTCTGATTTTTGGCCCGGGGAAAATTGCCCTGGACACGCTTCTTGGGCGGTGGTTTCCTGTCCCGGAGGAGCAGGCTGTGGGCTCCCCGCCGAATTAAACTCCCGAACATTCTCTTTTGAAGTAAAGTTGGCTCTTGCGTCTAGTGCCCCGAACCGGATACCTCATGGACTTCGACAGATGCGTTCCGATCGGGGTGCTCCTGCTCTTGTTTCCATTGCTGAGTGCGACAGCCGAAGAAATGACCTCGACATTCGTGATCGGCGGCGCCCGGATTGACGTGACGATTGATGCCAGGAAACTCGACGTTCCGCAGGCAGAACTGATGCGCTGGGTGAAGTCCGCCGCGGAATCAGTCACCGCCTACTACAGCCGATTTCCCGTGCCTCACTTGGCGCTGCGAATCGCCAGTTTTGAAGGCACGGGCGTGCGGCACGGCCAGACCTTCGGGAGAGACGGCGGGTTGATTACGATTTCTGTGGGCAACAAAACGCCGCCCGCGCAACTGGCGGAGGATTGGATGCTGACACACGAAATGGCGCATCTGGCGTTCCCGTCCGTTGAGAGAAATCACCACTGGATGGAAGAAGGGCTCTCCACATACGTGGAACCGATCGCGCGCATTCGAGCGGGACATTGGACAGCGCGGCAAATGTGGATGGATTTGGTGCGGGACTTGCCCAAGGGGCTTCCGGAAGAGGGCGACAAGGGGCTGGACAACACGCACACGTGGGGAAGGACCTACTGGGGCGGCGCGCTTTTCTGCTTCCTTGCCGATGTGGAAATCCGGCGCCAAACGAATAATCAGAAGGGGCTCGAAGACGCGCTGCGCGGAATCCTCAATGCGGGCGGCGACATTCGCGAGGACTGGACGCTCGAAGACGCGCTGAAGGCCGGAGACCGGGCGGCCGGCGTGGACGTGCTGGTAAAGCAGTACGAAAAGATGAAGAATCAGCCCGTGAACGTGGACCTGGCGGCGCTGTGGAAAGAATTGGGAGTCGAAAGCGACGGACGGACCATTTATTTCAGGGAAGACGCGCCGCTGGCGGCGATTCGGCGGGCCATCACAAACGGGGCAGCCGCGACGTCGCAAGGCGCTGAGGCTGTGGCGCGTCCTCTGACGATTTTTGCGGGGCGTACGGCAGGGCGTTTATAGGAGAAGAGGCTTGACGTTCACATTTGTGGCGCTGCGAAGAAACGACGAGGGAGGAGATATATGGGAAGCATGAATCAAACAGCGATGCTGCGACTCGGCGGGTTGCTGGTTTTGGCGGCAATGGTGTTCGCGGGATACAGCGCGGTGCGCGCGGAGCAGAGCGGCGGGGCGGACGCGAAAGAGCAGCCCTACGTGGTGGAGTATTATTACAAGGCGAAGTGGGGACACGCTGACGAATTCCTCGCGCTGTTTAAGAAAAACCATTATCCGGTGCTCAAGAAAGAGACGGAGCTGGGGCGAATCTTGAAAGTGAGCATGATTGCGCCGCGCCTGCATGCGACGGAGGACGGGCGCTGGGATTATCGCGTGACGATCGTCTTCAAGAATGCAGCGACCGCTAACGACAACTTCGACAGCGCGGCGCTGATCAAGCAGCTTTATCCGGATCAGGAAACGTACAAGAAAGAGGAACAGCGGCGGTTTGAAATTTTAGACGGGCACTGGGACGTGCCGATTAAAGACGTCAATCTCGAAGCGCGCTGAAAGAATCGATAAAAACGAAGCGGCGGCGCGACAGGTGTGCGGCTGCGATTGTTGCCGGAGCTGACTTACCAGATGAGCTTGAGCGCGAGCTGGATTTCGCGCGGCCCATGATCGCTAGTGATGGTGCCGAATCCTGAACCGGGCGCCGCAGCGAGTCCCGATCCCTGGGTGACAAATGTAATCGTGTTACCGGCGTTGCCGAGCGAATACTGCGGGTGATTGAAGGCATTGAAGAGTTCCGAGCGAAATTCGAGCTTCGCAGTTTCACCTGCGGCCCAGCCGTTGTGCCTGCCGAACCACGGAATTTCGAAATCCTTGAAGAACGAGAGATCCCAGTTGTTGATGCCCGGACCGCGCACCACGTTGCGGCCTGCATTCCCGAACGTGCCGAGTTGAGGCTCGGCGAATGCAGCGGTGTTGAAGTATTGCGCGAGTGTCCGCCTGCTCTTCGAAAGATTCGGATTGCCAACAAGGTCCGGGCGCTGACACTCGTAAGCTCCGGCGCCGGTGCCCGTTCCGGCGACATCCGCGTCCAGGCAGACGTTAAACGGCAGGCCGGAGCGCCACGTGGAAATACCCACGATCTTCCATCCATAGATTGCTTGGCGAACAATGCCGTGCGATTTGGAAAAAAATGGGATCTCCCAGATGTAGTTGACGCTGAGGGAATTCGGAGTGTCTTGGTTGGCAAGCGCCTTCTCCGATCTCAAATCAAACGCATTCTGGACCGGAGCAAACGCCGCTTCCGTATCCTGATTCGCAGTGTTCGAAATATTCCGGCTGTGCGTATAAGAGGCCTGCATCTGCAAACCGTGTGACATCCGGTGGTTGACCCCGACCTGCACCGAATTGTAACGGCTCGCTCCCGCGCGTTCGTTGTAGTTGATGACGTTGTAGCCGAGAAAGGGCCGAAAGGCGTCCGGGGTGTTTGTGAGTGTACTGTTAATGAGAGCGAGTCTGTTGGCGTCGGAGAGCTGATTGATGTTGCGATTGCGGCCCAGGTGGATGCCATGATTGCCCACGTAAGAAACGTCAAAGGCCGTGCTGTTTCCGAGTTGGTACTGCACGCCGACATTGTATTGGTACGTCGTTGGACTATCGTACGGATTGCCGAGGGCGAAAATTCTAGCGGGAGGTTGCGGCGTGCTGAAATTGAAAGGTCCGAGCGAAGAAAACGTGCCGCTCGTCACATTCGCAACGATGTCGCTGGGCAACTGCTGGCCAAGCGAACTGGTCTGAGACAACGCGTCGCGTCCAGCGAAGATGCCGAAGCCGCTGCGGATCACCAGGTTTTTCACCGCTTGTGGCTGCCACGCGATGCCGATGCGCGGCTCAAAATCCCCATAATGGTTTGGAAGCGTGGAACGCTGGATTCCCGGTGTCTTGGGCGTGACGAGTCCATTGGTCACGGCGCACAGCGTCGGATCCACGTTGCCCGTCGCTGGATCAAACGCGGCAGCGGAACACTTTGCAGGATCGTACGCGCTGATGCGGAAATTCGAGATGTTGTCCGTGGCGGAAAAGATTTGCGCGAGGATTTGATAGCGCAAGCCCAAGTCCAGGGTCAGGTGCTGCGAAACCTTATAGGTGTCTTGCGCATACAAGGCATAGTCGCGTTCGCGGTCATAGACCGGGTTTAGCGTCTCTTCTTCCGAATAGGTGGCAAAATTCCCGAGAAGCAAATCGCTAAAGGTGTTGAAGCTGAATTGTCCCGCAGTATCGTTTGTGCCTCCATTGGCGGGCTCTTTCTTGCGGTTGAAGCGCATAAACCCGCCAAACTTGAGGTTGTGTTTGCCAAAGGCATAAGCCAGATCATCCTTCCACTGGAAGTTGTCGGTACGATTGCGGAAGGGAGCTCCGTGACCCAGCGGCGCGAACCCATCAAGAGTTGTTCCCTGATTCAGGGAAGGAAACGAACCCGACGTTTCCGGAAACAGTTCGGTGTACGTAAATCCTGCCCGGGAAGACAGCGTAGGATCGGCGGAAGAGGAGGTTACATAGGAAAGCGCATTGTTGGAATAGCCGAATTGGAAGTCGTTGAGAAGCCGCGGCGAAAGCTGGGCGCTCACCTTAGCGATGACGTTCTGCCCTTTCCAGGTCCAGTCCGTGCTGGTGGAAGGAAAATCGTCACAGATACCAAAAATATCGCAGCCGATGCCGCCAAGACTCTGTGTCATCCCGATGTAACGCAGGGAAAACACGTACTTGCTGCCAAAATTGTGATCCCACCTGTAGAGCTGAGTATTGTCGGTATTGCCGCGATTATTGGAGTTGATCCAATTGAAACCGTTGGAGGCATTGGCATTGGGAGCCGGATAGCGGTTCAAGAACGCAACAGCATTGGGATCGAACTGTGACTGTGGAACATTGGGTTCTCCCGTTAGAACGAGCTCTTGCGGATCGGCTGGCTGTACCACGCACGATGCGCTCTCACCAGGTGCTGTGCAAGTGGGATCGAGGATACCCTGGCGTTGCCGGGCAGTCGGCACGAAGTCCTGCACTACGTTGCCGCGTGTCTCATGGCGCCATTCCGTGGAAATGAAAAAGAAATCGGTGGTGCGGCCGGTATTGTAGATCTTCGGAATAAAGACCGGGCCCCCAACGGTAAAGCCGTAATCATTTTGGTGCAGGCGGCTCTTGTTTTGCCCGCTTGCATTCAGGAAGGTATCCGTGGCATCGAGTTTGTCGTTGCGATAGAAGTCGTACGCTGTCCCATGGAATTGCTGGCCGCCAGACTTGGTCACGACGTTGATGACGCCGCCAGTCGCGCCGCCGAATTCCGCGCTGTAATCGTTGCGCAGGATCTTGAACTCTTCGATGGAGTCCACGGACGGCGTAACTAGCAAGTTTCCGTTTCCGCCGCTGTCAAGATTGTACTCGCCGTCGACGAGATACAGATTGGAGTTGGACTGCGCCCCGCTGACCGAAACGGACGTGTCGCTGAAGAGACCAACACCCGCATTCACTCGGCCGTCGTCAGGGGAGACTCCGGGTACCAGGTCTACAAGTTGATTGAAGTCGCGCCCGTTCAAGGGCAGATCGTTAATTTGTTGCGACCCCACCAGCGTGGACAATTCCGCGCTTTCGGTTTGCAAGAGCGGAGTTTCCCCGCTGACCAATACTTTTTGGCTGACTTCCCCGACGGTGAGTTTAATGGACAAGTCAATTTTGTCATTTACGTGCACGGAGACGCCGCTTGATTCATAGGCCTTGAAGCCCGTTTTCTCGATGGTCAAGCGGTACCTGCCGACAAAAACGTTGTTGAAAAAGAACACACCTGCATCCGATGTGGCGGTTTGCCGTGAAACTCCTGTTATTTCATTCAACAGGGTTACCGCGGCATCCGGGACAGCGGCCCCGCTTGAGTCCGTAACGGTCCCGGAAAGCGTTCCCGTGGTTTCTTGCGCCGGGAGGCTGGGAGCGGAACCCAGCAACAACAGAAGCAGCGTGGTGATTAGTGTTATGCGCACTGAAATTCTCCGATATGAAAAATCATTCTCGGGGATGACGTCCGGATTCGTGGCAATGGCGCGCGCCCGCTCCACGAAGGATTTTCCGATTTCGAAAATTTTGATTAGTTTTCGCACGGCAGCCCTCCCCTTATGAATGCATTCTCGGCCCCGATCCGCGAAAGACAACCGAACCATTGAGTCTGCACCACCCCAGGGACTTGGGAAGACCCCTCTCGCGGAGGTTAGTTAAAACGATTCAATATTCGATTTTTCATAGAATGTCAAGCAAGAAATATGGAGAGGACCTGAGGCACAGGGCAACCGGGTGACCGCGGGCTAAGAACGATGCTGGATCAAGACACAGGAATAAGCGCAACAAAATGTTGCAAGGCACGGGCCGGACCGGGACAAGGAACAGATAACCCAACGCTGGAGAACTGCTTCGGGCTAAGTGGTGGGGGAGGCAGTGACTTCGATGATGGGGTTGGGGAGCTGGCGCAGGGTGCGCACGAAGACTTCGACAATTTTGGCGTCGAACTGGGCGTTGGCACAGCGTTCGAGCTCAGAGAGGGCTTCGGCGGCGAAGCGGCTCTTCTTGTAAGTGCGGTCGCTGGTGATGGTGTCGTAGGCGTCGGCGACGGCGATAATGCGCGCGCCGAGAGGGATCTTTTCGCCGACGAGACCCTCGGGGTAGCCAGAGCCATCGAAGAATTCATGATGGTGCAGAACCATCTCGCGAATGCGCGCGAGCGGAGTGAGCGGCTCGAGGATCTTCGCGCCGAATTGAACGTGAGACTTCATGGTCTCCCATTCATCCGGATTGAGCGGGCCGCTCTTGTTCAAAATATTTTCGGGAATGCCGACCTTGCCGATGTCGTGGAGCACGGCGCCAAGTCTGATTTCTTCGACTTCTATGTCGGTCATGCCCAGGGCTTCGGCGATAAGCGCGGCGTAAGCGGAAACCTTTTGCGAGTGGCCCTGAGTGTAGTGATCCTTGGCGTCGATGGCGAAGGCCAGGGACGTGACGGTATCGAGGACCGCCTGAGGAAGCGCGTGAGGTCCCTGCGCGGCGGCTGAGGGTTTGCTACTCGAGCTTTCCGTAGCCGCGAGTGATTCGGTG
>Ga0137360_10002349_pt1 | contig 11306 bp, 10 predicted proteins | sample Mad1_60_16metaG_FD_104924 | JGI IMG/M metagenome (GOLD analysis project Ga0137360, IMG submission 104924) | Vadose zone soil microbial communities from Angelo Coast Range Reserve, California, USA - Mad1_60_16 metaG | ecosystem: Environmental > Terrestrial > Soil > Vadose zone | place: USA... | reverse complement strand
GGCCAGCTCCTCCGGCGTCCCCCGGTAGAGCCGCCCGCCGATCTCCGAGTACTCGCCCTCGTTGTTCTCGCGGACGATCAGCATATCGATGTCGGCCGGCCCGCGTCCGGCGAGCGGCGACCTGACGCCGTTGAGCAGACGTACGGGACGCAGGTTGACGTACTGGTGGAACCCGCGCCGGATCGGGATCAAGAGGCCCCAGAGCGAGACGTGGTCCGGCACGCCGGGGAAGCCCACCGCGCCGAGGAAGATCGCCTCGAACTGCCGGAGCCGGTCGAGGCCATCCTCGGGCATCATGCGGCCGGTCTCGGTGTAGCGCTCACAGCTCCAGTCGAACGTCGTCCACTCGATGTCGAAGCCGAACCGCCGGCCGGCGGCGTCGAGGACGCGCATGCCCTCGGGCACGACTTCCTTGCCGATCCCGTCGCCGGGAATCGCCGCGATACGATGCCTCATCGAAGCCCTCCGTCCCTCTCATTCTTGAGAATCGGCGTCTTAGCCTACCAAGAAAGCGCCTCTGGACACACTCGCTGACCTATGCTTCCATACTTCTGACCTCGTGGTTCGGGGTTCTCGTCTCCTACCACCCGGTAGGCCATCGGTCGGTCACAGCGAAGGTCCTCAGTTCAGGCGCAGCGTCGGACGCTGATCGCGTTCCCGCGCTGAGCTTCCGGGCGAAAGGCTCGGGCGTCACGGCCGTTGTGTGGAGTCGTCATGGCGATCATACGTGTGAGCGATCCCACGTTCGAGGGGAAGCGGTCCGACAACCGCGTCTTCGTCCGCTTCCGGGTGAATCGCTCGCCCGACCAGACCTGGATCAACACGTTCAAGGGCCACGCGAGCTCGAGCGTCCTCCGCGCGGCCAATGCCGTGTTCAACGGGAGCGACGTCACCCTCGAGCTCGTACGGCCGAAGAGCCGGGCAGAGCTCACGACGGCCCTCGATTGCTTCATCGAATGCGCAAATCTCGGGCTCAGAAGCTGGGGCGGCGCCGAGCGAAGCCGCGCGTCGGTTCCGGGCTCGGTCCGCGACCACGTCTGACCGCGTGGGGGCTGCTGGAAGCGCCCGGGACCGGATGACACGTCCGTGTCGAGTCACTGACGGGGGCCGTCACCGCTCCAGGCACATGGATCACTTCTAACGTTGAGGAAAACATACTCTTTGTCATTTTTGACGTCTGGCATCTGGGTTGCGTTCTAGGGGGGTTGCTACGGATATAAACCCATCCAGAATGCTGTCTGCCAGGCACGAAACCCGGAGGAAAAATTCTTGGACGAAGCGAAAGCGACGATCCGACGCCTCGAGCGAGACCCGCTCTCGCCGCTCGCGCGCCACGCGCTGGGGCTCGGAGTCTTGTTGCTCACGATCGTTCCCGCGTACGCCTACTTCGGGTCGCGGCCACAGCCGGACTCCGAGATCATGAAGATGGCGCGCGAGGCGATCGAAGCTTCCGACTCGAGCGTCGAGGTCCCCGAGATCGTCGAGATCGAGGCGCACATCAGAGAGGTCGCCGTCCGCTACGACATTCCGCCGATCCTGGTGGCCGCGATCGTCGAGGCCGAATCCGAGTTCAATCCGCGGGCGGTTTCGCGGCGCGGCGCCCGCGGCCTGATGCAGCTCATGCCGGGAACGGCCTCGAGTCTCCAGGTGTCGGATACCTTCGACCCGTACGAGAACATCGAGGGCGGTGTTCGCCATCTGCGAGGACTGATGGATCGGTATCACGGCAACCTGCCTCTCGTGCTCGCCGCCTACAACGCCGGTGAGCAGGCGGTCATGGTCTACGGGGGTGTCCCGCCTTACCGCGAGACCCGCCGCTACGTCAGCCGCATTCTGCGACGCATCGGCCGCGCGGACCTCGTGCCGCGAGTAAGCAGCGTGAGTCCGCATGTCGTTCCCGTGGCTACTACGAGCCGGATCGATCCCGGGTTCACGTGGGCGAGTCCGAGTCCGAGTCCGATTCCGAGTCCGACTCCGAGTCCGACTCCGAGTCCGACTCCGAGTCCGAGTCCGAGCCCAAGCTCGCCCCGTTCGGCCTGGGCCGAGCGCCAGGCGCTCGAGCGCCAGGTGCCAGCGAAGATAGAGCGCAGCGTCGCCGCCACACCGGCCAATCTTTCCGACGGCGCCCGGGAGGCTATTCGGTCCTCTCGCGCCAACAGCCAGGGGCCATAGACGCGCGGCGCCGCTGAATCAGATCGCCTCGCCGCCCGAGGCGAGCCTCGGGCAGAAGAAATTATGGAAGCGTTCGCATGACCGCAGCGTATGAAGGAGGGTCAGATGATTGATCGGATCATTGCCAAACTCCCGGAGGCGTGGCGCGGGCCAGCCGAGCTGGTCGCGGCCCCGATCGCCTGGGTTCCGGTGCTGCAGCAGACTCTGATGAGCTTCTTCTTCGATTCGCAGCCCGGCTGGATGGCTGCCCTGAAGTACGTGTTCCTGCTGTTCCCCGTGTTGCTGGGCGTCGTCGCCGTCTGGTGCACCGGGCTCTCCGTCTATACGCTGCCCTTCCGCACCGGCCGCACGCGCTTCGTCTCGCTGATCCTCCTCGCGTGGTGGGACGCCGCGCTGTCGGTGTGGCTGTACTGGGTGGGCATGGTCCGTGTCGTCGGCGTTGTGCTGGGCTGGGTCCTCGATATCTCACGGCTGGCCGTCCGGCTGGTCACCGGGCTCGTCCGCGACATCGTGGGGACACCGTTCGCCATGTCGAGCATGCTGATGCGCGGCTACCTCCAGCCGGGCGTGCCGTGGCTCGCGTTCGTGATGCTGCTCTTCTGGTGCGGGCTCGAGGCCGCGGTGTTCACGTACACGCTCGAGCCGCGGGTCGCGATGCTCGTCGCCGATCTCTCCGGGACGGACGACTCGCGGTTCACGATCCCGGTTCTGTATCTCCTGGTGCTCACGCTGATCATGGCGAGCTTCGCGTGCGTCCAGGCGCTGGTCGACGCCGTCCGCAAGCGGGACAGCAAGTTCCTCGCCCAGATCATCGGCATCGAGCTATTCGCGATGTCCTTCGAGGTGCTGTTCCTGTACCGGGGTGTGGTCGAGGTGACGATGCCGTGGATCGCCCGGGACAACGCCGCCATGCTGGCGACGGCCGCGGTCGGTTGGTTCGGCGTCCGTGGCCTCACGTGGTTCCTCTTCGGTCAGTACGGAACGCCCCCGTTACTGGCCCTCATCGCGCGGCAGCCCCTTACGGAGGCCGACCCGTCGCGGTCCGCCGCCATGCGGTCCGAGCCGTTCTGGCGCGCGGCGATGGACGACTTCCGGCGCGACCTCGACTGGCTCCATATCAAGAGCGATGAGATGCTCGAGCTCCTGGCGCTGCCGGTGGTCCATTTGCTGGGAGCGGCGTTGAATTTCGCCATGATCCTGACCGCGGCGCGACCTGTCTTCAACCTGCCGTTCCGGAGCCTCAAGGAGGTGACGGAGTCGCGGGACATGGAGACGACGATGCACCTGGAGCCGCGGAAGCAGGTCAGCCTGTGACAACTCTGCGGTATCACTTCTCCGGCATCGCGGGCGCCGGCATGGGCCCGCTCGCGTGCCTGATGCGGGCGCGCGGCCACGCGGTTCAGGGTTCCGACCGCGCGTTCGACCTGGGCAAGAAGCAGGAGATCGCGGCGTCGCTCCGCCGGCTGGGCATCGAGCTGGCCCGGCAAGACGGGGCGGCCGTCACGGCTGCCATCGATCGCTTCGTCTACTCGGCGGCCGTCGAGGTCGACACGCCCGAGCTGCGCGCGGCGCGCGCGCTCGGCACCGATTGTCTGCCTCGGCCGCAGCTGCTCGCCGAGGTGGTCAACACCGCTTCGCCGGGTGTCGCCATCGCGGGCACGAGTGGCAAGAGCACAATCGTCGGCATGATCGGATGGCTCCTGCGTGAGGGAGGCGTCCAAGCCACCGTGCTGGGCGGCGCCGATTTCGCGGGCGAGGGCGCGGGCGGCTGTTTCGTGGCGGGCCCGGCTGAAGGCCTCGCGGTCGCCGAGGCGTGCGAGTCCGACGGCACGCTCGTCGGCTACCATCCGGCAATCGGCCTCATCCACAACGTCACCCGCGACCACGACGAGCTGGGCGCGCTTCGCCCGCAGTTCACGGCGTTCGCCAGAAACTGCGGCCGACTGCTCGTCGGCGCGGACTGTCCGGAGGCGACAGCGCTCGGGCGCCGATTCAAGGCGGCGGCCTATGGAGTGTCACCCGACGCCGACGCGCGGCTCCTGGTCACGAGCGTGGGGCCGAGGCGGGCCAGGGGTGTGCTGCGGCACGAGGGCCGCGACCTGACGCTGGACATTCCGCAGCCTGGTCTCCACAACCTCCTGAACGCCACCGCCGCCGCGCTGGTGGCGCTCGAGCTCGGGGTCGACGCCAACACCGTGGTGACCCTGCTCGCGCGCTTCCCCGGCGTCGCGCGCCGTTTCGAGGTGCTCGGTACGACGGCGCGAGACATCCTGGTCGTGGACGACTACGCGCACAATGGCGAGAAGCTCCGCGCGGCCATCACCACGGCGCAGGCGGGCGCGGCGCGCGTCGTCGCCGTCTTCCAGCCCCACGGCTTCGGCCCGGCGCGCTTCCTGCGCCACGAGCTCCGGGCGCTCATCCCGACGCTCCTCCGTCCTCAAGATCGCTTCTGCTACGCCGAGATCTTTTACGCCGGCGGGACCGTCGCGAAGGACATCTCGAGCCGCGTGCTGGCGGACGATCTCCCGGAGGCTCTCAAGTGCGGCTATGCGCGCGACCACGAGGCCGCGCGCCAGTGGGTCGTCAGCGAGGCGCGGCCCGGCGACACCGTCCTCATCATGGGCGCGCGCGATCCCGACCTGCCGCGTCTCGCGCGCGCGGTGCTCAAGTCCCTCTAAGGATCGGGGGGAGCGACGCCGCTCTCCCCAATTTCCCCCCACATCGCTGGCGAGTAGTCCGTCCGGCGTAGCGTCCGGTCCTCGATGGCGCCCACCAAGTCGCCATGCTGGGCCGTCGTCTGGCGCTTGACGGCAATCCACGCCTGGTCGCCCATGAACGCTCGCCACGCGGCGAAGATCTCATGGATCCGAAGCTGGTGGATCATCGGAGCGACTCCGCGATCTGCACGAGCTCCTCGTATTCCTGGTTCCAGTAGTTGTGGTTGCGGAACATCGGGAAGGCGGGGGGAAACGACGGATCGGTCCACCGGCGCGCGATCCAGCCGGACATGTAGACGATGCGCATGGCGCGCAGGGGCTCGCAGAGCGCGAGCGTCGAGCGGTCGAACTCGCGGAAAAGCTCGTAGCCCTCCAGGAGATCTTCGCGCAGCTTCCGCGCCTCATCGGAGTTGCCCCGGGCCAGGAGCCAGAGGTCCTGCACGGGCGGGCCGACCAGGCAGTCGTCGAAGTCGACGAGGAGCGGGTCGGGCGTCCAGAGAATGTTGCCCCAGTGCAGGTCGCCGTGGATTCGCTGGACGCGCGCCGTGGCGAGTGCCTTGGCAGCGGCGTCGGCGATGCGGACAACGACGTCCCGATAGCGGGGCGCCAGCCCCTCGGGGATGAAGCCGCTCGCCATCAAGATCTCGAGGGGTTCGGAGAGGTAGCGCTTCACGTCGAGCCGCGGCCGGTGCGGAGCGTCGCGCGAAGCGCCGACCGCGTGCATGCGGCCAATTGTCCGGCCGATCCGGCGACGGTTCTCCGCGTCGAGCTCGTCCAGCGAGCGCCCGCGCACCCGTGGGAACGCTGCGTAGTAGATCCCCTCGATCTCGCTCAGCGTCCCGCCGTTGCCGAGGTCGATCGGCGCGACCGCCGGGACCTCGGCCGCCGCCAGGTCGGCGAGGAAGGCGTGCTCGTCGAGGATCGTCTCACGCGACCAGCGGCCAGGCCGATAGAACTTGACGACCAGCCGCCGCTCGTCCTCCAGCTCCACCTCGTAGACCCGGTTCTCGAAGGCGCGCAGCGGCAGGCAGCGGCCCGTACAGCGCAGACCTCCGACCTCGACCGCGTCGAGGACGCGGTCGGGGGTGAGCGCGAAAAACGTCGCGGCTGGCTCCCCGGCCACGCCTGATACCATAGCGCGCCGTCAGGCAACATTCACCCCTGGAGGCCACGATGCCAGAACACCCGCTACCCACGGAGCAGGAAGTGCTCGGCTGGATCCGGCAGCGCCGCAACTGGGGCCGCTGGGGCAAGGACGACCAGGTTGGCGCCCTGAACCTCATCACTCCGGCCAAGCGCGCCGCGGCGGCCCGGCTCGTCCGCAGCGGGCGCAGCGTGTCGCTCAGCCGGCCGTTCCCGAAGGAGCCGGGCCCGAACAACCCGCTGCCGGCTCACCACTTCATGAGGACCCACGCGCGCGGCAAGGGCGGCTTCTCCGCCGACTACTACGGTATCTACTACCACGGCATCGCCTCCACCCACATCGACGCGCTCTGCCACACCTGGGACGAGGAGTCGATGTGGAACGGGCGCGACCCGAAGAAAGAGATCACGTTCGAGGGCGCGCGGTTCGGGTCTGTCGAGCACTGGGCCGAGGGCATCATGACCCGCGCGGTCATGCTCGACGTCCCCCGACACCGCGGCGTCCCCTGCGTGACGCACGACCGGCCGGTGCACGGCTGGGAGCTCGACGACATCCTCGCCAAGCGCGGGATCCGGCTCGAGCCCGGCGACGCGGTCTGCGTCTACTCCGGGCGCGAGGCGTGGCAGGCTCAGGACCCCGAGCGACCCTACGGCCGTCCCTTCAACCCCACACAGCAACAGCGCCCGGGGCTCCACGTGTCCTGCCTGCCGTTCCTGCGCGACCACGACGTGAGCGTGCTGGTGTGGGACATGCTCGATCACCTGCCGATCGGCTACGACATCCCGTGGGCGGTCCACGCCGCGCTTTTCGCGTACGGCGTGGCGCTGGTGGACAACGCACTCCTCGAGCCGCTCGCGCGCGCCTGCGCGGATGAGCAGCGCGACGAGTTCATGCTGCTCGTCGCCCCATTGCGGGTGGTCGGGGGCACCGGGTCGCCGGCGAATCCACTGGCCGTTTTCTAGTTGGACATCGGGGGGAAGCGAACGCCGCTCCCCCCGATTTCCCCCCACCGCTCACCCGCTGCGGGCGGCCCGTGACGCTTCTCGTTCGAGCTCCAGCGGCTACGAGCTCGCGTACGGAATAGGCCCAGCGTACTCCGTGCGTAGTGGCGCCCAGCGCGTGGCCCAGGCACGCGCCAGCGCGGCTCCGAGCTGCGTCAGATGAAGACGATCGTGCTCGACCCAGGCGGCGAGGAGATCGAGCCCGGAGAGCTGGCCGGTGCGGGCGTGCGCGACGGCAGCGGCGAGACGCGCGGGGGCGATCGCGACCAGCGAGCTGAGACTCGCGGCCCGGCGCTCGCGGAAGGCAGCCAGCGCGCGCGGTCCGTCGTCGTCCAGGTAGCGCCGCTCCGTCGCCCAGCGCTCCGGGTCGATCGGTTCGAAGCTCGCGCCGCCGTCGAGGATCACGCGGATTCGCGCCCCGAAGTCCTCGACCTCTTCGTCGCGCAGGTGGCAGACGATCTCGACCGGTGCCCACTCGGCGAGCGCCGGGCGCGCACGCCAGGCGGCCGCGTCGAGGTCCTTCAGCAACGCGTCGAGCACTATGGGGAACCGCGCGAGCTCGAGCCGGGCACTGGTGAGCACGTCGTGGGGATCGTGCATGCCTCCTGATGCTACCATCCCCGGGACATGGGACGCCTGGACGGACGCGTAGCGCTGGTGACCGGAGCGGGTCGTGGCTTCGGCCGCGCCATCGCGCTCGCCTTCGGGCGCGAGGGCGCCGACCTCGTCGTGAACTACAACGCGAGCGGCCCAGCCGCGAAGGAGGTCGTCGCCGAGCTCGAGCGACTCGGCCGGCGCGCCGAGGCCGTGCAGGCCGACGTCGCGCGCGCGGACCAGGTGCGCGCAATGGTCGAGCGGGTGCTGGTCCGCTTCGGCCGGCTCGACATTCTCGTCAACAACGCCGGCATCATGACGCGCGGTCCGTTTCTCGACGTAGCGGTCGCGGACTACGAGACGATGTTCGCCATCAACGTGAGGGGGACGTTCCTCTGCACCCAGCACGCGCTGCGCCCGATGGTGGCTGCGCGCTACGGGCGCATCATCAATTTCTCCACGCAGCTCGTGCGTGCCTCGGTCGGTACGGGCGGCTTCGCGGCCTACGCGGCGACCAAGGGCGCCGTCGAGGCGTTCACTCGCGCAATGGCCCACGAGTTCGGGCCTCACGGCGTCACCGTCAACGCCATCGCGCCCGGCGGCATTGACACCGACATGAGCCGCGCCGTGATGACGCCCGAATACCGCGCGCGGCGGATCGGCGAGCTGCCGGTGCGCCACATCGGCCAGGTGGAGGACGTCGCCTACTGCGCGGTCTTCCTCGCCGCCGAGGAGGCGCACTATCTCACAGGCCAGGTGCTCCAGCCCAACGGCGGCTGGGTCATGGCCTGAGAGCTGTGATCGACCGTCGCACAGCGAGCTGACCGGGTGATTGACCGCGGCGTTGCCAGACCGTTCGCACAGCTTGACAGTCGGAGGCTCGGAGAACGATGATGCTCGAAAGTTTGCTTTCCCGGAGGGACATGATGGCAATGACGTCGCTGGAACGGGCCGAGGCAGCCGAGCACGCGATGAGCCAGGAGCTCGATCGGATCGTCGTGAAGTCAGTGATTTACACCTCCGGTGAGCGCGATCCGAGGGAGCCGCTCGCGCGGCAGCCGGACCAGGGCAAGCACTACATGATGGGACACGACCCGCGCCTGCCCCGCATGCCCGACAAGCCGACCCTGTTCGACTTCTTCAAGCTTCGCTTCGGGCCCTCCGCACACGTGCTTCAGAGCGCGCGACTGGCGAAGAAGAACGGTGTCAGCGAGAAGATCGTGCTGGCGTGCCTGCTCCACGACATCTCCGTCATGGGATTCATTCGCGGCGATCACGGGTACTGGAGCGCCCAGCTCGTCGAGCCCTACGTCGACGAGGAAGTGAGCTGGGCCATCCGGCATCATCAGGTGCTGCGGTTCTTCGCGGACGAGTCCTTCGGGTACAAGTACCCGGACTCGTACATCCGGCTGTTCGGCGCCGACTACAAGCCGGAGCCCTACGTCCAGGAAGCCTACAAGTACGCGCTCGACCACAAGTGGTATGAAACGTCGCGCCTGATCACCGTGAACGATCTCTACGCGTTCGACCCCAGCGTGCGCGTCGAGCTCGAGGAGTTCACGGACGTCGTCGGCCGCCATTTCAAGCAGCCGAAGGAAGGGCTCGGCTTCGATCACAGTCCTTCGGCCCACATGTGGCGCACGATCAACTGGCCGACGAAGTACCTGTAAAACGGGGCCCGCCGCCGCGAAGAAGCTTCGCGTCGCGCTCCTGGTCCTGACCGCGGGCGCGCTCGCCTCGCTCCTCCTGGTGCGTGAGTGCGCGTTCGGCGGGGGCATGGGGGCGCGCGACCGGACGTGTCACTGTCTCGGCGTGGAGTGGACGCTCTACGACCGGCGACCCGCCGACGGTCCGCGTCAGTCGCTCTGCGTGGGTGTCGTGCTCTCGAGGACTTGCTACCGCATCACCGATGGGCCTGTCATCGAATGCCCTAGGTGAGCCGGCGCTCCATCAGGACCCACGTGGGCTCGCTGAAGCCTTCGTGGCTCTTGAGCACCGCGTCCTCGAAGCCGCAAGATCTGAACAGCCGGCGGTTCTCTTCGAGCTCCAGTCTCACGCCGAGCGTCATCCGGGTGAGCCCTCGCCGCCGGGCCTCGCGTTCGGCTTCGTCCATGAGCGCTCGCGCGATGCCTTGCCCGCGGTGCTCCGGATCGACTGAGAGCCGGCCGATGTAGAGGGCGCCGTCCTCTTCGGCCCAGAGCACGACGCCGACGATCGCCCCGCCGCTTTCCAGGACGGCCCCGCCGCCTCGGGCGAGATGATCGGCGATGGCGGCGGCGGTCTCCTTCAAGGCACTGGACGGTGGATTGGTCGGCCGCGGCTGCGCCGTGAACGCGAGCCGCACAAGGTCCGCGATCACGGCGGCGTCGCCAAGCTCGGCCCCACGAATCGCGTGATGGCCGGCGTTCGGGTCAGCGACGACGGCTGCCTCCACGGCGCTCGATCGCTGCGCCCCAGCGCGCGAGAAAGGCCGTGATGAACGCGTGCTCCTTGGCCGGATCGACGGCTAGAGCCGCGAGCGCCAGCGCCACCGCGAGCGCGACGTGATAGCCCTCCGAGCGCGAGGCAACCGCTCGGCGATACGCGGGGTGAGCCTCGTTGACCCACACGGTCGATTCCACGAGACGGGCGAGCTCGGCATCATCGGAGCGAGCTTCGAATTGAATGCTCAGCCCATATCGCACGGGCCGGCGCGTCCGGGAGCCAGCCGCGAGACGGCCGGTAGCCGGCCCTGGCTCGAGCTGGGCGGACGGCGCGGGCTCGACACTCGTCGTGACTGGCGTGATGGGCTGCTCCTGGGATGGCGCTTGGACCGGTGTCGCGGGCTCTGCCGTCCGAGGGCCTGCTTCGTGAACCGCCAGCAACGGCGCGCGACGCTCGATGACGTCCGAACCCGAGCCGGTCGCGGGCAATCGTCGCTGGCCCCCGGCCCGCTGCTCCACGAGCGGTGCCAGCAGCGGGAACTCGTCCGCGAGATCGGCCAGTACTCCTTCGAGATCCCGCTCCACGGGCCTCGCCGCCCGCCGCCGCGCGCGCTCCGCGGGCTCGCCGGTGTCGCCCCACAGCTGAAGCTGACGCGAGACCGCCTCCTGGATCGCCTTTCGATACGCGAGGTACGTCGCGCCGCGCGCTCCGGCGCGGATGAAGTCGGCCTTGTTCAGCGTGAGGCACTCGGCAAGCGCCGGCACCTCGATCAGGCCGCCCACGCGATCGGGCGCGGCGGGGGTGAGGGCGAGCCAGTCCCACCCACGCCGGATGACCTTGCCGAAGGTGCTCACGGCCACGCCGCGCTGCTCTTCGGACAGCGTCTCCCTGGCGCGCAGGAGATAGCCGGCGCCGGCCGGCTTGCGCTTGCGTCCGACGCGGATCGCGAGAGGCGCGACCTCGGACGCGCTGACGCCCTGGTGTTCGAGGGCGAGCCCATTCAGGACGAGAGCGATGCCCCGCGGATAGTGCGCGCTCAGGATCTCGGCCAGCGCGGGATCGAGGAGCGGCTCGAAACTCCGCCGCAGCGCGCTCTCGACGAACCCGGGATCGAGAAGCGGCGAGAGGGCGTTCGTCGGCGTAAGCCGCACCGCGGTACCCTGCCTCGTCACGAGGCCCAGTGGCGGTACCCAGCGCCAGGGTGCCCTGTGACGCGAGGCCAGCCGCCATGACGAGGCGACGTGGTGCTTGCCT
>Ga0137360_10002348_pt1 | contig 11306 bp, 9 predicted proteins | sample Mad1_60_16metaG_FD_104924 | JGI IMG/M metagenome (GOLD analysis project Ga0137360, IMG submission 104924) | Vadose zone soil microbial communities from Angelo Coast Range Reserve, California, USA - Mad1_60_16 metaG | ecosystem: Environmental > Terrestrial > Soil > Vadose zone | place: USA... | reverse complement strand
GGATTGAGGAAATCGATGGCGTAGGGGATCTCGTCCTTGATGGCGAATTCGATGGTGTTCATTTCGTAGCCGAGCGCCTGGTTGATGGTTTGCGCGTCTTTGACGATGCGCGCGCCGAGCTCTTTGGAAAGATATTCGTGCTCGATGAGATAGCGGCGCTCCTTGGGATCGTAGCGGACGGGAGTAATGTCGTTTTTGCCGAAGGTGAAGCAGCGAACGTAGCCGGTGAAGTCGATGAATTCCTGCAAGGTCATGCAGTAGGGAGAGGTTTTGTCGTAGGCGGCGAGGAGTTCTTCCTTGTTGTTGACCTTGTAGACGTGTTTCCATCCGCCGCCGGAGAAAGGCTTGAGGATGGCCGGGCGGCCGACGTAATCGAGGAGGCCGTCCCAATCGATGGGGTAGGTGAGGTTGTGTAGAGATTCGGAAGTGATGTCGACGTCGGTGGAATAGCCCTTTTGCGGGAGCAGCACGGTTTTAGGGATGGCGATGCCGAGTTTTGCGGCGGCGGAATAATTGAAAAATTTGTCGTCGGCGGTCCACCAGAAGGGATTGTTGATGACGTAGGTGCCTTGCAGGACGGCGTGCTTCAGATAGCCGCGATAGTAGTCGACTTCGTGGGAGATGCGGTCGACGATGACGGAGTATTCGGCGGGTTCGTTCATGCGCGTGCCGCCGAGCTTGACGAATTCGGCGGCGACGCCGTCGGGTTTGCCGAGCTGGTTCACCCGGACGATGAACGCGGGAGGGAAGCTGTATTCGCGGCCGCAGAGAAGGCCAACCTTCTTCATGGTGAACTCCTAAAGGAAACTCCGGATGCGCACTGAAGACTACTGCTGCACTGGGCGCGATTCAATTAATCGCGTGCGCGGAGGAGACCCGCGAGGCGGTGACGCCTCCGCGAGTCTCTTCCACTAAATGCTTCACAACGGCGCGCAGGTCACCGGTCTGCTGAAAGACGCGAAGTTGGCGCTCGGCACTGGTGCCTTCGTTGAGAATGGTGTGCACGTATTCGACGGCGCTGCGGCTGCCGAGGTCGTCCACGACATCATCGACGAAGGACAGCAGTTCTACGGCGAGATCGCGCATGGGCACTTCGGCTTCTTTGCCGAAGTCGATGAGCTTGCCCTCGATGCCGTAGCGCGCGGCGCGCCATTTGTTTTCTTCGATGAGCGCGCGGCGATACACGCGATAGCTCATGTTCGCGGTGTACAGGCGATGGAGCTTGACGATGATGGCCTGGGTGAGCGCGGCGATGGCCACGGCTTCTTCCACCTTCGTGGTGACGTCGCACATGCGGAATTCGAGGGTGCCGAACGTCGGATGCGGGCGCACGTCCCACCAGATTTTCTTACCGCTGTCGATGCAATTGAGCTTGACGAGCAAGTTGAGGAAATTCTCGTAGGCGCTCCAGGACTCAAATTCCTCGGGCACGCCGGTACGCGGGAAGCGACGGAATACCGTGGTGCGAAACGATTTCAGACCGGTGTTGCGGCCCATCCAGAACGGAGAGCTGGTGGAGAGCGCAAGTAGGTGCGGAAGGAAGTAGCGCACCATGTTCATCATATCGATGGTGGTTTGCTTGTCGGGCATGGCGACGTGGACGTGCATGCCGAAGATGAGCAAGGAGCGCGCGAGCTGCTGCAGTTCCTCGACGATGTGCTGGTAGCGCTCGCCGGGGGAGATGACTTGATCGATCCAACTGGAGAAAGGATGCGTGCCGGCGGCGGCGACTTGCAGACCGGAGCGTTCGGCAGCGGCGACCAGCTCGCCTCGCGTGCGGTGCATTTCGATGCGCAGCTCGCTGACGTTTTCACAAATTTTCGTGCCGGTTTCGACGATGGACTGGTGCATCTCTTGCTTGACTTGCTCGACGATATCCGGCGAAGCCGAGGAAACGAGCTGCATTACATGAGAGCGGAGCTCACAGGTGGCAGGGTCAATGATCTGAAATTCTTCTTCTACGCCGATAGTAAAGCGGTGAGCCATGGGGTGGCCCTCCGGGTCCTTGGGTTGTGGGGACAGCTAAGGACGTATCATACTCCGCTGGTTGTTAAAATTGCACCATAACAGTGCACACCCAGCGGGCACCTGCTAGTGCGATCGTCCGTGCCCGGTATCGGGAAATACGTTTCATTTAAGCCTCAATGTAAGGAGAACAGGAAAAAAAGATACTTCTGTCGATCACGGTGGCTTGTCATTGAGAGCTTGCATCTCGCGCAGGCGGCGCTCGAGGAAACGTCGCTCACTCCTGTTGCTCACGAGCTCAAGGGCGCGCTCGTAGCTGGCTGCGGCATCCGCTGACATCCCCAGCCGTCGCAAAAGATCCGCGCGCGTGGCGTGCAGTAGGTGGTAACTGTCGAGCTCTCCGGTTGCTTCAAGTTCGTCGATCAGCGCCAGCGCCGGCCGCGGGCCTTCGACCATCGCAACAGCCACGGCCCGATTGAGCGACACGATCGACGAGGGCTGCAGACGTTCGAGCACATCGTACAGACGCAAGATCTGCGGCCAGTCCGTGTCTTCTGCCCTGGCCGCCTCGCAATGGAGCGCCGCGATTGCTGCCTCCACCGCAAACGGCCCTGGGCCTCCACGCAGCGCTCGCTCGACGAGCGGAAGCGCTTCGGCAATTTGCTGCCGATTCCATCGACTACGATCCTGCTCTTCGAGGACGATGAGGTTGCCGGCGTCATCGGAGCGGGCTTCGCGCCGCGAATCGTGGAGCAGCATGAGTGCAACGAGCCCATCCACCTCGGATGGTGACTGTGGTCCCATCAGCGTTTGCACCAGGCGGCCCAGGCGGATGGCCTCGGCGCACAGATCGGCGCGCACGAGCGGCTCGCCTCGCGTGGCTGCGTACCCTTCGTTGAAAACAAGATAGATTGCCGTCAGCACGGCATCCAGCCGCCCCGGCAGCTCACTCGTCTCTGGCACGACGTACGGGATGCCCGCATCAAGGATCTTGCGCTTCGCTCGCACGATTCGTTGTGCCATCGTCGCACCAGGGACGAGAAACGCTCGCGCGATTTCGTCGGTATCCAGACCGCACAGCGTGCGCAGGGTCAGCGCGACCTGCGCCTCGAGCGCCAGGGCTGGGTGGCAGCAGGTGAAAATCAGGCGAAGGCGGTCGTCGGGGATCTCCTCGGTGTCGTAGTTCGGTTCCTCCGAGGTGGGCGCAAAACCTGAGACAACGTACGACTCCAGTTTTTCCTGAAACCGGCCCTGGCGCCGCATGCGGTCGATGGCCTTGTGGCGGGCCGTCTGGATGATCCATGCTCGTGGGAATTCAGGGACGCCGGACGCTGGCCACTGGTCCACGGCAGCCGCAAATGCTTCCTGAGCCGCCTCTTCGGCCGCATCGAAATCGCCGAAGAGCCGAATAAGGGCCGCGACGATTCGGCCCCAGTCAGAGCGATAGACCGCATCCAGGGCGGAGGTGACATCCTGTGGCATGCCCCATGATAGATATTTTCGGACCCGGCTGTCGATTTGGGCGAATCCCGTTCGATTCACTTATGGAGGACCACATGAAATACATGTTGCTTATTTACAACGAAGAGAAGGCTTGGCCCAAGTTCACCGAGGCCCAACGGCAGGGGTTCATGGGGGAATTCATGAAATTCACCCAACAAATCCAGTCGGCCGGACAATGGTTGTCGAGTTCTCAGTTGCAACCGACGGCGGCGGCCACCAGCGTCCGCGTGCGCGACGGCAAACGGCTGGTGACCGATGGCCCGTTCGCCGAGACACGCGAGCAACTCGGCGGCTATTACCTGATCGAGGCCAAGAATCTCGACGAAGCCATCGCCATCGCCGCACGGGTTCCCTCCGTGAGCGCGGGCACCGTTGAAGTACGGCCGCTCGTGGAGCGCCCTGCCCAGGCAACGGCCTAGGCCGCGACACGTGAATGCAAATGAGGGAGGGGGCGCCGCGTATCCAGTGTGCATGGCATTAGGGCGCTGGTGGCTGGTGGCGCGGCCCTCCCTTAGCATTTAGCAGAAGAAGGTTGCCGCAGAAAAAAGGGACAGATGCGGGTATCTGTCCCGGTGACTACTGTGACTGGCGGTGGCCGGACTGACGGTCCGCCGCTAGTTTAGAGAATCAGGCGGCGCCCATGGCGCGGCGCTGTTGGAAGCATTCGCGGCAAAAAACAGGGCGGCCTTGGGTAGGACGGAAGGGCACCGTCGTTTCCTTGCCGCATTGGGAACAATTGGTCTTGGTTTCGGAGCGCATCGGGGAGTTGCCGCCTCCGCCGCCACCCCCTTCGGCGCGCTTGGCTTTGCAAGCCTTGCAGCGCTTGGGCTCGTTCTTGAAGCCCTTGTCCGCGAAAAACATCTGTTCGCCCGCCGTAAAAACAAACTCGGCACCACACTCCGCACACTTCAGGACCTTATCGTGGTATTCCATGAGCCGCTCTCCCTAGACCCGGAAAGGGCAGGGAGAAGGGCGCACCTTGCACCATGGGCCTGGGAACATGGGGGATACCTGTCTCGAGGGGAATCGAGCGGGATCCCTTGGGCCAGCGGGCACGAAGCTGCAACAGAAACCCAAACGTCTCTGCCTTAGGGGCCTGATTCTCGGAAGTGCGGCGCCGAGCCGCGGCGAGCAGGGAGGTTAGTCCGCTTCGCGCCGCTGCTTCTTGCGCAGTCGCTTCCGCGAAAGCGCTTCTTTGGCCCGGCGCTTCTCGCCAGGCTTCATGTAGAAGCTGTGCTTCTTTATTTCCTTGATGATGTCTTCCTGTTGCACCTTGCGCTTGAAGCGGCGCAGGGCATTTTCCAGAGATTCACTCTCTTGGATAATGACTTCTGCCACGTTAGTAATTCACCCCCAATCCGGTTCGGATTGGAAACTGTGCGGTGTCTCTCGCTGATACACACCGCCCCTGAAGATTATCGCACGAGGTAGATGGCATCTTCTAATCAATTAGGGCGGGGGAAGTCAAGCAATCTTTATGGAGGGAGGGGAGTTAGGGGAGGAAGGCGAGGAAGCCGTTACGAGGTGGGTAACTTGGCGAAGTTAACGCTCTCGTACGCTCCCTCAAATGGCGAAGTCGGGACGCGCGGCCGGCAAGTCGAGTTGTTCGCCCTTAGCATTTGTCTTTTTCCTCCATTCTGTTGTTAGATGTGCGCGCTCCACGAAAGCGAAGCCCGGGGGTCTGCCATGTCTGCGATGCGTGATGCCATCGGAGTACTCCTAGCGGGAGGGCAGGGCGAACGCTTGTGGCCGCTGACGCGCGACCGCGCCAAGCCGGCGGTGCCGTTCGGCGCGCTCTATCGCATCGTCGACATCACTCTTTCGAACTGCATCAATTCGGATTTGCGTCGCGTTTTCGTTCTGACGCAATACAAAGCCCTCAGCCTGAATCGCCACATTCGTGCGGGGTGGTCGCCGCTGGCCGGGCTCGGCGACTATATCGAAGTACTGCCGCCGCAGATGCGCGTTTCGCAGCAGTGGTATCAGGGCACGGCCGACGCGGTGTACCAGAATATTTATTCCATCGGCAGCGAGCGCTCGAAGTACGTCTTTATCTTGTCCGGCGACCACATCTATAAAATGAATTACAGCCGCATGCTGCAGCAGCACCTCGACTCCGGCGCGGACGTCACCGTGGCGACCATTGAGATTGCCACGCAGCAGGCGGCGCGGCAATTTGGTGTGATCGAGGTGGACAAGGACTGGCGCATCGTGGGATTTGAGGAAAAGCCAGCCGCGCCTAAAGAGTCGCCGCATCACCAGGGCCATTGCAACGCGTCCATGGGCATCTACATTTTCAACACCCACCTGATGATCCCGATTTTGCTTGCGGACTCCGAGGACCCCAAATCCTCGCACGATTTCGGCAAAGACGTTCTGCCGCGCATCATCAACAAGCACCGCGTGTTCGCGTTCAACTTCATCGACGAAAACCGCAAGGACGCGCTGTACTGGCGCGACGTCGGCACGCTCGACGCGTACTACGAAGCGAACATGGATTTGGTTTCCGTTTCGCCGGTTTTTAACTTGTACGACAAGGACTGGCCGCTGCGCACCTGGCAGCACCAATATCCGCCGGCGAAATTTGTATTTGCCGACCCGGAACGCATGGGCGTGGCGCTCGATTCCATTGTGGGAGGTGGATCGATCGTATCCGGCGGACGCGTGCAGCGTTGCATTGTCGGATACGACGTGCGTGTCAACAGCTACTGCGAGGTGTCCGACTCCATTCTGTATAACCATGTGAATGTGGGCCGGCACTCGCGGATTCGCCGCGCGATTATCGACCGCCACGTGACACTGCCGGAGCGCACGGAGATCGGCTACGACACGGAAGCCGACCGGCGGCGCTTCCATGTGACAGACTCGGGGATTGTGGTGGTCGTGCGCCAGGAATCCCTGATCGAAGAACCGGAAGCGGCGTAAGTCCTTCTCCCGCTTTGCTTTTAGTTTACTATTGATAAATATTACGATCTATTGAATACTGGGCACTGGTAAAAGCTCGCCTCGCGTTCGGCTAACTCCTTTAGAATGCGCAGTTCCAAGACACCCCTAAAAAGGCCCTGTTTTGGTGCAAATAAATCCTTTAGAATCCGCACTTACAGACGCCGCGCCTGCAACGCCTTTAGAATGAACAGATCCAAAAACAGGGGGAGGGGGCCCCTACCGCGCATCACGTTAAAAAACCAGCTAGGATTAAACGCAGCCGTCAGAAAGGGCGGCGACTCAGGAGACCAAACAGATGTCGACCAAGATCACTCGAGTGCACGCGCGGCAAATTATTGATTCGCGGGGCAATCCAACCGTGGAGGCCGACGTTTTTGTTCGCGCGGAGGCGCGTGGGCGAGCGGCCGTGCCGTCGGGTGCGTCGACCGGCGAGCATGAGGCGCTGGAGTTGCGAGACGGAGACAAATCTCGCTATCTCGGCAAGGGCGTGCTCAAGGCGGTCGCCAACGTAAACGGCGAGATTGCGAAGGCGGTCGCCGGTTTGGATGCGGCGGATCAGCGCGCCCTGGATAAGCGCATGCTGGAGCTGGACGGTACGCCGACGAAGTCGCGCTTGGGGGCGAACGCGATACTGGCGGTGTCCATGGCGGCGGCGCGCGCTGCGGCGGCCGCGCAGAAATTGCCGCTGTACAAATACTTGGCCAAGTATTCCACGGTGAGCTCCGCGAATCTGCTGCCCGTACCGATGATGAACATTTTGAATGGCGGGGCGCACGCGGATAACTCCGTGGACTTCCAGGAGTTCATGGTGATGCCGTTAGGAGCACCGAGCTTTTCGGAGGCGCTGCGCTGGGGCGTGGAAGTGTTTCACGCACTTAAGTCGGCGCTGAAGAAGCACGGCTACTCCACTGCGGTCGGCGACGAGGGCGGGTTCGCGCCGAATTGCAAATCGAATGAAGAAGCGATCCAAATCGTGCTGGAAGCGGTTGGCGCTACCGGCTACAAACCCGGCGAGCAGGTGAGCATCGCGCTCGATCCGGCTTCGAGCGAATTTTACGACAAGGGCAGCGGCAAGTACGTGTTCAAGAAGTCGGACAAATCCGCGCATTCGTCGGCGGAGATGGCCGCGTACTGGACCGCGTGGGCGGAGAAGTATCCCATCGTATCGATCGAGGACGGCATGGCGGAAGACGATTGGGCGGGATGGAAGCAATTGACCCAGAGTGTGGGGAGCAAAGCGTCGAAGAAGAAAATTCAATTGGTGGGCGACGATTTGTTTGTGACCAATACGGAGCGGTTGTCGCGGGGGATCAACGAAGGCATCGCGAATGCGATTTTGATCAAGCTGAATCAGATTGGGACGGTGACGGAAACAATCGACGCCATCGAGTTGGCGCGCAAGGCCGGGTACAACTCAATCATTTCGCACCGTTCGGGCGAGACGGAAGACACGTTCATCGCGGATTTGGCGGTAGCCACGGCGGCGGGACAGATTAAAACGGGGTCGGCTTCGCGGACGGACCGCATCGCCAAGTACAACCAATTGTTGCGCATCGAGGAAGAATTGGGCGCGTCGGCCAAATTTCCCGGACGTTCGCTATTCCCGGCGTAAGTGCTGAACGCGTTTTATGGCCGCGTCTTCCAATTCGCCCTCATCCGAATCAAACGTGCGCATCCGGCCGGCCAGCGATGCGGATGTACCTGCGCTCGTGCAATTGATCAACGCGGCGTTCGTGGTGGAACAAGTCGTTTTTGACGGCAATCGCGTGGATGACTTGGGGGTCCGCGCATACATGAGCGGTGGCACGTTTCTGGTGGCCGAAGATTCCGGCACATTGGCCGGATGCGTTTATATTGAGACCCGCGATAATCGCAGCTACCTGGGACTTCTTTCCGTGCAGCCTGCGCGGCAGGGTGCGGGGCTCGGACGGGAATTGGTAACCGCGGGAGAAAGCCTTGCGCGCGAATCAGGTTCCCGCGTAATGGATTTGCGTGTCATCAGCGCGCGAGGCGAGCAACTCTTGCCTTTTTATCAGCGCCTCGGATATAAGGTCGTTCGCACCGAACCATTCCCCGCGAATTTAGTTGCCAAGGTGGCCTCGCATTACATTCTGATGTCCAAGCCGCTGGCGTAGGTCAGCGACGGATTCGTCGCCAGGATTCACGGGCGCGTGCTTGCGATGCGCGAAATACGATCTGCCTCGCAACTAATTTTCAAACGTGGGTGATTTGAGGCAGAATACGGGCGCTGTCAATGTGTCGAGGAGGGCGGATGAATCGCAGGAGCATCATCGCGGGAATGTTGTTTGCGGGTGTGTCGCTCGCGCCGGCTGGAAGGCACGTCATTGCGGATGAGCAACCATTGTTTGGCTATTCGGCGGAGTCTTCAAAGGCGGAGCGGCAATGGGAAGAAAAGCTTCGCGCGATTCCCAGCCCGGAAAATCTGCGCTCCTATATGCAGCATCTTTCCGCGCGCCCGCACAACGTTGGCTCTCCCTATGACAAAGAGAACGCTGAATGGATTTTGGCGAAGTTCAAGGAGTTTGGGCTGGACGCGCATATCGAGCAGTTCGATGTGTTGTATCCCACGCCGAAGGAGCGCGTCATCGAGTTAGTCGACGGCGGCCCGAAATTTGTAGCCAAGCTGCAGGAACCCGCCGTTCCGCAGGATCCCACCTCGAATCAGCAGAGCGAGCAGTTGCCCACTTATCACGCCTATTCGATCGACGGCGATGTCACCGCGCCCTTGGTGTATGTGAACTACGGCGTTCCCGAGGACTACGAGCAGCTCGAGCGCATGGGCGTTTCCGTGAAGGGCGCCATCGTGATCGCGCGCTATTTTCATTCCTGGCGCGGGATTAAGCCCAAAGTGGCTGCCGAGCACGGAGCCATTGGCTGCATCATCTATTCCGATCCGCACGAAGACGGTTACGCGCAAGGCGATACGTTTCCCAACGGCGCGTGGCGGCCGAAGGAAGGCGCGCAGCGCGGCAGCGTTGCCGATATGCCCATTTATCCGGGCGATCCGCTGACGCCGGGAGTCGGCGCCACTAAAAACGCCAAGCGCCTGGACATTAAAGAGGCTGCGACGATTACTAAGATTCCCGTGCTACCGATTTCTTACGGCGACGCGCAGCCTTTGCTTGCGGCTCTGGCCGGGCGAGTTGCGCCGGAGGGATGGCGCGGCGGTCTGGGCATCACCTATCACATCGGACCGGGTCCCGCCAAAGTTCACGTGAAAGTGTTGTCGAATTGGCCTCTCAAGCCCGTATATGACGTGATTGCGAAAATTCCCGGTTCCTCGTTTCCGGACGAGTGGGTGATTCGCGGGAACCATCACGATGCCTGGGTGAATGGTGCGGAAGATCCCACGTCAGGAATGGTTGCGGTACTCGAAGAAGCGCGCGCGTTCGGCGATTTGCTCAAATCAGGATGGAAGCCCAAGCGTACGATCATTTTGTGCGCGTGGGACGGCGAAGAACCAGGCTTGCTTGGCTCCACGGAGTTTGCCGAGGAGCACTACGACGAGTTGCGCGCGCATGCCGTGGCCTACATCAACTCCGACAGCAACGGACGTGGCTACTTGGGCGTGGAGGGCTCGCACACGCTGGAGAAATTCAGCAACGATGTCGCGCGGGATATTTCCGATCCGGAGACCAAGCTTTCTGTTTGGAAACGCGACCGCCTGCGCGAGATCGCTAACGCGAAATCCGCCGAGCAGCGCAAAGAAATCCGCGAACGCACAGATGTGCGCATTCCCGCGCTCGGTTCGGGCTCGGACTACACAGCGTTTCTGCAGCACGATGGCGTCGCTTCCCTCAATATCGGATTCGGCGGGGAAGACGGCGGGGGCATCTACCATTCCATCTACGACGATTTCTACTGGTACACGCACTTCAGCGACAGCGATTTTGTTTATGGCCGCGCCCTGGCGCAAACCGGCGGCACCGCGGTGATGCGCCTGGCGGATGCGGAGCTGCTTCCGTTCGAATTCGGGGACTTCGCGGACACCGTGCAGACCTACGTGAAGGAACTGAAGGCCCTCTCGCAGAAAACGCAGGATGACATTCGGGAACGCAATCGCGAGATTGAAGAAGGCGTTTTCAAGGCTACGGACGATCCGCGCCACCCGCTCGTTGCTCCCGCGGCGGAAACCGTTCCGCCGCATCTGAATTTCGCGCCACTCGAGAACGCCACCGAGGAACTCGCGCGCAGTGCCGGCGAATACCGCAAAGCGCTGGAGCAGGCCAGCGCCAATGGCGGCGCGCAGCTCGCTTCGGCGTCGCTCGCCGACGTGAACCATTTGCTCATCGAAAGCGAGCGCAAGCTGACCACATCGGCAGGATTGCCCAATCGGCCGTGGTTCAAGCATCAGCTCTATGCGCCCGGCTTCTACACCGGCTACGCGGTGAAGACCGTCCCCGCCGTGCGCGAAGCCATCGAGCAGAAGCAATGGAAACAGGCGGATGAAGCCATCGTTGTAGTCGCCGGTGTTTTGCGCGATGAGGCCGCGCTCATTTCCTCCGCCGCGGCCAAGCTCGCCGCGGCAAAATGAGCCGCGGAGCGAAGCCGTAACGTTCGTGGCCATGTTTGAGCTGTTGCGGAGGAACCGACATCCCGTCGTACAACCTGGCCATCGTGGGCTTTGGAAATGTGGGCAAGGCATTTCTGCGCCTGCTGATCGCGAAAGAAATGGAAATTCGGCGTCGCTATGACGTGCGCTGGCGCCTCACTGGGGTCGCTACGCGCCGCAACGGCTGGCTCGCCGATCCGGACGGCCTAAACCCGCTGGCCATACTGAATGGACGCTGGCCGGCGCAACACCACAGCCTGCAGGCGGGGAGCGCGCGCGAATGGCTCGAACACGCCAAGGCCGATGTGTTTTTTGAGGC
>Ga0137360_10002344_pt1 | contig 11316 bp, 13 predicted proteins | sample Mad1_60_16metaG_FD_104924 | JGI IMG/M metagenome (GOLD analysis project Ga0137360, IMG submission 104924) | Vadose zone soil microbial communities from Angelo Coast Range Reserve, California, USA - Mad1_60_16 metaG | ecosystem: Environmental > Terrestrial > Soil > Vadose zone | place: USA... | reverse complement strand
CGCCCGGGCGATGGGAGCGAGCCCGATGCGGATGGTGCTGCGACACCTGCTGCCGAACACGTTCTCGTCCATCATCGTGATGTCCACGCTCCAGGTCGCCCAGGCCATCCTGCAGGAGGCCGCGCTGTCATTCCTGGGGGTGGGGACGGGAAACGCCTATCCGACGTGGGGCCAGATGATCGCGCTCGGGCGGGATTTCGTCACCGTCGCGTGGTGGCTGCCCACGTTCCCGGGGCTCGCCATTCTCCTCACGGTGCTTGCCATCAATCTCGTGGGCGACCGCCTCCGGGACGCCCTCGACCCGCGCGTGGGCTGACCGAGCCTCTCAGGCGGGCTATGGTCTCAAGCGGGTCTGGGGGGCAGACCCTGGCTCACGGCGTCGTGGACCATGCGGACCAGCGTCGTGATGTCGAACACAGGCAAGCCGGTCGCCGCCTGGATGTCCGCGCGATACGGCGGCATGTTCGTGCACTCGAGGACGATGGCCCCGATCTCCGGGTGCGCCTCCACCAGGCACCGCGCCACCGTCTGGTGCTCCTGGCGGGCCGCCTCGACGTCGAGCTCGAGCTCGTTGTCGAGCATCACCCGCGTGAACTCCTTCTCCGTCTCCATCCCGGCGACCACGGTTGGAATGTCCTTGGTGATGCCTGCGCCCGTGTAGTGCTCGGGACGAAGCGAGGAGGCGTCGACCGTCATGATGCCGACAGCTTTCTTCGGCGGCAGCATGCGGTGGACCAGCGGCACCAGCATGAGGCTCGACGTGAAGACAGGGATCGAGACCGACGCCGCGACCTCGGACTGGAACTTGGCGAGAAAGCCGCAATTAGTGGTGACGGCGCGAACGCCCTCGCGCTCGAGCGCGCGCGCGCCCTCGATGAAAGCCGGGAGCAGTTCCTGCTGGCCCTGGCGCACCACGCGGTCGGGCGAGGCGCCCCGCACGCGGTGATACAGGACGGGAAACGGAAAGGTCGAGGCGTTGCCCATGTCGCCTGGAATCCTCGGGAACCGCGTGTCCAGCATGAGGATCCCGACCGAAAAGCCGAAGATGTTCTGCCCGCCCTTGACTCTCATGTCGATGCTCTACTCCCGTGGCTAGTTGAGCTGAGCGAGCTTTTGCCGCGTCTTCCGTAACTGCCCCTTCACGGCCTCGTGGTCGGTGGCGTTGGGGAATTCCGTCAGGTAGCGCTCCCAGTCCCCGAGGCCGCGCTGGAGCTCGCCCATGTTGGTCCACGCGAGGCCGCGATCTCGCCACTCCTCCCCCGCCTTGGGGTCGAGCACGAGAAGCCTGTCGATCACGCCGACGACGCGGTCCCACGCCTCCCGCTGCCAGTAGATGCCCTTGAGGTTGGCGAGCATCCGCGCGAGCAGCTGCCGATGCGACACGGGAGCGAAGTGCTCAGCCTTGAGCAGCCCCTTGCGCCCCAGGACGCGCCCGACCAGCTCCTCGCACGCCTCGGGCGTCAGCAGCGCCCCCGCATTGAAGGGGTCGAGCAGGATTTGCGAATCGCCGAGTCGCGCTCCCGCGATGAAATGACCCGGCAGCCCTATGCCTTCCACGGCGAGCCCGAGACGCTTACCCACTTCGATCAGCACGAGGCTCAGTGTGATCGGGATGCCCTGTCGCCGGTCGAGGACCTCGTTGAGAAAGCTGTTGCGCGGGTCGTAGTAGTCCTCGCGGTTGCCCGTGAAGCCCTGCTCCACGAAGAGGTACTCGCGCAGGCGGTGGAGGCGGCCGACGGGATCGGCCGAGCGCCGCGAGCCGTCCACGCCGCGAGCGAGGGCGTCGAGTCGCTCCAGATACGCATCCACGTCGAGCTCGGGATACTCCCAGCGGGCGATGGCCAGCGCCGCTCTCGCCAGATCGATGCGGCCGTCGGGTCTCCCGGTGAGCTCGGCGAACTCGCGAAGCGGCGGGTCGGCGATCATCAGCAGCCGGGAGCGTGGTGGATGCCGGCGGTCTTCAGCGCCGCCTGCTGGAGCTCTTCCGCCAAGGACAGCGTCCGCGCGGCCGCCCCGCGGGCCAGCTCCTGCGCCTCGGGCGTCCCGGCAAGCCGGAGCAGGAGCGAGCGGCCCAGCTGGTGGTGAAAGTACTCGTCGGGCTCGATGACGTCACGGTAGAGCGTGGCCGTCACCTTGTCCCCCGCCTGTTCGCAGAACTCGATGAACTGGCGGTTCTTCACCACCGCGATGGCCTCGCGCGTGAACTGACCGGCCGCCACGCGCTCGACGGTGGTGGCGAGCCCGTCGAGGTACTGGAAGAGCGGGCCATAGCCCTTGGCGATGGGGTTGAAGCCTCGCCCGTCGAAGCCCAGCTCGCGCAGACGGTCGGCGATCATGCGATAGTGCTTGGCCTCGTCGCCCGCCTGGCGGGCGAAGGCCATTTTCACCTCCACGTCGTCGGTGGTCACGAGCCAGCGAGACGCGATCTCGGTCGCCTCGATCTCGTTCTTGAGAGCGACCTTGAGGAGGTTCAGGACCGTGAGGTCGCCCGCGACTTCGGGCTTGAGCGTGGATTCCGGATCCAGCCGCTTCAGGATCCTCTGGTTGCGCGCATCCAGATCGTTGACGAATTCGTCAGCCGTCATGCCGCCACCCCGGATCTGAGAAGCTCCGGCAGCTCCTGGGTCAGCGTTTCCTTCGTGACCACGCGGGTGCACCGGCTGTGCAGCGGTTGGGTGGCCTTCGCCAGCGCGTGGGTCGTAAACCCGAGCACCGGTGGGCAGGGTGTCACGCTCTCGAGCGCGGCGAAGAATGTCTCGTAGCTCCAGCCATCGGTGGTGAGGTCAAGGATGACGAGATCCGGAGCTTCCGCGAGCGACGTCGTGAGCTCTTCGGGAGTCCGGGCGAAGACAAGCGCGGTGCCGACCATCCGCGCCGTCTCCCTGATCCGCGCGACGAAAAACAGATCCTTGACCACGGCGACTACCCTTATCGACATTCGTTCTGACCGGGGGCGAGACGGTCGGCGCGACCCGCCAGCTCAGTCATCTTGTTCGTGGGTCCCCAGCCAGTACCTGTTCCACTCCGCGAGATGGGTCAGCGTCGAGAAGTCGCGCATTCGGTCGAGGTAGACCATCCCCTGGAGGTGGTCGGTCTCGTGCTGGATGACGCGGGCGAAGAACTCCTTGGTCTCGCCTTCGATCGGATTCCCCTCGCGGTCATAGGCATCGAGCCTCACCGAGGTGAACCGCGGCACCATCCCGCGCATGTCGGGCACGGAGAGGCAGCCCTCCCAGCCCTCCTCCATCTCCTCCGTCATCGGCGTCAGCACCGGGTTGACGAGGACGGTCAGCGGGATGGCGGGGGCCTCGGGATAGCGCGGGTTCTCGTTGACCTCGATGACGCAGATCTGCTTGAGCACGTGCACCTGGGGGGCGGCGAGGCCGGCGCCGTTGTACTCGCGCATGGTCTCCACCATATCGTCGATGAGCCGCTGGGTCTCGGCCGACCGGATGTCACCCACGGGCACCGGCAGCGCTTTCTGCCTCAACACGGGATGCCCCAGGCGCGCGACCTTCAGGATGGCCATGTCATGGATCCTCTGCCACAGAAGTGTAGCACGAGCCCGCTAGCCGTCCCGGAGACCCAGGACGTTGAAGGCGGAGACGGGCTTGGCGAAGCCCTTGAGCACGAGCTCCCCCACGGGCTCGGCCGTCACTATCCGATCCACGGCCGACAGCAGGGTCCGGGAGACGAGAATTTGCCCGGCCTTGGCTTCCGAGGAGAGCCGTGCGGCAAGGTTCGAGACGGGCCCGATCGCGCCGTAGTCCCAGCGCCCCTCGAAGCCGATGGCGCCCAGCGTCGCGGCTCCCTGAGCAAGGCCCACGCCGAAGTGAAGGTCGTAGCCGCGCTCCCGCCACTGGGGCACGAGGGCCTGGACCCGGCCCCGCATGGCGAGCGCCAGTCGCACGGCCCGCTCCCGGTGGTCCCGCACCTCGACCGGATCGTTGAAGAACACCATCAGGCCGTCGCCGGCGAAGTGCTCGAGCGTGCCTTCGCTTTCCACGATCACGCGTCCCAGCTCGCCGTGGTACTCGTGGAGCACATCCATGACCTCCTCGGGAGGCGCCGTCTCCGCGAAGGCCGTGAAACCGCGCAGGTCCACGAAGACCACGGTGATCTCGCGCCGGTGGCTCGTGAGCGGGTCCTCCGCGCCTCCCGAGATGATCAGCTCCGCCAGCTGCGGCGAGAAGAAGCGCTTGAGCCGTCCCAGGCGCTCGAGTTGGGTCACCTGCGCCTGGACTCGCTGCTCGAGGTTGGCGTTGAGATCGGCGAGCTCCGCCGCCTGGGTCTGGACGGTCGTGTACAGGTCCTTTATCCTGAGCAGGGATCGTACCCGTGCAATCAGCTCGGCCATGTTGACCGGCTTGGTGAGGAAGTCGTCGGCCCCGGCGTCGAGGCCCTTGATGCGCTCGCGCGTCGGGTCCAGCGCCGTCACCATCACCACGGGCAGGATGCCGTACTCGGGGTTGGCGCGGATCCGCCGGCAGACCTCGTAGCCGTCCATGCCGGGCATCATGACGTCAAGCAGCACGAGGTCCGGCTGCTCCGCCTCCACCTTCTCGAGACCCTCCTGGCCGGAGGCGGCGGTCACGATCGCGTAGCCCTTGGCGGCGAGGAGGTCCGCGAGCATCTTCACGTTGTGGGCCGTGTCGTCCACGATCAATATCTTCGGGGGCATCGAACCGACGCTAATACCCGGGTGGCCCACGTGTCAAGCTCCGCGCCGCCGACCGGCCCTCCTTGACTACCCTGCGCGCGGTTGCTAGCATGCCCGTGCGCTGTCTATGCCCCTCCACGAGGTCGGATTGGCCGGTGATCACGCCGCATCTGCCCCGGCGGCCGCTCCGGGGCTGAGCGAGCGCGCGGCACGCCTCCTCCTCACCTACACCCCCCTGGGCCCGCTCGTGCGCGCAGTCGCGCGCCTGCGGCTGTCCGTGCATTTCAAGCTCCTGGCCGCCTTCCTGCTGGTCGCCCTCCTCGTCGCCGCCATGGGGGCAATGAGCCTGGAGACCATCAGCACCATGTCAAAGCAGAGCGAAGCAATGCACCACGCCCACCAGCGCGTCACCTCGGCCCGCCAGGCCCAGCACGCCCTCGCCATGCAGATGAACTACACGGCCATGGCGCTCATCCTGCGTGACGAGGCGACCATCGGGAGCATCCTTCGGGAGAACAATCGGCTGAACAGCGCGCTGGCCCAGATCGATGACGCCGCGCCGCGGGAGGAGCGCGACGTCATCCAGCGCATCCGCACCGCCCAGGGCGAAGTGATGGCGACCGTGGCCGACGTCGCCAACCTCGTCCGCGACGGCAAGATCGACGAGGCCATGCAGCTCCAGCTCAAGAACGGCTACCCGCTCTTCCAGCAGGTCGAGGGCCTCGTCGAGCAGGTGGTGCGGATCGAGGAGGAAGGCATGGCCGGCGAGCGCGTCGCCACCATCCGCGCGAACCGCCGCGCCTTCTACTTGATGGGCGGCTTCGTCCTCGCCTCGCTCCTGCTCGCGCTTCTCCTTGGCTTCGTCATCTCGTGGTCGTTCATCCTGCCGGTGCGCCAAGCCGAGCGTGTCCTCGGCCGGATCGCCAAGGGCGACTTCAGCACGACCGTCACCGTGGACAACCGCGATGAGTTCGGCGCGCTCGCCGCCCGGATGAACAGCATGAGCGCCGAGCTCCGGCGCCTCTACGAGGAAGAGCGCGAGGCCGCCCGCCAGCTCGAGGCGCTCAACAGCCAGCTCGCGCGGGCCAGCCAGGCCAAGTCGGAATTCCTCGCGAACATGAGCCACGAGCTGCGCACGCCGATGAACGCCATTCTCGGCTTCACCGAGATGATCCTGGACGACATCTATGGCGAGGTGACCCCGGAGGTTCGTGGGCCCATTCAGGACGTCCGCACCTGCGGGCAGCAGCTGCTCCGGCTGATCAACGACGTCCTCGACCTCTCCAAGATCGAGGCGGGCCGGATGGAGCTCTCCCTCACCGACTACTCCGTCCAGGAGGTAGTGGAGACGGCGCGGACCTCCCTCCGCTCGCTCGCCGAGGAGAAAGGGCTCAAGTTCACGTCGAATGTACAGCCCGACATTCCCCTCGCCTTCGGCGACGGCAAGCGCATCACGCAGTGCCTGACCAATCTCGTGGGCAACGCCCTGAAGTTCACCAAGCAGGGCGGCGTGGAGATCGGCGCCCGTCTCGAGGGTGACATGGTCGTCTACAGCGTCACGGACACCGGCATCGGGATCCCGGGCGACCAGCTCGATCACATCTTCGGCGAGTTCCGCCAGGTGGACTCGAGCATCAGCCGCGAGTTCGGCGGCACCGGTCTTGGGTTGAGCATCACGAAGACCTTCGTCGAGCTCCACGGAGGCCGCATCTGGGTCGAGAGCGAGCCGGGGCGCGGCTCGACGTTCCGCTTCGCGATTCCCCTGCGGGTCGCGCAAGCCACGGAGGCAGTATGAGCCAGAAGAAGATTTTGCTCGTCGAGGACAACGAGTTCAACCGCAAGATCGTCCACGATCTGCTCGCCCGCCATCCGTACGACCTGATGGAGGCCCACGACGGCGAGACGGGCGTCGAAGCGGCGCGTCGGGAGAAGCCCAACCTGATCATCATGGACGTCCAGCTGCCCAAGATGTCGGGCCTGGAGGCGACCCGGCAGATCCGGGCCGAGCCCGAGATCGCCAAGATCCCCATCATCGTCGTCACGTCGTTCGCGCTGAGCGGCGACGACAAGAAGGCCATGGACGCGGGCGCCTCGGCCTACCTCGCCAAGCCGTACAGCCCGCGGCAGCTGCTGGAAGCCATCAAGAAGTGGTTGGGCGACGCGTGAGCGCTGAGACAAGGAGGCAGGAGCCATGAGCACGACCAGCCGATGGATAGCCGGGTGGACCATCGCCTTCGCGGCCACCACCCTCGCCGCCTCGCCCACGTGGGCCGGGCAGGAGGAGCAGTTCACCCCGGAGTTCAAGGCGGTGCGGAGCGCGCCCGATCCCAAGCACACGCCGAAGATCATGGCGCCGGACACCGTCAAGCGCGGTCAGTGGTTCGACGTGACGGTCAGCGTGGGCTCGGGCGGCGACCATCCGTCGCTCTCGGAGCACTACGTGCGCTATATCGCGCTCTACATCAACAGCGCGGAAATCTCCCGGGTATACCTGCACCCGGTCTTCTCCTTCCCCAAGGTCACCTTCACCATCGCCCTCGACGAGGGCGGGGTGCTCAAGGTCCTCGAGGAGCCGACCCACTCCGCAGCCTGGGAAGCCTCGAAGCCCATCACCGTGACGCCCTGAGACGGGGCCGGGGCCTCGGCGGGCTACTTCTTGCCCATCTCCACGGTGACGCCAGTGGTGTCCTTGTCGCCGATTGTGACTTCACGGCTGACGGTGCCCAGGGTCTCCTGCCAGATCTTGAGCGTGTACTTGCCCGGAGGCACGTTGTCGATCGCGAACTCGCCGGCGGGACCCGTCACGGCAATGAAGGGGTGATCCGTCGCCACCACCCATGCCCGCATCCAGGTGTGGAGATCGCAGTCCACCCGCACCGTCTCGGCCTTCTTGAATATCACCGGGATCGTCCGCCCCTTCGGCTGGGTCCGGTTGAACGTCGGGTTCTCAGTGCTGACGCTGTGGAGGTTGTGGAGGAGGGGGTCGCTGTTGAGGAACTCGACGGAGCCGCCCACCGGGACGATGACGACTCTCGGGGCATACACGCACCCCTGCTGGTCCATCTGCACGGGTTTCGTCGACGGCTCCCACTTGTTCCCCGGCGGCGGCTGGACCGACACGACCGCCCAGCGGATACCCCGATTGGCCCCAAGGACCAGATCCTCGGCTTCCCTGCTCTTGCCGCACACGTATTGGTCGATGTTGATGGGAATCATCTTCTTCTCGGGCGCGGGGCCGGCGTAGATCACGGCGCCCTTGATGGACGCTGCCGGCGCGGGCGCCGCCGACAGCAGACAGACGATGACGCCGAGCCCGACGACGCAGGCCGGGCGGCGAGCGGAACTCCTCATGGCGATCTCCTCGTTGCCAAGCCTACCGGGTGCGGTTCGTCCACTTGAGCCCGTAGCGGTGCGGCTCGTACCCTTCGAGGTACCGGACCAGGGCGTCGACGTCGGGAGCAGGATACCAGAGGTCGAGAAATTCCGGCTTGATGAAGCCCTCGTCGATTCCGCGTTGAAACTGTGTCCACAACGGATCGAAGAAGCCGTCGAGGTCCAGGACGGCCACGGCTTTCCGATGGTAGCCGAGCTGCTTCAAGGTCAGCGCCTCCAGCACCTCCTCCATCGTGCCGAGCCCGCCCGGCAGCGCCACGAAGGCATCCCCCCGCTCGTCCATGATCGCCTTCCGGTCCCGGAGCCCGTCCGTGACCACCAGCTCACTGACCTTCGTCTCCCCCACGCCCAGGTCGAGGAGGGCGCGCGGGATCACGCCGGTCACGAGGCCGCCGCCATCGAGCACCGCGCGGGCGAGGGCGCCCATGAGCCCGACGCTCCCGCCCCCGTAGATGAGTCTCCAGCCGCGCCGCGCGATCCTTTCGCCCAGCTCCACCGCAGCGGCGAAGTATTTCGGATCGACCGCGTCACTCGAGCCGCAAAAGACCGTGATCGAGCCGATCACCCGCGCAGGCTCCACAGCCAGCCCACCGCTCCCGCGCCCAGCACCAGCCACACCGTCTCGACCTTGAGGCGCCACAGGATGCCGACCGACGCGAGCGCAACGATGGCCGTGAACGGCGAGACCACCGCTCCGCGAGCGAGCGGGATGGTCGCCGCCACGATGGCGCCGACCACCGCCGCGTTCACCCCCGCCAGGAAGTCCCTGATCCACGCCAGGCGCTTGAGCCGACTCATGAGTGGGGCGGCGACCAGGACCACCGCGAAGGCCGGGGCGAAGACGCTGAGCGCGGCCACGATGGAGCCCAGCAGGCCGCCCGCCTGGTAGCCGACGAACACCGAGAGATTGACGATGGGGCCCGGCGTCATCTGGCCGAGCGCCAGCCCGTCGAGGAAGACGCGATCCGACATCCAGCCGAAGCGCCCGACGGCTTCACCGCGCACCACCGGGATGATGACGTAGCCGCCGCCGTAGACGAGCGCGCCCATCTTGATCCAGAGCCACGCCAGGCGCGCGTAGACTTCGGGCGCCGCCGTCGCCAGCGCCGGCGCGGCCCACACGGGGGCCGTGGCGCTCCGGGAAGCCAGGCGCCTCGAGGCCGCGGCGGTCGCGCCGCAGGCGATGAGCGTGAGCGCGGTGTCGAGACGGAGCAGCGCCGTCAGGACGAAGCCCGCGGCGGAGAGCAGCGCCAGGTCGAGGCGCGTCACCGCGGAGCGCCCGAGACGCCACGCGGAAAAGAGGATGACCGCGACGACGGCGGGCGCAATGCCGGCGAACACCGGGCCCAAGGCCGGCAGGGAGCCCCAGCGTTCGTAGAGCAGGGTGAAGAGGAGCATCACGCAGAAACCTGGCAGGACGAAGGCCGCGCCGCCCAGGAGCGCCCCGGCCAGCCCGGCGCGAGCGCGGCAGATCAGCACGCCAAGCTGGGTCGAGGCCGGCCCGGGCAGCATCTGGCAGAGCGCCAGGCCGTCGAGGAATTCCTGCTTGGTCAGCCAGCGCCGCCGCTCGACGACCTCGGTTTCCATCATCGCGATGTGCACGAGCGGCCCGCCGAACCCCGCGAATCCCAGGCGCAAGAAGAGACGGACCAGCTCGCCCAGCGGTGTGGGGCAGCTCACCCGGACGCGCGGCCGGCCCGCGCGGCGTTGGCGCGGGCGATCGAGGCATTGCGCCGGAGCCCCGCGGGCTTGGGGCGCAGGAGCGCAGTGTCCCCGAAGCGCGCGCGAAGCTCGTCATCGCTCATGGCGCTGACGCGCTCGGCTCCAGGATACGGCGCCGATGGCAGGAAAGCGCCCTCACCCGTCACGGGCGCCTTACGGTTCCACGGGCACGCGTCCTGGCAGACGTCGCAGCCGAACTGCCACGGGCCGAGCTCGGCCTCGAGCGCGGGATCCATCGCTCCGCGGTGCTCGATGGTCAGGTACGAGATGCAGCGCCGCGCGTCCAGGACGTACGGCGCCGTGAACGCGCCCGTCGGGCAGGCGTCGAGGCAGGCGCGGCAGGACCCGCAGCGGTCCGGGAGCGGCTCGTCGAAGTCGAGCGCGGCCGAGGTCAACAGCACGCCGATGAGGAACCACGAGCCCAGGTCCGGGTGGAGCAGCATGGTGTTCTTGCCGATCCATCCCAGCCCCGCCCGCGCGGCGAGATCGCGCTCGAGAACGGGGCCCGTGTCCACATACCCCTTGCTGGCCGCGCCGCAGGCTTCGGCGAGATGCCCGGCGAGAGCGCCCAACCGCGGCGTCATTACGTCGTGGTAGTCGCGCCCCCACGCGTACCGCGCCACCGGCGCCCAGGACGAATCGGGCGCGGCCTCGCCCTGGAAGTAGTTGAGCGCCACACAGACGACGGAGCGCGCTCCGGGCAGCACCCGCTCTGGCTCCAGTCGCTCGCCCCGGCGCCGTCCGAGGTAGGCCATCGTGCCGGCGTGGCCGGCGTCGAGCCAGCGCTGGAACGCCTCCGCGTGCTCCGGAGGCGAGGCCGACCCGATGGCGACGCGATCGAAGCCCAAGTCGAGGGCGCGAGCCTTGACCGACTGGGTCAGGGTCGCGGTAGCGAGCGTCACGACCTGCGGGCCTTGACGATCAGGTGGGCGCGCGTCAGGGTGCGCCCACCCGCTTCGAGATAGGCGATATAGCGGAACCAGCGGCCGTCCGCGCGCCACTTGTCCTCGAGGCCGACGGCCGCCGCGAGCCCGGCCTCGACCGAGTCGAAGCGCGCGACGTCGCGCTCGCACAAGAGCATCTCGGGCGCGAAGCCGTGAAGGCGGAGCGCCCGCTCCATGCGGGCCTCGTCGTAGGCGAAGCGGGACACCTTGCCGGTCTCCGCCCACTGGTCCACGTGAAAGGCGACCATGGCCAGGCACTGCCCAGGAGACAGCGCCCGCGAGGCGCGCTCAATGATCGCATCGGACGCGCACAGGTGCGCGGTCACGAGATCGGGCCGCCAGCGCTCGTACTCGTCGCGCTCGACGTCGGCTTCGTGGAATTCCACGTTGGACAGCGACTCAGCCAGAGCGCGGCGCCGCCCCTCGTCGAGCGCGGCAGGGTCCCGGTCGAGGCCGACGGCGTGCTTGACTCGCGGCGCGAGCCACAGCGTCAGCCGTCCCGAACCGCAGCCCACGTCGAGGGCGCGCTTGCCCTCGAGCCCCTCGCCGGCGAGCAGGGCCAGGAACCGCGGCGAGACGGACACGCTACTCCGCCTT
>Ga0137360_10002339_pt1 | contig 11335 bp, 9 predicted proteins | sample Mad1_60_16metaG_FD_104924 | JGI IMG/M metagenome (GOLD analysis project Ga0137360, IMG submission 104924) | Vadose zone soil microbial communities from Angelo Coast Range Reserve, California, USA - Mad1_60_16 metaG | ecosystem: Environmental > Terrestrial > Soil > Vadose zone | place: USA... | reverse complement strand
TTCGGCATCGAAGAGGAACCGCCAAAGTTCAAGGGAACAATGGAGCTGCCGAAAGAAACTGCGGCTGCGTAGCGCGATATGGAGACGGCCTGCCCTCAGGCCGTTCGACACCCCTGCAGGCTCCTTATGACCGAACATCGGCATTTGCCCCACGTTTCCTCGTTCCGTGACAATCCAATCGTATTCTTTACAACCTGCACGCATAAGCGACGAAAGCTCTTAGCTTGCGGCCAAAGCCACGCCATTTTACGTGGACTATGGGAACGATCGGCAGAACGTGATGGCTGGTGGGTTGGTCATTACATTCTCATGCCCGATCACGTTCATTTCTTTGCGCGTCGTGCACCTGTTGCGCAGCCAATGGCGGAGTGGATGCAGATGTGGAAGAGCGTCAGCTCCCGCCAGCTGATGGTCGCGTTGGACATCGCGCCACCTATTTGGCAACCGGATTATTTTGATCGCTATCTGCGGTCGTGAGAAAATTACGGTCAAAAATGGAATTACGTGGAGCAAAATGCCGTGCGAGCGGGATTGATTAAAGAAGGCGAGGAATGGCCGTACCGCGGTTCGATCTTTGATCTGATGTGGTAAACGCGCGGATTCTCCCACGGCCTGAGGGCAGGCCGTCTCCATCACGGCGGCGGCATAGACACGAATTTCACGAATTCACACGAATTAGCTCGGGCGGGTTGAATCACGGTTGTGAGATTCGTGCCGATTCGTGTAATTCGTGTAGCTAATCTGACTCGTCTTCTTCCTCCACCGGTTCGGCCCGGCGGACTTCCGGTTGTTCACGAGCGCGCGGCTGCTGCTGGCGCACGACCTTTTGACCCTGGTAAATTTCCTTAAACACATCTGCGATCATAGGCGCAGCAGCAGAACCACCATGGACCTTGCTGCCAACATCGCCCTCGTAAACCGCCGCAAACGCATATCGCGGTTGATCGGTGGGCAAAAATCCGGAGAACCATGCTGCGGTGCGCTCTTTGTTTTTTGGTCCCCATTGCGCGGTGCCGGTTTTTCCTGCGACTTCAACATTATCGAGACTGGCCTGGTGCGCGGTGCCGCCTGCGCCATTCACGACATTGGTCATTCCCGTGCGCAATTGCTCCAGCGTCTCGGACGAGAAGTCGAGTGTGCGTTTGGCGCGCACCTGGTACGCGGTCACAAGTTGGTTATCGAATCTCTGCACCTGTTGGACGAGCCGCGTTTGATACAACGTTCCGCCATTGGCGACGACGCCCATTGCCTGAGCCATTTGCAACGGAGTGACTTGTATGTCGCCCTGACCGATCGACATGTTTGCGATATCGCCGTTGAGCAGTTTGCGGCCGTGAGTTGCCTTCATGTATTCGTCATTCGGAATGCGGCCTTCCGCTTCGCCGCGCAACGGGATTCCGCACTTCGCCCCAAAACCAAGCTTTAACGACCAGTCAATAATCGGCCCCGAACCAGTCTTAATGCCGACCTGATAAAACCAGGTGTCGCACGATTCAGTGAGCGCCTGGACGAAGTTTAGCGCGCCGCGATCGCTCTTCTTCCAGTTGTGGAAAGTGACATTGCCAACCTGAATTGCGGGCACGCATTGGTATTGATCGTCCGGATAGACTGCATGGTTTTCCAGCGCCGCAATCCCCACCGCAATTTTAAATGTCGATCCAGGCGGATAAGACGAACGATACGCTCGTGGCAAGAGTGGAATGTCGGGATCGTCTTGCAACGCCTTGAATTGTTCGGCCGAGATCGATGGCACAAACAAGTTGGGGTCGTAAGTAGGCCAGGACGCCAGTGCGAGAATATCGCCGTTGTTTGGATCGATAATCACCATTGCGCCGCGTTTTGCCTTTGCTTCCAGCGCCTTTTCCGCCAGTTGCTGAAGGTGCAAATCAAGAGTGGTGACTACGTTGTATCCAGGCTCAGGCGGGGTGATGAGTTTTTCGGAAGTCTTTCGACCGTCCTTGTCGAAAGTGAGTTTGTATTCCCCGTGCTTGCCTGTGAGCATCCCATTAAAGGTTTGCTCCAATCCCTCGCGTCCCTCCGTTTCCGGCCAGAGCGTTTCGTGATTATCAACGATGCCGTCAGGATTTCGCCCGGTCTTCCCGGTGTACCCAATAATCTGACCAGCAAGTTTCCCGTTCGGATAAATCCTCACATAAACAGGCCGCACCATAATGCCGGCCGGTAGATCACCTTTGATTTTTTCGTACTCTTGCTGGCTAAGATTCTGCGCTATCTCCAGCGGCATGATTCCCCGGTTGCGATAGTGACGAAGAATCGTGTCATCAGAAATCCGGAGCTCGCGGCCAATTAACTTGCGTGCCTTGTCTATCTTTTCCCGGGTAAAGCTGAGCGCCTGCGCATCGGAAAAATCCAGCGGCGTTGGGAAGTTGATCACGAGATTGTAACTGAGCCGGTTTTGCGCGAGCGGCGCGCCGTTGCGGTCTGTGATCTGCCCGCGTGGAGCCGGAACATCGAGAATGTAAGTGCGCGCGAGCTTTTGCGTCTCGAATGTCGGGATGATCGTCTCCTCTTCGGACGAAGCACTTGAGCTCGGCGCCGCAGATGGCGCCAGCGTTTGAGCACGCACCATGGGGCACGCGGCCAGGATCGAGAAGGCGATCCAAAGATCGCCCATGGTTCCCCAGATTGACTTCATTCGAAAGAATCTGTGTAAATCTGCGAAATCTGTGGACAAATCAATGCTGCTGCAAGAAGCGATGGACTTCTTCGGCGAGCTTTCGGCCAATCCCCTCGGTGGAGGCAATCTCCTCAACGCTTGCTTTGCGGAGACGACTCACCGAGCCAAACCGCCGCAGCAACAGATTTTTCCGGTTCTGGCTCACGCCCGGGCAATCATCGAGAATGCTTTCTTCGATGCGTTTTTTCATGAGTAGCTGGTGATACGCGTTGGCGAAACGATGCGCCTCATCCCGGATGCGCTGAAGCAATCGCAAGGCAGGCGAATCCATCGGAAGTCGCAACGGCAACGCGCGGCCCGGCCGGTAAATTTCCTCGCGCTCCTTCGCCAGGCCGATGATGGGAAGATCGTGCAAGCCTAATCGCTGCAATTCACGACACGCGGCCGAGAGTTGCCCTTTTCCGCCATCGACAATGATCAAGTGCGGCAAACGAACAGGCGCAGGAAATCTCTCATCGGTGGATTGAGCGTTGGATGTTGGGCGTTGGAAGTTCAGCGTTTCCTTTTCGAACCGGCCAGAAATTGTAGGGCAAGCGTCCGGCTTGCCATCCGCGGGATGGGCAATCGAAGCGGTCGCCCTACAACGTTCAAGCGCCCCCAGGGGATCCTCCTGAGAAAATTCCGCCGCCTCTGGATTTGCATCACGCGCTTCGAGCAAAATCCGTGAGTATCTCCGTCGCACCACCTCGGCCATGCTGGCGAAGTCGTCCTGTCCTTCGACAGTGCGCACGCGATAGCGCCGGTAATTGTTCTTGTCGGGTACGCCATCCCGGAAACAAACCATCGATGCAACGACGTGTGTCGTGGAAATATTCGAGATATCGAAACACTCCATGACGCGCGGGACATCGGGCAGTTGCAGCGCATCGGCCAACGCCTGCACGTCCGCCATGGGATCGATTGTGCTGGGCAAACTACCGCGCGTGAATCGACGTGTCGGCCTTGTCGTGCTACGCAAATCCTCAATCATGTTGCGAAGCTCTGCCGCTTTCTCGAAATCCATTTTCCCAGCTGCCTTATGCATTTCGCTTTCCAGCGTCGAGATCATTTCCCGCGAATGTCCCTCCAGAAAATCGCACGCCTGCGCGACGCGCTCGCGGTATTGGTCAGCGCTAATTTCGCTCAAGCGCACCGGCACTTGATAGGTTGAGGATTTCAATTCCCGCTCCGTCGGCGCGCCCCGGCCAAAGGTGAGCACACCGAATTTTTTACGCATGAAATTCAATGTCTGCCGCAGCGCACCTGCATGCGCGTATGGACCAAAGTAGCGGCTGCCATCGTCCTTTTTGAATCGAGCTAACCGGAAACGCGGCCATTCTTCCGAAAGATCGACCCTGACCACGAGGAACCGTTTGTCGTCGCGGAAGGAAACGTTATACCGCGGCCGGTATTCCTTGATTAGCTTGCCTTCCAGCAAAACTGATTCCGCTTCGCTCCGAACGGTATGCGTCTCAAAATCCCACGTCGCCTCCAGCATGGCGCGCGTTTTCAAATCGGCCTGCGCCAGCTTGGACGGCAGGAAATATGAACTTACTCGCTTGCGCAAGTCGCGCGCCTTACCCACGTAGATCACGCGGTTGAACCGATCACGCATCAAGTACACACCAGGCTTGTGCGGCACTTCGTGCACCTTCTTTTGCAAATCCGGTTTCCGTTTTTTGGATGCAGCCATGCGGCTGCAAATGTACGTGAGATGCAGGCCGGTGAAAGCTCGACTACGCCGCGCGCCATCACGGGGCGCGCGGGTATTCGGGAATGACGAATGCCCAATGTCTAATGACGAAAGAATGACGAATTTCGAATGACGAGGAGAAACAATCGGCGCCTCATATCATTTCGGCATTTCTGCTTCCTTCGTCATTCGTCATTCGTGCTTCGTCATTTACTCAGGGTCTGGTCGTTGTGGTGGTCGTCGTTTCCTCGTGTTTGACCACGACAGGCTTGGCCAACACAACTTTGCGCACTACCACGCGGTCGCCGACATTTGTATAATAGATCGTCGCCGGCAAGTCTGGACGAACGGCCGACCAACTTACAACGCGACCTTCCGGATCAACTACACTCGTTTCTTTGGTGTAATAATAACGCACAGGCGCCACATCCGGCGCTGTTCGGAACGTAAAGTAATCCGACTCCGGCGTGTAGGTCACGATGTTGCCCGCAGCGCTGGTCGTTGTCTGCTGCGTTGTTGTCGTGCCCGTGACAGGGTCTGTCGTAGTTGTGGTCGTTGTAGTCTGCGCGAGCGCTGCTCCCAGTGCTACCCCGCAAAGCATGCCTGCTGCCAATATTTTCGCTAATCTCGTTTGTTTCATATTTGTCCCTCTGCTTTGATTAAACGGATGTTCTCCATCGTGTATGTCTCCGGCCCCTTAACGCCGGAGTTTCTTCAGTTACGCCTTCGTATCGTAACTTCGGGCTCGTGCGGTCGCACCCAAGAGCTTAATAGACGTTGTAGCCACGGCGCTGTGTCGCCGTGCCAGCCGCAGCAACGACGCCAGCGCGCCCCGACTGAGCGGGGCGGCTACAGCATTTGTGGATTACAAGGCAACGCGTAACGCAATGCTTATGCAAACACTGCCGGGTTTCCGTGATTTCCTACCCGAGGACTGCGCAAAACGGAATTACATCTTTTCGCGGTGGCGCGAAGTGGCCCGCCGCTACGGTTTTGTGGAATGGGAAGGCCCTCTACTCGAGTCCACCGAGCTGTACAAAAAAAAGAGTGGCGCGGAAATTGTCGATCAGCTTTTTAATTTCACAGACAAAGGCGAACGGGAAGTCGCACTGCGCCCCGAGCTGACGCCTACGCTCGCGCGCGTGGTCGCCGCGCATGAACGCGAGTTTAAAAAGCCGCTCAAATGGTTTTCCATAGGCCAATTCTTCCGCTACGAAAAACAGCAGCGCGGACGGCTGCGCGAGCATTTTCAGTTGAATTGCGATATCGTCGGTGAATCGGATCTCGGAGCGGATATCGAGCTCGTCGCGCTCTGCATCGATGTTTTGCGTGCGTTCGGATTCACTGAGAAAGATTTCGTCGTCCGAATCAGCGACCGCGAATTCTGGACCGACTTTCTGCGCGAAAAAGGCGCGCCGGCAGATCGCTGGGACGAATTCCTGCAGGCCATTGACAAATTTGGGCGCGAGCCGCGTGAGAAAACGGCCGAGAAACTTGGCAATCTCGCCGAGCCTGTGTTTGCGACTTTAAAAAGCGGCGGCAAAAGCGAGAAACTCAGTCAACTGATCGATGCTCTGCGCGGTCGCGGCCTGGCGGATTTTGTGGCGATCGATATCGGTATCGTTCGCGGGCTTGCTTACTACACCGGCATCGTATTTGAGGTCTTCGACCGCGCCGGAAAATTTCGCGCGATCGCCGGCGGCGGACGCTACGACAACTTGATCGCGCAACTTAGCGACGCGGCCGTTTCGCTGCCTGCGCTCGGTTTTGCCATGGGCGACGTCGTCCTCGGCGAATTGATCAATGAAATCCCTCACGCGCGCGAAGCGATGCAGAAAGCAATTGCGACCGACAGCAAGGTCGACATCTACGTCGTGATCGCGAAGGAGGAACGCCGCGCCGATGCGCTCGGGCACATTCAACAACTTCGCGACGGCGGCTACCGTGTGGACTACTCACTCACGCCAGCAAAGGTCGGCCGGCAATTTCAAGCCGCTGAAGAGGCACGCGCGTCGGTTGCGCTCCTTTACGGCGATGAATGGCCACAGGTGAAAATAAAGAATATGGCGACGGCTGACCAAGAACTCGTGCCGCACGATCGCCTACTTGCACACTTGCAAGCGCTACCCAGCTTGTCATCCTGAGCGCAGCGAAGCGGAGTCGAAGGATCCCGCGCCTCTATCCTCGGTTTGGCAACGAGATTCCTCGACTTCGCTCGGAACGACAAAAGATGTTTCGTACACACAATTGCAATTCACTTCGCAAGAGCGACATCGGCAAACAGGTGACGTTGGCCGGCTGGGTAAATGTCACACGCGATCACGGCGCCGTTATTTTCATTGATCTGCGAGATCGCGAAGGGCTGACGCAGATTGTTTTTCGCCCGGAGGAAAACGCGGAACTCGCGAAGGAAGCGCACACCCTGGGCAGCGAAGACGTAATTGAGGTCTCGGGGCGCGTCGCCGCGCGTCTGCCGGGCACCGAAAATCCGAATCTCGCGACCGGCGATATCGAACTCATCCCAAATCGGCTACGAATTTTGAATCGGGCCGACACACTGCCCTTCCCGTTCGACGCTGAGCCGCAGAACGAAGATTTGCGAATGACACACCGGTACTTCGATCTCCGGCGGCTACGCCTCGCACGTAATCTGCGGCTGCGCCATCGGGTCGCGAAGGCGACGCGCGATTATCTCGACAGCCAGGGGTTTGTCGAAGTGGAAACACCAATTCTTTCCAAAAGCACGCCGGAAGGCGCGCGCGATTTTCTAGTTCCAAGCCGAATCACGCCTGGCAAATTTTACGCTCTCCCACAGGCGCCGCAGCAATACAAACAACTTCTCATGGTAGCCGGCGTGGAAAAATATTTTCAGATCGCGAAATGTTTTCGTGACGAAGATTTGCGCGCCGACCGCCAACCGGAGTTTACGCAGATCGATATCGAAGCGTCGTTCGTTACGCCCGATGATATTTTCGCGGTCACCCAGGGAATGCTGGCGGCCATTTTCAAGGCCGCACGCAACATCGACATCAAAACTCCGTTCGACCGGCTTACGTATCGCGAAGCAGTTAGTCGATACGGCAGCGATAAGCCGGACCGCCGCTTTGCAATAGAGCTTGTCGATCTTGGAGAAATTTTTCGCGAGAGCAGTTTCAAAGTTTTTCGCAGCGCGCTCGATGCCGGCGGCGTTGTGAAAGCGATCAACGCAAAAGGATTTGCCGGAATCACGATCGGACAAGCCGATGAATTAACTGAAATTGCAAAGTTGCACGGCGCAAAAGGCCTCGCTTTTATCAAGATTGAGAATGGGGAATGGAAATCGCCCATTGTGAAATTTTTCTCCGACTCTGAAAAGAAGGCGCTGGAATCGAAACTCAACATTCAGGAAGGGGATTGCGTTTTCTTTGGAGCGGACAAGTGGGAAATCGCGTGCGAAGTGCTCGGCCGATTGCGGCTGCGCATCGCAGAAATGCAAAAGCTCACACCTGCTGCTGAAATTTGGGATTTCCTTTGGGTCACAGACTTTCCGCTCTTTGAATGGAGTGCCGAGGAAAACAAATGGAACGCCATGCATCATCCCTTTACCCGCCCCAAAGCGGAGGACATGCCGCTGTTTGAAACGAAGAAATTCCCAGACGTTCGCGCCGAGGCTTACGACATCGTTCTGAACGGAGTCGAGATCGGCGGCGGCAGCATGCGAATTTACGAGCCGGAGTTGCAGGAAAAAATGTTCGAAGCGCTCGGCATCAGTGCGGAAGATCGGCAATCACAATTTGGCCACCTGTTGCGCGCACTTCGGCTCGGCGCGCCACCGCACGGCGGAATCGCGCTCGGCCTCGACCGGCTGGTCATGCTCATCGCTGGCGAACAAAGCATCCGCGATGTGATCGCGTTTCCTAAAAACAATCGGGGCATGGATCTGATGACCAATTCGCCTGCTGAGATCGATGCTCGCCAGTTGCGCGATTTGTCGCTCAAAGTGGAGAAAGATAAGAAACTGTAGCGGTGGCTGTATCAGCCCCATTTCATCCAGAACCGCGGGCTGGTCACTTAATAACCTAAAGCCTTTTTTCGCTCGGCGGCGGTCGGAAGCGGGTCCTTGCGTATTGTGATCGCCTCCGCGCCCGAGTCTTTCAGCTGATGCGACTGAGTCGCGTTGAACTCGATATCTTTCGCGAATTCCGGCGGAACGTCGTCCTCCGCGTAGATGGCGTGCACTGGGCACACGTCCACACATGCCATGCAATCAATGCAATCCTCCGGGTGAATCACGACCTGGTTGTCCAGTTCGTAGAAGCAGGCGACGGGACACACCTCCACACAGTCGGTGAACTTGCATCCGTTACATTTGTCAGTCACGATGTGGGGCATGGGAGTGCGTGGTTTGAGAGTTGCGTCAAAAGGCTGCTGTTGGCGCCTCAAGTAATTGGGGATGCCCGTGCGGTCAATTCCTGTTTCAATATCGCGCTAAGCCACGCCTGGACGATATTCACTGCCGGTCCGGAAAAGAATCGCTACCGAGAAAGTGACGAGGTTGCGAAAGCGACACGCTAAGGCCCGCTTGCTCAAGCGTTCGACGTCGACCTGATATGCGCTCCGGCAGTCGCGATCTGGCTCTCCGGCGTACGGAAAAGGATGCTGATCGCAACCGTTACGAGGCACCCGACACAGACGAACCAGGGCCAGGCGATCTTCGGCCACCAATCAGGCATGAACCAGCCGAACTTCCAGTCCGCTTGCTTGAACTCGCCCCGTAAAAGTGCACCGACATCGAACGCGGGCAGCGCGACTTTGCACAGGATCAGTACCGATGTGATGCCGGCGATCATCGCGATGACGTTCGCTCCGTCGCGGCCGCGACTGCGCGTGAGCATCCCGAGAAGAAAGACGGCGAGCAATGCTCCGTAGGTGTAACCGAGAATTCCGATCGCAATCGGTATAATCGTCAGTTTCGCGTCCTGCAAAACCGCGTGAGCAGCCATCGTGGCGACGAGGATCATGAGAATACCAAACACGGATGTGGCGATCCGCGCGGCACGGATAGCCTGCTGGTCGGTTGCGTTGCGGTTGATGTAGGGAAGGTAAAAATCCTTTGTGAAACTCGTGGCGAGCGCGTTCAGCGCCGCCGAGGTCGAGCCCATCATGGTTGCAAAAACGCCTGCGATGATGAGTCCGCGGAACACCACCGGCATCTCATGCACGATATAGTAGCCGAAGATTTCGTTATCTGCGGCTGGCAAACCTGGGCTCGGCACCACCGTATAAAAGACGGAAAGCAAAATACCGACGGTGAGAAATGCCCCGGCGATCGGCAAATCCATTACGCCGCTGAGGATGAGCGAGAGTTGCGACTTGCGATAATCGGGCGCGGTCAACATTCGTTGCACCATGTCCTGGTCAGTGCCGTGTGTCGCCATCGTCAACATGGTCGAGCCAATGAATGCGGCAAAGAGCGTGTAGGGTTCCTCCAGCATCGCCTTGAGCGCCGGACCGAACGGCAGATCGGCGTTCCACCCGGTCTGAAACACCTTAACACTCCCGAGCCCGCCCAGGTTTTGCTTCACGGTCTCGAGCCCGCCTGGAATATTGTGAAGCAACAGAAAAATGGCGAAAATCACTGAACTGAACATTAGCATCGCCTGGATGAGATCAGTCCAGACTACGGCCTTGATGCCGCCGACCGCCGTGTAAATTGTCGTGATGACGGTCACGAAGATAATGCCCCAAATGTAGGTATTGAGATTGATCGGCAGGCTTGGAAACAGATAACGCCAGATCACCACCATGATGGCGCCGCCAAGATACAAACGAACGCCGATTCCCAGCACGCGCGTAAACAAGAAGATGCCGCTTGCCATGTTCTTGGTTTTTGTTCCGAAGCGCACAGTGAGAAATTCGTAGATGCTCTGCACCCGATAGTCGTAGTACGGCTTGATGAAGGTGAAAGCTATGAACACGCGCGCCAGGATTGTGCCGATTACGAGCTGGCCGTAAAAGTAGCCCCTGGTTTTGAAACCCTCGGCTGGCGTTCCGAGGAAGGTTGCGGCGCTCGTTTCGGCTGCAACAATGGAAGCGAGAACTGCCCACCAGGGAATCGATCGCCCACCGAGCGAGAAATCCCGCAGATTTTTATTTCGTCGACCCGCCCACAAACCAAGCGCGACTATGCCGAAGAAATAAAGGAGCAAGACTCCGGTATCGATTGCCAGACGGGCGCCCATGTCGGCGCTTAGTTAGCCACAGACGCTGTGGTGAGCGCTAGTCGAATCCATGAACACAGATTTACACAGATTATCTGGTCTTCTTGCTCTTGCTCTTGCTCTTGCTCGTGCTCGTGATCGGTGCATTCGTCATTCGTCATTATCTTCGTGATCGAGATTCCCGCACCCGATTTTGATTTGGAGAAAACGCTCAACTCGGGGCAGGTGTTTCATTGGGAAAAAATCGACAACGGATTTGTGGGGACGATTGGCAACTACGCCGTTTACGTGGAGCAGGGCGGCGACACGTTACGAGCGCTCACGGAGGGCGGAGCTCCTGCGACGCCGGGATCGCGACGTGCAGCAGCACCAGGCTCGCAGGAGCTCGCCCCTCCAATCGTGGAATCGGTCGCGCGTTATTTCGCGCTCGATCATCCGCTAGCCGAAATTTGCGCCTCGTTTCCACAGGATCCGGTGATGAATACCGCCCGTGATTTTTGTCGCGGGTTGCGGATCATTCGGCAGCCGAAATGGGAATGTCTTGCCACATTCATCTGTTCGTCCATGAAACAGGTGGCCCACATTCGCCAAATCTCGGCGGCGCTCCGGAACAGCTTCGGTGACCAGGGGAAAATCGGCAGTCACCTCATCTACACTTTCCCGTCGCCGCAGCGAATTGCCCGAGCTTCCGAGAATCAGTTACGCAAATGCAAGCTCGGTTATCGCGCCAAAAACCTGCGCGCGACTGCGCGACTGGTCAGTTCG
>Ga0137360_10002338_pt1 | contig 11336 bp, 6 predicted proteins | sample Mad1_60_16metaG_FD_104924 | JGI IMG/M metagenome (GOLD analysis project Ga0137360, IMG submission 104924) | Vadose zone soil microbial communities from Angelo Coast Range Reserve, California, USA - Mad1_60_16 metaG | ecosystem: Environmental > Terrestrial > Soil > Vadose zone | place: USA... | reverse complement strand
GCGTCGCTCACTCTTGTTGTATATTGATTGTGTTTCAATGTGCCATCTCCCTTCCAGTCGGTTTTGCTTGCTCTTCGTGGGGCGGTTGCTTCTCGGGATAGCAACTTTGGCGTCTTTGGTTCGCGCGCAAACGACATCCACCATTGAAGGAATCGTTGCTGACCAGCAAGGACTACCCGTGGCCGCGGCCGAAATACACGTCCTTAACAGCGGCATGGGGATTGACCGGACTGCCAGAAGCGAAATTGATGGTACCTACAGAGTCTTAGGGCTCCCCGCCGGCACATATACGCTTACGGTCTCCATGACCGGTTTTGTGCCCACGACCATTCGAAACCTGGAAGTCACGGTAAATCAGACAGTCACTCTGAATCTCTCCCTCAAGCTCGGCGGGCAGACGGAAAAGGTAGAAGTCTCGGGTGTGGCCCCGCTGCTGGAAAGTGTGACTTCATCCTCAGGCGTCACGATTCTGCCCCAGCAAATTGAACAGATGCCAATTAACGGCCGGAATTATTTGGACCTCTTGCAGCTTGTTCCCGGCGTGGCAATCAATCGCCAGCAGGACCCCTCACTCGACAGCGCTACGCCGATTCTAGGTGAGCGCGGAGGCAACGCTATTTTCCTTATTGATGGAATGCCGAATCGAGATGAAGTGAATGGAGGCGCAGCCGCGCAATTCAACCAGGATTCGATCCTGGAGTTTCAGGTTCTCACCGGCAGTTACAAGGCTGAGTTTGGACACGGCTCCGGCGGAGTCATAAACGTCGTCAGCAAGAGCGGTACAAATGACTGGCATGGCGGTCTCTCTTTCTTTCACCGCAACTACAAGTTAGATTCCTCCGATTCCTCCAAAGTGTTTAATGGGGAAGTGCCGTTCTTACTTCGCTGGGACCCCAGCGCGCAGTTCGGGGGCCCGATTCTCAAGGACAAGATATTCTTTTTTGGCTCTGCGGAGCGCATCCTGGAGAGCCGCCAACTCAACTTTCAATTTCTTCCTACAACGCCACCTATCTTGATTCAGCTGGAAACTCCCTTCGACCTCCATACGAAAACGTACGACACGCGCGCTCGCGGAAAACTCGACGAGCAACTCGGCCACCATCGGCTTAGCCAGCAGTTCAATTTGACCAACGCGCACGTGACGGATTTCCTGCCCTTGTTGGCCGCCATTAACCTCCCTTCTACGCGAAATGACCTTGATACCCGCCGTTTGATGCTGGGATTCAACGACACGTCTACGTTGGGAGACCAGGCGCGCCCGTACCTGCTCAGCGTTTTTGTCCAGTATCGAGCCGAGCCCGCGGTAACCCGGCCGGCGCATCCGGAAGCCGGAACTGCTTCGACCCTCGACAATTTATTCAGTGGCCTTAGCACCGGGCAACTCTTCGGTGACCAGGGCCAGGTTCAGTTCGGTCCGGGACACACAAATTTGCTGATCGATCAGAAATACGTGTCCGTTGGGGCCAATCTTGCCAAGCAGATTCGGCGTCATGATGTAAAGTTTGGCTGGGACTATCAGCGCACTCACGTAGATGGCACGGAAGCAAATAACGAATTCAACCAACTGTTTGCCACGATTGCTGACCTGGGTACATTCGGTCCGATCAACTCGGGCGTCTATTTTCTGAATGCGCAGGGAGGGCTGACGGCGGGCGACAACACGATACGCTTGCGCAACAATTACAACGGCGCCTTCCTTCAAGATGACTGGAAAGCAATGAAGAGCCTCACCCTGAACTTGGGATTGCGATGGGATTACGACAACGAATTCCCGAATAAGACCAATTTTTCACCCCGGCTCGGTTTCGCCTGGTCCATCACCCCCAAAACAGTTGTTCGAGCGAGTTGGGGTCTATTTTACGATCACTTCCGTTTGGGCTTGGCGAGAGATATTCCTGGGTTTGGCGGCGCGAATCTCGTAACGCAAACGTTCCTTTCGTTCCCAAGGCTATTCTACGGTGATCCGAGCACGATCACTCCCCTATTCGCCCTTCTCACCGGCAAAGTTCCGTGTGCTTCATCCGACATGACCGACGCGCAAATCGCCGCATCCGGCGCTACATGCAAGTTCGGGGGAACCCCTGTTGCAACGCCGTTCTACGGGATCGACCATTTGAACAGCGTGGTGGCTCCTGGCCATGCGCCGATTCCCGCAAATGCCGTGGTCAACATCAATAACGTTCAATCACTGACTGGTTTTACTCCCCAGCAGTTTGCCGACGCCGCGAGTGCGGCCGCTGGGCTGTCGGCAGGCTCGTTTATCTACGATCCTTTTGGCGATCTTTCCATCGGCGCTTCAGCATTTCCCACGAGCGGCATTCCCATCAGCGTGGATCCAGGATTCAAGACGCCGCATACAAATTCCTTCCATGTTGGTGTACAGCGCGAGATCAGGTCAGACATGGTGATCGAGATCGACTACTACCATAAGAATATTGACCACATTTTAGGAGTACGGGACACCAATCTAGCGTTCGAAGCACGCACGCCGGGCCATACCGGCGAAACCGTACCGGCAGGATCACCTCTTGTTTTCGGCTATGGGCCCTGGTATCACGGAAGTTATGATGCGTTGACGTTCGGCTTCCGGAAGCGCATGAGCAAGCGATTCACGCTGGACGCGAACTACACCTGGACCCATGAGATCGACAATGCTTTGAACTCGAGTTTTGTTAGCGACGTCCAAACAAACTTTGGCGCGGGATTTACTGATATCAACGGTCCTACGGACAGTTTCATCGGAATGACCACTCTGGTCACGGATTCCGCTACCGGACAAACCAATGCGAATGGCCCGTTCCTGGCCAGCAATGGCAATCCGGTGCCGAAAGCCGGCATCTTCTACAACGGCCCCAACTTGGATAAGGGGCCATCAGACTTGGCCCTGAACCACACGTTTCTCACGCACGGACTCGTGCAGCTTCCCTGGAAATTTGATTTCAGCAGCATTTTCCGGGCGCAGAGCGGGTTTCATTACAGCGCTTCTTTCGCCGGTAACGTCGTTAACCCGGACGTGGACGGCGACAACCTCTTCAACGGAGTGGATTTCTATTCGCGCTGCGGTGATCACCCCTGGTTTGGCGGTTGCCGGAATCACTTCGTTGCAGCACCCTTTGTCAATCTCGACTTGCGCATTGCCAAGCGCTTCGACTTTGGCGACCGGGTCAAGCTCCACGCCTATCTCGAATTCTTCAACGTGTTCAATCGTGATAACCCCGCGGCGGTCAATGGATTGCCCCCCGTTCCCGGATCCACATCCGGTGCTCCGAACTTCGCCCAAGTCCTGCAAGTTCTCCCGGGCCGCGAAGGGCAAGTCGGAATTCGTGTGGAGTTCTAAATCCATGGGCGGCAACCAGGTGCGTAGTTCTGCATTGTTCCTGCTGGTCAGCTTCATTCTCTTGCCTGTGGCGAGAAGCCAGGAGTCCGCGCCCAAAGGCAGCGCAGTTCTGCAGGAGAGATTGGCCAAGAACGCCGCCAGCTTCCCGGGCAAGGTCGGCATCTTTGTCCGCAGCATCGAAACAGGCGAAGAAACCGGCGTCAACTCCGACGACCAGTTCCCCATGGCCAGCACCTACAAGGTTGCCGTCATGGTGCAAGTGTTTCGTGAAGCCGAAGCCGGTCGCCTCTCCCTTGCAGAGCGCGTTCCGCTCTCGGAAGCGGATCGCCGGCTGGGCAGCGGACTTCTTCCTTACATGTCAGCGGGCCTGAACCCTACGATTCACGATCTTGTCCTGTTGATGATCACCCTGAGCGACAACGAAGCCACGGATCTGCTGTTGAAACGCGTTGGCGCAAAAAATGTGACGGCCATGTTGCGGCAACTTGGAATTCAGGACATCCGCGTTGACCGCTCCACCGAGGAACTTATCGGCGACTGGCTGGCGGCAGCTGACCCCAGCCTGCGGGGCGTGCCCGGGGCGGAGTTCTTCGCACACCCCGAAAAACATGCAGGGCTTACTCGCGAACAAACTGAGCATGCTGACCGCGCATTTGTCGATGACCCTCGAGATCATACCTCGCCAAAAGCCATGGTGGATCTCCTGACCAAGATCTTTCGCGCGCAGGCGGCAAGCGAAAAATCCTGTCACGACATGCTGGAGATCATGCAACAGCAGCAATTGCGAACCAGGATCCATCGCTACCTGGAAAATGCCACGGTTGCAAGCAAGAACGGCACCATCGGCTATGTGACGAATGATGTCGGCATTATTTATGCCAATAAGCACCACTTAGTGGTGTCGGTCTACACGCTCAAAGCAAACTCGAACGTGACCACCGAGCAGGCCGAAGAACTCATCGGGCGCATTGCTCGCGTCGCCTACAACTATTTTGAGGATTCGCGCCGGTAGACGGCAGCACAGATCACGCATTTCGGCATTGCAAACGAAAAGTGTTAGGCACGAGACGATATGAAAATCGATGAAATCATTCTTCGCGAAGTAGGGATGCGGCTCAAAGGCCCGTTCGAAACCAGCTTTGGCACAATTTGTGGGCGCCGGATTGCGCTAGTTGAGGTGCGCTGCGACGGCATTAGCGGCTGGGGAGAAGTGACCGCCGCGGAAGGGCCATTTTACAACTCAGAAACAACCGACATCGCGTGGATTGTCCTATGCAATTTCGTTGCTCCCTTGCTTCTCGGCAAAAATATCAAGACGGCCTCGGAAGTGATGCAGCTCCTTGAACCCATCCGAGGCCACGAAATGGCCAAGGCAGCCCTCGAAACTGCTCTCTGGGATGTCGAAGCGCGGCAAAAAGGGCTTCCGCTTTGGAGATTACTCGGCGGCACTAGGCCGGAGATCGCCTGCGGTGTTTCCCTGGGAATCCGGCACGACCCTCAGGAGCTGATTGGTGCCGTTGAGAAAGAACTGAAAGACGGTTACCAGCGCATCAAGATCAAGATTAAACCGGGCAAGGACCTCGATTTTGTCAGCGCAGTGCGAAAGCAGTTTCCCAAGACTAGGCTGATGGCCGACGCCAATTCCGCCTATCGTCTCGCCGACGCGGAATTTCTGCGGAAATTTGACGCGTTTGAATTGATGATGATCGAACAGCCGCTCGAGTGGGACGACATGTACCATCATTCCAAGTTGCAAACCCTCCTGAAGACTCCGATTTGCCTGGACGAATGCATTCATAATCCGGACCACGCCGAAGCAGCGCTAAATATGGGCGCTTGCCGCATCATCAACATCAAACTGGGCCGCGTCGGCGGGCACTCACACGCAAGGCAGATTGAAGAGCTCTGCCGGTCCCGAGGAGTTCCCGTTTGGTGTGGCGGGATGCTGGAAACCGGCATCGGGCGTGCACACAACATTGCGATGTCCACTTTGTCCGGATTTGTGTTGCCGGGAGACGTCTCCGCCAGCCAGCGCTATTGGGATGAAGACTTGATCGAGCCGGAAGTGCAGGTGACTCCCAGTGGGACGATTCGCGTGCCAACGGCGCCAGGCATTGGTTATACAGTCCGTACCAAGCGAGTCGAGCAACTTACAACGCGGCTAGAAACGCTCCGCGCCGTCAACTCCGGCGTTCCTGTTGCGGGTTAAGCGGGGCTTGCAGGGAATCTTTGATATAGAGCAAAGACTGGAGGGGTGAATGCCATTCCGCAAGATGCTGCTGGGAGTCTCGGTCGTCCTGCTTTGCGCGACTGCCTCGGTGGGGCAGAAGAAAACGGCCGCCCCAGCACCGCAGGTCGACCCTGCGAGCAAGCTGCAAGGCCTAGATGATCTGGCGGCGCAAGCCATGCAGGAATGGAAGGTGCCCGGCCTGGCCTTCGGAATCGTCAAAGATGGAAAAGTGATTTACGCCAAGGGTTACGGATTCCGCGACTTCGAGCACAAGCTCCCCGTGAGTACCGATACGCTCTTTCCCATTGGCTCGATCTCCAAATCTTTTACGACACTTGCTTTCGCCATGCTCAACGATGAAGGGAAAGTGGATTGGGACAAGCCCGTCCGGACCTACTTGCCTGAATTTCAGCTTAAAGACGCCGTGGCCACCGAGCGCGCCACTCCTCGCGACCTCTTCTCCCACCGTACGGGCCTGCCGCGGCACGACATCGTCTGGTACTCCTCCGATTTCAGCCGCGCCGACCTCGTCAGTCGATTGAGCTATCTAAAGCCGAACAAGGACTTTCGCAGCGTCTATCAATACAACAACCTCACCATCATGACCATGGGCTACCTCGAAGGTAAGATGACTGGCCTCGGCTGGGAAGGCGTGATTCGCGAGAAGATTTTCTCTCCGCTCGGCATGACGCATTCCGATCTATCCGTCGAAGATATCGAGAAGACGGACAACCACGCCTTGCCGTACGAGCTAAAGAAAGAGGTCGTGACTCAGGTCCCTTTCCACAATATCGACGCGGTTGGCCCAGCCGGTTCCATCAATTCCAGCGTCGCCGACATGTCACATTATCTGACCTTCCAGCTTGGTGATGGCAAGTACGAAGGAAAACAGCTCGTCTCCGAAAGCAACCTCCGCCTCATGCATAGTCCCCAGACTTCCATGCCCGATCTGCCCCCGGCCTTCAGCTTCTCGGAGCTTGGACACTTCAGTTACGGGCTAACTTGGGTCGTTACTGCGTATCGAGGGCACAATCTCGTCTGGCACAATGGAGGCATCGACGGATTCTACGCCCTGCTCTCTTTACTTCCGGACGATCACATGGGCGTCGTCATTCTGACCAACATGCCCGGCCAGCCTTCTCCCGAAATCCTCGCCTACAACGTCTACGATCGCCTGCTCGGACTCGATCAGTTGCCCTGGCTCGCGCGATTCAAGGAACTCCAGTCCAAAAGGAAAAAGGAGGAGGAAGAGTCAAAGAAGACCAAGACCTCCGACAAAAAGACCGGAACGCATCCTTCTCACGACTTAAAAGATTACGTCGGGAATTACGAGAACCCGGGTTACGGCCTTATTAAGGTCGGCCAGAAGGGTGATGCCCTCGAATTGACCATCAACAAACTCGGGCCTTACCTGCTCGCCCGCTATCACTACGATGTTTTCCAGATTCCGGAGGACTCGGACACCCCCGCGGCCGGCGAACGCTTTCAGTTCCACATGAACAAGCAGGGCGACGTCCATAGCATCTCTGCCGCTCTCGAACCCGCGCTGTCAGAGGATATCGTCTTCACCCGGGCCGCCGAAAAAATCTCCTTGGAAATACTTCGCACTCTTACCGGCGAATACGTCCTGAATGGAATGACCGTCACGGTGACGCTCGCTGGTGATTCCTTGCGCTTAACGGTCCCGGGACAGCCGCCGTATGAGCTCGTGCCCGCCCACGGCCTCACGTTTGACGTCAAGGGAATGGCAGACTTCAGTGTGGAATTCAAGAAAGGTGACACTGGCAAAGTCGCGGAGGCCGTTTTCCATCAGCCCAACGGAGTCTTTACTGCGACGAGAAAGTAGCCACAGCGATTTGACTTCTTTTGGAAGGGGTTCAGATGGCACGAAGGCTAGCTCGAATCACCACTGTGCTGCTATTGGCGACCGCTGCCACATGCGGTTTCCACTGGATTCCTTACGGTCGCCCCACTCTTGCATTCCCACAAACCGTCGGCCCGTCCCGAAACTACGCTCCTGTTGCTGAGGCCTTATCGAAATTCGTTCAGCATGAAATGGAGGGCGAGAAGCTTCCCGCATTTTCGATCGCCCTGGTCGATGATCAGCAGGTCGTTTGGGCACAAGGGTTCGGCTATGCCGACCCTGACAAAAAAATCCCCGCCAGCCCCGAAACCGTCTACCGCATCGGTTCCGTTTCCAAGCTCTTCACGGACATCGGCGTCATGCAGCTTGTTGAGCGAGGTGAACTCGACTTGGATGCTCCTATCCAGAAGTATTTGCCCGATTTTCAACCTCACAATCCGTTTCACAAGAAAATTACACTCCGCCAGCTAATGTCGCATCGCGCTGGTCAGCTACGGGAGCCTCCTGTTGGGAACTATTTCGATCCGACGGAGCTTTCCCTATCGGCAATGGTTCACAGCCTGAACGACACCACGCTCGTCTATGCGCCCGAATCTCACACCAAATATTCCAACGCCGGAGTTGCCACCGTCGGATATGTCCTTGAAAAGCACAGCGGTCAGCCCTTCGCCGACTATCTGCAGCATGCCGTCCTTGAGCCCATGGGGCTTCGCAACAGCGCGTTCCGGCCCGAACCGCAGCTGATTGCCCGTCTGGCGAAAGCCTACATGTGGTCGTACGACGGGCTTCAGTTCCCTGCGCCCAAGTTTGAACTCGGAATGGCCCCGGCCGGATGCATGTATTCCACCGTCCTTGATCTTGGCCGCTTCCTGAGTATCCTTTTCAACCAGGGCCAGGGTCTGAACGGTCGCGTTCTGCAGGCCGCGACTCTCGAAAAGATGTGGGCCCCGCAATTCGCTAAGCCGGGCGAGAAGTCGGGCTTCGGCATCGGTTTCTACGTTTCTCAGCTCGACGGCCATCGCGTTGTCGAGCACGGCGGCGCCATCTATGGATTCGCCACCCAAGCTGCGGCCCTGCCGGATGACAAACTCGGCGTGGTCGCGGTGACCACGATGGATAGCTCCAACGCCGTGACCAGCCACGTCGCGGAAATGGCTCTCCGCCTCATGCTCGCCGCGAAGGAGAGTCGGCCCCTTCCGGAAATTCTCGAAACATCCGCGATCCCCGCAGAACGCGTTCGCCAACTGGAAGGGCGCTATGGGACAGACGACTCAGCCGTGAATCTCATCGCCGCGAATGGTGAGTTGTATCTTCGCCGACTCGTGGGCGGCGAGCAGGTGCGGCTCCGCCAATCCGGAGATTCCCTTATCGCTGACGGCCGTTTGGGCTTTGGTCTTCAGGTCACGCCCGTTACCAACGGTATCCGCGTCCGCGATCAGCTCCTCGAACGCGTTTCCATGGACCAACCTGCGCCCATGCCTTCTCGGTGGAAGGGACTGATCGGCGAATATGGCTGGGATTACGACAAGTTGTACATTTTTGAAGAAAACGGCAAGCTCTCCGCGCTCATTGAGTGGTTCGACTTCGATCCGCTTGCCGAAGCTACTTCCGACGTCTTCGACTTCCCCCACTCCGGCCTCTACGATGGAGAGCAAGCCGTTTTTACACGCGACACCTCCGGCCAGGCCACTCAGGTCAAAGTCAGCGGAGTCGTCTTCAAACGCCGTCCCCTCGGCTCGATCGAAGGTGGCATCTTTCACGTTAGCCCCCAGCGGCCTCTCAGCAAATTGACGCAACAGGCTCTTGCGGCCCAGCCTCCTCATGAATCGGGCGCGTTTCTCAACCCTGACTTGATTGACCTTGCTACCCTCGATCCCACGATTCATTTCGATATTCGCTATGCCACCAAAAGCAATTTCCTCAGTGCACCTGTCTACTCCCAGCCGAAGGCATACATGCAGCGCCCCGCAGCCGAAGCTCTGCTTCGCGCAAGCCATAAGCTGAATGCCCTCGGCTATGGCCTGCTCATCCACGACTCCTACCGTCCCTGGTACGTCACCAAAATCTTTTGGGACGCCACTCCCCAGGACAAGCGTATCTTCGTCGCTAACCCGGCAGACGGCTCGCGACATAACCGCGGATGCGCCGTCGATCTCACCCTCTACGATCTGAAAACGGGCAAGCCTATCGAAATGACCGGCGTCTACGACGAAATGTCCGAGCGCTCGTATCCCTTCTACCCCGGCGGCACCTCCCTCCAACGTTGGCACCGCGATTTGCTTCGCCACGCAATGGAAGCCGAGGGTTTCGATGTCTACGAATTCGAGTGGTGGCATTTCGATTACAAAGATTGGCGGCAGTATCCCATTTTGAATCTCACGTTCGAGAAATTGGATATTGCCAGAGCGCCGAAGGGGAAATCCCCTTAGTTTCTAACGTTGATCGGCGTGATCTTCGCACTTGCTGACGAGTTGTCGGAGGCGTCGGCTGCCGAGGCAAATTAGGATCAAGAAAATGGCGGGAGCGACGAGACGGGACTCGAACCAGCGACCTCCTGCGTGACAGGCAGGCACTTGCGTTCGGCCGTTGAGCCGTCAAGCCACAGCGAGCGCAAACACGTAAGGCTCGCGTAGGCTGCACCCGTATGCCTCGTTCCCATGACCCTCTAGTTTTTGAGCAGACGGTCAACGGAGAAGAGCGATTCTTCTTACTCTTTTCAATTCAATGAGATGGCGCGCCCGGCAGGACTCGAACCTGCGGCATTCTGCTTAGAAGATACGCAGTACAAAACTCTAAGTGCCGCTGCTGGTGTCGCTTACGAGGGAGCGCGTCATTTATCTCGCCCTTGAATTGGCCGAACTTGGACTGAAAACGCTATTAGCGTTTGCCGCCGATTCGGACGAATGACAGGGTACTCTTCCGGAATCGGATTAGGGAAGAGTTGCCGACAATACATCCAGAACTCATGTTAGCCTCCCAGAACACTAACGTTTCTGAGCGCGTGCCTGTTCAACGCTTCCATTTTTGGATTGCTAGTTTTGCCAATTCGTCGAGTTTCGATGGTAAGGTCAGCTTCCTATGCGCCTCGAAAAAGTAATATGGGTGTTCCCGATTGCTCTTACACTGCACAATTTAGAAGAATCCATCTGGCTACCGGCCTGGTCACAACACGCAGGTTTTTGGGAGTCGCCCGTCGGTGCGGCCGAATTTCGTGTTGCAGCTGCGCTTCTGGCGATTCTAGCCTACGGTGTAGCGTATTGGAGCATTCGCGCCGGCAAGCAAGGCGTGGGAACCTATGTGATGACCGGTTTTGTGTTTGCCATGCTCCTGAACGTGATTTATCACGTGGCCGCGACCCTCGGCCTTCACCAATATGCCCCAGGTGTTGTAACGGCTGTGCTGGTCAACCTGCCCGTGATGTGGTATTTGCTGCTACGGATCTTCCGTGAGCACTGGGTGACTTGGCCAAGGGTACTGCTGGCATTCGCCGCGATTCCAGCAGCCATTCTCCTTCTGATCCCTGTTCTTTTCTGGATAGGTCGGTCTATCTAAATTTTCCCTGATTGAGACAGGACAGAAGATAGACTTGCTGTTGGTTTTCTTTACTTTGCCTTCCAATGAGCGTGGACCATTCGCCGTTTGCTAAGATTCTGGACAGATGACGGGTAACTCTGACGTAACGCCGCAACATTCACCCAATCATTGATCGGTGGCATGGAGGCCATCGATCATGAAGCGGAAACCCTACTCACGAAGAAAACGCACCACTACAAAATCTGTCTTGCGCCTGCCAGACCTCGAGCACGCCAAAGCCGCAGTCTTGAATAGCCTCACCAGCCTGGACGCCCAACGGGGTTATCGTCACGCCATCGATGAATTCGTTGACTGGTATTGTTCGGAACCTC
>Ga0137360_10002326_pt1 | contig 11372 bp, 12 predicted proteins | sample Mad1_60_16metaG_FD_104924 | JGI IMG/M metagenome (GOLD analysis project Ga0137360, IMG submission 104924) | Vadose zone soil microbial communities from Angelo Coast Range Reserve, California, USA - Mad1_60_16 metaG | ecosystem: Environmental > Terrestrial > Soil > Vadose zone | place: USA... | reverse complement strand
CGAAATGGGTCGGCTCTTCGAAAATCGGCCCGCTGTCGAGGCAGTGTCGCTCGGTCCCCGTGTGACGGCGAGCGCTCGCCGGCACTGGCAAAGACCGCAGTGCGCCGCATTGCGACCGGTGGCAAAATGATCGGGATCGTCGAAGTGCGCATTTCCGCGATAAAGGACTGTTACATCTCTGCGATGATTACGGGGAGCACCTACGGCGGTGGCGCGCATCCCTACGAAGACTATGGGACCCTTAACTGGAATCGCCGCGCCAAGCGTCCGATAGCTTTTTCGTCTCTGTTTCAGGCCAATCCTGCCTCACAGAATGGCGCACTCAACCTTTACAAGAAGCGTCTAGGTGAAAGCGCAACCGGAGTCTCGGACGAATCCCTGCAACGTACGATGCAGTCGGGATTCCTGTTGATGGATAGCGGGCTTCGGATCATCGAACAGGAGGGAAGGTCTCGAATCGAGCGGCTTCCGGAAGTTGACATTCCATGGGGCGAACTTTCTCCGTGGTTGTTGCCGGGTGTGCCGTGCGACTGGGGATCTGCGAAGGCATTGCAGAAGTGAAACTGGGTTCCCCCAATTTGACGAACAGTTTCAGCGTTATCTTAGAAGCCGGCAACGGGATGGGGGACGTACGGTGCCTCGAGCAATCTGATCTCTTCGTTCGATAGTTTCACGCCCGATGCCGAGAGCGCATCCTCGAGGTGATGTGGCTTGGTGACTCCGACGATCGGTGCGGTAACCACCGGTTTCGAGAGCAGCCAGGCCAACGCGACTTGGGCCCGTGGGAGTCCGCGTTTATCGGAGAGGTCGCCCAGCGCGTCAACCACCTTCTTGTCCGCTTCCACGGTCCCCGCGTAGACACTGTTGCCCCACTCGTCGAGTTTCGCGCGTTCGGTTCCGGGTTCCGATTGCCACGGCCGGGCCAGGCGTCCACGCGCCAGCGGGCTCCACGGCAACACCGCGATTGCCTCCGCCTTGCACAGGCCTAGCATTTCGCGCTCCTCTTCCCGGTACAGAAGGTTGTAGTGCGGCTGCATGGAGACAAAGCGCGTCCGTTCCTTCAGGTCCGCCACATGCAGCGCCTTGGAAAATTGCCAGGCGAACATGGTTGAGGCGCCGAGGTAGCGTGCCTTTCCCGCCTTGACGACGTCGTGCAACGCGTCAACGGTCTCTTCGATCGGCGTGCTGTCATCCCAGCGGTGGATCTGGTAGAGGTCGATATAGTCGGTCCCGAGCCTTCGCAGGCTCGCATCGACCTCCATCATGATCGCTTTGCGGGACAGTCCGCGGCTGTTCGGGCCCGGCCCCATGGGGTAGTAGACCTTGGTTGCAATCACGACGTCGTCGCGGCGCGCGAATTCCTTCAGGGCGCGCCCCGTCACCTGCTCGCTCTCGCCGGAGCCGTACATATTGGCCGTATCGAGGAAATTGATTCCCGCTTCCAGCGCCCTGCGGATGATCGGCCGGCTTTGCTCCTCATCCAGTATCCATCTTCTCTTCTGCAGCCCGAAGCTCATGCAACCGAGGCAGATGCGGGACACTTTGAGGCCGCTGTTTCCCAGGTTCACGTAATCCATCGAGATGCTCCGTTCAGTTGCGCGTTCGGGCGATGCAGCGCGAAGACGATACGCCGACACCGATTGCGGCGCCGGGCAGTCCGGGACTGGCGAGGGCCGGCGCCGTCTGGCGTGTGCCGATCGCGCCTGAACTGAAGTCCTGCTAGAACGTCCAGGTCGCGATGATCGAGTACAAGTCCGGGCTGCCGCCCGGCGCACTGATCCGCTCGTACTCCACGCGAACGCCCAGTGAGAGGAACTTCGCCTGCGCGCCGGCACCGTAGGCAAAACGGGTGTCGGTCGAATCCTGATGGAAGGACGGGTTCGCGACACACGTTATCGGAGCCACACACCGCCACGAAGCGTTGACCTCGGTGCGCAGCCGGGAAAAGCCGGCCTTGCCATAGACGTCGAAGATGGGAAGGGGCAGCGGCCAATAGACCAGACCGAACAGCGAGGTCGCCTTCTGCGACACATCCAGGTTATAAATCAGCCCGGGAGGTACCGGGCCGACTCCTGAAGCCGAGTGGCCGAGATCGGCGTACTCGAGTTCGGCTCCCAGCAGGGAGATCGGCCGAACGCCGATCAGCGCCTTCCATCCGGTATGGTTCTCCACGAACTCGCCCAGGTTCGAGAAAGCGCCAAGGTCACTTCGCACGTGCGACTGGCCGACTCCGCCGCCGATATACAGTCCGAGCAGATTGTCGGCCCGGGCAGCGTGCGAGAACACGATGGTGGTCGCGCCCAGCAGGAGCCTCGCCAGTGCGCCTCCCAATCCGCCGTTTCGAAGGCAATCGCCCATGTTCATTTCTCCCGGACGTTTTCATGTGTGCGATCGATAATACGGTCACGGTTCAAGCGTCCGGCATGTCCACGGGTAACAAATGGAAAATGTCGTGACCGCCGCTTTACAAAGTGCGCCAGGTCGACGCCACACCCGAAACGTCAGGAGGCTGACGTGACTGCTCGCGATACCGATGAGCCGACTCGGACGACGGAGCTGCTGCGCCGAAGCGAAGCCTATCTGACCGAGGCGCAGGCACTGAGCCGGACCGGCAGCCTTGGCTGGGTCGTCGCAACGGGCGAGCTTTTCTGGTCGCCCGAAACGTATTGCATCCTCGGTTACGAGGCGTCGGTGAAACCGTCTCTGGACGGTGTGCTGAAGCGCGTTCATCCCGAGGACCTGGCCCTGGTGCAGCAGACCCTGGAGCGGGTGTCACGCGATGGAACCAGCCTGGACGTCGAACATCGCCTGCTGATGCCCGACGGCAATGTCAAGCATGTGCACGTGGTGGCCCGCCCCGCCACAGACGCCGCAGGGAAACTGGAGTTCGTGGGTGCGGTGATGGACATCACCGAACGCAAGCGCGCGGCCGAAGCGCTGCGCGCCTCGGAACACCTTGCACGCGGCCAGCTGGAGGCGGTGACCCGCACGCTGGACGCGCTGGCCCGGGAAGCCGATCCAGACAAACTGCTCGAGCACGTGATGCGCACCATCATCGAACAGTCGCACGCGCACAGTGTCAGTGTGTGGGAGCGCAACGACGAGGGCGCCGTGCTCGATCTGGTGGCCGTCATAGAAGACGGCCGCTTTCGGACTCGCAGCGACGCGCTCCATCCGGCGGCGCGACTGCCGATCCTGATGCAGACGAGCCCGGTGTGGAGCGAGGTGCTTCGCACCGGCCGGCACGCGGAACTGGTCGACATCGGAAACGAGTCCGCCCGAATGCGCGTTGGCTCGGATCCGGATGCGACCTGGTATCCGATCGCGGACGACGCCGACGCGGACCCGGCCGCCGGGCTTCTGCAAAAGCATCTCGCGGGCCACGGCGTTCACGCCGTCCTCGCGGTCCCCATGCTGCTGGCAGGCCGGGTCGCGGGAATCGTCGCAGTCCGCTTCGAGCTGCAGCGTAACTTCGGACAAGAGGAAATCGATTTGAACCGCGCGCTGGCCCAGCAGGCCATGCTCGCGGTCCACCTGATGCGCCTTTCGCGTCAGAGCCGTCTGGCCGCCGTGATGGCGGAGCGAAACCGCGTGGCGCGCGACATCCACGACACGCTTGCGCAAGGATTGACCGGAGTGGTCGTGCAACTGGAAGCGGCTGCGGACGCGGCCGCCGGTGGCCTTGCAACGGAAGCCGAAGCGCACATCGGTCGCGCGCGGGACCTGGCGCGCGAAAGTCTGAAGGAAGCCCGCCGCTCGGTGTTGGCCCTTCGTCCGCAGGCGCTGGAGCAAAGCAACCTGTGCGATGCTCTGCAGGCGATGATCCGAAAGATGACCTCCGGGACCACGACGCACGCGAGCTTCCGTGTGAGCGGCGAACCGCGTGCGCTTCCGGCCAACTGGGAGGAGAACCTGTTGCGGATGGGGCAGGAGCTTGTGACCAATGCCTTGCGGCATGCGCGGGCCAAGACGATCGATGCGCAGATCGTTTTCGCGGGCGACACGGTCCGATTCGAATTTCGCGATGACGGGCGCGGCTTCGACCCCGCGGCGCGGCACGATGGGCTGGGCCTGCAGGGAATACGGGAACGGGTCGACGACATGGGCGGAAGCTTGACGATCGAAAGCGCACCCGGCGCCGGCACCGCGATTGCGATCGTCGTGCATCAACCGTCGGCGCACCCGGCGTGGTCGGCGTGAACGTCGGCGCCGCGAAGAAGCCGATCGACCCGCGCGCAGGCAAGATACGCGTGCTCATCGCGGACGACCACGTCACGGTGCTGGAGGGCCTGGTCGCGATCATCGGTCGGCAGAAGGACATGGTCGTGGTCGCCCAGGCATCGAACGGGCGCGATGCGGTGCGGCGGTGGGAAAGCTGCCGCCCCGACGTCGCTCTGATCGACCTTCGGATGCCGCAGCTGGACGGCGCGGCCGCAATCGAGGCGATACGCCAGCTCGACCCCGCAGCCCGCGTGATCGTGCTGACGACCTTCGACACCGACACCGACATCGGCAATGCCGTCAAGGCGGGGGCCAAAGGCTACCTGCTGAAGGATGCCCCGCGTGAGGAGCTGCTCGACTCGATCCGCAAGGTGCACGCGGGCCAGACCGCGATCCCCCAGGCGCTGGTGGCCAAGCTGGCCACCAGCATTTCGAGCGAACCGCTGACCGGCCGCGAGCTGGAGGTTCTCGCGCTGCTCGCGCGCGGCAAGAGCAACAAGGAAATCGGCGCGAGCCTGTATATCAGCGAAACCACGGTGAAGACGCACCTGCGCAGCGTCTTTGCGAAACTGAACGTCTTGAGCCGTACCGAAGCCATCGCGGCGGCGACCCGGCGCGGCCTCGTTCAGCGCTAGCGCCGCCTTGCGCCCGATCGCATCCGACCGCCGCGTCTCCTTCCAAAGGAGGAGGCGCGGGCCGTTCGCTCGTTGCGCTCCAGATCCGCCGGTTCGGGCGATGGCGCAAGCCTTCCTCGCCGCGCATCATCCCACACCCAAACTGTGCTCCCACGATGATGAGCGTGACTTCGACCGACAAGGGCTTGCTCACACCCGGCAACGGGGTGTTGATCTTCATCGATCACCAGCCGTGCCTGCTGGCCAGTTTGGCGCTGCGCGAGCGCGCTGCGGTACTTCGGAACGTGCTGGTGCTGGCCAAGGCGGCCACGATATTCAGCGTGCCTGCGATCATCACCACGATCCGCGCGCCCGGTTTCGGCGGGAACGTCGTCGAGCAGCTTGCGGCGGCACTCCCCGATTGCGCGCCCGTCGAAAGGACCAGCCTGAATGCCTGGGACTGCCAGGCCCTGGTGGCGTCCGTGCGCGCGAGCGGGCGCCGGAATCTGATCCTGGCCGCCCTGTGGAGCGATGTCTGCCTGGCGATGCCGGCGCTGCAAGCGCTGACGGACGGCTACGGCGTGTATGCCGTCGAAAACGCTTCGGCCGGGACGAGCCCGGCAGCGCACGCCGCGGCGGTGCGGCGCATTGAGCAGGCCGGGGCCGTTTCCTTGACCGCGCTGCAGTTGCTGCTCGAGCTGCAGCGCGATTGCGCATGGACGGAGCACTACGACGAGGTGATGGCGGTGGTCGCCCAGATCGGCTCAGGCGAAACGCCCGATCGCGTCGCGGAGCAGGCTGCCATTGGCGGCCTGACCTGATCCATCGACACAGCAGGAGGCCTTCATGAGCACGATCTCGACCAAAGACGGCACGCGGATCTATTACAAGGACTGGGGCAAGGGCCAGCCCGTCGTATTCAGCCACGGGTGGCCGCTCAGTTCCGATGCCTTCGAAGACCAGATGTTCTTTCTGGCTTCGCAGGGCTATCGCTGCATTGCGCACGATCGCCGCGGCCACGGGCGCTCGAGCCAGCCCTGGAGCGGCAACGACATGGACACCTATGCCGATGACCTCGCTGCGCTGGCCGAGACGCTCGACCTGAGAAACGCGGTGCACGTCGGCCATTCCACCGGCGGGGGCGAAGTCGCCCGCTATATCGGCCGCCACGGCTCCCGGCGCGTGGCGAAGGCCGTGCTGATCGGGGCCGTGCCGCCGCTGATGCTCAGGACCGCTGCCAACCCCGGCGGCCTGCCCCTGGAAGTTTTCGACCAGATCCGCGCCGCAGTCCTGGCCGACCGCTCGAAGTTTTTCAAGGACCTGTCGCTGCCGTTCTACGGCTACAACCGGCCGGGCGCCAAGGTGTCCGAAGGCGTACGCGAGCAATTCTGGCTGCAGGGCATGATGGCCGGGATGCCGGCGTCCTACTTCTGCGTCAAGGCGTTTTCCGAGACCGATCACACCGAGGACCTGAAGAAATTCGACGTGCCGACGCTGATCCTTCACGGCGACGACGACCAGATCGTGCCGATCGAGGATTCGGCATTGCTGTCGGCCAAGATCGTCAAGGGCGCCACGCTCAAGATCTACAAGGGAGCCTCGCACGGAATGTGCACGACGCATAAGGATCAGGTCAACGCGGATCTGCTTGCTTTCCTCAAGGCCTAGGCGCCGCACGCGCGCATCGGCCATTCCCTCACACTGAAACTCCGGGAGAAACGCCTCATGCCCAATTATCAGAAGCTGTACACGCCCCAAGACAGTGTTGTCGTGTTCATCGACCACCAGCCGCAGATGCTGTTCGGCGTGGCCAGCATCGATCGCTCGCAGCTGATCAACAACGTGACGCTGTTCGCCAAGGTCGCCAGGGAGTTCAAGGTGCCCACCGTGCTGACCGCGGTGGAGACCGAATCGTTCAGCGGCTATGTCTGGCCGCAGCTGCTCGACGTCTTTCCAGGCCAGCCGGTCGTGGAGCGCAGCAGCATGAACGCCTGGGACGACGCCGGCTTCCGCAAGGCGATCGAGGCGACCGGCCGCAAGAACGTCATTCTGACGGGACTGTGGACGGAGGTATGCGTCACGTGGCCGGCGATCTCGATGCTCGAGGCCGGTTACACCGTCTACGTGGTGGAGGATTGTTGCGGAGCGACGTCGACCGCCGCGCAGGAAGCTGCGCTGTCGCGGATGGTGCAGGCCGGCGCGATCCGCTTGACCACCATACCCGCGCTGCTCGAATGGCAGCGGGACTGGGCGCGGCGCGAGCACTACGACGCGCTGATGGGCCTGTTGAAAGAGCACGCCGGCGCGTACGGCAGCGGCATCGAGTACGCCTACACGATGGTGCACAAGGCGCCCCAGTCGGCCAAGACGCCGCAGGTGATCAAAAAATCCGAGCCGGTCAAGCGCGGCTCCTGATCGGCTCACCGCGATGCTGCAGATTCGCAAGTCCGACCAGCGCGGGACCGCCGACCTCGGTTGGCTGTACAGCCGGCACACGTTCTCGTTCGGCGAGTACTACGACCCGCGCAGCATGGGCTTCGGGCCGCTGCGCGTGATCAACGAGGACCGCGTTCAGCCCGGCGCGGGGTTTCCACCGCACGGCCATCAGGACATGGAAATCCTCTCCTATGTCCTGGAGGGCGCCCTCGAGCACAAGGACAGCATCGGTACCGGCTCGGTCATCCGGCCGGGCGAGGTCCAGATCATGTCGGCCGGCACCGGCGTGCGCCACAGCGAGTTCAATCACTCGAAGAGCGAGCCGGTGCATTTCCTGCAGATCTGGATCGAGCCCGATCGCCAGTCGATCCGCCCGCGCTACGAGCAGAAGCGGTTTGCCGACAGCGAAAAGCGCGGGCACCTGCGCCCGATCGGCTCGCCCGACGGACGCGATGGCTCGCTCGTGATCCATCGGGACGTGCTGCTGTTCGCCGCCCTGCTCGATTCGGGTGAGCAGGTCACTCACGCGCCGGCCAAAGGACGCAAAGCGTGGCTGCAGGTCGCTCGCGGCGCCGTGCGGGTCAACGGCAAGGAGCTGGAGGCCGGCGACGGCGTGGCGGTGGAAGACGAGCCGGAGCTGACGGTGGCGGCGAGGACCGACGGGACGGAAATCCTGCTGTTCGATCTGCCGTGAGGCACTGAGGGTCAGGGGGATGCGATGACGGACACGATCCTGTTCAACGGCCGCATGACGACGCTCGATCCCACGCGCCCTTCGGCGAGCGCGCTGGCCATCGACAACGGGCTGTTCGAAGCCGTCGGCGACGATGCCGAAATCATGAGGCGGCGCGGACCGAAGACGACCGTCGTCGACCTCAACGGACGGACCGTGATCCCCGGGCTCAACGACAGCCACACCCACCTGATCCGCGGCGGCCTGAACTACAACATGGAGCTGCGATGGGACGGCGTCGCCTCGCTCGCCGACGCGCTCAGAATGCTGCGCGAGCAGGCGCGCCGCACCCCGGCACCCCAGTGGGTGCGCGTGGTGGGCGGCTGGAGCGAGTTCCAGTTCGCCGAGCGGCGCATGCCGACCCTGGCCGAGATCAACGCCGCAGCGCCCGATACTCCCGTGTTCGTGCTGCATGTTTACGCGCGCGCGATGTTGAACGCTGCCGCGCTGCGGGCCGTCGGATATGCCAAGGACACGCCCGACCCGGCCGGTGGCGAGATCGAGCGCGACGTGCATGGCAACCCCACCGGAATGCTGATCGCCAGGCCCAGCGCGGCGATTCTGTACGGGACGCTGGCCAGAGGGCCAAAGCTGCCCCTCGACTATCAGCTCAACTCGACCCGGCACTTCATGCGCGAGCTCAACCGGCTCGGCATCACCAGCGTGATCGATGCAGGCGGCGGCGCCCAGAACTACCCACAGGATTACGAGGTGGTCGAGCGCCTGCATCGCGATGGCGAGCTCACGGTGCGCATCGCCTACAACCTCTTCACCCAGAGACCCAAAGCCGAGCTCGCCGACTTCACAGCCTGGACGAGCAGTGTGCAACCCGGCCAGGGCGATGCGATGTACCGGCACAACGGCGGCGGAGAGATGCTGGTCTACTCCGCGTCCGATTTCGAGGATTTCCTGGAGCCGCGCCCGGACGTGCCGGCGACCATGGAGCAGGAGCTGTACGCCGTCGTGCGGCTGCTCGCTGAAAAACGCTGGCCGTTTCGCCTGCACGCGACCTACGGCGAGACGATCGCGCGGGCGCTCTCGGTGTTCGAGCGCGTCAATCGCGAGATTCCGTTCGATGGCCTGCATTGGATCATCGACCACGCCGAAACGATCACGCCGCAAAGCATCGAACGGGTCCGCGCGCTCGGGGGCGGCATCGCGATCCAGCACCGGATGGCGTACCAGGGCGAACACTTCGTCCAGCGCTACGGCGCCCAGGCGGCCGAGGACACGCCGCCGGTGCGACGCATGCTGGAAATGGGGGTGCCGGTCGGCGCGGGCACGGATGCTACGCGCGTGGCGAGCTACAACCCCTGGATCGGCCTGTACTGGCTGGTCACCGGTCGCACGCTGGGGGGCCTGAGCCTGACGCCCGGCGGGGCCCGACTCGACCGCGCGACCGCGTTGCGGCTGTGGACCGAGGGCAGCGCCTGGTTCTCGTCGGAACAGGGCCGCAAGGGTCGCATTGCGCCGGGTCAGTTCGCCGACCTCGCGGTGCTCGATGCGGACTACTTTTCTGTTCCCGATGAACAGATCAAGTCGATCTGCGCGCAGCTCACGCTCGTCGGCGGGCGCATCGTGCACGGCGATCAGGAGTTCAAGGATCTGGCGCCACCACTGCCTGCGGCGATGCCCGAGTGGTCACCGGTCCGCGTCTGGGGCGGATACCAGGGGACGCCCCCGACGCAGGCTCACCGTGCGGCGTGCTCCGTCCACCGTCACACTCACTCAGCGCTCGCGCGCGTTGCGATTCGACCCGAAGACGCGCCGAGCTTCTGGGGAGCGCTCGGCTGCACGTGTTTCGCCTTCTAGGGGGCCTGCAATGGCTTCCGCTCTGATCGGGCTGGCGGTGGGTCTGCTGATCGGCGCAGGCTGCCGGTATTTCGACATACCCTCGCCTGCGCCGCCGCGCCTGATCGGCGCCTGCCTTCTGGTCGCGATGACGCTGGGCTTCGTCACCGCGGAATACCTGCTGTAGCAGTTACGAACGATCCGCCCATCGGAGATCGCGATGAAAGCGCTGCTTGGCCTGACGCTCGCCTTCGCGATCGGCTTCGCGTGCAAGGCCTTTGGCATTCCCTCGCCCGCGCCACCGGTGACGCTCGGTGCCCTGCTCGTTGTCGCAATGACCACCGGCTATCTGCTGGTCGACCGGTGGATGGCCCGCCCCGCACAGCACGCGGCCGACTGCGGCGGCCCGAGCGGGCTTGCTCCAAGTGTCACACGCGCCGGCGGCGCGGCGCCCAGCGCTTCTTCGGTATGGACCGCCCCGGCGGACCGCCTGGCGCGGGCTTTGGGCCCAGCGGTTGCTGCGCCGGCGATCCGCTCCATCGCGCTGCTGGGGCTGTGTGCCGCGTACCTCCAGGGCGGCCTGGTCAAGCTGCTCGACTTCGGAGGTGCCGTGACCGAGGCGCAGCACTTCGGTCTGCCGCTGGCATCCGCCGTCGCCGGCGCGACCATCGTTACGGAGTTCGCCGGCTCGGCGCTCGTCTTGAGCGGCTGGTATCGCTGGCTGGGTGCCCTGTGGCTGGCCGCATTCACGCTGATTGCCACGTTCGTCGCCAATCGCTTCTGGGACATTCCTCAGCCCGGCCGGTTCATGGTCGAAAATGCTTTCTTCGAGCACCTGGGCCTGGTGGGCGCTTTCCTGCTGGTCGCCTGGTACGACCTTCGCGAACGACATTCGAAAGCCGTTGGAGAGCAGCATGGCAGTGCCGGCGCACGCCGCTGACGCGATCGGGTCCGGCACGGACCGCGATGGTCCGCTTCCGCGTCTGCTGTACGTTCTGACCGTCGTCACCGGACTGGTGGACGCCGTCAGCTACCTCTCGCTCGGGCACGTGTTCGTGGCCAATATGACCGGTAACGTCGTATTTGTGGGTTTCGCCGCTGCCGGGGCACGCGATTTTTCGATTCCTGCGTCGCTCGTTGCGACCGCGGCATTCGTGGCCGGCGCGCTCGCCGGCGGCCGCCTCGGCGCAAGCGCCGGACACCATCGCGGCCGGCTGCTGGCGTTCGCGCTGCTTGCGCAGATCCCGCTGATCGGCACGGGGCTCGTCGTTGCGATCGCAGCGGTCGATCTGGACCGCAGCCTCGCCCAGTACGCGCTGATCGTGCTGCTCGCGCTGGCCATGGGCCTGCAAAACGCCGTGGCTCGACGTCTGGCGGTTGCCGACCTGACGACGACCGTGCTGACGCTGACGCTGACCGGCCTCGCGGCCGACTCGCCGCTGGCCGGAGGCAAGAGCCCTCGTCCCGGCCGTCGATTGTTGGCCATTGCCGCAATGTGCCTGGGCGCAGCGGTTGGCGCGTTTCTCGCTTTTCATGCCGGTGTCGGAGCTGTTCTAGCATTGGCGCTGGCCTTGCTG
>Ga0137360_10002319_pt1 | contig 11382 bp, 6 predicted proteins | sample Mad1_60_16metaG_FD_104924 | JGI IMG/M metagenome (GOLD analysis project Ga0137360, IMG submission 104924) | Vadose zone soil microbial communities from Angelo Coast Range Reserve, California, USA - Mad1_60_16 metaG | ecosystem: Environmental > Terrestrial > Soil > Vadose zone | place: USA... | reverse complement strand
GCACCCCGAAGCGGTCTTTCCCCAGCCCATGAATCAGCACGGGGATGGAAAACACCGCCACGATCAGCGGCGCCCCGTTGCCGACCAGATTCCAAATAGTATTGCGCGCCAGCAGCCGCCCGCTCGTCAGGTGCAGCTTTTTGTCAGTCACCCTGCCCCGCTTTCCGTAAGCCCTTTCTCTCCATAGCCTGAAATCGGTCTTGACAAGAGCAGCACTTAGCTGGTAATGTAAGGTGTGACTCTTAGCAACAGCCGCCGCCAAACCCCGCTATCCGCTGCCGTCCTGCCCGCGCCGCCACGCCACCGTGACGTAAAGATCCGTGGTAGCAACTCCTTTAGATGCAACACTTGCGAGACCCCCCATAAGTGTTGATTCTAAACTACTTACAGGAACCCTAAACCCTTTGGATGCAACACTTACGAAAAACGAGGGGGAGGGGGTCTGCCCCCTTCCCACTCACCACTTGCACGTCCCCGGCGTCCACATCCACGGCGACGGATCTCTGGATCAGCTCGAGCGTTACGACCACCCGCAGCTTGCTCTTCTTCCGTTTCAGCACGCCCTCGAGTCCCGCGAAAGGACCGCTCGTGATCAGCACTCGACGGCCGACGGTCAGGAACGGATGCGGTTCCGCGCGCAAGCTCTGCGACAGGCCGGACCGCATGATTTCCATTTCACTGTCGGGAAGCGCTGTCGGTTGTCCGCCAAAGCCGACCAGCCGCACCACGCTCGGAATTTGCAGCACGCGCAGCCGCTCGTGCAGCGCCAGCCGGACAAACACGTACCCGGGAAAGAGAGGCAAGTCCAGTGTCACGCGGCGGTCTTTCCACCGCCTCACGGAGCTGTACAGCGGAAGAAAGTGCTCGACCTCGCGCGTCCCCAGCTCCGCCCCCACCTGCTTTTCATGCTGTGCCCGCGTGTACGCCGCATACCAGTGCGGCTCTGCAAAAGACTCCGGCAGTGCGAATTTGTTGAAGTTGCTTTGTTCTGTTATCCCCGGAGCTACGTTGAATAGATCCATGTGCCATACCCCGTATAAAGCTTCGCCCCGTCAGCCACAGGGCCAAATCTAACTTAACCTATTTATTTACAACACGTTACAGACGATTCGAGGCTACTTGTCCTTCAAATCGCTGTCCCGCAAAAAATCCTCTTCCGCCCCGCCAGTTGTGCGCCCCGCTGCCCCCGCGTCCGCTCCTGCTCCGTTGGGACTCGCACCATTCGAGTGCGCCCACGGAATCCGCGCCCTCACCGCGCCAGCCACTTCGTGCAGCAACACTTTGCGCGGATCTTGTGGATCGGTCTCTTCCCAACGCGCCGATCCCAGCACCCACACCACGGGCACGGCGAACGCCAGAAAGGTGCCGAGAACCATGATCACCAGGCGTGGAGGAAATGATTTCTTCTCGGGAATTTTTGCCCGATCGAGCACTTTTACGCTCGGTGTTTCTTTTGCTTCTTGCACTTTTGCGAGCTCATATTGCTCGGTCAGCAGTTCGTAGACCGTTTCCTGGATTTTCGCGCGGCGGTAAAAGTCGGCGTATTTTGCTCCGAGCAGCGGCAGACTCTTGATGGTGGGATAAGGCAGACCACCACCGGCCTTAGCTGTGGATGGATCGCCTGGCTGGTCAGTGGACGCGCTGGTGCCAGTCGCGCCATTCCCCTGTGTACCGCCGAGCTTTTCGAGTTGCCTGCGAAGTTCTGCTACGCGAGCATTTAAAGAGCGGACGCGCGAATTATTGTCTGTATAGATCTGCCGGAGTCCCTCGAGCTGCGATTGCGCAGCGATCATCTCGCCCGCTATTGTTCCCGCAGCGTCCAGCATCGCCTTTCCTTCCTGCTGGATGTCGAGGGTGTTGTTCTTGCTGGAGAACTGGGCGAGTTGGTTGGAGGCATAGTCCAAATCTTGCTTCGCGACCTTGAGGCGCTCCTCGAGAAACACGCGTTCACGGTGTGCGGAAGAAGTCGACAACTCAGAAACGAGTGAATTCAATTGGTCAACATACGCGCTCGCCAAGGCTGCAGCTCGTTGAGGACTGTGATCCGTCACGCTGATGGTGACGATGCCGCTCTTCCTATCTTCCGAAATTGACGTGTTCTCATCGAGTCTCGTCCGCGCATCCACGACTAGCCGCATGCCATAAACTCTTCTCAAATCAAACTGCTGTATGAGGCGATCTTCCGCTGTCTGGCTCCTCAAGACTCCGATGAAGAGTGCCCCCGAACTTTTCACTCCGAGCAAGTCGCCGGCCACCGATCCAAGTCCGCCGCCAACTTTCGCTGCCATCGCTGCCATCATTGCCAGCCCGGAGGAGGATTGTGTGTCCGGAGGCATCAACTGCGTCGTCGAGGTGAAGGATTTCGGGATCAAAAACGCAACAAGAGTCGAGGCGAGTAGCCCGATTGCCGCAGCCCGGAAAAGCAATCGCCGGAAATCCCACAGCAATCGCAGGAGTTTCGCCTGCCGCTCTCGAATCTCTTCGAAAGGGACTTCCTGCGACGGAAGTACCTCAATGACCGGCGGCACCGCGGTTTCAATCTGCGGTTTGGCGGCTGTCTGCGTCACTTCTCTTCTCTCCTGCGTCTCTGTTTTCTAAACGAAATTCCGATTCGATCAGTCCCTCTTCCTCAGGGATAAGCTCAACTCAAGCTGAGTCGCTTCGGCCAACCCCACCAGCAACCTGTGAAACATCAAATTCTCACTCCATCCCTTCGGTTAATGATTTCAATCTATCTTTTCCAAGACTGCGGCCAGAAAACCAGCTGCAGCGATGTCGTCACGTTGGACTGGGCTCCAGGAGTGATGACCGGATATAGCCAACGCTCGTACTGCAGAGTGCCGGATACGCTTAGGTCATTGCGAAGCCAACAGTCAGCGCGCATAGACACATCTGTTAACGTGCCGCCTCCTGGCATATACTGCTGGCTAACCTTTTTATGCCTGAAGCTCGCCTGAATAAAATTCCGCGGACTAAATCTATAATTGCTCCAGGCCTGGACGCCCTGACTTTGTCTACCCATCCAGTTTCCGAGAAGATTGCCATCATTCAAATAGGATCCGTTGGGGTATCGGCCATTCGAATAGAAAATCCCAGGAGCGTAGTGGGCTTCAGGGGTGCCGGTCTGGAGGTTGCCGGGAAGATCCGTGTAGCCGGCCTCGACTCGAAAATCCAACTTTTTGAGTTTGGGGATTTGCGCTAGGTACATCCCAGACCAAATCGCGGCATTCCGCCAATAGGCTATGGGTGAATACTCGTCCTCAACAAACGCCTCCGTGTAAAAACTTAACCCGTCTTTCACGCCTGGAACTCGAAATGTAAAGTCGAGTCCCGATCGGCGGTCTCCTGGGTCTGTGTTCCCCGGGAGGCCATTACCTTGTCCGGCGGAATAGGTTTGAAAAAACGTATGAGCTGTCAACGGAGTCGGGCCACCGGCAAAAACCGTGGTCAATGAAAGACCTAGTTCAAAATCAGGTAACGGCTTAAAGCTGAATCTAAGGCCATCTAAAAAGGGCTGACGAACTAGAGGCTGGTTAAACTGGCCTACCAGACCCGTGTTAGTTTGGAAGACGAAATCATGCCCGGCAAGCTGACCGAGAAACGACTCCACGCGCCACGGCCCTAGCCAGCTCAATATGCCCGGGAACTTGAACGGAGAGACGCGGTTGACGCGAAGCATGTTTACGGGCGCAGCGTTGTCGTTGAACATCAACGGTCCGCCCAAGCTGGGGCCCCACCACAAAGTCTGCGGTCCGAATGTAATTTGCCAGTTAGAGAAATTGAGACCAAAGTAGGCATCCAAAAGTTGGGCCTGATTTACGGCACCGAACGATGTCGGTGGAGGAACAGAGGGAAGAGGGTTTGTGGAGAAAATGAATTGTCGAGCAGTTGCAGAGAGGGCTGGAGCCGACGGCGCATGCTGGTATTCCGCACGCACGTAAGCTACTAAGTGACCTGTAGTCGCCCACGCGGAGAAACCATCGGCAGAATTCAATCCTTCTTGGAAAGGCCTGCCGTAATCATTGATGATGGTTTCTCCAAAGTGGAACCCATCCGTGAGGGGCTGCCCGGAGATTCCGGTAACGCGTGCGTAAACCGATTCCACCTTCGCTCCAGTGTTCTCGCCTCCGGACATTTCTCGCAACTCGCCGCTAAACTCTTTCGCTAATTCCAAATTTATTCTTGCGGCTTCCGAAGAACTGTCATCCACGGTTCCATGATCTTCGGATTCGGTGAGGAGCCGGGCGCATTCCAATCGGGTCCAGGGCCGCATCCCGAACATTCCGCTATTCACATAGCCCATTGCGGCGAGACGGTCAAAAGAAGAATAGACCCAGCTATCCATCGGAACATACGGAGAGCCCATATTGCTCGGTGTTAGATTTCCATCTCCGCGAAACACTTGGCCAATCGATCTCCAAGCCTCACCGCCTAGTCCGGGGTCGTGATGGCGACTGTAGACATTCTGTGCGATGAGGTTGCCCATGATGCTGCCGACGAAGACATCAGATGGGAAGTGCTGGCGGGCACGAATTCGTGAGTAGTCCACAAGAGACGCCAGACCGTAGGCCATGATTTTCATTAGCGGCCCCGGATACTCGTGTGCGACTACCCCCGCTACCGACCATGCCGCCGCCGCATGCTCCGATGGAAAAGAGGTTCCGCTACTCTGAAAAAAGGGCCCGCTTCCGTTGCCTTGGTAAGGCCGCTGGCGCCGCAGCGAGTATTTGAATGCCTCAACCGCGACCAAGCTATTCAAGGCCGCTTCACCGGCCAGAAACCCTGTCTCGCTCCAGTGTTCGTTGTGCCTGACATGACCCAACAACCACATTCCGCCAGCACCTCCGATCAGCGCTCCGACTCCAGCGTTTGACAGCGTCTTGTAATGGTTGATGGTCGTAGGATTCTGCGAGAGGTGCCTACTGTAGGTGGCGTCGGTTACAAATAGCCCTGCGGTGATACCGCTAAGTGGCACAAGCCACTGAGTATCCGTGAACCGAACCTTCATGGGACTCGTCCAGATCTGCTCCTGATCCTCTAGAAATCGCTTTCCAAGTCCACTGAAGCCCCGATGTGAACTCTCAAACGGTTCCAATTCCAGAGCGCTTGGGGTTTTTTTCGCCGGTGACATTTTATTTATTTCTGCACCAGAACTGCTCTCTTTCGCATCCACCGCGCGCGGCTCCTGCGCTTGCGGAGGTGCGGGCATAGAGGAGAGTGCTGTCAGCGTCAGACTTGACGCCGCGTAACTAAACGCCAGCACGATGACCCTCATCTGCATCACAAATATCCTTCGTCATGGATGGATATACGCCACCGCCAAAGCCACAGACGAAGCCATTTGCGCTGATTGCATGATCAACGCCCAATTGCGACCGCCGATCTTTGGCGCTTTTTCGGGCACAACGATCATGTCTCCCGCCCGCAAGGTCGCGCTCATCGGATCGCCACCCCACCAACCAGTGCTGTTGTTTTTCGCGGCGATCACCGAACCGTCGGCGCGAATCACGAAAACAGCTTTTTTGTCCGCAAGCTGTGTTACGCCACCGGCTTGGCTGAGGTACCATTTGGCGCTGTACCCCGACCGGTAACTGATGGCTGTTGGATTGAAAACCTGGCCGTTCACCATTACGTAGCCGGCTTTCTTAGGAACAATAAGCACGTCGCCATCGCGAACCGGCACATCTGCCGTCGTGTTTTGCCAGCTCTTCATATCCGGCGAGATATGCATCACGACCCGGCCGATTGGGGCGCTCGCCTGCAGTTGAGCGAGAGTTGCTTCTGTCTGCCCGATTGCGGTCAATTTCGCGTTCTTCTGGTCAGCATCCGTGTCCGGCAGCGCTTTGAGCGTTACCTGCTCCGCTTTAACCCGCTGCACGAGTTCAATATGTGCCTTCATCTCCAGGTCGCGCACTTCGCGCCTCATTAACACTGCCCCGTACGCATAGGCTTCCGGACCAAGCCCGCCGCTTCGCGCCAAAACAGAACTCAGCCGCTCTCCCGGCCCGATACCATAAGTGCCCGGGTGCAGAACTTCTCCCCGCACGGTGATGGAAGCACCAATGTCGGTCCACCGCGGTAGCTGTCGAATCGTCAGAATGTCTCCGTCGCGCAAGGGCACATCGGTCTTCGGATCTCCGTTCATTGCGGCTGCCAGGTTAAGCTCCAGCCGATCACCCGGCCCCTTCTGAGAACCGTTCATCTCGAAACGCGCGAGATCGGCACTGTCCGCGTAGGCGCTTCTCTTCAATCCGCCGGCTACGCGCACCAGATCTTCGACGCGCATGTTTGTAGTGAGTGGATAACGCCCCGGCTTGGCGACTTCTCCCTTGATGAAAACCGTCGGCGGATCAACGCGGCTCGGATTGCGGTGCACCAGTAAGCGGTCACGCGGCTGCATCACTACGTTGTCCACTGGATTGCCCGCAAGGGCTTCGCGGAGATCGACGCTCAGAATTTTCATCGTGCCGTCCGGCTGCGTGCGGAAAAGTTGCGCAGAGTCCAGCGAAGCGTCCTGAGTCACCCCGCCTGCAAGATAGACTGCATCCCTCAAGTGCGCTTGCCCCGAAGTGCGGTACTTCCCGGGCTCGCGAACTTCACCGCCAACCCAGACCTCGGGCGCGGGCTCAAAATCGTAGCGGCTGAATACGCGAACGGTATCAAGCGGCTGCAGTTTTGGCGCTGAGGCTGGATTTGCCAGGGCCGCGGTCAGATCGAAACTCTCAACGCTGGGATGAAAGTCCGGCGGATTTAACCTGACGATCTCTGCATAGTGCGGGGCAGGCTCCGGGAGTAAATCTTTATATGACCCAATCACGGCAGAGAGGCTCATGCCTTGTTTGTAGGAATATCGCCCGGGGCGCAGCACGTGTCCCTGAATGTAGATTGCGTCTTCGTTGTATGGCGCTATCGGAAAAATGTGAACTTCGTCGCCGTCATTGATCTTGAATGCGTCAAGCTTTTGCTTTATTGAATCAGCGTCCCCAGTAGGCGAGAGATCGAGTGTAAGCATCGTGCGCTTCTCGTGCGCTTCGACGCGCTGGACTTCAATGTGCCGTAGCGTCGCCGTAGGCAGGATTCCCCCCGCCAGTTCGAGCACGTCCGCAAGGGAACTTTCGCCGTGCAACTCGTAGATCGCTGGTCGCCGCACCATTCCGTCCACCGTGACCTGTTGCCCCAAAGAGGGAACAAGCAGCGTGTCTCCGTTCTCCAGGCGGCGCATATCGGACCGGACTCCGTGCAGCAGCAGATCGTAGGCGTCCACCTCTTCCACGAGTTGCTTGCCGCGATAGTGTTTCAGTGCGCGCAGCGAGCCGCGAGGCGTTATCCCTCCTGCCGCAAACAGGGCGTTCAAGGGAGTCGAGAGCGAGCTAATGTCGTAAGCGCCCGGCTCCGCAACGTCCCCAACCACATACACACGAACCGTCCTCAGTCTCGAAAGAGACACATCTGCCGAGATATCGCGATACTGGGTTCTCAGCAGCTGTTGCACGGCCTGCTGCGCATCGCCCAGATTTCGTCCACTGACAAGAAGCGGCCCGGCTTCGGGCAGCGACACTCGCCCCTCACGATCGACGACGCGGAACAATCGCTGAGAAACTCCGCCCCAGAGATCGATCTGGAGACCGTCACCGGGGCCGATGACGTAGTCGGAGCCAACGGGAAGATCCATAGGAATGGCTCGCGGATCATTCGAAGTGTTGCGGAAGACCTCCAGGCCAAAACGCTCATTTGGCCGCTGGCGCACCGAAGCTTGTACGTACATGTCGTAGAGCGATGGGATATCCGCGTAGGGATTCGCGCGGTGCACCATCCTCACCGGCGTCACGTCTTCCTCCTTGGTCATTCCCCTCGGGTACTTTGCTCGCGAAGGCAGGTCCCTTCCGTTTTTTCCCGTAAAGACTTCCGTGGTGCTATTGGCTTCAACAGGAGTGGGCGGCAAATTCCGCCCGGTCGGCAAACCATCGAGTGCGCTCTGGCCCAAAGATTGAGAACCGGCGAAAGGATTCGTGTCGCGCTTGGCTGAAGCGGGAGTTAACTCGAAGTTCAGCCCAGAACTAGTTCCACTGAGGCTATCCAGCGGATCTGCAGCCTGCGGTAATCCGTCCGCTCGCAAGATGCGCGACGGGCTCTGTGCTGGTTGTTGCTCTGGCGCTGCCTCTTGAGGGTTCGTCTCAGGTGAGGACATCCCGTCGGGCGCTCGCGTATTTCGGCGGCGGTCTGCCTGCGACTGCTGCGGGCAGTCTTCGTCATGGCGCGGATCGCACATTGCCGTGCGTTCGAGATCTCGATCGTTTTTCTGCGGCCGAACCGACTCTGTATCTTCCTGTGACTCAATCTGGACCAGACGCCTCGCCCGTTCCTTGAGCACCAATTCTTTTTCTTTTGCAAAGTCCGAGTCCGGATTCGGCGTTGGAATCAGGTAGCCGTAGCGTTGCAGGAGACGAGTGGCCACGGATCGAAATGCGATGTCCTGCTCCAAGCGCTCGAAAATAGCTTGATCCGATAAATTCGAATCCTCGACGATCTGGCCGTTATCGGTAGCCTCCTTCGCTACCCAGCGCTTCAATTCCACCATCAGCCCTTCGTCTTTAACCAACAAGCTTCGAATCTGAATTGCAGAAGCCGCCACCCGGCCCAGGTTTTCCTGCGTCAAGTCGGGGGCCTGTGCAACACCGTATTCGTTCCGGCCTTGCTCGCTCGTCCTCCGCTGCCGGTCACTTTGCTGCTGTGCGAAAGCCGACGGGCAGAAGAAAAAGGCCAGAGTCAAATAACCAATACTTTTCTTCATTTTGTTTTGGTTTGGCATGATTTCACCTTACGGCCGGGCCTGGAATTTTCTAGTTCGCAACCTTTGTGACAAGATTCCTTCGCATCGCGCCCAACATTCCTTCTTCGGACGCCTCGATATTGTTTGAAAAAATCTCGAACGAAGCCCAGTAATAAACGACGTAGTTTTTCTCCGGCGCCACGGCGATTACGCGCACCTCCGGATGCTCGCGCAGCAACTCGTCACAGATGCGCGGCCGTATGCCCGGCTGATCGAGCGCGATGACAACGACGTTCGGCAAGGTCTTCTTGACGCTCTCGCTGATCTCAGACTCGTCAGCGACTTCACCAACAATTTCTATGTCCGGCTGATCTGCAAACGTCGTGAGGACACTTTCCCGCATGAGGCGAGGATGGTTAGCCACGAGGACTCGGATGGATTTTTCCATGGCACACTCCGTGGGCCGCAAGTGTCCGCCCTTCTGCAAGTTAAGGTAAGAATCAAAAAGCATCTATAGGTTGGGACTAGTTCCATCAGGTGATCTGTACTACGGTCAGCTAGTTAAGTACCACCGTTGACCCATCAGGGGATGCGGTGTCGTAGCCTTGGCGGCTGTCATCAAAAGGCGACACACCTCGTCAAATTCGTTACTTTCTTGTGTAGGATGGGCAAATCTTTTGTCGGTTGGATCGCATCGGTAATGGTTGAGCGCGTAGTCCCTATAAGGTAAGCACTGACTACTTCTCGTTCTTATAGTTATATGAATCTAAACTATTCATCATTGACATTTCTGAGAGATATAGCATACTCTCACGCAGCAAATTTGAAGAGCAGAGATTTCGATTTGATGGCTCTTCCTACGTTTTGTTCCCAGGATATTGCGCTCAGGGGTTAGGCCATTTATGACCGTCTGCGTCCCCAGTTCGTCGATACGGGTATTCTTGTTGATTGAGAATCGCCTGCTGCGTGAAGCCTTAGTTCGCCAGTTCCGCAAGCGGCCCGACCTGATTGTCGTGGGCCAAACCTCTCCATCTGACGAAACACTCCTTGGAGTCCTTGAGACTGAGTGCGATGTGTTGGTCGGCTATTCCTTTCTTCCCAGCCGACTGCCCGCAATTCTTGCCGCCAACAATGGAGGGCTGGAAAGATTTAAGATTATTCTCATTGGCATGGACCCTGACGAAGAGCAATTTCTTTCTGCCGTCCGCTCCGGAGTAATGGGCTATCTGTTGCAGGATGCCTCTGCTTCGGACGTCGTTGCCGCTGTGCGTGCTGTCTTTCGCGGGGAGGCCGTCTGTCCTCCCCAACTTTGCTCTGCGCTTTTCCGTTCCGTCGCTGAAATGGCCAGGGAGATGAGCCTCCAAAACTCAACTTCACGACCCGATCTTACTCTGCGCCAACAGCAATTGGTCGCTCTCGTCGCCAAGGGCCTCACAAACAAGGAGATCGCGTCGCACCTGAATCTTTCCGAATTTACGGTGAGGAATCACATCCACAAAATTTTGAAGCAGGTTGACGCGGGGAGCCGGAGTGAGGCTGTGCAAACGATTCGCGCTTACGGCTATTCGATCAGTTCATGATCATTTTCCTCTCCCTTACCTGCGAACTGAGGCGAGTTATAATCCTGTAATTTGCGCGGCGATTGAAATCTGAGAAGTTGCGTTGCAGATTGTAACTGCTGCTATGCCGGTTCTGGCAGCTCTTCCTTTGGTCTACTGCCTTCCCCGCCCCGACTTTAATTCGCGGTGTTGTTAGCGGCACTCTCACAGCTGGCGGACGGTTCCACGGATCACGAATTCCGTGGGCAGGATGCGCCGGCTGAAGGCCATGCGCGGATGATGTAGCCGCTCGAGCAGCATTTTCATACACGTTTCGCCGATCTCTTCTTTGTGGACGCGAACGGTCGAAAGCGGCGGATCCATCAGAACAGCTTCTTCGCGGTCATCGAAACCTACCAGGCTGATATCGTCGGGCACTCTCATTGCGTGCTGCCGCAGCGATCGCCAAAGCCCGTAGGCGATTTCGTCGTTGCCGGCTACCACAGCAGTGGGTCGCGACTGCCGCGATAGGATTCGCCCTGCGCTCCTTTGACCGAAATCGACGAAACTCTGAGAATTTCGAGCCATGATCAAGACTGGTTTTAGTTTGTTTTCTCGCATTCCTTGCCGGTAACCTTCAAATCGGTGATGAAGCCACGGGTAGGAGATATCTCCAGCGAAGACAATCTGGCGGTGCCCGTTGCCGATCAGGTAACGCGTGGCATGGAGAGTCCCATTGAAGTCATCGAAGCCTACTTGGTCGTATTGCTGCTCTTCACCCATTCCAACCACATTGTTACTGAAGGCCACGAAGGGCATATGGATGGATTCGATCCTGCGGAGCAGATTCGGATAAATCGTCCCCGCCAGAATGAGTCCGTCAATCAAGCCATGCTCCTGAAGAACCGGAGGCAGGTCGATCCGATCAGGAGGCGTTTTCGGGGAATAATGCAGCGCGGCGAACAGCACGTGCTGTTTCAAGCTGGTGGCATAAGATTCGACGCCTTGCAGGATGCGAGCATGAAAGGGATGTAGAAAATCGCGGTTGCTCAGGAGAAAACAGACCATTTCCGT
>Ga0137360_10002317_pt1 | contig 11386 bp, 6 predicted proteins | sample Mad1_60_16metaG_FD_104924 | JGI IMG/M metagenome (GOLD analysis project Ga0137360, IMG submission 104924) | Vadose zone soil microbial communities from Angelo Coast Range Reserve, California, USA - Mad1_60_16 metaG | ecosystem: Environmental > Terrestrial > Soil > Vadose zone | place: USA... | reverse complement strand
TTCTTTCACGCGGTCTTCCAGCGCTGCGGTCACGTCGTGGATTTGCGTGATGGGCAGCTCGCTCTTCATCGTGCAGTGGCACGAAACCAGAATGTGGTGCTCCACCTGGCGCGCGCGCACGTCGTGGCAATTCACGAGTTCGTCGAACTCCAGCGGCAGCTTGTTTAGAAACTCCTCGATCACCCGTGAAAGCTGCTTCATCTCTCCAGCGCCGGCGTCCGGCGTCGCGATATGCTTCCCCAGCGGCTCGATGTGGATATTGACTTCTACCTGGCCGTCGCGCAGCTCGCGAATTTTCTCTTCCAGGTCGGTGGCTTGGCGATGTGCCTCGCGCAGGCTCAGTTTTTCGTCCACTTCCAGATGCAACTCGATAAAAAGTTGCCCGGCCTGTTGCACCGCGGTCAGATCGTGAACGGCGAGGCCCAGGCTCTGCGCGGCGGCGCGAATCGCTTCAAAAAGATGTTCTCCTTGTGGAGCTCGCGGCTCCGCGTGCACCATCACGTCTGAGGGAACGATTTCGCCGACGCGTTTTTCGATGGCGTCGCTCAGGGCGTGCACTTGCTCGAGGCTTGCGGTCCTCGCCACGCTCACAGTTGCATCCACAAAGTGGCGATTGCCCGCGCGCCGAACGCGCACGCGATCGACATCCAATACGCCGTCCATGCGCGCTATCGTCTTGGCAATCTCCTGCTGCAACCCTTGCGGCGCCGCGTCCAGCAGGGCGTCCAGCGTGCGTCTGCCAAGTTGCGCACCCACCCATAAAATGACGGCTGCAACCGCCAGGCCCGCCAGGGCATCGGCGTAATTCAGCCAAGGCAGGTTCCATGTTTCGCCAGCCCACACCAGCCCGATGCCGGCGATCACGACGATGGTGCTCCACACATCCGTCGAAAAATGCAGCGCGTCGGCCTCCAGTGCGTCACTGGAATACTTGCGAGCAACGTGTGCGAGAGCCCGAGCCCTCGTTACATCGATCATCACAGCGACGAGCAGCACCAGGATTGCGGTGAGGCTCGGCTGTATGTGCACATTGTGGAAGAACAGCCGGTCAAATGCCTCATAAACGATATAGAGAGCCGTCAGCGCCAGGAGACCGGTTTCGACAAACGCGGAGAAATTCTCAAACTTGCCGTGCCCATAGGGGTGCCGCTCGTCCGCCGGCTGGTCGGACATGCGCACGGAAAGAAACGTGATGATCGCGGCAAGCAGGTCCAGCCCGGAGTGTAGTGCCTCCGAAAGGACGCCCAAGCTCCCGGTGCGGACGACCAGGAATGTCTTCAAAGAAACCAACAGTAGCGCGGAGCCCACGCTCAGCCGCGCAGCCCGCTTCTTCTCCCGCCCTTCTTCAACTGAGTAGGTCGCGACCATTGCCCGCCTAGACTACCTCAGATTCAGATTCGCGCGGTGGCGTGCGAGAAAGCACCCTCCGGATGCGCATCAATCGATGGAGCCGATCAGCATCCGTTCCTAAAGCAAATTGCGTAAGCTAACTCTTTCGGGAAACAAAAAGAAGTGCGGCAGAGTTCATGCAGTAGCGCAATCCGGTGGGTTCGGGGCCGTCCGTGAAGACGTGTCCCAGATGGGCGTCGCACAGTGCGCACTTCACTTCCGTTCGCAGCGCGCCCATGCTGAAGTCTTTTTTCTCGCGGACATTTTCCGCAGCGATGGCTTCCCAAAAACTTGGCCACCCCGTGCCGGAATCAAACTTCGCTTCTGAATCGAAGAGCGCGTTGCCGCAATCGACGCAGCGGTACAGTCCCGGCGCATGCTGATCATAGAGCGCGCCGGAAAAAGCGAACTCGGTGGCAGCGCGCCGCGTTACATCGTATTGCAGTGGTGTAAGCTGCTTCTTCCATTCGGACTTGCTCTTGCGCACTTTCGGCAGCGTATATACGCCAAGCCTCGCGCCATCATCCGCGAATTTTACAATCTTGACGCGGCTCGCATCGCCTTCTGCCTCGTCGTCATCGGCGAAAGCGGAAAGGCAAACACGTTCCACGCCCACGAGCAAGCCGTATGCCCCGGCCGTCGCCGCGCCAAAGATCAGTCCGCGTCGCGTGATTTCATTCATAGCGATAAATCCCGAACGAAGCCTATTTTGCCGGACTCATCGGCGGGGGAGGCAAGAGTGGCAGCCGCTTGGCTTCTCCGCGTGCGCCACGCACTTCCAGCTCCTCAAAGAGCAGCGACGGCGCCACGACCGAGGCCGGTAAGCCGCTTCGCGCAGAGCCAAACGCCCCCAGCGCCGTGCCGGCAAATCCGTTGTCCTGGCTCTGCATGTAGTTGAAAACGAAACTATCGTTGCCGATTCCGGCAAGATTCCGCAGCGCGCGGGAGTTCAATCCGATGATGCGCGAGCCGCGCATCATTTCTTCCCGGCCGGTATCCGGATACACGCGGTAGACAATCAACGGCAGGCGATCGCCGGTCCCGGAGCCACCTCCGTAGCTTGCCAGAAGTTCGGAGAAATCCTCCTGATGCAGCAGGCTTAGCGCGGGGTTATCCATTTCGCGGACGACCAGGCAATACGCGAGTTTCTCCGCCCGGCAGGTATCCAGAAATTTCTTCTTCAACTCCGCCGCGGAAAGAGTCTCCGCCGAAGTGAAGAACAGATTGCTCATCGTCGGCTTAGCATCATTTAGGAACGCGGCGCGCCCATGTCCGTTGGACTGATTGGAGTCAGGCCCCGGACGGCGGGACATCAACTCGCCCTTGACGTTCCCGTTCTCCACCAGCGCGACTTTCTGCGCGCGCACGCCTTCGTCGTCCACCGCATAGCCCCCGATCAGCGGCGTGCGATTGAAATCCTTTGCGCCCGGATCATCCACCACGGACACACTCGATGACAGAACTCGCGCACCCAGCCTCCCCACCCAGTCACTCTTGCCACCCAGATTGCCGAGCATCTGCTCCATAACGGGACTGAAAGAAATCGGCGGCCGCGCGCCATTTGCGGCGGGCCCGAGGACCTGCGCCAGCACGGATGCCGCCGCCCGCGCTTCAAAAAGCACCGGGCCGGTATAGTCCTGCGCGGGTGGCGCGGCTCGCAGCGCCATCAGTTCAGTTCCAGTAACGTTCAATCCCTTGCGTACCGTATCCACGCCGGGCAAATCGGCGGGCCGCGTCGCGTACGTGGCATAAAAGTGGTTCTGCGGCACGCCATCATTGGCAAATGTTCCCATGCCGGCCTCCATGGCCGCCAAATGACGGTTTTTCCGGATTTCCGTTCCCTCACTGGTCAACAAATATTCCGTCGCGTAGACGAGGTAATAGGTCACGCGCGATTCGTGAATCTCGGAAAATGCGCGCAGCGTTGCCGACGTCTCGCGCGCTTCCTGTTCCCAATTGCGGTTGGTCCAATCCGGCGTCTCCAGCGGCTCGATGAGTTGCACGGGATCGGCTTTCGAAAAATCGTCGATGTCCGATTGCCGCGCCAGGCTGCTGAGATAAGCCTGCTTGCGCGAATAAGTCTCGACCGCCTCCTTGAAAGCCTGATCGGTTGCAATCCACAAGTCCTGCCGGAGCGAATCGTAATCGCGATCGATTCCCACAGAGCCGGTCGGCCCGATGAAGCCGCGGAAGGCATCGTCGCTTACAAAGTTTGAGCTGTCCAACTTGTAGCTGCCGACGCGCGCCTCCACGTCCATAAAGCGGTTCCGGGTATGCGTGCTGGCAAGAATTGTGCCGAATTCCGCGACCACTTCGCGCAGCTCCAGATCCAACAAACGATATTCGAGGTAGTACGGCCGCACCGGCTGATCGATGTTCGGAATCTTCAATTCCAGGCGCGTCTTCGCGCGCGCCATTTCATCGCGCATCGCCTGCAGCGTGTGATCGCTATCCTGCGGAGCCTGAGCCGCCGCGGCCGCTGCGGACCTCATCGCAGCCAAAAGCAAGATCAAACCTGCCATTCTCGCCGCTCGCCTCACCGCTGGCCTCCCGTCTTGATTACATCATGCGCGGGCGGCGGCAAAATGGGCGGCCGGTCCGTCGAACTTTCTTTTTTCTGCACTTCCAATTCGGAAGTCAAAATGGCGGGCGACGCCGCGGACACGGGAACGGAGCCCGATTCCGCGCCACAGTAGCCGTTGAAAACCTCCGTCGTATCGCCGGTCGCTACGATCTTCGTCAGGGCAGCGAGCGGCGTGCCGACAATATCCACTCCGCGAACCAGCTCGTCAGGCTGCCCGTCGGGAAAAACTTTGTACACCACCAGCGGCAGCACCTGGAAAGCCTGCGGTTGCCCGCGTCCGGTGAATGTGAATCCGCCGGCGATGTCGTCGATCAACAAGCCAAACGGCTTGCTCTGCGCCTTGATCAATTCAATCAGCTTGGCGCGGAGCTGCGCGTTGGTCACCGTCTTGCTGCTCTGCACAATCAGGTTGCCCTGGCGGGAAACGGGCGTGGCGCCGAGCTGCCGCCTGCCGTGGCCGTTCGAATGAGGAAATCCGACCAGCGGCGACCGCGACATCTCGAAATTCTTCAGAACACCGTGCTCCACCAGCGCCACGCGCTGCGCCGCCACGCCTTCATCATCAAACTGGTAGTAGCCCAGAAGGTCCTGCTTGCCGACTTTTTTCATCGTCGTGTCGTCGGTAATGCTCAGAAACTCCGGCAGGATTTGCTCGCCTACCTTTTTCGAAAAAGTTTGTCCCTCGGTCACGTCTTTTTGACGGTGCCCTTCGGCGCGATGGCCGAAGACTTCGTGAAAGAACACCGCCGCGGCGCGTCCCGTCAGCAACGCCGGCCCGACCGTCGGATCGTTGATCGGCGCGGCGACCAGCCCCTCCAATTCCTTGCGCATCGTCGCTTCTGCCGCGTAGACCGCTTTGTCATCCGGCGCGTCCTTGGAGTCGACCCAATCGAAATTGTAGTAGCGGTCGATGTCCATGCCGTCCGGCGCTTTGCCCTGGATGAACAGCTCTAGCCGGTAGCGGATCTGCCCGAACTGCAGTTGCGTACCTTCGCTGGTCACCTGAAAGGCGTTTTGCGCTTGCGCCGAGAAGGTCACGATGGAATTGATGATCGCCGGCGATTCGCGGAATGCCTTGGTATAAGCGCGGACTCTTTCCTCCCACGGCTTGCGGTCCACGGCGATGGAAACCTGCGGTGCGATCGAAACGCGCGGCTCTTCGCGCGAGAAATCCGGCGCGCGCCCTTCCGCGGTTTCCACTTTTACTTCCTTGCCCGTCTTGATCTTGATCAGCGCTTCGGACGCCGCCCGGTACTGCTTGTCAGTCTCCAGCCAAATCGTCCGGCGCAGGACTTCGGCGTCATTGTCGATTGGCACAGGCGCGCCCGGCCCGCCACTTTGCGCCTGCCGCTCGCCGAACTTGTGCGAATTGTCCAGGTTATAGCTGCCTGTTCGGACTGAGACTTCCAGCCAGCGGTTGCGCCCCTCGTTGCTGTTGAGCAGCGCCCCGTTCGATCCGGAAACATCGGCGCGCTGAGTTTCCGTGACCGTGTACCCCATGTAGTAAGCCGGAGGATCCAGCGTGCTTAACGTTTTCATCGAGCGTTCCAGCTCGGCTTGCAGCGCCGCGAGCAGCGGTGAACGCTTCGCCTGCGCGTCCGGTGGGGCAGCGTAGGTCAATTGCCCCATCGTGGAAAGGAGCGCCAACGAGCAAAAGAAGGGAATCATGCGACTACGAATCGAAATGGTCAAAGGATGCCTCATTCAGAAATACATGGGACTGCGAAACATTCAGTTTACGCCATCGTGCCGGTTCACACAAAGTGCCAGTCTGCCGCTTCACTACGGTTCAACCAACACTTCTTCGACGGCTTCTGCGTCTCATTCGTTGCATTCAGTGCTAAGGATGCAGCCTCGTCAAAACAAAAAGCCCCGGCAGTTCAACGCAGCCAGGGCCACCGGATCCGTTTCCTGGGTTCCGAACCAGGCCTCTTTGACGATCAGCAGCCGTTCGGACTAGTTTTTGGGTTGCACCCAGTCCTCGGCGGGTTTCCAGGCCGCGTCAACCCAACACCCAAGCCCACTCCGACCGCTCCCGCCACGATTCCGACGGTCCCCCAAACGCCAAGGTGCGCCCCCGCACCGGCCACTCCCGACGGCACTCCCGGATCCGTTTCCTTGCCGGAAGCCATCAGCAGGTCGAGCGTGGCTTGCTGCGGCGGCAGCGGCGCGGAATTATCTCCGCTCCGCACGCTGGTCATCTGCCCGGCCTTGACGAGCACGCAAACGCCTGTCAGGTTGCAAACTTTCACCAATCCTTCAAACGTGATGACGTTCATCGTGCCCGTTGTGTTGTCGAACGCCACGAAAAAATCCGTTCCCACCACTCCGGCGACGCCCGCCGGCGTGCGAACCTCGAATTTCCCGTCCGGCTTGGCGATTTTCTGCGCCTGCGTCCGGAGCTTTCCGTACGTCAGTTCCAGTTCCGTCTGTTGTGCTCCCGCATCATGCTTGACGATTTTCATGGACGATTCCGAACCCACATTGAGCACCGAGCCGTCGTCCAGTGCGATCCTCGCGCGCGCATTCGCCTGGGTATTCACCAGATCCTGCCAATCGACCGCAGTCTTCGCCGAGGCGGTGATCGTTTTCCCACTGCGCGCGATGCTCACTGCCGGAATCACTCGGGAAACTTCACCGGCGCGCTGTCCGGCAGCCTGCGGCGCGGCGCAAACGTCCACAGGGATAGAAATAAGAAGCGAAAGCGACAAGGCCAGCCCAAACGCACACGGGGACTTCGTCTTCATCGAGGACTCTCCTGATTTTACAGCTTGTATCTATCGTAGTTACTGGACAGCGCCAGGCATGTCAACGCAATCTGGACAACCCTATGCCCACTCTCTACATGCTCTTGTAAACACAGGCCGCAGGCGTCACTCAACGACAGAAATGAAACAGCGCGGCCGCCATATCGTCGTGCTGCTCACGCCCGCCCGCAAAACTCTCGACGGCCGCGAATACGCATGCCAACAGTTCGTGGGGTGACGCGGGTGGTTCGGAATCGCAGAGTCCTTGCAGTTGCTCGATTCCAAACTGTTCTCCCTTGCGGTCAAATGCATCCGTGATCCCGTCCGTGCAGAAGAGCACCGAATCCCCCGGCTGCAATCTCAAGGTCAGCGTTTCGTAACTTGCAGTTGCGAATAAGCCCGGGGGAATTCCATTAACCTCCAGAACGCGACAACCGTTTGCGCAAAGGTAAAGAGGCCCCGGCATACCGGCACTGGAAATTTGCAATTCGTGGCTATGCGGGTCAAAGACTGCGTACTGGATAGCCGCGTGCCGGCGGGGCATGCCGCGAATCATTAGCCGACGATTCAGAGTCCCGAGCACATCGTGCGGTGAAGTGCCCGTCTTGTGCACGCCACGCAATGTTCCTACCGTCAACGCCGCGTACAGTGCGGCCGGAAGTCCCTTCCCGGAAACGTCTCCCAGGTACAAGCCAATTCTTCCATCCGTCAGCACAAAGTAATCCAGGAAGTCGCCCCCCACTGCGGCGATGGGCTGAAATTCGTGCGACACCATCACCGCGCCGGCGCGCAGCGATTCCGCCGGAAGCATCACGCCCTGGATCGCGCGAGCTTCTTCGAGTTCCCCTTCTCTCAGTTTTTCGAGCGCCTGCAGTTCGAGCGGTGGCGCAATTGTATTCATTCGTCTTTCGAAGGGGTAGCGTTACACCGGAGAGGGAAATTCGGCGTTCCACAGAAGTTTACCAGAGCGGCCGCCGATTCGAGGCGGAGTTGGGGACCGTTGTTTCCTAATGCAACTTGCCCGACGATGCGCTTGAACTGCCCCCGTGGCCCGCGCCAAAATTATTGCATGCGCTTTCTAATTGGTGTTCTTGTCGGTGCGGCCCTTCTCTTTGGGGTGTACCACTTCGGTTTGTTGCGGCTGCCGGCCTCAGACGATAATACTTCCGCCACGCAGGCCGTCAGCCTGACTGGCGTTCGAATGGACCTTCTGGAAATTGCCGATGCGGAACACGGCTACATTGCCATTAACGGCGAGTGCGTTTCGCTCAGCAAGCTCATCTCCACCCAATCCATTTCCATGACCCGCACTGGGCGCGACGGTTATTCTTATGAAATCCAGTGTTCCGGCAATAGTTTCGCAGCTACGGCGCGCCATCGGCCCGCTCCGGCCGGCTCCCCGATCCACTATCCCAATTTCTCCATCGACTCCTCCCTGGAACTCCGTGAAATCGAGTAACGCCTCTGCCAAAATTTCTGATCTGGATCGCAGGCTACTCGATTCCACGGTGGCGGACAACACTTCCTATTTCCGCGTTTCACCACAATAGCTTCAGACCTAGCTGGATTTGCCGGGACGTGGTGGAAGTGCTCGTAACCACGCCGGCCGTGGGGGATGGCCCTCCGGTCGCGGACGCGTAGACCACGGGATTTGGCGTGTTGAGGTTCGCGCGATTGAACAAGTTGAAGAACTCGGAGCGGAACTGCAGGTCCAGCCGCTCTGAAATCGAGATCTTCTTTGCCACGGACACGTTAGTCTCTGCAAGTCCGGGGCCTTGCAGAATGTTGCGGCCAGCATTTCCATACGTGCCGGGGGGCGGCTGGATAAACGCGTTGGGATTGAAGTACCGGTTGGGCCCGCCCTGGATCACTTGGCCCGCAAAATTGGGATTCCAGGATGGCCGGACCGGATTGCGCGTGTCGCCGTCATTGGATGGGTTAAAGGACAGCTGCGGCGTGAACGGCAGACCCGACTGCAGCGTCTCGATTCCGCTGACTTGCCAATTTCCGATAAGTTTCTTCACCCAAGCGTTCCCGTCGGATGCCTTTCCGCGTCCAAAAGGAAGGTCATAAGTCGCGTTGAAAACCGCGGCATGATGGATGTCGAAAGAGGCCCGCCCGTAATCTACCTTTGGTTGAAGCGGATTCGCGACAAACGCGGGAGAGTTTGTTGCCACGCTCGTATTCATGTTGTCGCCATCATCCAGTGTTTTCGAAAATGTGTACACCCCGCGGAACTGCAACCCGTGGCTCAGTCGCCGGTTCACGTCTACCTCAAGGCCGTGATACGAACTGATGCCTTCGGAGAACCAGTGAGTCGTGTTCCATACCGCGTTGTTGGCCAGCGGCGCACCAGCGGGATAGTAAAACGCTCCAGCCGGGTAGCCCGCAGGGCACGGCGAAGCCGGGCAAATCGTCGGAGCCGGCAGGTTCGCGTCAACGGAAAGCAATTCGTGGAAACCATGCGATCCGACGTAGCTGATGCCCAGCGCAGTGTTTGGCGAGAGCTGCTGTTCGATTTTCAGCGTCCAGGATTCCACTGTGGGGGTCCTCAAGTCCGGCTGTACGCCGCTTGGAATTGCTTTGGCGCCCGCGTACACCGCGTCGGGAGCGATGTTGGAGAACGCGATATTCTTTACGGCAGAGACGGTGTTGTGGGGCCCGTTCTGGTCCAAGCGATAGCTCAAATTGTCGAGCAAAGCGTAATACAGACCGGCGCCCACTCGAATCACGGTCTTTTTTGACGCGAACGGAGACCAGGCAATGGCCACGCGCGGCGCCGGCAGGAACTTTGCTTTGTTCACGGTGAAAGGAGAATTACCGACGACCGGCTGCGTAACGATCACGCCAGCCGTGTCGAACGCGTAGTTCGAAGCGCGTCCTTGCGCCTCGTTCCAGCCATTTGTAAATTCGCCTCGAAAGCCGATCCGCAACTCCACGGATGGTTTCAGCTTAATGGCATCCTCGAAATACACAGCGCCTTCGGTGGAACGCCAGGACAGAGGCGTAAATGACGGAGCGTAGGTGTAGGTGCTTACGTTGCCATGCAGAAAGGCCTGCAGGTTGGTGAACGAAGCCTGGCCGTACTGATCCTGTATAAGATTGTCGTTGGCCTGGACCCGCTGAAACCACAGGCCGAAGTCGAACGAGTGGCGGCCATGGGTGAACGTCACCTGATCGGACGCGCTAAACAGATTGCGCACCGCCGTGAGATTGCTTCCCGCGTTCGTGCCGCCGTTGGTGATTTGCGAAGCCCCATTCAGCGTTGTGCCTCCGCCCACCACCACGGCGCCCACGGGCTGCCCCGCATGGATCCATCCCGGCAGATTCACGGCCGTTCCGCTATTGAAGTAAAATCCCCCGCGCGAGAAGCCAAACGTCGCCTTGTTGAGGAACCGCGGAGAAAAGGCATGCGTTCCGCTCAGGCTGGTGACCTGCTCCCGCAAGAAAATGTCGATCAGCGTGTAGGGATTGTTGGTGGGCGAGTGCGCCTCACTGTCGTCTACGGTGTAAACTCCCGCGAACGTATCCTTGTCCGCAAAAATATGGTCGAAGCGCACGGTTCCAAAGTCTTCGCGAATGTGCTGCACCGGATTCGTGAACGCCTCGGCAATCCCACTCGGTGCTCCAGTGGAGGTTAATAGTTCAGGGCCATTGGCCATGGGCCACAACGCCAGCAAAGCTTGAATGCTTGCGACGGCGGAGGCTCGCGTTGCAGCATCCGGTACGAGCGTGAGGTCGCTCAGCCCCAGATTCTGCCGGAAGCCTTCGTAATTTCCGAACAGGAAAGCCTTGTCTTTCCGCAGCGGCCCGCCCAGCGAGCCGCCAAATTCATTGCGCTGGAACTCAGGAATGTTGCCGTGATCGAAGAAGTTCCGGGCGTCGAATGCGCTGTTCCGCAGGAACTCGTAGACGTTGCCGTGGAGCTGGTTTGTACCGGAGGCGGTCACGATGTTGACCTGGGCGCCCGGGCGCTTTCCATATTCCGCGCCGTAGGAATCCTTCACGATGGCAAATTCGCGGACCGCGTCCACTCCCAGGAGTTGCCCGCTCACTCCACCCGGCGTGTTGTTGATCTCCGACGCGCTCGTGAATTCCACGCCATTTAGAAGATAGAGGTTTTCCTGCGGGCGGCGGCCCGAAGTCGCGAACATGCTGCCGACAACCGAATTGGATGTGCCGATTCCGCCGGCGCGCTGCGACGTGTAATTCACAACCCCGGGATTCAGAGTGAGCAATTGGTCGTAGCTGCGGCCGTTTAGCGGCAGTTCTTTGACTTGTCGCTCGCCCACCAGCCCGGAAATGTCCTGCGTTGTGACGCTCACGATGGGACTGTCTTCCGTGACCACCACGGCGTCCTGCACCTGCCCCACTCGGAGCGTCAGATCCACGACTGCCTGCTGCCCAACGGCCAGCGTGATCCCCGTCCTGACTTCTGCGCTGAACCCCTCCTTCTCGGCTCTAACTTCGTAGCGCCCTACCTCCAGCGACGACGCGATGTAGCGGCCCGCCTCATCCGCCGCGATGGTTCGTACCGCGCCAGTCTCGAGGTTTTTCACCGTCACGCTTGCGCCCGCCAAGGCTCCGCCTGTCAGGTCCGTGATGGTCCCGGAAATCGAGGCTCCGGTCTGTCCGCACAATGGGTTGCCAAGCGCCAACCCCGTCA
>Ga0137360_10002312_pt1 | contig 11397 bp, 8 predicted proteins | sample Mad1_60_16metaG_FD_104924 | JGI IMG/M metagenome (GOLD analysis project Ga0137360, IMG submission 104924) | Vadose zone soil microbial communities from Angelo Coast Range Reserve, California, USA - Mad1_60_16 metaG | ecosystem: Environmental > Terrestrial > Soil > Vadose zone | place: USA... | reverse complement strand
ATTTGCAAACGATGGTCTTCGCCAATTCGCGGTTGCAGACAGAAATTCTCCTTACGTATCTTCAGCAGGCCAATCCCGAGCCCCCCGGCAAGCAAGAAACAATCCGCGGCTATCGCGGCGGCTATTTGCCGAATGAGCGCCGCGAAATCGAGCGCGGCCTGCGTGACGGCCGTATCCGTGGCGTAGTGTCAACAAGCGCGCTGGAACTCGGGATCGATGTGGGCTCGCTCGACACCGTAGTCATGGCAGGTTACCCCGGTTCGATCGCCGGGACTTGGCAGCGGGCCGGGCGCGCTGGGCGCCGCAGTGGCAGCTCCTGCACCGTGATGGTCGCCTCTTCGTCGCCGCTCGATCAATTTATCGTTCGCCATCCAGACTATTTTTTCGGCAACACTCCGGAGCATGCGTTCATCCAACCGGACAATCTCGAAATTCTGATCAATCATTTAAAATGTGCGGCGTTCGAATTGCCCATCGCGCCCGGCGAACGATTTGGCCAAGTCGACGTTCCAGACCTTTGCGCGCGCCTTGCCGAGGCAGGATTCCTGCATCTTGCCGGAGATCACTTTCACTGGACTCACGAAGCCTATCCTGCCGACACCATCAGTCTTCGCTCGATCACGAGCGACAATTTCATCATTATTGATGTCACCGGCTCTCCCAATGTCATCGGCGAAGTCGATTTCCCGAGCGCACTGATTTTTCTTCACGAAAAGGCCATCTATATTCACGGCGGCCAGCAATATCACGTCGAGCATCTCGATTTCAAAGAGCGCAAGGCTTATGTAAAACAGGTGGACGTCGATTACTACACTGATGCCGTCCGCTACACCGAGGTCCGAGTGCTTGAAGCGACAGAAACCTTTGCCGCATCCTCCCCTTCGGCGAATTCGCATTCCCACGGCGACGTTCTCGTCCGCTCGCAAGTCGTCGGCTTCAAGAAAATAAAATTGTTCACCAATGAAAACATCGGAGACGGCAAGCTCGAGCTTCCCGAAAACGAAATGCACACGACGTCGTACTGGATCACGCTGGAGCGGGCGCTGCTCGAATCGCTTCCCTACAGCGTGAGCGAACGGCAAAGCGGCATGTTCGGCTTGCTCCACGCGCTGACTTCTGTTGCTACGCTGCTGCTGATGTGCGACGGCCGCGATCTGGGCACCGCCATTGGCGAACGGCCACCTGCTCATGGTTCCGACACCGAGCTTGTAGGGGCGCATCATGCTGCGCCCCTACTGGGCCCAAGCGCCGCCGCAACGGATGATTTCATGCCCTCGCGACTTAGAGACGCCTCTGCTTCGCAGCTAAAGGAATTCTTCGAGCCCAGCCTTTATCTTTACGACGCCTATCCCGGCGGCATCGGTTTTTCCGAACCGCTCTTCCGCGTGCACGATCTCCTGATCCAAAAAACGCGCGAGTTGATCGCCGCCTGCACATGCCATGAGGGCTGCCCATCCTGTGTGGGCCCCGCTGGCGACCTCGCCCCGCGCGCCAAAGAAGCCTCTCTCGCCATTCTCGACAGGCTGTGTGACTAGACATGCCTACCTCAGCCGACAAATTTTCTCGACTCGCCGCGCTCAGGCCCGCGCGCTCTGTGCCCTCGCCTCCAGCCGCCCTGCGCGCGCCCGATCGGGAAGATTCTCTCGCCCATCTTCTCTGCGCAAGCGTGGCAAAAAATCATTTCGGAGAGCACCTCACCATTCGCAACTGGTTCTCCACGCCAGGATTTTCCGAGCCATCCGCAGTCGCTCTCGAACTTCTCTCCCGCACGCGCGATCCCGAGCTATCCCGTCGCACAAGCGCCGCCTTCCAAGACCCCGCGAAGTGGCTCTTCCTGGATACAGAAACCACCGGCCTCGCCGGCGGCACCGGCACTTACCCCTTTCTCGTTGGCATCGCCTGGTGGGACGCCGGCGGCCTGCAAGTCGAACAATTCTTCATGCGCGATTTTTCCGAAGAGCACTCACTCCTTCAGGAACTCGCCGCGCGCCTTGCCGACCGCCCCGTTCTCGTCACCTTCAACGGCAAATCCTTCGACTGGCCGCTTCTCGAAAACCGCTTCACCATGACGCGCGCTATTTCCACGCCGCGCCTCGCCGCGCATCTCGATCTTCTTCATCCCGCTCGCGCGCTTTGGAAGCTGCGCCTCGGCTCCGTCCGCCTCGTCGAACTGGAACGCCGGGTTCTCGATGCCGCGCGGCTCGGCTGGCATCGGGAAGACGACATCGCCTCCGCTCTGATCCCACAGTATTACTTCGACTATCTCCGCGGCGGCGCTCGCGCTCCAATCGTGGGCATCGTTCGCCACAATCAAATGGATCTGCGCGGCCTTGCCGCGCTCTTCGGCAAGATCAACGCACTTCTCGCCTCTCAAGTGGCGGACCGCGATGGAATAGACAGCCTTGATCTCTTCGGCCTCTCGCGATTCTTTGAGCGGCGCGGTGATTCCGATCGCGCCCACGTCGCCTGCTCGCAGGCCCTTGATCTCGGCCTTCCCGCCGAATTCCGCCCTCGCGCCTGCCGCGAGCTTGCCCTGCTTGCCAAGCGCCGAGGCGACCACGCTGCGGCAGCCGCACTCTGGCTCGAACTCGCTGGTGATCCCCAGGATGGTGTTCTGGCTTGTGAACAACTCGCCATCCATTACGAGCGACGCGCAAAGGACCCTGCCCGCGCAATGGAATTTGCCCTCCTCGGCTTCGGCAAACTTCACCGCCTACACGAGCACCCTCGCGATCCTTACGCCGCATCCCGCGCAACACGCCTCGCAAATAAATTGTTAGTTCGAATCAACCGCCTGGAAGGTAAAACCAAAAACAAATCTGCGAATCGTGGGGCGCCTGTATTCCCGCTCTCGGATTCCTAAACCAGCTGGCCTCGGCAGTCAGCGGCGTTTGCAGCCAGCTTTCCTTTCAAACTATGTCCCACGTAGATGCAACTCCTACCTCTCCGAGAACGCAGCAATGTTGATTGCCGCCATCCCAGACGCGGCGGTCGCCGACTTGGAGGCAAGCGGCGCAGCCGGCCAGCCTATCAACCCATTGATGCCGTCAAACACGGCCCGGCTCGTCCCCTCTACCGAAATACATTCCGCGCCCACGCACCGCCAAAAGACTCCGCCCTCCGGCGAATCGAAAGTAAGGAAATTCGACGAGCGCGGCGCATTTTCATGTCCAAGGTACTTTTTCTCAAGCGCGTCCGAGTACTGCCCAAAAAAGCGGCCAGCGTGTTCTTCGCTGTCAAGGTGCAGGCGCGCAGCCAGAATTAGCTGTTTTGTTTGCTTGTGTTCATAGAGCACGTAACGGTCCCCATCCCAAGCGGCAGCAAGCGGCGTGGCTCTGTCCTCGCCTAAAAACTGCTTCAATATTTCTTTCCAGCCGAATTCCCCCATCACGTTCTCATCAATTTTCGCCCAATCCTGGCCAAGCAACTTCTCGAAAGAAGGTATCGTGACTGGCGCGGGAACTTTTCCTGATTTGTAAACAGCTGGATGCATGATCTGCTGCGTGGAAATCGGCGGCTTGGCGAACACCGCTGACAAACCGCTCCACCCCGCCGGCTTCAAGATCGCTGTAGAAAAGGTCAATCCCCCAAAATAGGGAAAGATCATCGCGTCCTTCAAAAACTGCGGCGCTTGTTGCAACTTGGGCGATTTGGACATGTCGCCGGCAAAAACGGAAGGGTCAATCGCAGGCAGGTCCTCGACTGAATGACCTGTTCCCTTCAGCAAATAGTCAATCATGGCGGCCATGGCGCTGCCCTCCAGCACCGCTTCGCGTGCGAGCTCGGCATCGTCGTTCGGCCGCGCCGCTTTCTCCCACGCCTCGATCTGAAAATGCTGGTCTTGTAGGGCGTGGGTCAACTCATGGGCCATAACCATGCGCTGGTCATCAGGGCGGATCCAGTCCGCAATGTAAAATTCTCGCGCTTTCGGATCGTAGAGGCCTGCAATCTGCTCGGTCAACAAATCAATCATAAAGTTATCTAAATCAAAGTTCTTCGGAATCAAGCCAAAAGCCTCGGCGCTTCGCGCTTCCGCATAGCGCTCCGCCGGTTTTTTCTCTTCATCCATCTCGCGGACGACGTACGCGCGTATCTCATCCCGCGAGCGCAACGTCTTCTTCAGAGGCGTAAGCAGCTTTAGTCCAGTAATCTCGCTCACTTGCTTGAGCACTGCGTCCGCCGTCGCCGCAAATTCGGCATTGTTCACCTTTGGCTGAGCTGACGAAGGTGGCGCTGTCGTAGCTTGTTGGGCCAGGAGGGCGCCTCCGCCAAAGAGCCACGAGACCGTCAAAACAAATGCGCAAAGGCATTCGGCAATTCTTTTGCTCGATAGGGGCATAATCTTTGCAGAATAACAGATAACGCTCGGGGACCGCCGCAACCGGGAGAACTAAGTGGTGCGTGATAGGAAACGCTGGCCATCCTCCGTCGCAGGGCTGCTTCCTTGGAACAGCGTTTGCCACACGCAACGCAACCGCCCTCGATTCCGCGCAAGCGACTAAAGCGAATGAAGATAGCGGGGGAAATGCGTTCCGGAGTCATGACGCGCAATTTTTGCTGACGCGGATAAAAAAACATTTCCGGCGAAATTCACAGGCGTCCGTTCTGAATCCTTAACAGAATGGTAATTCTGCTATACTCGGCTTTGTCAGCTCCTAGCTCTCTCCCGAGGAAAACATGCTCCCCGGACTTCGTCTGCGGCAAGCCCGTGAACGACTTGGTTTAACCTATCGCGACGTCGAACGCGCAAGTTTTGAACTGGCAGCGCGCCGCGGCCGCCCCGAGTTGATTCTTCACATCAGCCGCTTGGCCGACATCGAAAACCGCGGCGTCACTCCTGGTCTTCATAAGCTTTATACACTCGCGGTTGTCTATCACCTGAACCCGCTCGAGATTTTCCGTTGGTACGATGTTCCCATCGAAGATTGTTTCCCCGACGGTGGGGCCTTTCATGCCCCGCATACTCACCTCGCGGCTCCTCCCGTATCTCTCAAAACTCCCTTGCGATTCGATCCTTCTTTCGATCCCAAGCGGACTGAACTGCTCTCCCGCATGGTCGAGCAGTGGGGCAACCTCGAAGGCTTGCTGACCAATGGCAATGCCCGCCAGCGGTATGGGTATATCGGTCTGTCGGACCGCCGCATGACGCCAATACTGCGGCCCGGCAGCGTCGTTCTCGTGGATGTCACCGTACGCCGCATCGAAGACGACAACTGGGCAAACGAATACGACCGGCCCATGTATTTTATCGAGCTGCGTGACGGTTACCGCTGTGGATGGTTTCATCAGGACGGGACACGCCTGCTTATGCAGCCCCACCCTCTATCTCGCTGTGTGCCCGAGGCTTGGCGGCTTCCGGAAGAAGCCGAAGTGGTAGGCCGCGTAGTGGGCGTAGTTACCCGGCTGAACGAACCGTGGAACATTCTTCCTGGAGAATCTCCAGCAGCGCGCGGAGATTCGAGCAGAAAAGCTCCTTGAGATAGCCCGGAGCGCGCTCCGGCATCAGGACCCGGTAGGCCTCCATCCGCCGCCAGTGTGCCAACGTCCCACATAGCCCGCCCGGCATGCGCTCGAGACATTCCTTCAGGTCCGCTTCTTGCCTCGCCAGCGGAGATTCCAAAACTCGCTCGAAGATCTGTTCGTGACACAGGTTTAAGGCCTGTTGGATCGCATCCCCCGGATACAGGGCGGCGAGCCCCGCGTGCTCGTATCTCCCGCTCGAGAGATCGCGCAAGGATGCCATATAAGTCAACCTGCTAAATTCTCCGGTAATCCCCGCAAGAGTAGTCAGCGTGAAATCTTGAATGATGCGCCGGTTTTGCTGGAGTTGCGTAAACATTTTCTTCCATCGCCCCGTTCCGCAGACGGAACGTTTTAGACAATTACTCTCAACTCTTCCGATTCTTCTTCATGGTTGCAGTCAGGAGGCTTTTAGCCATGAAGAAAAACATCTCAATTCGCCTAACATTGGTCGCTTTGGCGATTTCGATCGTACTCCCTGTTTATAGCTCGGTCAAACACTTATCCAGTAATCGCACTGCCGCAGTTTCCGTTGCACTTGTGAGCGGTTCTCCTCTCCCCGCTCCCCCTCCGCCCGGCCGGCTGGCGTAAAGGTCGCGACTTGTTCCTGGCTCCGCAACTCGCCGGCAGGGCGCACGACGAGTTGCGGAGGAGGAATTCTGAGAAGTCTCTAATCTTTACTTCGCCCTCCTTATCATGTCGCATCATGACAGCGATGCAAGCTCAAGGCTTTGTAGGTTGCCTCCGATCGCATGCAGGGATTGCATGGCTATACCTTGACTCTTTGTCGCCAGCTTTCTACCTCCCGATCGCCCGTCCAGTACCTTCTACCTATCCCTCCTGTCACAGCTAGTTTATTTACCGGCCAGTCAAGGTATGCTAGCATCTCACCGTTGTGAGTAGCTTGCCTCACTACGTCCTCTTGTTGTGGGCCTGCAGTGCTCTGGCACAACTGTTTGTGCTGGTTCTTCTCTTATCAAAGGGAAATTTTCGCAAGCTGCATTTTTTCACCGCATACGTAAGTCTCAACCTCTGCCAAGGCGCTTTCCTCGTTTTTGTGTATTCCATTTGGGGAACTAATTCTGCCACTACTTACAAGCTCGCTTGGTATTCAGAGTGCGTTGCTCTTCTCGCAGCGGCACTGGCCACCACAGAAATTCTCAGGATCACTCTAAGACAATACCAAGGTATTTGGGGCCTCGTATGGCGGGCTTTGGCTTTCACTTCAATCCTCGTCGTACTTCTGGTGGCACTGGCAACGCGCGGCGATTGGGCTACGGCGAAGTGGTTCGAACTCAATCGCGGCTATCATCTCACTTTCGCCTCGGCTGTTATCGCCTGCCTGCTCCTGGTCCGTTACTACGCCATTCAAGTCCCCGCCGCACTCAAGATGATCCTCGGTGGATTTTGTCTTTATTCCTGCACCGAGATTCTGATCAATACCGTCCTGCAAAGCCTTCTTAAGAAATCGTTTGATGTCTATCAGCCCATCTGGCAATCCTCGACGATGCTTTCTTTTATCGTAGTCCAGATTATTTGGGTGGCCGCCCTTTGTAGTCCCCCGCCCGCCGGGGCCCGGCCATCCGCCCCGCCGTCGGATTCCATTTATAAACGCCTTTCACCCGAGATCAATGAGCGCTTGCGCGAGCTGAATGAAAAGCTTCTACGGCTTTGGAAACTTGAGGCACGCCCGCAGTGAGCCTCCCTCTTTTACTTCTTTTTGGCTTCGCAGTTCTACTGGCGCTTCTACTTGCCTGGGTCTTGCGTGACCACCGGAAGTTCTCGGAGCCCGGCGGCGGTCTCGGCGCCGCGGAAGACATGGACCGGCGTCACGTGACCTACTTTCCCCAAGTGCGGCAGACGATGGCTGCCCAGGATTTTGCTTTTCTCGCGTCGCGCGGGTCGCGTGCGCTTACGCGCAGGGTGCGTAAAGAGCGCCGCAAGATCGCGTTGGCTTACCTGGCCTGCTTGCGCAGTGATTTCCTGAAATTATGGCGGTTGGCTCGCGTGATTGCTTCCATGTCGACGCAAGTCGGCGTGTCGCAGGAATTAGAAAGGTTCCGGTTGGGTCTGACCTTTTCCTGGCGCTATGAAATGATTCGCATCAAAATCCTCTTTGGATTTGCGCCACTTCCCGAGCTTGGATCACTGAGCGACGTTGTCAGTAGGCTTTCGATCAGGTTGGAAACTGCCATGAAAGAGCTTGGGGAACGTGCCGCTTTGGCTGCGAAGCTCGCCTCATCCCTGGATGGGCGCGGGCTGGACATTCCCTAACATCCCATCCACTGCGGCAAGCAGTTCCACTGCCTTAAACGGCTTCTGGAGAATGTCGTCGTTCCCGTTGAGTGTCGCTTGTTCCGGAGGAGGCCCCAGCGGAGCGACTCCACGCATCCAGAGGCAGCGCTTGGCCAAACCGGGTCTGCGAGCAAGTATCCAATCATGAAGTATGTTTCGTGCGGCTGTTCCGGATAGGTCGAGATCCGCCAACACCAAGTCGAACTCTTGCTTCTCAAGTATGGCCATCGCATCTGCGGCAGTCTTGGCCGTTTCGACTTGATGCTCGCGCTCCCTCAGAATCGCGCCAACCGCCTCCAGTACCGAATCATCCTGATCTATCAATAAGATGCGCCCTTCCCTCACCCGTTCCGTTGTTTGCAGCGAATCGCCTTCTTTCGCCGGCCTGGACGGCTGATAAGGAACCTCTATCGTGAAGGAAGCTCCTCGGGGAGGTACATTGCGCACCTGGATCGATCCGCCGTGTTCCGAAATGATACCGTAGCAAATGCTGAGACCAAGTCCGGTGCCCTTGCCGACGGGCTTGGTCGTGTAGAAAGGGTCGAATACTCTGGAAGCGTCCTTTACGCCGGGGCCACTGTCCGTAAACTCTATGAACAACCTGTCTCCGTTCGCCCCCGTTCTCACCCAGAGGTCACCTTCGTTGGAATGCTCCAGCATTGCGTCCACGGCGTTGTTGACCATGTTCAGGAAAACCTGCTGCAGTTGGTGGGGATCTGCCGACGTATAAGGAAGATCTGCAGCGAGCTCCAGGTGAACGCGGATGTGATTCATGCGCAAATCATAGTCGCGCAGCGCCAGTGTTTCTTCCAATATGAGATTCAGCTGAACGGGGACGCGCTCCGGTTTGTGCTGCCGGGCAAAGCTGAGCAGGTTCTGCACAATGCGGTGCGTCCGCTGCGCCTGTTTGTAGAGCTTTTCGGAGTACTCGACTCCTTGCGCGCCCATCTGGCCGCTTGAGGTGAGCAGCTGGCTGTAGCCCAGGATTGCGGTGAGCGGGTTGTTGAGCTCGTGCGCCACGCCGGAGATCAATTGCCCTACCGCCGCCATCTTCTCGCTGTGCAGGAGCTGCTCCTGCGTGCGGCGCAGGTTCTCGTACGCCTGCCGAGCCTCCTCGTAAAGTGTCGTGCGTTCGATGGCGCTCGAAAGCTGGCTCCCGACCGCAATCAGCAGGTTGACGTCCGCGGGCGAAAACTCCTTTGGCGTGCGGCTCCCCACTGTCAGTCCGCCGATAACACGGTCTTTCGACCACAGCACTACGATATAGGCGGACAAAAGCTCTTCTTTCCTCTGTGCTTCGCGAAATATGGCGGGAAGCGGCAGTCCCTGGACTGAAAGAAACGTCGCGTGCACCGCCTTGATGTGCTGCAGCAGCTCCGGCCTCAGAGTGACCGCGGGAAAATTCCTTGCGTACTCTGACCTGTGCCCCACCGCCGCCACGCGCCGGATCTTCGTCCCAGCCTCGTCAAACAGGTACAGGGCGCACGCGTCCAGACTGAACAGCTCCGCCATCTGCCGCAGCGTTCGATGCAACGAATCTCCCAAGTCCATCGACTCCATGAGCGTCTGCCCGATAGAGTTCAATACCAGTAGCTCCCGGTTGCGCCGCCGGATTTCCTGCTCCGCTCTTTTTCTTTCGGTGATATCCAGCAAAAAGCCCTGATAGGCCGTAACATTTCCCGCGGCGTCTTTCACAGAGATGGAAGACTCCAGCACCGTCCGAATCTCTCCGTCCTTGCGCTTCATCTCGAATTCAAAGTCCGCCACAGTGCCGTGTTCCTGAAGCAGCTTTTTCAGCCGCTCGCGGTCCGCGGGATTTGCATACATTGTGCCCGGAATATCGGCCCCCAACAATTCCTCTCGGGTCTCATATCCCGTCATGCGCATCATCGCGTCGTTGAAATCCAGGAACCTCCCCTGCGGCGTGGAAATAAAGACGCCTTCCTGCACGCTAGAAACAAGCGTTCGATACTTCTCTTCCGCCCGCTTTCTTTCCGTGATGTCCTTCAAGACATGCACTGTCCCAAGCAGGTTCCCCGCCGGGTCCGTGAATGTGGAATTCGAAGCAAGAAAATAACCTTGCAGCCATGGGTCCGGGTTGTCCCCTTCTCCCGCGACGCCTTCGCAATACGGGCACATCTCGTAAGACAAGTTCTTTCGCGCCAGTAGTTCTGTCACCCCGCGCCCAACGAGCGCTTGCGAATCCCTGCCCAGAAGATGCCCCAAACGCAAGTTGCACCGCAGTATCCGGCCTTGCCGGTCGTGCACGAGAATCGGATCGCCAATCGAGTCGAACGTGTACGCCCATTGCTGCTGCACGGTAGCCACTTGTTCGAACAACCGCACATTCTGCAGCGTCAATCCCAGTAGATTACTAATGTTGAGCAGGTAGGCAATCTCGTCTGCCTGGAACTGCTCGTTGCGCGTCGAACCGATGGCGATGATCCCCAGCGGCCCGTCTTTGCCCGGCAGCGCCATCGTGATGTTATTTCCGATGCCGGCCTCCGCCATTCTCTGCCGCACGGCCGGGTCCGGTTCGTCTTCCAAACGAGAGAACTCGCATTCCTTATGTAGAACTCGCTGCGTCCACGCCGCCTTCGCCGGCAAACTGCCATACTTTTTCAAGTACTCCCGCTGAAATCCAACCGAGGCGTGCACCACAACCTGAGCTTTGTCTCCCACCCCTTCCAGCAACCGCACCAGCCCGTGCGTCGCACCGAGGCTCTCCACCAAGTGCGCAAGCACTCTGTCCAGCACTTCTTGTACGGACAGCGTTTGCGTGCTGGCCGTGGTCAGCAGCGTCAGCCGCCTCAGTTTCTCGTTGAGTTCTACCGTCCGCGCCCGCGCTCCCTCCAGCACCACCACCACCATGGCAATTCCCAACGCCACGCCCAGCAGGTGGTCAAACGCCACTCGTAACAAAAAATACGGGTGTTCTGGCCATAACGGGCGGTCCAATCCGTGCAAGCCGGTCAATAAGAAAACTCCCTCGAGCAACCTCACTCCATGCCCGCGCCTCAACAGCGGCGACCTCCACAACACCATCCCCGCCCAGAGACATACCGCGCTCGCCAGCAGCGCCGTTCCCCAGGGCACGCTGGCGTAGGCCGACGGTGCGCTACGTTGAAAGTAATAAGCCCCGAACAGCACCACGCCAGTAAGCGGTAGTATCGGCAAACCCCGCTTCCCTGCGCCGGTCGTAAATTGCACCACCGCGCCAGAGAACAACAACATCGCCGCCACTCTTCCCAGCACCACGGCCATCCACAATTCGGGCAAATTCCGGCTCAACATCGCAACTTCGCACAGCGAGGCCAGCGTAAACACAACCCACCCGGCGACCCACAGCCGGAAATACTTATTGATATGATCGCGCTGAAAAATAAAAAAGAGGACCAGCAGAACGATGAACGCGGTCGCCTCGAAGAAGGCGATGCCGAGCAGGCCCTGGTTCACCAACACGATGCACTGCCTCCCGCTCTGAACTGCCCTCGTCGCGAGTCAAAGACCCCTGCTTCTCTCGCTAGGGGCGGCACTAAGCCCTTACTGAGGGTTCCTTCGACGCTAACATGCTATTTTCTT
>Ga0137360_10002307_pt1 | contig 11404 bp, 11 predicted proteins | sample Mad1_60_16metaG_FD_104924 | JGI IMG/M metagenome (GOLD analysis project Ga0137360, IMG submission 104924) | Vadose zone soil microbial communities from Angelo Coast Range Reserve, California, USA - Mad1_60_16 metaG | ecosystem: Environmental > Terrestrial > Soil > Vadose zone | place: USA... | reverse complement strand
ATGCTGCTCGATCCACTACCCGATCGCCACGCCGTCGATGATCGAGCCGAGATTGAAATAACTCGACGCCATGCCCGCCGGCCCGAAAACATGTTTCGCATTGAGCATTCCCATCACCAGCGCGGCCAGCGACACCAGCAGCATGAATGGCCACATGATTCGGGTGAGCAAAATCGTGAGCGCGGTCTTGCTGACGAGCGTGTCGCCGAAGGAAACGGTGTCCGCCGACCAACTACCCCACGTCAACAGATCCACCAGTTGCGGCGCGAACGCGATACCGAGCACAGTCACTGCGCTCATGAATACCGCCGTCAGCGTCGCGACCTTGTTGGCCAGTCGCCATGCAGATTGGTCGCCTTCAATCGCGATCTTTTTCGAGAACGTGGTGATGAATGCCGTTGAAAGTGCGCCTTCGGCAAACAAATCGCGCAGCAGATTCGGCAACCGAAACGCCATCAAGAACGCGTCGAGATTTTTTCCGGCCCCAAACAAACCGGCAAACACCGTTTCCCGAATCAGACCAAGGACGCGACTGGACAGAATGGCGATGCCAACAACGCCCGTCGCGCGGGTGCTCATTCGCCGGTCGTCAGCCGCAGCCATCGGCGAATGTTAACCACGAATACACACGAATGAACACGAATGTTGTAGGGCGTCCGCCGCGGCGGACGCCAATCACCATTTGAATCGGCGTTTCACAGAGCGGAGCGGCGGAGACGCCTCAAGAACGGAATTTTTCGAATGATTTTGCCTGGAGCAAATCAAAGGGAACACGAAAGCAAAGATATCTCACTTTAGATTTTGGCCCCAATCTGATCCCAGGTACGGCCTTTGTTCTCTTCGTTATCTTCTGTAAGAAATTCGCCATCAGGCGGCGGTGAAGCGGACCACCTTCTTTTTGCTCTTGATGGCCAGTGCGCCCTTTGCCGTCGGCAAAAAAGTTTCCTCGACGTACTTCTTGGCGCAGGCAACAAGATCGCGGCTGCAACTCAGGTCGAGTTTGTGTTTAATATTTTCGCGATGGCTCTCAATCGTTTTTACACTGAGATGAAGTGAACGAGCGATTTGGGTGTTGCCGAGCCCCGAGCCCAATAAATGGAAAACGTGCATCTCGCGATCGGACAGCTTTTCAATGCCGATGGCAGAAGGCGCCGAACGATGTTCTGGTTGCGGCTCCAACGATTTTTTAAATGCGCGCATCGCCACGTCGCGGCTGACGTAAATGTTCCCTCTGAGAATATCGCGAAGGGCAGCCAGCAATTCTTCTTTTGGCGCTGTTTTCATCACGTAACCATCTGCGCCGGCGCGCAAGCTGCGCTCTGCGAAGATTGCTTCCTCAAAGGCGGAATAGACAAGGATCAGCAAACCGGGTTTCTCAGCCTTGAGCGCCTTAACAAATTCCAGGCTGTCGCCGGTACCGAGCCGCAGAGCTGTGACGAGCAACTGAGGTTTGCATTTCGCGATCTCATCCCGCGCATCGCGAATGTTGCCGGCTTCACCGCATACCAGCAGGTCCGGCTGAGCATTCAGAAAATCGGTGATCCCGTCGCGAAGCAACGGATGCTCTTCCAAGATCAGGATTCGCGTTCTTAACGGATTCTTTCCTGGGGGGACATGCTGTGGCTATGCGTAATCTGGGCACGCTTTTGCCATCCAACCCGTGCTTATGTCAAGCACAGGATTCTGCCAGGTTCTGGCTGGCTTGGTATGAGGGCATGCACCTTCGTAGCTGATCAGCGCCAAAGGCGCTATTTCATCTTTAGCCTGGGGCACCGCCCCAGGGATTCAATCATCCACGAATGCAGCGCTGAAAGCGCGGTTCAAGACAGCGAAGATCATTTCCCGGCCCACTAAACAAACGAAACAAAACGAAAATCAGCTTCATTATTTCGTTCTTTTAGAGTGTTTCGTGGGCAAAACTCAATCATGCACTAAACTCTCCCCCAAAGTGAATCGCGCTTTCAGCGCTGGAGGCCTTTCTTCATCTACAAATCCTGGGGCGTTGCCCCAGGTTCGCCACGGCGAATCCGTCCTGTGGCGGACTAATGATGAGACCGCGCCTTTTGGCGCTAAACAGACGGCCTCGGACACAAAGGCCGTTACAATTAACCGTGTAACGATTTGGCGAACCAATCACGTTTGGCCCGAGGCGCCGAAATACATTCGTGTCTATTCGTGTTCATTTGTGGTTAAATCTATTTCAGAAACAGATTCATGCCGTCGAGATCGATAATGGCGTGGCAATTGTAGAGCGTGTCCATCCCGAGGATCCCAGCGATTCTGGTGGCGCCTTGTCGCAACGCGAAATCAGGTAACGCAGTCACGCCAAATTTCTCTGGCGGCACTTTGAAACCGCCAATCTTCAGATCGTTAATTCGTCCGGCACCAATTCGCCTCGCCGCTCCGCTGGCAAAACGAGCTGAGACGCGCGTCGGTTCTGACGCGATACCGAGCGATTTAAAGAGAGTCTGGTCGAAAGTCGTAACAAATGCGCCCGTATCGACAAGGAGACGAGTTAATTGCCCGTGAATCGAGCATGGCACCGTCAACGCGCCGCTATCTTCCCTATGCAGAGGGACCTTTGTAAATTTCTCTGCTGAAGCAACAGCGCTGAGATTCATTTGACGTGTTCGATCGAGCTTGAAGAAAACCAGTCTCGTTCGGCAATTAATCACCGCCTTGTGACGGAGCAGAACCTGTAGCCCCAGAACGCCATCGACGTGACCGTTCCCCGTGCCGGAGCGGATTGAATTGCGCAGTACGACTGGGCTGCTGCCAAAATTCATAGCGCCGGCAGTAAGAGTTTGCACAAAACCAACGGGCAACAGTTGTCCGTTAATTTCCGTAAACCCAATATACCGCAGACCTCGCTGGGACGGCCTTACGCCGAACGATTCGGCTGCGTCTGCATCGAGCATGATTTCGTTTGAACCGGTATCAACGAGCAAATTCGACGGCTGACCATTAATTCGGACGGACACGATCATTTTATTCAGTGGCCCGTAGTGAACGCGCACGGCTTTGTAGCCGGCTAGCTGCGGCAAGGCACGACTCTTTGCTGCGCCGAAAATCGAGGTCGGCACGATCGCGAGAAAAACGAACAGCAATATTTGGATCCCTTGCCGAAACATTCTTCTTTCTTTCTGCCCGCTAATAACGCGAATTTACGCGAAAAATTCACCAGGTTTGCCAATATTGTCGGGCGTCCCCCGCGACGAACGCAAAATGCGAAGGCGTTTCACAAAAACGCCTTGCCAAAAAATCGGTTATAATTCGTGGGCAAGTCTGCTTCCGACATTCGTCATTGTTTGAGCATTCGAGCTTCCTTCCTCACTCGCCATTCGTCTGGAGAGAAGCTGATAGTCTATGGCTAATAGTTGATAGCGGGGTGGAACGCGTTGTCTTCAACGCGTTGATCATGCCCGCCATCGTCTTCGGAGAAGCCGATCCACCGGGTCGCACAGATTCGACATTCGTCATTCCTTCGGCATTCGTCATTCGGACTTCGTCATTGCGAATTCACAATCCGGTTGGGCAATCGATAAATTCCCATGGAACTTTGAATCGTTTGGATAAATGCGCGGCTAGCGCTTTTACACCGAAGACTTCCGTGGCGTAATGTCCGCCGAGCAAAAGGTTCATGCCGAGCTCCTCAGCAGCAACAGCGGCCCAGTGCGGAGCTTCGCCGGTGATAAAGGTGTCGATGTTTTCCTGTGCGACCCGGTAAATTTCAGAGCCGCCACCACCAGTCACAACGCCCATCGTGCGAGTTTGCTTGGGACCAAAATTGAAAACTTTCACCGGGCCGTTCAGTGCGTTCCGCAATTTGCGAACGAGTTCGGTACGCGGCATCGACACCCGCGCTTTCAGGCCGACCGGTTGACCCTTTTCTTCCAGAAATGGCTGCGCCGATCTTAGTCCAAGCGCGGCGACGAGCTCTGCGTTGTTGCCAACTTTCGGATGGATATCCAGAGGGAGATGCGCGCTGTAAAGCGCGATATCATTTTGAAACGCGAGCTGCAGTTGCCGGCGAAACGCGCTTCTCACCGGTTGCAAACCAGCCCAGAACAAACCGTGATGCACGATTAAAAGATCGACTTTCTTCGTTGCGGCCTCAGTCAAAACGCGCGTGGAAGCGTCGACTGCCGCGCCGATTCGGCTGACTCGTCCTGAATTTTCAATCTGGAGACCATTGAGCGCGTTGTCCCAATCGCCTACGTCACGAATGCGCAGGAAATCATCGGTGTAGCTGACGATATCAGAAAGCGACGGCATGGCTGACGATTTAGTTTGTCGCAACGTCATGATTCAAAGCCCGCCTCTCCATTTGGCAAAATCGATGTGTTTAGCGCCAAAGGCGCGGTTTCATGTTTAGCTTGGGGCATCGCCCCAAGAATTCAATTCCCGTGTAACAAGCGCTGAAAGCGCGTTTCAATCGCGCGTTGGACCGAACTCGTGCGGAACTGAATCGCGCTTTCAGCGCTGATGAATTTTGGGCCGTCATGAATCCCTGGGGCGCTGCCCCAGGTTCACCACGGCGAATCCGTCCTGTGGCGGACTTGAAATTAATGCTGCGCCTTTGGCGCTAAACACATAACCGCATCGCATGGTTCCAATTTTCTGATAGCGCGTTGGATTGATGAAATCCGTGTATTCGTTTAAGACCGACGGGATTAACGTGCCCGACGATTTCTGAGAGTCGTGTGGCCGTCAATGAGCCCAAAGCGGCGCGAGGACGCGCACGCACTCCGAAAGCTGCCGCGAAACGGTGAAAGGCGCCTCCATGGGATTTCGCACAAAGCGCTTTCGGAGTGCGATGCGTCCTCGCATCGCTTTCATTCGCATCGCACCGCAAACACCGCCATCCGTCCATCGATCCCGCGTACTTCCTGCGGCGGCAGCTCCTCGAAGCTAAACGAATCGCCCGAACGATGTTGCACCGCCGCGGTGACAAGCAGCGGTCTGCCCATCGTCTTCGTTAGCCCTTCTATTCGTGATGCGATGTTCACCGTATTCCCAATGGCAGTAAACTCCAAACGTTGCGGCGAACCGACGCTGCCCACAATCGCCGGCCCGGAATGGATTCCAATTCCAATTTGAATGGGCGCACGACTTTTTGCTGCGAGCTCGTCATTCAACTTTTTTACAGCGCTCAAAATGTCGCGGCCGGCAGCAACGGCATCGCGAGCATGACTGGAACTGGAGTCGCCCGCGCCAAAAATCGCCATGAAACCGTCGCCCAGATATTTGTTGACCATGCCGCGATGTTCCTCCTCAACGATGCGCACGGTGACTCGGAAGAAATCGTTCATCACTTCCACCACGTCGGCAGGCGTGGACACGCTTGCTCGCGCTGTCCACGAACGCATGTCCACGAACATGACGGTGATCTCTTCTTCGACGCCGCTCAATCCCGGATCGCGCGCCAGGATTTGTTCAGCCGCGCGTCTGCCGACGTGTAAGCCAAATGTTTGCCGCAATTTCTCCTTCCCTTTGAGCTCGCGAACCATGTGATCGAATTCACTGAGCAACGGCCAAATTCATCTGCGCGTCCGGCACCCGCAGGACCAAGATCAATATTCAAATTTCCACGCGAAACCGCATCAGCTGCTTCGCGCAGTTGATCGATTGGTTTGCCAATGAGCCAGCTGAGCATCAGCGCCGTAAAAATCCCGAACGCGATTCCCACCACTCCTACAAAAACGGCCAACCATTCGGCACTCATGACCGGAGAACGCGGCGCAAACATCAAGAGCAGAAGTGAAGCGATCGGGCAAATTGAAGCCGAAACCGCCCACATGATTCCGCGGCCGCGCAATGAAAGTGTAAAGATGTTCGGCGTAAGATCGGCGCGCGCGTCGCGAAAAAAAACGGGGAACAATCCCCAGTGACTCGCGAGTTCCACCAGAAAAAAGGTGTGCGTAATCGCAATGAAGCCGGAGATGCAAAATGAAATGGGCAAGTGCCACAGCAACCGCGCATCGAGCGGATATTGAATTTGAAGGAGTGCGCCAAGAAAAATCGGAATGCACAAAAACCATGCGACGCCGCAAATTGCCGCGGCAAACCATGGCAAATGAATCAATTGCCGGCGCGCTTGCATGAGCGATTCAGAATCGTTTGGCGCTCCGGTGCGGAGGCGGTGAAACAGATCGCGAAACGAGAAAATTCGTTTGATCCACAAAAAAACGCCGACCGGGTAAACGATGCTGTTATAGAGTACGACCGCCTCGAAGAACCGTTGCTTCAATGCGGGAGTGAGCAGCGGCTCAATAACCGTCGCGTTGTACCAGATGTTGAAAGCGCTCCCAAGGATTTGCGGAACCACTGGCGCCAGCGCTGTCACCAACAGGCCGTAGCGTTCGCGCGCAGTACTCCCGAGAGTCATTCGGCTAATTTTCATTCCTGTGATTGGGAGGTTCCAAATCCCAATTTCCAAATCCCAAACAAACCTCAATGCCCAAATGCCAAAAGCCGAAGAACCACGGATTACGCGGAGAACACGGATAGGGAAGAACTGTATTCCGAATATCAGTGCCATTAGCGCAATCCGTGGTCCTCTGGTTTTTCAACAGTCTCTAACGCTCCGTGTCAGTTCCATTTGAGAGTTGGGATTTGGCTCGTCGTTGTTTGGGATTTGGTGCTTGTGATTTGGGATTTACTGCCGCAGGCAGTGTCCATGGCCGAAAGTAATCCAGCAGAATTAAGCGGCCGCGATTTTGTTGTGCGCACTCGCGTTTGACCCGCCCGAAATCAGTGAGCAGCCCAAATTGAAATCCAGCACTCAACGGCCGAAAGAAATTGTCCTGGTGACTCGGCAGAATGTAGCGCGGTTGCAAACGTTCTAGCGCGGCAGGCAATCGTGCGCGCGAATCGGGCAGGGCCATGCCGAGAATCGCGAGATCTACGTGCTCGTTAGGCGGCAATTGCGCAGGTGTTCCACCGGAATCGATGTAAATGCGCCGGCCGTTGATTTCGATGAGGAATGCCAGCGGTTCGCCGCACATCCAATCGGACGCGCGTTGCGACGGCCCCGGACGGTCCGATTCATGTTGATCAAACGGCACTTTCCCGAAAAGCCGGTCGTGCGTAGCCGCCAGCACCCGAATTTTCCATGGCCCGATTCGGCGAATATCTCCAGCAGTCACGGTGTCGAACCGTTTCGGAAATGCGCACGCGTCCGGCAGTCGCCGGAGAAGATCGATGCTCGAGCGTGAAGCAATGAGACGTGTGCGTGTTCTCGACATCACAGTTGGGACATCGAGCAAATGATCAAAATGACCGTGAGTCACCAGGATCGCGTCCACCTTCGGCGCGAGATGGCGCATCCCATCAGCAATGCGAGAAATGTCCGGTTGAACGCGCGAACCAACCGCAACGCTCACAAGGTCCACGCGCGAGAAATAAGGATCGACAAGCAAGGTGTGACCTTTGAATTGGAATTGATAACCGTTTGTGCCGAGATAGGTCACGCGCACTCCGCTGCGCGAGGTTGCGGGAGAATCGCTAACAATGAGATCAGTATAGGAGCCGAGTCCTGCACCAAAGGTTTGCGCAGATAATGCGAGGAAAAGAAGAAGCGCGCGTTTCACCGGAACGATCTCTAGCGTGTGCGTGCCCATCAAAGCGACAGCAATTTACTCCGAAAGCATTCGCGATTTCGCGGCAATTTCGACAGTGCGCTCCGCCTCTCCCCTTCGCAAGGGGAGAGGATTGAGGTGAGGGGTTCGAGCCCCACAGAAAGCATTCGCCTACAGCAAACCCTCACCCTCCCCTCTCCCTTTCAAAGGGAGAGGCGACCTTTGCCAGCGGGTATTCAAAATTTTATCTGCGTGATCCGCGAATGGAGCCGATGGGATCGGCGACATAGAAGGTAAAGTCGCGACGGGTAGCGGCGAGCGAGTCGGGAGACGAGCGAGTTTCAAATCCGTGGTCGTCTTCCTCTGGGACTCTCTTTGCTTGACGAATTCCGTGCGGTTTGTGAACCTTCAATGATTGAAATGAGCGTGGAGTACACGGACGCACCACCCACTCGCCCCGAATCGAGCGCAGCGGACAAAATGCGTTGCCCTTACTGCGGGCATCTCCTGCCAAAGGACGCGCAAAGCTGTGACCGGTGCGATTGGAAGCGCGGTGCGACCGAAACTGCGGAAGGCAAAGCGAGTGACGCAGTAGCAGTTATCCTAAGCATCATTCCCGGTTTGGGACATATTTACAAAGGACATAAACTCGCAGGTTTTTTGTGGATGGCCGGAGCTATTCCGGTGGGAATTTTCGTCCTTCTGGCCGCCGTCGCGTCTGCCGGGTTCGGGATCGGTCTCTTTTTCTTTTACCTTATCGCGGTAATGCTTCATGCCTACGCCGTAGACGATCGCGTCGTAACGCCGAAAGAAGACGAAGGCGAGGAATATTAGCGCTCGTTAAAACGTTGAAGCGTTGAAGCGGATAATCCCGCAACGCTAACCATCTTCCGCAAGGCGGCGCACTTGAAAAGTCCGTGATCGCGAGACGCGATACATGTGTTCAGCGCCAACGGCGCAGCATTCACCGCCAGCCTGGGGGAGCGCCCCAGGATTGATGGCACCAAAACAGCAACAGCGCTGAAAGCGCGACTCACTTTCTGCAGAAGTTTTTGAAAAACATCCGCCCGATTGAAGCGCGCTTTCAGCGCTTGCTTACATGGCGATCTGAATTCCTGGGGCGACGCCCCAGGCTAGCATGAGAAAGCGCCTTTGGCGCTAACCAAACACGACATGATCACCAGCCCACGGGACGAGTGCCTTCACCCAATCATTCGGAAACCGCGTCGTAAATCTCTTCGAGAATTTCGCGCATCCCGTAGCGAAATTTCCAGGTTGGATAATGCGCCTGGAATTTTCGCACGTCGCTGATCCACCAGATATGGTCGCCGATGCGATGAGTTTCCTCATACGTCCAGCTTAGTTTCTTGCCGCTGATTTCTTCGCACATCTCGATCGCTTCGAGCATGGAACAGTTGCTGTGCCGGCTGCCGCCGACGTTATAGACTTCTCCGGCACGCGGTGCCCGAATGAATTCCGCGAATGCTTCAACAAGGTCGAAGCTATGGATGTTGTCGCGTACTTGTTTGCCTTTGTAGCCAAAAACACGGTAAGGCTTGCCGGTCACAACGCAGATCATTAGATAGGAAAGGAACCCGTGCAGTTCCGTCCCTGCGTGCGCGGGTCCTGTGAGACAACCACCGCGGAAAGATACTGTGGGCATTCCGAAATAGCGCCCGTATTCCTGAACCAGAATGTCCCCGGCGACCTTGGACGCGCCAAAGAGGGAATGCTTCGTGTAATCGATGCTCATCGTCTCTGAGATGCCCTCTTCGTAGTCGTGGCCCGCCTCGATTTCCCAGCGTTTCTCCAGTTCGCGCAGCGGCAAGCGATTCGGCGTGTCGCCATAGACCTTGTTCGTCGAAGTAAAAATAAATGGCGCCTCAGGAGAAAACTGTCTGGCGGCTTCCAAAAGATTCAGCGTGCCGTTGGCGTTGACGGTAAAATCGGTTTGCGGATGGCGAGCCGCCCAGTCGTGTGACGGTTGCGACGCGGTATGCACAATCGCGTTGATCGAGCCGCGATGCCGTTTGAAAAGCTCCGTCACAGCGGCGGCGTCCCGAATGTCCAGGTCGTGATGCTCGTAACCCGAAAGATTCGCCACCAGATCCTCGCGCGTTTTTTTTGTGGAAGCTTCGGCGCCGAAAAATTTTGCGCGCATGTCATTATCGATCCCGATCACACGCGCGCCTTCGCCTGCGAAACGCCTGACCGTTTCCGAGCCAATCAGTCCAGCCGAGCCTGTAACAATGATCGTGTGCATTAGGTCACAGTAGCGCAGACGGCTACTCTCCAATCATCCACGTCACATCTCCTGCTGAAGGATCTACTCGCGCGGCCGGCAAGTCCCGATCGCCCTCCAACACGCGCTCGATCAACCGGGGGTTTTTCGCCGCACCGACAAGGAACAATATGTGGCGTGCCTGATTGATGAGCGGGAATGTGAAGGTCAATCGCCACGCGTTGAACTTGGGAACAAAATTTGCGACAACCCGCCGTATCTTCTCTTCCAATGCGGCGGTCCCCGGAAAAAGCGATGCCGTATGTCCATCATCGCCCAAGCCGAGAAGGATCAGGTCGTGTCGATAAATCGGTTCGTAGTGTTGCCTGGCTATGAGATCGAGCTGGTCTTCGTACTCCTGCGCCGCGATCTGCGGATCAATTTCCCCGCGCATGCGCAGAATCGATTTTCCCGGAACGCGAGCGGGCGCCAGAAGAGTTTCCCAGGCCATTCTGAAATTGCTCTCTGGATCGTCCGGTGGCACGCAACGCTCGTCTCCGAACGTGATACGAATCAAGTCCCACGGCAGGTCATGGCCGATCGCGGCAAGCCGCGCGTAAACCGGCCGCGGAGTGTTCCCGCCCGAGAGCGCGATCCGGAATTCGTTGCGTTCGCCAATAGCTTTGTGCGCCTGTTCAAGAATGAAGTCTGCAGCGTCCGCGGGGAAATTGTTAGTTCGAATCACGTGGGGATTAGTTTTCATCCACAAGGATTATGAGAAGTGTGATCGGTGAACAGTGAACTGTGATCAGTAATCAGTTGGCAATTCCCGAGATCCGGTTCTGATCACCGATCACTGTTCACAGTCTCCTTAGATCGCGCAATGTGACTGGCCGCGCTTTTGCAAATAACGCTGATGATATTCTTCGGCGCGCCAGAACTTCGGTGCTGGTTCTATTTGCGTTACTACCGGCCGATTGAATCGACCGCTCTTTTCCAGTCTTTCTTTTGAAGCCATGGCTTCCGCTTCTTGCTCGGGCGAATGATAAAAGATCACCGAACGATATTGTGTTCCGGCATCCGGTCCCTGCCGGTTCAAGGTCGTCGGGTTGTGATTCGACCAGAAAACATCCAGAATTTCGTCGTAACTGATCTGTGACGGATCGAATTCGACTTTCACCACCTCGGCGTGGCCAGTTCTGTCGGTGCAAACATCTTCATACGTCGGATTCTCCTTTGTCCCACCTGCGTACCCGACAGCTGTGGACACGACGCCCTTTAAATTGCGGAAAGTTTCTTCCACTCCCCAGAAACAGCCTGCGCCGAATGTGGCCTTTTCCGTTTGCATGCGGAAATCATGGTGCGATTACTCGCGGCGCGCAACCAACCGCTTTATGATTCGCTGATCGAGTTCCGTCTAGCGCCAAAGGCGCTATCTGAAACCAGTCCGCCACGGGACGGATTCGCCGCGGCGAACCTGGGGCATCGCCCCAGGAATTCAAGTCGCCACGAAACCAGCGCTGAAAGCGCGATTCAGTTGACCGGTCGATTCGGGCCGGCTGCCCAAAGTGAATCGCGCTTTCAGCGCTGGTGCTTTCGGATT
>Ga0137360_10002303_pt1 | contig 11415 bp, 11 predicted proteins | sample Mad1_60_16metaG_FD_104924 | JGI IMG/M metagenome (GOLD analysis project Ga0137360, IMG submission 104924) | Vadose zone soil microbial communities from Angelo Coast Range Reserve, California, USA - Mad1_60_16 metaG | ecosystem: Environmental > Terrestrial > Soil > Vadose zone | place: USA... | reverse complement strand
TTATCTTTTTTGCGCCGCGAAGGCTTTATCTCACCCGCAAGACGCACCGCCTGGTTCACGGGATCGGCCCTAAGTGACGATTCTCAGTTCTTTGCAACCGCCACCTGTATTTACCCGAACCTGCCGGAAGTTTGCCCCGCCAATCTTAAGTGATTGAGCGGGGCACCCTCTTTTTGCACTTTGAAATTTCGCAGCTATTTTGGTGTCAGAGCGACGTCCGCCGGTTCGTTTGCTGGTCTGCGCCTGGTTGGACCTTCGGAGTCGGTGATGCCCGTCAATTTTCTAAAGAGTTGTTCGTACTCGTCTACTACTCTGTCCCAGTCGTAGAATTTCTGCACGCGTAGTTGTGCGCGGTGACGATAACTTTGGACAAGGGAGCCGTCGCGCAACACTCGTTGTAACTTTTCGGTTAAATCAAGCTCGTCTGCATAACCAATACCAGCATCGCCGATGACCTCGATGTTTTCCGGCGTGGCCAGCGTCAGCACGCAGTTGCCATAGCCCATGGCTTCCAGCAATGCTGGATGCGTGCCGCCTACCTCGGTGGCATGCACATAACAGTAAGCGTTTTGCTGAAGCGCGCGGTAATCCTGACCAAAGACGAAGCCGGTAAAAATAATTCGTTTGTCACCGCGGGCGCGGGCTTTCAAGTCTTTGATGTAGTCGTGCGCATACGGAGCGTCACCGACGATCAGCAAACGGTAAGCAGTGCGAACTTTCTTGAACGCTTCGATCACCAGGTGGGCATTGTTCTCTGGCTCGAGGCGGGAAACATACAAAACATAACGGTTCGGCTCGGCCCGCCAACGGCGCACGGCCGTCCGATCCGGCCGGCGCTCAACTTCTGAGCCGTACGCGATCATCTTCGATGGGGCGTTATAACGCGCCAGGTAATAATCGTGAATTACCTGCGCGTCTGTTACGGTCGCGTTTGGGAGTATCGTCGCCAGACGCTCAGCCAACAGATAGTAGCGACGGCCCAACCATCCCCACTTCTTGCGTTTGTGTTCCAGGCCGTCAACATTGATGACGACAGGTGTACCTGTGAAGCGAAGAATAGGAGCAAAAGGCGCGTTTGCTGCGTTGCATATTAGCGCTACGTCAAACCTCGCTGATACAGCGTGGACCGCGGATAGAAAGGCATGGACCACAGTATCGAAATACTTGTGACGAATGGTCGGCAGCACTTGAAGCCGAACACCGTGATATTCAAGTTGTCGTGGTGAAACGTAGTGGGCGCGACCGTAAACAGTTACTTCATGGCCACGCGCAACGAGCCGGGTTGAGAGATGCTCGGCAAATGTCTCGAAGCCACCGTAACTGGCAGGTATACCTCGCGTTCCCAGTATGGCGATGCGCATAACGATATTTGACGTTCAGCGAAATTTCTAACGAACTACTTGTTTCAACTCAAATGCTTTCCGGTAGACCGCCAGGGTCTGTCGTGCAGTTGTTTTCCAGTCGAACTCTTTCGCCCGTTCGAGCCCTTTGACGCGAAGCAGTGATCGCAGATCGGAATTGTTAATAAGTTTTTCCATCGCCGACGCGATCTGATTGACATCAAATGGATCCACCAACAGACCAGCGTCCCCCACTACTTCCGGAAGGCTGGTCTTATTACCAACAATCACCGGCGTCCCACACCTCATTGCTTCCAGGGGGGGCAGGCCGAAACCTTCGAAATATGAGGGATAAACAAAGCATAGGGCCCCAGAGTACAGCGCCGGTAAATCGGCGTCCGGGACATACCCTGTCAAGATTACCGAATTGCTGAGTTCCAGCTCCTTGATGGTGCGGAGCGTTTCATCATATAGCCAGGCGCATTTTCCCGCGAGCACAAGTTTTGGGAGCTTACCCTCTGAATGCGTGCGGCGCAAGAGAGAATAGGCCGCAATTAGGCGTCCCAGGTTCTTGCGGGGCTGTATCGCGCCAACGCACAAAATATAGTCTGAATCTATCCCATAAGTTTGTCTGACACGTTCAAGTTCCCTGTCATCGCTGACCGGCGCAAATTGCGGCGCGGCTGCTTCATGCGTGACTGAAATACGATCCGGCTGAATGCCGTAGGTTTCGATGATGTCGCGGCGGGAGTAGTCGGAAACTGTGATGATGTGAGCAGCGTTTTTTGCGGTATTCCGCACCGTTAGTCGCAACTGCATCCAGCTTCGGCGTTTGAAGGTCTCGGGCAGGTGCTCGAAGGCCAGGTCGTGGATAGTCGCCACAACCGGACAGGGAGGAAACGGTGGGGCTGTGTATTGAACGTGAAGCAAGTCCACCGGTCTTCGTCGCAGCTCAGCGCTAAGCGTCAGTGGTATTCGCACAAGAGGCGAGTGCGGAAGCGTCGTGCGTACGGAAAAATTGGGCCAGCGGTTCTTGAAGCGCAGTACTGCCTCACCCCTGGTAACGTAAAGAGTGTATTGATTAGCCGTGTCGACTTCGGCGAGCGCTTCAATCAGATTCGCCGCGTAACTCTCGTTGCCGCCAAGCCCGGTCCCAACTGAGTGGGCATCAATTGCGATGCGCAAAGTACGCTGCGGCTCCCCAAAATGAAAGTTATCCCTGGTTGACTGGCGAAGAAAGTTTCGGTCCAGGACTAGAACATTGAATAGAGAGAATTTATTAGGAAACCTGGCAACTGGCTTCAATTACAGTGCACCAGTCCAGGAACCAGCTTGTTTCAATACTGCTATTTCTTTCCCGCCGCGGAAGCTTGCGAGTCGCCGCCCTGATGGCCGCGGGTGTCACGCTCACGGATGCGTGCGGCCTTTCCGCGCAAACCGCGCAGATAGTAAAGCTTGGCACGACGAACGCGGCCCTTCTTTACTACATCAATGTGGTCCACGATGGTCGCATGCAACGGAAAAATTCGTTCGACGCCGACGCCAAAGCTGGTCTTTCGCACAGTAATTGTTTCGCGCGCTCCGCCATGTTTACGAGCGATGACCACTCCCTCGAAGGCCTGCAAACGTTCCTTGGTTTCCGATTCCTTGATGCGAACATGGACGCGGATCGTGTCGCCGGACTGGAAATCAGGAACGCTTTTGCGCAACTGGGTCTGTTCAATACTGTCTAGTCTGTTCATCTCATCACTCCATTTAGCGAAACTTATTTCAAAAGGTCGGGGCGGTTCCGTTCCGTTTTCTTTAATGCTGCTTCCCGCCGCCAGCGCGCAATCTCTGCATGATTTCCGTTTTGCAGCACCTGCGGAACTTTCAAACCTGAAAATTCCGGAGGCCGCGTGTATTGTGGACAATCCAACAAGCCTTCAGCAAATGATTCGTTGGTTGTCGAACTCTCGTTCCCGATTGCGCCTGGTAGTAAACGAATCAACGCATCGATCACTACCAAGGCCGCTGGTTCGCCACCCGACAGCACGTAATCTCCGATCGAGACTTCGTCGGTAACGAGTGAGTCGGCAACTCGCTCGTCGACGCCTTCATATCGCCCACAAATCAAAACCAGGTGGGACGCGCCCTGTGAAAGATCCCGGGCCACCGCTTGCGTAAACACCCGCCCTTGCGGCGACAGCAGAATTACGCGCGTCTGCGGCGCATATTCCTCCCGACTGGCGGCGCCGGTCAATTCTCTTACGGCTGCAAAGATCGGTTCTGGCTTTAGTACCATCCCTTCGCCGCCGCCAAAAGGACGGTCATCGACGATGTGATGCTTGTCGCTGGTCCAGCGGCGCAGATCGTGCGCCTTTAGTTCAACCAGACCTGCCGCGCGTGCTCTGCGGATGATCCCGTAATCAAACGTCTCGGGGAAAAAGTCCGGGAAGATGGTAATGATGTCGCAACGCAGCACGTTAAAATTTTCAAAGACTAGCTAAAGATCCAGTAATCCTTCGGGCGGATCAATCAACACTTCCTTGCGAGATGTATCGATCTTAACCACAATCGACTGGACCATCGGTATCAGATGTTCCCGGCCGCTCTCATCTTCAACCGCCAGCAACTCGACTCCGCCCGTCCGCAGCAATCCGCTGACGATGCCCAATGCTGGGCCATCTTTGATTACAACTGAACAGCCCTCGAGCTCCCACTCGTAATACTCATTTTCAGAGAGCCTCATGCGTTCCGCTTCGGGCAACGCAAAATCAAATCCTATTAACGACTTTGCAGATTCTACGTCGTCGTATCCTGCAAACTTCAGAACGATCCGATCGTTTTGCAACCAATGATTTTCAAGTTCGAGTGTTTCCTTCTCTCCCCGACCGATCGCGATTATCGCGGACACGCGCTGGAATCGTTCAGGAAAATCGGTCAAAAGCTCAGCAACAATCTCGCCTTTCAGGCCTCGCGTCCTGACTGCGCGCGCCACGACGATTAGCTCAGAATCAGTCTCCACTGGTGGCGCTTTCATTCCACAATTTCAAGGACGAAGCGATGTCTTGTTTTGAGACTTACGGCGTGGGCCAGCGCGCGTAACGCGCGCACTGTCCGTCCCTGCCTGCCAATAATCTTGCCCATGTCCCCGGGAGCTACGCGAACTTCGATTAGCGTCGCTCCTTCACGCTTAACCTCGCGCACGTCCACCGCGTCAACGTCGTCAACCAACGCCCTCACGATCATCTCGACGGCTTCTTTCATCTTCTTTCAGAATGGGGCGACTCTTAAGCCTCAGGCTGAGTCTGCGCTTGTTGCTTGTCGCTGGCTTTGATTAGGCGGCCAACAGTGTCGGTCGGCTGCGCGCCCTTTCCTATCCAGTAACGAACGCGGTCCATGTCGAGCTTAATTTCAGCGGGCTCACGCGTTGGATTATAGGTGCCCAGGTTTTCCAAATAAGCCCCGTCTCGCTTCGACTGTTTCTCCTTCACTACCACCCGGTAAGAAGGACGTTTCTTCGCGCCGGTGCGCATTAACTGAATTGCTAACAAAACTTTTCCTCCGCTTTGTGTATCAAACTAATTATTTGTCACTAACTTTACCGCCTGCGTTTCTTCCGCTTCTTCTTAATTTTCTTTCTTCCCGGCGCAGCCGGCAACGATTGCAGATCGTCGCCATTACCGCCCAGCTCAGGCATGCCGCTCATGCGGCGCATCATTTTGCCTTTCAGGCCGCTGCCACCGAACAACCCTGAACTCGTCAACTGCCTCATCATCTGTCGCATCTCGACGTATTGCTTGATGAGCTTGTTGACTTCAGCTACCGACGTTCCCGAACCGCGCGCGATGCGGCGGCGGCGGTTGGCATTCAATATCCGGTGGTCCGTCCGCTCGGTGCGCGTCATTGAGTCGATAATTGACTCAGTACGCTTCAGCTCCTTCTCCATCTGCTTCGTTTGTTCTTCATCCATCTGCGGCATGCCCATGCCGCCCAGAAGCTGGTCGGGAAGAAGCTTCATGATTTTTGAGAAAGAACCGAGCTTCTTCACTTGCCGAAGCTGCGAACGAAAGTCATCGAGCGTGAACTCGTTTTTCTGAAGCTTCTTTAACTGCTCTTCTGCTTCAGACTGATCGACTTTCGATTGGACTTCTTCGATGAGCGACATCACATCGCCCATGCCGAGAATTCGCTGCGCTACTCGATCGGGATAAAACGGCTCAAGCGCATCGTACTTCTCGCCGACGCCCACAAATTTGACGGGCTGTCCAATCACCTGCTTGATGGAAAGCGCTGCGCCGCCGCGGGCGTCGCCATCCATCTTTGTCAGCACCACGCCGGTGATGCCGATGCGACGGTGAAACTCTTCAGCAGAACGAACCGCATCCTGGCCCGTCATCGCGTCCGCCACAAACAGAATTTCCACGGGATGCGTTTCACTCTTGATCGTTACCAGCTCTTCCATCAACTCATCGTCGATGTGCAGGCGTCCCGCTGTATCGATCAGCAGCGTATCGAACCCGGTTTGTTGTGCGTGCTTTACAGCTCCGCGCACCAGTGTCAGCGGATCGTTCGTCTCGCTTTGTTCAAAGATCTGTTGGCCAGTGGCCCTCGCGATAACCTTAAGTTGCTCGCGCGCGGCTGGACGGTAAACGTCAACTGACAACAGCAGTGGTTTGCGGTCCTGATTGGCGGCAAGCCAGCGAGCAATCTTCCCTGTCGAAGTCGTCTTGCCGGAGCCTTGCAGGCCCACGATCATGACGACGTTTGGGATCTGTTTGGTAAAGACCAGTCGCGAAGACTGGCCGCCCAGCAGGTCGACCAGTTCGTCATAAACTATTTTGACAACTTGTTCGGAAGGTTTAAGTTCCTGCCAAACCTGTTGTCCTTCGGCCTTTTCCTTGACCGCAGCAATAAAGTCTTTGGCGACTTTATAGTTAACGTCGGCTTCAAGCAGCGCCAACCGAATCTCGCGCAAGGCCGCGTCAACATGGCTCTGCGTCAGCACGCCTTCGCCGCGCAGATTCTTGAGTGTCCTTTTTAGCTTGTCCGATAAGGACTCAAACATAGATCACTCGGGCGAAGTTTCGTGCCCACGACGGAAACGGAGATGATAGCGGCCAGCCTGAAAGAGTGTCAAGGAAAGCGGCCTTAATGCACTGTGATATAGACACTTTGCCATGTTTGGACGCACCCGATCGAGGATTGTCGAGCGGTCCATCGCCAAAAGACCTAACGATCGCGTTTGACGTTGTCAGAACGAAAGAAAACAATCGCGACGGAAACGACGGACCGCCTAACGAGTGCGATTGGCAATCAACCGGACTCTTTGATTCAAATTGGAGGACGCGCGAATCCTTAGCGCGATTTCGGGCTTTTTGCGAAGCAAACTGAGGGGAAAGACCATGGACGCTTATGATGGCATGTGCTAAATTCTACGCTGTTTGTAAGCTATCGTGAACGCGGTTTTGTGGGGAATTGCGGTCACGTTAAAAACCTTCCGCCGCTAAATCGCTGTGCGGCATGAAAAGCTCTATGAATTGAGCGTCTTAGAAGAACTGAATGGCTAAAAAAGCAGGCCCCGCAATCGGGGATTCGGCGCCAAAACAATCCTCAAGCAGAAAAGGTGTGGTCGATCTCGCCGACGCACGGGTGCGTATTAGCTCACGCTCACCCGACAAACCAAGCCAAAACCTGATGGAAGAGTTAGACGAGATTCGGTCGCTATTGGATCAGGGATTGTCAGCCGAAGCAAAAACACGGCTCGCTTCTCTTATAACGGCCGCTCGCAACAGCCCCTCAATTCTGGCTCTGGCAAGATGTGCATTGTCGACCGCCCTGGAAATGCAGGGACAGTATCGCGAATCTTTAGCCGCAGTGGCGATGTACGAGTCTCCGGAATCAAGAGAGAAACTCGATCAGCAAGCAGTGCAATCGCTCAAGGTGCAAATTGGTCTCGCCTACAACTACAACGGCGATCATCCAAAAGCAATCTCTATTCTCAAAGGCACACTGCGCGAGTTTCAAATCAACCCGGACCAGAACCTTGGCCCAATCTACTCGGCACTCGCGCGTGTCTATCGCAGCATTAGTGAGCATCCCATCGCGCTTGATTATGCGCAACGGGCTCTGGAGCATTTTCGACAGTCAGGCGAATGGCGTGGCCTGGCGGAAGCATACTTCGGCATTGCGCTGGCGCAGGTCCAGGAAGGCGACTATGAAGGTGGGCTCGAGAATTTGCAGCAAGCGCTAAAGCTCGTAGGCGATCATTCGGCAAGTTATACCCTCGGCCGCATCTACTCGAACATGGCCGGCGTTTGCTGGTTTCTGAAGCGTCCTCAGGAAGGAATTCGCTATCTCGAAAAGGGAATAGCTTATTACGAGCGCACGGACCACAAAGCCACCGCCGCAGATGGTTATAACAATCTTGGCATCAACTTGATCTTGATCGGGCAGTGGGCGAAAGCGCAGGAGGCATTGCAGCGCGCGCTTGAGTTGGCAACTGAAGCTGATGAGCGCGCCGAAAAAGTACCGATGATTTTGGATTCGCTCGGCGAATTGCTAATGCTGCGCGGCGAGCTTGACGAAGCCAAGGACTATTTACAGCGGGCCGTTGCGCTCGCTACCGAATATGGGAACAAGTGGTATGCATGCCAGGCGTTTAGAACTCTGGCGCGTTGCTACCTTGCAATGGAAGATCATGCAAAAGCCCTGGCAAAAGCACAGGATGCGCTGCTGTTGGCCGAGACCATCGGCGATCGACAGGGAGTTTCCGATTCGCGCTTGATCCTGGCTGAAGCGCATCTTCGTAACAGCGAACCTGATAAGTGTTCCCAACAACTCGCGAAGCTGGACGAAGAAACAACCGAATCTGCAACCGATTTGGGATTTGCCGGAGAGTCGCAAAGACTGCTTGGCATGTTGGCGATGATGCAAGCGGACTTCTCTTCTGCGGCCCAACATTTTGGCAGCAGCGTTTCCATCTTTGACATGCTCGGCGACCGCTATCGCGCGGCGCGCGCACACAGTGAACTGGGACGCGCTTACGCGGTGAGCCAGCCTAGTCGCGCCATTGAACATTTGTCGCGCGCGGTCAATGCTTTTCGCGAGCTGGGAGCAAAACTTGATCAAACGCGCGCGGAAGCAGCGTTGGCAAACCTCGATCGCAGCACCCCGGAAAGAAGCGACGAACAGTCGGCATTAACTCAATTACTCACGCTGCGCCTTGCCGAGGCAGTTACGTCACGCGAGCTTTTACTGCGCGAACTAGTGGCGATCATGCGTCAGGAAACGAGTGCTAAGTGCGTGATGGTCACCGAACCCGGTGAACACAATCAGCAACGAGTAGTGATTGCCCAGGGTTGTACACCGGCCGAGAGTGCAAAGCTCGCGAGCCAGATGGACCAAAGTGTTGATGACGAATCGCAAGCCGCTTTTGCAAAAAAGAACGATGCCGTGCTGTTACACCTGCGGCCCTCGCATGCGCAGCCCGCCACGCTTTATCTCTCGCCGCGGAGCCGGGCAAAACTTCCCGGCGGCCTGTCGCTCGATCCATTGATGCGCGTGGCTGAACTTGGTATGGACGTTTGTGCTCTGCGCGGCGGATCGCAAAAAGGTTCACGCGTGCAGCAGCCGGCGGAACTCACCGGTACGAGTCTCATGCCTGGCTTTATTCATTCGAGTCCGGCAATGACGAAGCTGGTCGAAGAAGTTCACAAAATCCGATCGTCAGACGTGACGGTGTTGGTCACAGGTGAATCCGGCACCGGCAAAGCACTGGTGGCGCGTGCAATTCATTCGCTTTCGTCGCGTCGTTCAAAAGTTTTCGTACCCTTCAACTGCACGGCGGTGCCGAAGGAACTTTCGGAAGGATATCTTTTCGGCTATCGGCGCGGCGCATTCACCGGTGCAGTCACTGACTCGGCCGGAGTCATTCGCACAGCGGGAGGCGGCACGCTTTTCCTCGACGAGATTGGCGATTTGCCGCTTGATGTGCAACCAAAAATCCTGCGGTTTTTGCAGGAAGGCGAGATTCAACCGCTGGGCGAACAGCGTCCAATCAAAGTGGATGTGCGCATCATCGCCGCGACCAACACTGATCTGGAGGAAATGGTCGCGCAAAGTAAGTTTCGCGAGGACCTGTACTACCGGCTCAATGTGATCAGGTTGCGCGTGCCGCCGTTGCGCGAGCGGCGTTCGGAAATTCCCACTATCGTCAACTACTACATCAATCACTATTCGGCTAGATTTGGCCGCAAGAATATTCAAATGACTCCACAGGCCGTCGACCTGCTGATGGTCAGCGATTGGCCAGGAAATGTTCGGCAACTTTGTAACGAGATACAGCGGGTAGTCGCTCGCGCCGAAGACGCCGCGGTAATAACTCCCGATCAACTTTCTCCCGAGCTAAAGCGCACCTCTTCTCCAACGACGCCCAGCGCTCCTGTTTCTACGTTGAGCTCGATGCCGGGCGCGACTCTGCAAAACGTGACGCTTGCCGATGCCCTTGCAGAAGTTGAACGGCGCATGATCTCTGACGCCCTCCGCAAGCATGGCGGCAACATCTCGCGCGCCGCTCGCGAGCTCGGTCTCACCCGGCGTGGCCTCTACCTCAAACTCGAACGCTATCAACTTAGCGCCAGCGCGTAGTCCCCAACTCAAACCATTCGGTCTCACAGTCGAGCAGTTCACTTTGGGGATTTTGTGCTCCTCTGCAGTGAAATGATCGGGACCCAACATCCGCAAACACGGTTAAAGAAACTGTTTTATTTCATGTCGTCCGATTGACGTGAAATTCCCCATCACTAGAATGGATTCAATAGACTTGACTGTTGCGCGTGGGTACCAACGTGAGACATCGAGTTAAAAACGGCGGCGTAGTGCTGCAGGGTGATCCCCTCCGGCATTGCGCCGTTAGTTTTACTAAGAGTTAACACTCCTTTGCGGTATTCAAGGTGGGGACAATGCGGCGGTGTGGCGGTGGGCTTTGCACAAAAACCCCTCCCTCACGGCAGTCTTTTGTGCAGACCGCTTAAAGCCCGAAAGTCGTTAAGCACTTTTTGTGCAGATTCGCGCAGTGTTAGGTTAACGCCATGCCCGCTTTCCTCAAATTTCGTTTTACATTCTGGAAAGAAGTCTGGACAGAGGTTCGACACGGCAAGGAGGCCCAAATAATGACAACGCGAAGGGTTCAGAGAAGTATGGCGGCTCCGTCTGGAAAAGCATGTATCACTTCTACAGCTAACAACCAAGAGCGATTTATGCAGCAGTATCACAAGCGTAGTAATGTCGAATCTACCTTCTCAATGATCAAGGCTAAGTTCGGAGACTCGTTGCGGAGTAAAACTGAGACAGCACAGGTCAATGAAGCTCTCTGCAAAATCCTTTGCCATAACATCTGTTGTCTGATTCAGAGCATGTTCGAGTTGGACATCAAGCCGGAGTTTTGGGCTGAGGTGGCGGCATAGCAGACACACTACAACTCTACTGCCCGAAGGCAGTTTGCCGCACTTGAGAAGTAAGCTGACCTACTAGACGACGATGCTAATGATCGTGAGTAACGCAGTAACCACCGCGCTTGATTGCGTCTCACTAGGCGCGGGCGCAGCCGCGCCACACGTCGGCATATCTCCGGCCAATGCTGTGCCAGTTAGAGCGCACGTCAACGCGAATGACAAAAGAAACCGTTTCATTGATGTCTCTCCTTTTTTGAGGTCTAGGCGATGCAAACTTTTTTACATCGAATTGGATCGGACATCAATGCAACAGACCTTGCAGAGCACTTGCCAGCAAACTAATATTCCGTTTGCAGTCGGTCGAATCCTCCGTTGCCGAAAGTCTCAAACTCTCATGCGCACTACCTCTCCGAAGCTGGAAACTTCCCACCTAACGGCCAACGATGAAGCATTGCTCAGGTGTCGCAATGCTTTAGAACTACGGGACAAGGGCAACTATGACGGAGCGCGGGAAGTCATGCGTCCGATCTGGGGTGGAATAGGCCACCGTCCCGAAACTGCAAGCTTGCATCCTTCGGTTGCTGCCGAAGTCTTGCTGTGCGCTGGAATTCTGACGGGCTGGATCGGCAGTCGAAACG
>Ga0137360_10002293_pt1 | contig 11435 bp, 8 predicted proteins | sample Mad1_60_16metaG_FD_104924 | JGI IMG/M metagenome (GOLD analysis project Ga0137360, IMG submission 104924) | Vadose zone soil microbial communities from Angelo Coast Range Reserve, California, USA - Mad1_60_16 metaG | ecosystem: Environmental > Terrestrial > Soil > Vadose zone | place: USA... | reverse complement strand
GCCCTTGCCGAAAAGAAAGCGGGGCGCGATCCCCGTTACGGTCCGACCCATTTTCCAGAAGTCAATTGGCCCGAGGCGCTGCGCATCCCACCGCCGTGGGAAGGTGGCGACGGCAACGCTGTGAACGACGTTCCCCGACGCGAAAAACGTCACCGCGAGAAAGAGAAGGTACTCGCGCCATGATGCGATTGCCGTTGTTCGAATTCCGCGCACCGCGCACTCTCGAAGAAGCCGCGCACATTCTGGATGGTGAAAGAGCCAATGCGATGCCGCTTGCCGGTGGCACAGATCTGCTCCCAAACATGAAGAGGCGGCAACAAGTTCCGCGGACACTAATAAGCCTGCGGCATATTGAAAGCTTAAACCGCGTTGTGTGGAGCCCCTCCGGTTCACAGCTGGGAGCTTGCCTCACGCTCTCCGATATCGCGGTGGATCCACGCTTCCGAAACGGCTTGACGGCATTGGCGCAAGCTGCTTCTCTGGTAGCTACTCCGCAAATCCGCAACATGGCCACGCTCGGCGGAAATATCTGCCTGGATACGCGATGCAACTACTACGACCAAAGCTACGAGTGGAGAAAGTCCATCAATTTTTGCCTGAAAAAAGACGGCACTACCTGTTGGGTCGCGCCGGGAAGCGCGAAGTGCATGGCAGTCTCCTCGACGGACACGGGACCGGCCCTGATGGCGCTAGGGGCTCGGGTCCGCCTCGTTTCGCGCACTGATGAGCGCGAAGTCCTGCTCTCCGACCTGTACAACAATGATGGGATCGACTACATCAAGCGCAGACCCGATGAAATTCTGTCAGAAGTGCTCCTCGATTCTTTACACGGATGGAAGAGCGCATATTGGAAACTCCGCCGCCGCGGCTCGTTCGACTTCCCCGTGCTTTCTGTCGCGGCGGCGGCTCGGCTCTCCAAAGAAAATGTAGTCGAGGATGCTCGCATTGTCATAGGCTCCGCCGCCTGCCGTCCATTGGCGGCCATCGAAGCAGCAAAATCCATGCTTGGCCGCCCCTTGAATCAGCAGGCTATTAAAGAAGCCGCCGCGCTCGCGGCCCGCATTGCCAAGCCCCTAGACAACACGGACTTTGACATGACGTGGCGTAAACGAGTCACCGCCGAATTCGTGACCTATGCGCTGCGCGAATTGCGCGGCGATGATGTGCGAGCCGAACGCGAGAGCTTCACCCGCTACTCGTTCGAGTAATCACCGGAGCGCTTCGCATCTGTGATTCCCCGGGTTTTCTGATTTCCCTGAACCTGATATCCTCCAAACTCTTTCCTATTTGCCATAGCATTCGAGCTTCGCGCTCAGATCGGGCCACGGAAAAAACAGAGATGACCTCGGAACGTGGGTTTTATGGCTGGAAACTGGTCTTCATTCTTTGGCTTCTGGATTTCCTAAACATGGGATTCCCGTTTTACGGCGGAGCGGTCATCAACACGTACATGCTTAAGGAAATTCCCATGAGCCGCAGCTCCTTCGGCATGGGATTTACACTCTTAAGCCTTTTTGTGGGCATTCCTTCCATCCTCGTTGGCGCGTCGATTGTTCGCTGGGGAATCCGCATGACGTTCGGCATCGGTTCAGCCCTGATTTTGGTGGGCGCGCTATGGCTCTCGTTGATCGCTGCCAAGCCCTGGGACTATTGGCTGGGATTCGGCGTGCTTACCGCGGCGGGAATCAGTTTTGGGACCATCGTCCCGGCGGCCACGGCCATCACCCGGTGGTTCCGACGCTATCGCGGAAGGACCATGGCGGTGACGCTGTCGGCGTCGGGATTTGCTGGCTTTATCGTCGCTCCGCTAATCAACCGCATACTGACGGCGAATGGCGGGAATTGGCGGCAAGCGTGGGCGATTGTGGCAGGGATTTCTGTTCTGTCAGCGGTGGTCGCATTTCTCTTTGTAAGGGAACGTCCCGAAGACCTCGGCCAAGTGGTGGATGGCGGACCGGGCGCGTCCCCCTCGGCGAAGTCGGCGGCGGCCAGCGCACGTGTGACTAAGTTTCCGTGGGAGCCTCAACAAGCATTCAGAACTCTTGCTTACTGGATGATTCTTGTCGGCGCCATTGCGTGCCAATTTCCGTTTTTCTTTTTCACGGCTCACTGGATTCTGCACCTGAAGGGTGTGGGCATTTCTCCTGCGGACGCCGCGTGGGCGATGGGCCTCTTCACGCTCGGAGCTGTTTTTGGCCGTTTGATTGGCGGCTGGTTGATGGACGCCATGGAAGGGCGCTTCGCGTTCATGCTGGGCTTCTGTTGTTATTTTTTGGGATCGTTCCTGGCGATTCGCGTATCTCCGGATGCGTTGTGGATCGCTTACAGCGCGGCGATTCTCTACGGCACGGGTTTCGGATGGACGTTCATTTGCCTAAACACCGTTACGGGACACTACTACGGGCCGGCCGCTTTTCCGAAAGTGAACGGAATGACGCTGGTGCTCGCAGCACTTTTTTGTTCGCCCGCTGGCTACCTGGGCGGAAGAGTTTTTGATTTGTACCAAAGCTATAAACTGGCTTTCGAAGTGAATTCCGTCCTTGCTGCCTTGGGAATCATCGCACTGTTTTTCGCAAAGATGCCTGAGCCGCGGGAAGCGGAAAGTCAGTTCAGTGACCGAAGGAATTGAAGAGGAAAGGGCCGCGGGCAAAATTTTGGCTGGGAGACTAGGATTCGAACCTAGATAGCCAGATCCAGAATCTGGAGTCCTACCGTTGGACGATCTCCCACCGGTTGCGAGGAAAAAAAGGAACCGCAGCCTGCTCCCGCTGATCGGGGCAGCCACGATTCTACCTATCTAATTTAATCGGGTTTCAGGCAGTCGTCAACCGCGCCAGGCGCGAAGAAGTTCCAGGTCTACGGCCGAGGTGTGTTTTCCGTAGCTTTCGTTGGCGCGCTCTCGCCACCCGTAATCGGCACCATTTGCCCCTGCCGAATCGCATATTGCACATTTCCCCAGCGGATATGATTCGAACCAAAACTGGCGAGCCAGACCACGAAATGGATAGCGTCGCGCAGCGGCACCAGCCAAATCTTGCGACGCAAGACTTCGTCCTGAACGCCCCAAATCCCCACCGTCCAAGCCATCGCAAGACGCAGGACCGAGTACGCTAGGAGATAGCCGACAGCGATCCATTTCGCCGGCGCGACGAATGCGGCAAGCAGTGCCCACGGAAGCCCCTGAGTAAAAAGCAACCCGAGATAGGAGAGTGGTCTGCACAAACGCACCGTCCGTGCCCAGCGCATTTGATGGTTCCAAAAGCTGCGAAGAGTCTGCGCGGGATACATGGTCCACACAGATTCGCGTGAGAGCACCACCTCGCCGCCAGCTTTGGCAATGCGGTTGCCGAGTTCATAGTCGTCGGCAAGCGTCCCGGCAATGCCTTCGAATCCGCCCGTTTTCCCGAGCCATTCCTTGGTCGTAGCGATAGAGGCTCCGAGCGCAAAGGTGATTCCTTCCATCCATTCGGCCATGACAACACCCGCGAAAAAATCGCTGGAAGCACCGACGGCTTCGATTTCCGCGCCAAGATTCTTCTCGGCGATGCCGCGATAAAAGCAAGTCACGGCCCCGACCTTACGATCCGTAAGCGGAGCCACGACTTCGCGCAAAAAGCGCGGTCCGACGCGCACATCGCCATCAGTAAGCACGAGCACTTCGTTCTGCGCCTCCCGCGCGAGCCGCGCCAGTTTGTTGACCTTGCGGTTTGCGCCGAGATGCTCCGCACCCACGAGCAAACGGATCTGCCGTTGCGGGAATTCCGCGATGACGCGGCGAATCACGGGAACCGCGGGGTCTTCGTCATCGTTCACGGCAAACAAGATTTCAAAGTACGGGTAGTCCTGGCGGCAGAAACTGGCGAAATTTTCGTAGGACCCAAAATCCACGCCGCGCACGGGTTTGAGTATGCTTACAGATGGAGTGAAATCCGGCAATACTCGTGCGCGCTCCTTGTTGAAGAAGCGCAAGGCCACCAGCGTCGCAAGCATGTAATAAACCAGCGGACCCGCCGCCAGCAGTAGCACGCCATCACGCCACATCGCAGATTGCAACATCATGCTGGTTCGCTCGTCATGGGTGGAAGAATGCCGTGGTTCGTGATCAGCCGGCAGCAACCAGCGCGACCCCGGCGCAAACCAGCAGGACCCCGGCCCATCGCGCGGTACTGATCTGTTCGCCCAGGATGTACTTGGCTCCAAGCGTGCCCACCACGTAGCTGAGCGCTGATGCCGGAATCACCAGGCTGATTGGCTCCCACGAAAGCAAGATCAGCAATGAATAAAAGGACAGAGCCATCAGTGGCACGCCCGCCCAGAACCAGCCATTGCGCACCGCTCGCCCCAGGAACTGCAGCAACTCCAGCGGCCGCAATCGCGCGGGCTCACCAGTCTCCTTCATTCCATAGGTGATGGCGATTTCGCCCCCGGTACTGCCAAAAATCAAGACGGCAAGTGCCAGAACGACGCGCATCAAGCCACAGCCTCACTGGCCGCGGCGGTCGTCCGCGGTTTCGTTTGCCCTACTAAGAGCACACCCACGCAGATCAACACGACTCCAAACCAGCGCCGCGGCGAAACCGACTCATGTAAGAAAACAACCGCCAGCAGCGTGAGCAGAGCGTATCCAAACGCCCCCGCCGGCATCACGTAGCTGTAGTCCGCCCAACTGAGCACCGTCATGTAGCTGAGCATGAAACCGCTTAGAAAAAAAATCGCCACCCAGATCGTCCCGCTGGTCACCGTCAGACGAAACGCTTGCGCGATTCCCGAAGCCGTGAGTTGAACCTCGCCGATCTGCGACATGCCGCGCTTCAGCGTCAAGTCTCCCGCGTTGGCGCACACCACCATCGCCAAGACCATGACCAGCGTCTTGATGCGCAGCCTTTTTTCGCTCGCCATTTTGGAGGGGTCAGTCGTTTCCGGAAGCCGGAGATGCTCCCGGCACGGAAACGATGGTCTTGTCGAAATCGCCGCCCTTGCGCACCCACTTCAGGCGCTCGGCGCGAAGTGCCAGAAATTCCGTCGCTTCGTGGTACAGGCGCTTGCGCTCGTGGCTGTCCCACAGAGCTTCCTTCACGATGCGCCAAACCACTCTGGGCCGGAAGTAATACTCATCGTAAAAGCGGTTCACGCCAGCCATCATCTCCGCCTTGGACAAGTGCGGGTACTCGATGTGCGGGAGTTGATGCCCGCCGGAATCCGCCAGCGCTTCCACTTTCAAGAAGCCTTGTTGCGCCATCGTTTCGTGCAGTTCTGTTCCGGGCATGGCATGGGCCAACGAAACCTGAATGGTCTCGCAATCCAGTTCTTTTGCGTATTCGATGGTCTTTTGAATGGATTCTTTAGTCTCGCCCGGCAGGCCGATGATGAAATCGCCGTGAACTTTGATCCCGACTTTGCGGCAATTCTTCATGAAGTTGCGCCCCATCTCCACCGTGGCGCCCTTCTTGATGTTCTTCAATATTTGGGCATCGCCAGACTCGAATCCCACGATGAACAGCCGTGCTCCGCCTTCGGCCATCGCCTTTACGGTTTCGTAGTCACTGTGCACGCGCGCCGTCGAAGACCACTGGAACTTCAGCGGCTTGAACTTCGCGCTCAGATCCATCACGCGATCTTTGCGGATATTGAAAGTGTCGTCGTCGAAGAAAATCTCTTTCATCTGCGGGAAATGGCCGAGCGCTTGCTTCACTTCGCGCGCCACGTTCTCCGTCGAACGCGTCCGCCAGGCATGACCCGAAATCGTCTGCGGCCACATGCAGAAAGTACAAAGCGCCGGACATCCGCGCGTGGTGTAGAACGAAACGTAGGGGTGCAACAGGAACGGCACGTTGTAGCGTTCGATTTCGAGGTCGCGCTTGTAAATGTCGGTAGCGAACGGCAGCGCATCCAGCTCTTCCGTGTGCAATTGCGGGCGTTCCGCATTGTGGACGATCTTTCCGTCTTTGCGGTAGCTGACGCCCATGATTTCGCTGAGCGGCTTGCCGTGTGCGTACTCCACCACGGAATGGTCGAACTCTCCACGCGTCACAAAATCAATGTCTTCGCTGGCGTTCAGCGTTTCATCCGGCTTGATGTGCCCGTGCGGCCCGACGAACGCGATTTTCAGGCTCGGGTTGGCTTCCTTGATTTTCCGGATGAGCTTGACGTCGCTTTCTATGCCCACCGTGGAAGTGAACAGGACCAGAAACTCGTAGTCTTTGCAGATTTGAATCGTCTGTTGCCAATTGATTTTGTGGGGAGAAGCATCCAGCAGCCTGCTGCCGGGGATCATTCCCGCGGGGTACGTCAGCCAAACGGGGTACCAATACGATTCAATCTCGCGCGTTGCGGGCCAACGCGAACTCGCTCCGCCGTCGAAATTCTCGAAACTCGGCGGATTCATCAGCAATGTCTTCATTACATCCGGCATTCTTCACCCTCAGACTTCGCACAATAAAATAGTCCGCCCCAAATCCCTGGTTCCCGCGGACAGATAGCAAAATGGGAGGGTCGCGCTAGCGCGCGGACTAGAGCCCCCCATCTACACCTATATTCTACCCGACTTCGTTCTATCGCCTCAAACCTTTCTGCCAACGGGTGTTATCAGGCAGCGAACGACAATCTGAAGCATTGGATGGCGTTTACGGGAATTGGGTTGCGGGTCAATGGCAAGCGCCCACTACTTCGTCTGTAGCCGACGAGAGCAAATTCCAGATGCGGTCCAGCCAATCGAGGTGTTCGGGCTTCATCAGGACCGAGCGCAAGCACGTCATCGTTTCGCGATCGCGCTTCATCGCTCCCAGATTCGCCTCCCAAAAACGCACCGGCAGCTCCGCTATCGCCAGATGCAGATTGTGCTGGGCTGCCGCCTCGAATACCTTGCGGCTCAAGACAGAAGCCTCGCTCACGCTCCCCGCTTTTGGCGCAAATACGACGATGTCCAGTTCGGGTTCAAACGCGGGCACAAACCGTTCATCCGCACGCACTTTTTGGGATAGCGACAATGCTGCTTGCCTGCCGCGTTCCAGGCTGCGTGCAAATTCGCCGCCCCTTTTCAGCGGCAGCAGTCGTTGCGTCGCCCACAATGCCGCTGCAGCCGCTCCCGGACGGGAACACTCCAGGCTGATCTCGCCAAGATGCAGCTCCGCGGAGCTGAAATAGGTGTACGGCGAATCGTGTTTGTACAGTCGGCCGACTTCAGGATCGCGAAAGAGCACACAGCCGCAACCGTAGGGTTGCAATCCGTGCTTGTGCGGATCGATCACCACTGAGTCCGCCTCCCCAATCTGCGCAAAAGCTCTCGCGGCTCCCTCCCCGAGGTTTTCCGTTAACACAAAATAGCCGCCGTAGGCCGCGTCCACATGAAGCCGGAATCCGTGTTCTTCACGAAGCGCCAAAATTTCGGGGAGTGAATCCACAGAGCCCGTCGCCGTTGTTCCCAGCGTCGCGACAACCGTCCCCACATCCCCTTGCTCCACGCGATTCGCCAATGCCTTCATATCCATGCGGCCCCGCGCGTCGCACTCCACCGATTCGAACGGTAGTTGCAGCACGCCGCTGATCCGTCCGTGTGTGTAGTGCGCCTGTTCGCTAGCCAGTATTTTCTTTCCCGGATGCAGTTGACTCGCGATCCACAGGGCTTCCAGGTTCGCCATTGTTCCGCCGCCGCAAAGATGCCCCAGAAAATTTGTCCAACCATACATCCCAGCGATCTGCGCGACCGCTTCCTTCTCCATTGCCGAAGTCGCTCGCCCGCCATCCAGCGCATGATTGTTTGGATTGATCCACATGGCCAGCGCATACGCCAGCCGCGCCACCGGGTGCGGCGGCTTCAGCATCTGTCCCGCATACAAAGGATGAAAATAAGGGTAGTTGTCCTTCAGCCTTTCGGCAGTGGCATCAAGTGTTTCAGTCAGCCGCTCAATTCCCGGCGATTGAGTTTGAAAAGCTGGAAGACTTGCGAATCCGCTTTCGAGCTTTCTCGCCACCTCGGCGAACACGTCCAAACTCTCCCGATCAAGCATCAGCAATCACCAATCACGAGTCACAAATCACTTCTTCACTGCCACACCTTATCCAATTGCCCCGCCGTTTTCAGCAGTTCCAGCTGGGCCTGCTGCCTCTGAAAATTCGCATCCAGATACGCCATCCACTTTTCATTCTCTTCCAGCCTGGCCTTCTCGACTTCCCGAAGATTCAACTTTCCTTCGGCGAATTGCGATTGAAACACTGCCACGTTTTGTTGCGCCAGCTGCAATTCCAGCCGCGCCACTTCTTTCGCCGCATCCCTCTCCCGCACCCGCCGTGTCTTTTGCCGGACGTCCGCGGAGAGTTCCGTTTTCTTGTTCGTCAAGTTGACCTTCGCCGCCTCCAGATTTATTTGTGCCAATCCGATCGCTGCTCTGGTTTGCGCGCTGAAGATCGGCACGTGCACGTCGATCCCGGCGTTGAAATTATTCCGCTGAAAGGTGGTAAAAAACTGAGAATAATTGTTGAACTGCGCCAGAACGCTGTACACGCTGACCAGTTCCAGTGTCGGGAGATAGCCTCGCTTTTCGCCCTTCAGCCGAAACTCTTTCGCGCGCACATCGGACTCCGCGAGTTGCAACCCCGCATTGTGCGTCATAGCCATCGCGACGAGGTTATCTCCCGCTAACTCGGCTTCCCCCGGCAATTCCTCCGGCGTGACCTCGATAGCCTGGGTCTCTGGAAATCCCAGCTGGTACCTCAAAAAAACTTCCAGGTCATCCTCGCGCGCCTCCAGTTGCAAAATCCGTTGGACCACTTGTGCTTTCGTCAGTTGCGCTTTCGTCACTTCCACCGGTAGCTCATACCCTTCGCCCTGTCGCTCCTGCGTCACTTGCAGAATTTTTTCCGCGCTCTCCTGCTCCTTGCGCAGCAACTCGAGAGAATGCCGCACTTTCCCCAGCTCCAGATAGGACATCGCCGTTCGAGTGATCACGCTGTTCCTTGTATCTTCAAACAGAATCTTTTGAGCCTTGGACTGCTCCTGCGTCTCTTTCGCCTGGCCGCGGAGTGGTTCATTGAAAATCTGTTCCGTGTACGTCACGTTGAAGATCGAGGGCGCCCGCCCGCCTGGCGTTTCCGGTATGCCGTAGGTGTACCCTGCCCCGGAGCCCGCGTAGAGATTCGGCATGAACTGCGCCTTGGTGATCTGCGCGGCATGATCTGCCACGCTGGCCTGAATCTTCGCCACCTGAATCTCTTTGCTGTTTTGCAGCGCCAGCTCGATCGCGCGTTTTAGCGTAAGAGCGACGGTCGTTCCGTCCTTCGGCGAGTCCTGTGTCGCGGGCGCACTCTGTTTCAAGGCAGACGGCTCTTGTGCTCCTGCGGGGCCAGCGCACACTACCAGCAACACCGTCAGTTTCGCGAAAGTTCCCGGCAATCCCATTTTCATGCTCCTTCGTATGGATCCATTTCTACCGGCGTGCCCCGGCAATTTCCGCCGGAAGCTCAGTTTCCCCAAAAAACGAAAAGGGCCGCCAATCGCGTCCCGGTTCACATTCCTTGCCAATTCCCCAAACTTCTGTTCGCTCTGTACTCACTCATACCTGAGTGACTCGACCGGTTGCAGGCTTGCCGCCTGATTCGCTGGCAAGTATCCGAAAAAAAGTCCCGTGGAACACGACACCACAAACGCAATCACCACGCTGAGCCCGGAGACCGGTACGCGCAGGTTTCCCGGCAGAAAAAATTGCGCGCCCACCGGAATGGCGATGCCGATCAAAATCCCGATGACCGCCCCGCCTCCGCTAATCACAAACGATTCGATCAGGAACTGATACATGATCTCGCGCCGCGCCGCTCCTATCGCCTTGCGAATCCCGATCTCCCGAGTCCGTTCTGTCACCGTTACTAGCATGATGTTCATGATGCCGATCCCGCTGATCACCAGCGCGATGAAGGCGATGATGATGAGCACAATCGTCAGCGCCAGCGAGATGTTCCTCGCCGCGCTGAGGATCGCCGTCAGCGTTTGCACTTTATATTCCGCCTCGGCAGGATGCCGGCTCCGCAGCACTTGCCCTACTTGCCGTTCAACGGATGCCACGTTTTCGGCCTTATCTGCCTGCGCGTCCAGCAACCGCACCACCTCCATGCCTGTGTAATATTTCATCAGTGTGAAGGGAATGATGACGGAGTTTTCCTGTATGTCGGAGAGGCCGAAAGTCTCAACGCGCTCGCGGAAAACGCCAATCACCGTAAACGTCAGCTCGCCCATGCGCATCGGCCTGCCGATCGGATTCTCCTGCCCGAAAATTCGATCCGCGAGTTGCGTGGTGATCAGGCACACCTTGCTGCGCATCTCCATGTCTGCCGCGTCGAAATATCGCCCGCGAAGAACAAGCAGCCGGCGAATGACCTGGTAACCCTCCGTCACGCCAACTAAGTGCACCGGGCGCTCCACGCCGTCCACGACCACCGACGTTTCCAGTTCGCGCGTTCCCGCTACTTCGATCACGTTGGGTATGGCTTTGACCGTCTCCACATCCTCCAGCGTCATCTCATAATTTAGCGGTTGCGGCTTGTCTGGCCTCTGCACCAACTCGACCCACACCAGGTTAGAGCCGACGCTTTCAATCTGCGAAAGGATGAAGGTCTTGCTCGTCAGGGCCACGGTGACTACCAGCACGATGGAAGCGCTGCCGATAATAACTCCCAGCGACGTCAGAATCGCGCGCAGCTTATTCGCTCGCAGCGCATCGATCGCCACTGACACCGTTTCTCGGATGTCCATCGTTGACCTTTGACAGGAATATTCCCGCGCCGCAGTACGAAAGTCTTAGCCCTTCTTCAGCCGCTTCAACCCTTCTTGGGCCAGTTTGTTTTTAGGATCCAGTTTGCGGGCCACCTCAAATTCCTTCTCGGCCTCTTCCATTTTGTTCTGCCCTTCATACAGGCGCCCCAGCCACGCGCGGGCGGTGGCCGGACGTGGATATCCCGATCGCACCGGAGCTTTACTCGCGTATTCCCTCAGCAATCGTTCGGCTTCTTCGGGATTTGCTTTCTTCAAGACCAGCGCTACGGCACGGTAAAACTTTGCCCGCGGATCTCCAGGTGCCACGCGCTCCCCGGTATCTGCTACCGCTTCCAGCCGCTCTGGCTGGCCATGCTTTGCCGCGTAGTCCCCGATGTCGTAGATCAGCTCCGCCGATTTGGGATGGCTCTGCAGCGCTTTGGTGAATTCCTCGTCTGCAGTGGCAAAGTCATTTTTCTGCCGCCGGCAATTTCCAGCCGCAAAATGTCCTTCGGCGGCGTCCATCTCTGCCAATTGCTTTATATGTGGCAAAGCCTTCTCCTCGCCACCTCCCAACATTCCCGGAGCGCTGCAATCGAATTCGATCAGCACTTGCCGTGCGGAGTAATTTCGCGCATCGAGTTGCACCGCAGCTTCGAATTCCTTGCCTGCTTTCTTCGCCAGCGATATTTTC
>Ga0137360_10002290_pt1 | contig 11444 bp, 12 predicted proteins | sample Mad1_60_16metaG_FD_104924 | JGI IMG/M metagenome (GOLD analysis project Ga0137360, IMG submission 104924) | Vadose zone soil microbial communities from Angelo Coast Range Reserve, California, USA - Mad1_60_16 metaG | ecosystem: Environmental > Terrestrial > Soil > Vadose zone | place: USA... | reverse complement strand
GATGAGGCTCGCGCCGTCAGCGGACGTGCTCGGCAGAATCGCGCGACTGCTGGAAGAGGGGACGATACGACCAGACGTCGCGAAGGTGTACGCGCTCCAGGACGCGGCCCAGGCTTGGAAGGACATCGCCGGGAACCTGCCAGGGGTTCATGGGATGTCGCCCAGTGGGCCGGCAGCGGCAAGACGCAGGCCACACGGCAAGATCGTGCTTCGTGTGGCCTAGACATCTCCAACGAGTGACATATCTCTTGGCTTACGGCTGGGCGTATTGCAAACGAGCCGAAGGACCCACCGTTGTTCAAGCTATTTGATTTGTTGTCTACACAATGTATCTATATCAATAGACAGTGCATCAATATATCAAACGGCCGGGCCCGAATGGCCCCGGTCACCAGGAGATAAGCATGAAGATCGCTTCGACAATCGCACGGTACTTGCTTGGTTTGATCTTTTTGACGTTCGGGCTCAACGGGTTCCTTCACTTTATTCCGATGCCGCCGCCAACAGGCGTTGCAGCGCAGTTCTTCGGGGCGCTCTTCGTATCCCGGTTTTACGTCGTGATTTTTCTTTTGCAGATCGTGCCGGCGGTCCTGTTGCTTGCGAATCGCTATGTGCCACTGGCCCTTACGATTCTGGGGGCCGTCATCGTGAACATACTCTGCTTTCACATTTTCATGGCCCCTGCGGGTTTGCCACTGGCTGTGGTCGTTACGGTCTTGTGGTTTCTTGTGGTTTCCAACTTCCGGTCCGCGTTTGCGGGCATCCTTCAACCGTGAGTAAGGTAGGAGAGAATATGGCATCGAAAGCAAAGATGAGGCACTCTAGCGAACCCAGGCAACCTGGTGCCGGAGTTGAGCAACGAGATCGCTTACCACAAGCAGTGAGTGAACAGGAAATCAAACGTCGCGCGTACGAGATTTATTTGGAGCGCGGGGCACAACCTGGCCATGAATTGGAGGATTGGCTTCGGGCCGAACGCGAGCTCACGGCGATTCAGTCAGAAGGAGATTGAGTCATGGTCGGCATCGCAGTCGTAACACGAGCGGCCCTCTTGATCGCTCGGCGCGCCTCCGCCTGGACCGTCGACGAACACATGCGCGGACGATCGCCCGAATGTGTGGCGGTCGACCTGCGCCGCCCGACTCAAGTGTACTGCGGAACTGCGCGTGCCGGTCTTTTCCGGAGCCGCGACAGTGGCCGGAATTGGGAACCAGTCGGACCGGGCATCGACCACCCGATGGTCACTGCGGTTGATGTGGGTCACATGGAACAAGCTGACGGGTTCGGTGTCGTCTATGCCGGCACCGAACCAAGTGCGGTGTTTCGCTCGGACACTGGTGGCGACAGCTGGGTGGACCTCGCCGGCTTGCGCGCGCTCCCTTCAGCTGACACCTGGAGTTTTCCCCCACGGCCCCACACGCATCATGTTCAGTGGATCGAAGCCGATGCGAGCGTCGCGGACCGCGTTTTCGTCGCGGTCGAGGCTGGCGCGCTCGTGCGCACGTTCGACGGTGGACGGACCTGGCGTGACCGCGTTCGCGGCGGTCCGCACGACACGCACACGGCGTTGACGCACCCCCTTGCACCTGGGCGGATCTACTCGGCCGCAGGCGACGGGTACTTTGAAAGCACTGATGCTGGGGACTCGTGGAGATCGCCCGAGGATGGATTGAAGCACCACTACCTCGTGGGCGTTGCCGTGGATGCGGCGGATCCAGATACTGTGATCGTGTCCGCAACAGACGGCCCCGGGTCGGCCTATTGGCCGCGGCGGGCCGAGGCGTACGTCTATCGGAAGACTGGGCTGAAGCGATGGGAGCTGGCAATGAGCGGCCTGCCGCAGACGAAGGGCACGACAGCGGCCCGGTTCGCCACTCATGCTGGCGAACCAGGCGTCATCTACGCCGCTAATAACCACGGACTTTTCAGATCAGATAATGCGGGACTGAGCTGGAAGGCTCTGGACCTCCCTTGGCCAGAGCCCGGGCTTGAAGATGGCGTGGAGGCGCTTGCCTGTCTTGCGGATTGATATGGAAAGACGTTCTGCTGTCATTTCCCTGATCGTTGCGGTGCCGGATGCGCCGACGAAATGAATCTCCGAATTGCCTCTCGGTTCGCGACGAAGGACTTGGGCGTGTTCTGCGTTGAGCTCTCGATCCGAGATTCCATGCCGAGAAGGGAAGAGGACAAGATGCCGCAAATCGACTGGATCTCGGCGACTGTAGCTTTACCGTAGGCAGCTTGGAGGGAGATAAAATGCAAACGATATGCGTTGTGTTCACCGCGATTCTTCTCGGACTCTTCGGTTTGGCAAGACCCTTTGTGAGTCGCTCCGCACCGCCCGGCGCGAACCTTGATTTAAGAACCGAGGATCAGCTAAAGATGTCCAACAGCATATCGACCTTGCTGCTTCGTAATCTGAGCGACGTGTTCGGCGAGAATGACCCCGTGCGTCGTCGCGTTGCAATCGATGAGATCTTTCACGAAGACGCAGTATTCTATGACCCAAAAGGCGGTATATTTCGTGGCCGCGCCGAGCTCGACCGCATCGCGGCCGAGCTCAGGGCTACTCACCATGACTCTCGGTATCAGCCAATCGGTGAGCCCGAGGAAGCGGGCAACGGCGGGCGCGTGCGATGGGTGGAGGGCCGCCCCGGTGAGGCGCCAGCACTCGCCGGGACTGATTTCATCATTGCCCGCGATGGCCGGATCGCCGCCATTTATCTCTTCTTCGACAAGCTACCCTGAGCTGGATTCCAGGGCCGCCAGCCTTCCGGGTGATCGCCGCATAGTTCTTCGGCGGCCTGGGGTCGCTCGCAATCACTCTGTTCCTCATTCCTCCTACCACAAGCCAACTACCATGGGAAACTAGAATTGAATTGCCGACACTCATGGACCGTTGAAAAGATGGTGGACGAGACCGGGATCGAACCGGCGACCTCCTCATTGCGAACAGCGGGGAAAATAAGCTAAGGCAAGGCGCCACAATCACTTAGCTGTTTTCACAGGGCCCTTAATTGGCAAGTCTGGCAAATTGCTTTTAAGCATGGCAATGTATTTCAATTCGGCAGATTGAGCTTCTTTAAGAGCGCGGCAAATCGCGGGTCTTTGTGCAAGCTCTTGAGAAGGGGGTCCACCTTCGTTCCGATCAGACCGCCGTCACGTTGGGCATAAGCTCGGTCTAGCCACCCGAACGCTTCCTCGGACTGGTTACGGAAAGCGTACACCTGGGCGATCTGGCACGCCATGCTTGTATGGTATTTCTCAATTAACTCACTTAATGCGGCCTCCGACTCTTTTTCTCGACCAAGCGCGTGGTACGTAATCGCATACAGAAACGCACGCGAGGGCTCATAGCGTACTCGCTCGATTTCAGGCAATGCATCCTTAGGCCGCCCCTGCTGCACATAGATTTGGCTTAGCTGGATCGGGCCAGGCCAGACATCTGGCTTCAGTTCCAGCGCTTTCTTGCTCGTCGCTGTGGCTTCGTCTAGCTGCCCCGCCAAAAACTCGATCTCTCCAAGTTCCTCCCAACTGTCTGCATTGAGCGGATCCAAGTCAACTGCTCGGCGGCCTAATTTAAGAGCCTCGTCAAAGCGGCCCAGAAAGCCTGCCGAGAAAGCGGCCAATCTCACTCCTTCGGGATTCTCAGGTTCGAGAACAATCGCCCGCTGGAAGGAAGCGTCCGCTCCAGCCCAATCGAAGTCAGCCTGTTGCTTTATCCGTCCCATTTGGACGTAGGCCTCTGGCAGGTTCTGGTTCAGCGCTAAAGATCGTTCAACTGCTTCACGCGAAAGCCGGAGACCCCCCTCAGCCGGAACGAGGCCAACGTTGGTCTGCCTGTTGCGTACCCGAGACAACCCTACCCATGCCAATGCGTAGGAAGGATCAAGCTGCGTCGCCCGTTCGTAGTACTTCGCAGCCATGTCCGTATCTTTATCGGTGTTCCGCTCGAAGAAGTAGTACCCCTGCAAGTAGGCATCGAAGGCTTCCGGATTGACCGATTGCGGCCGCGCCAACTCTGCTTCCTGTCGTGCGCTCAAGCGCACCTGGATCTCCCGGGCAACAGTCTTGGCTACGTCGTCTTCAACAGTAAGAATGTCTTGCGCGCGGTAATCGTAATCGTGAGACCAGAGATGACTCTGGTCCTTCACCTGTAGCAACTGCGACGTAATGCGCAGGTGATCGCCGCTCTGCCGGAGGCTGTTTTCCAGAACATACTGGACGGAAAGATCACGTCCAATCTGGTCCAGGCGTTCGTCCTTATGCTTGTATCCCATGACGGACGTTCGCGCGATCACACCTAACTGTTCCGGGTTAAGCCGGCCTAACTCCGAAATCGTCTCTTCGGTCAGGCCGTCCGCAAGATATTCCTTATTCGGATCGCCCGTGAGATTCGCAAATGGCAGTACGGCGAGCATGACCTTTTTCGATCCTGCCGGTGTTACATTCCGAAAGTGTCGCCAAGAAATGTAACCGCCGACAACCAAAATGACCGCGGACGCACACATCGCGGCAGCTTTGCGCCACTGTTTTGGTGCTCTCGGTTCCCGCTCACTTATTCGGCCTTCGATTCTGGATGGCGTTTCGGCTTGCGGTTCAAGTAAGTCCCGAGCGGCTGTCGAACTCTGTTGCCAGTCGAGTGGTGAGATCAGTCGGTATCCGCGCCCCGTCAGAGTTTCAATGTACTTCGGATGGTCGGCATCGTCTGCGAGCGCCTTGCGCAGGATCGCTATGGCAACGTTAATGCTTCTATCGAATTCCACGACGGTATCGTTCGGCCAAAGAATCTGCCGTATTTCCTCTCGGGTAACAATTTTGCCTTGCCGCTCCACCAGGATTCGCAGAATCTGGAAGGGCTGCTGACGGAGCTGGACCGTTGCGGCCCCGGCTTCCACAGCCGCCGTTCCGATGGAGACAAGTTCACCGGTTCGGAGATTGAGCTCAAATGTTCCAAATCGGACTCGCTCGGCCAGATCGGTCGAGTTATTCATGTTATTCATGGCGTCGGGGCTAAACTCCCTTCCATGATCATGTCACTACCGCCGTCTAACTCATTCATCCGCAAATAAATAACACGAAATAACCGCAAATAATGCCTCAGTGTATTTACCTCCGAACCGGAAAAGAGTCAAAGTGCCGTCGAGCGAACCACGAGCAGGATGGCCTGAGCCGGCGAGGCAGGTCACCGATGCTCCCAATGTGGTCACGGTCCGATCATAGGAGAACAATGATTCGGTTCGTTACTGCGTATCGTAGCCCATCGTCTGGAATTCGGAAACGCCGAAGGCGAACTTATGGCCAGCCAGAACATAATCTTTTCGGGAGAATCTCAGAGTGCTAAAGCGAATCCCTCTACGGTGCGTTGGCTGTATCCGAAACTGGATTTTGGCGGGAATGAGTGGAGAATGGCTCTGTTGATCGTGGGCGTGTTGTGGGCGGCGGTTACGCCAACTCGTTGTCTCGCCCAGGTCCAGCTACCGTCCGTAAATCTGGGTGAGACGAACTTTGAGGATGCGTTTGGCGGTCCGGGGTGGCTATTCCAAGAGTTTCCTGAAGCCTACCTCGCAGGTGAACTGAAGGACTCTCAGGGCAGGACACTCCCCGGGACCAACCGCGTCACGACCTACAGCACGACCTCACATGTGGCCTTCGTCAGCAAGAAGCGCGTTGTTGGAGGCTGGCTGTCCGGAGAGGTCTTGCAGCCGTTAGTAGATCTCGATGTGCAGCTTGCGAACGGCACATCGTCGAGAGTCCGCGGACTCGCGGACCTTACTGTCGGTGCCGGGTTGCAGTGGGCGCCGAAGAAGATTGGCAAAGGAGAGTTTGCCCAACGTTTCGTCTTCGATGTTACTTTGCCGACCGGCAAGTACAGCGACCAGCGGCCGGTAAACATAGGCAATCACTTCGTTGTGGCGAATCCTTACTATGCGCTGACGTACGAACGGAAGAAAACTGAGTTCAGCGCTCGACTCCACTATCTCTGGAATTCCGGAAACGATGATCCCTTCGTCGGGTTCGGAATCAGAACCATGCAGCCGGGGCAGGCCTTTCACGTCAATTACGCGACCTCGTACGAAGTGCGCAAGAACGTGAGGCTTGGGTTCAACGGGTATTGGCTGCAACAGGTGACCGACCACAGGATTAACAATGTCGATGTTCCCTATTCCAGAGAGCGCACAGTCAGTCTCGGCCCAGGACTTCAGCTCGGGGGCCGAGACATCTGGTTCCGCCTGAATGGCTACTTGGAAACGGATGTTCGCAATCGTCCGAGTGGGGTCAAGGTGACCTTCCGTATTTCCAAAGCTCTACCGACAACGGATCACTGACGGTGGCATCGGACGCGCGCGGGGTCCTCGCGCCACGGAGGAATTTCAGGAAGTGAAAACGCAATTTCGTGCCGTAAGGGCCTTGGATGGATCATCCCCGCACTTACGCACCATGGCACCGTAACTCTCACAGGAGAAACTCCGTGTCGAATGAAGATAAGCGATATGACTACATCGTGGTGGGAGCGGGCGCGTCCGGTTCAGTGCTTGCCGCGGAATTGTCCGCCTCGGGCGCGCAAGTCCTCGTGGTCGAGTCGGGAGGACCCGACGACGCGCCGACCATCATGAACCCGAGCATCTGGTTTTACAATGTTGGCGGTCCGCTTGATTACCACCTGCCCATCACCCCGCTGCCTCAATTGAGCAACCGTAAATTCAACATGGCCCTTGGTCATGTACTTGGCGGTGGCAGCAGCATCAATGCCATGGTGTGGACGCGGGGCATGCAACGTGACTTCGACGGGTGGGCTAAGAACGGAGCCCAAGGCTGGGCCTTCGCCGACGTGCTTCCGGTCTTCAAAAAACAGGAGGACTGGGAAGGCGGTGCGAATGAATGGCGAGGTACCGGTGGCCCAATCCACATCCGTCGCCCCAGAGATCCTCATCCGGTAGCGTCCGCCTTCATTGAAGCCGCGCGAGAGATGGGCATGCCCATCCTGGATGACCTCAACGGACCCATGCGTCCCGGCGCCGGCTACATCAACATGAACATCGCCGCAGATGGGACTCGCGTGAGCGCCGCTTGCGCTTTCTTGCGACCGGCGTTGTCGACGCCGAACCTCACTCTGCTGCTCAACACCAACGTGGTGAAACTGAACTTCCAAGGTACTCGTTGCGTGGGCGTCAAGATAATGACAGGCGGCGAGGGCAGGGATATCGCAGCCGACAAGGAAGTGATCCTGGCAGCGGGCACCATCCATAGTCCGAAGCTTCTGATGCTCTCAGGCGTCGGTGAAGCGAAGGCGCTTCGCAGCCTTGGAATTGACCTCGTCGAGAACCTGCCCGGGGTTGGCCAAAACCTGCAGGACCATGTGCTCCTGTCCGGAGTCGTATTCAAGTACAAAGGCAAAATGCCGGATCGGCCGGCCGACAGCAACGCAGTCGAAGCAGAGGCTTACTTGTCGAGCAGTCCTTCGGGTGACACAGACATTAGTTTTGTGCCTCATCAACTACCAGTGGTTACGCCTGAAGTAGCCTCGCGGTTTGGAACTCCTCCCCCGGACGCCTTCACAATCGCTCCAGCTCTTGTGCAGCCGACGAGCAAAGGCTCAGTCCGTTTGGCCAGCAATAACTTTCAGGATGCAGCGTTGATCGATGGCAACTACCTCGGCACGGATCGTGATTTTGCGGCCATCCTGTGCGCGATCGAAGCCGCATGTGAACTCGGCAACCAGAATGCCTTTGACGGTTTGCGCGAGAGCGAACTCATTCCCGGGCCCAAGGCGAGTGCTGAAGAGATCCGAGAGCTTGCCAGACTCGCCTCGGCGAGTTTTGGACACGCAGTTGGTACTTGCAAAATGGGTGTGGACAAGCTCGCGGTTGTCGACCCAGAGCTTCGCGTGCAGGGCATTTTGGGTTTACGCGTGGCGGACGCCTCCGTGATGCCGCGGATCGTTACGGGGCCGGGGACAAACGCGTCGGCCCACATGATTGGAGGTCGCGCCGCCAAGCTCATTCTCGGCTGACAACGACGGATCCTCCTTATGAGACCGCACTTGAATCGGTACAAACGCTTCTATCAAAAGCGGACGATCGAAGAAACATGAGTAAAAAAAACAAGCAAAAGAGGAGACCTTCAAATGTCAACCAACTTGACCGCAGTACTGGAAGAGCTTTTGCAGAACACCACTAATCTGAAAGTGCTCAGGCAACTGATGACGCCAGACGTGACATACGTTTCATTGAATTTCGACGACCCTGAACTCAAGAAAATTGAGCCATGGGCCGGCACTCATAAGGGGCCTCAGGCGCTGCCTGATGTCTTTTCTGCGATCCAGCGCTGCTGGAAAACACTCGACTTCAAGGTTACGGACACGATCGAGCAGGGCAGCCGCGTCGCATTCTTTGGCTCCTTTACCTACAAGGCGAACGTGACCGGGAAGGAAATCACATCTCCATTTGGCCTCTTGGCGCGTTTCGAGGGGGACAAGGTCTCTTACCTCCAGTTTCTCGAGGACAGCTATGGCACTGCAGGCTCGTTCAAAACAGGGGGAGCCGCACGGTTTCACAGCGATCCCTCGGGGAGAGAGGTCGAGGTCTGACACCGAGCGAACCACGGGCCGACCTAAATCAGAAAAGGAGAAATGGAAATGTCAATTCGCTACACAGGAGTAAACAACCTTCTCGCCCCGGAGAACTGCACACTGATACTCATCGACCACCAGCCCCTTCAATTCGCCGGTGTTCAGAACATCGATGGGACCCTGTTAGTCAACAACGTAGTTGGCTTGGCCAAAACAGCCAAGGTCTTTGGCGTACCGACGATCTTGACGACGGTATTGGAAGAGCGCGGCGGATATCTTCTCAAAGATGTTCAGGATGTCTTCCCGGACCAGAAACCAATTAATCGAACCACTCTTAACACCTGGGAAGATGAGCGCGTGGTCGATGCCGTCAAGAAGATTGGGCGCAAAAAGCTCGTTATCGCGGCGCTTTGGACTGAGATTTGTCTGGCGTATCCCGTGCTGAGCGCTCTCGGAGAAGGCTATGAGGTGTTCATTGTCACAGATGCCTCAGGCGGGGTCAGCGTCGAGGCGCACGAAAGGGCCGTGCAGCGGATGGTACAGGCCGGTGCAGCCCCGCTCACATGGATCGGATTCGCAAGCGAACTGCAGCGCGACTGGGCGCGGGAGAAGACGATAGCGGGAATTGGTGAAATCATGTCGAAGCACGGCGGCAGCATAGGCACCAGTCTCGCCTGGGAGTTTCAGCTTTTGGGGGCTAACTCGAAAAAACCAGGCGCGTAGTTATTGGGCGATATGTAGAGGAGAATCTTGTGAACACTACACTTGGCCAGCTTATGGAGAGGAACGTCTTGGAGGTTTTCGGGGAGCGGGATTCCGGGCGCCGCAAGTCGGTGATCGACGAACTCTATACGGAAGACTGCACCTTCTTTGAAGCCGACGATCAAATCATCGGTCGCGACGCCCTCAATGCAAAGGTGGGGCACATTCTGGAGGAAGCTCCAGGATTCGTGTTTCGCTTGGCAGGGCAGGCGGAGGTGAATCACGATCACGGCCGCTTACGGTGGCACTTCGGACCGAATGGAGCCGCTCCCGTTGTCACAGGGATGGATGTTGCGGTCTTCAAGCAAGGGCGCATTTGCTCCCTGTATGCCTTTCTCGATAAGGCTCCAAGCGATAAATAAAACACATAAATTCTACAGAAGCGACATGAACAACGCTAGAAACTATACAAAACGGAATAGGTGAAATTATGACTTCCATACATGACGGACAAAGAAAGCGCTGTGCCGTAATTACCGGCGCGGGCAGCGGGCTTGGTCGGGACATTGCACTTGGACTCGCGACGAAGGGCTACCGCGTCTTCGGAACGGCAATGTCGTTAGACGAGATCGCGGACCTCAAAAAAGCATCGGATGGGGCAGTGAATCTGGGCCAATGCGACATTACCAACGAAGCAGCCGTCAAGGCTTGGGCAGGCGAAGTCACAACCCAGAACGAAGGCCGCATCGATCTGCTCATAAGCAACGCTGGAATCCTGACGCCCGGCCCCCTGGAGGTTCTGCCGCTTAGCGCTATCCGGCACGAATTCGAGGTCAATGTCTTCGGCGCTCTCGCCGTTGTGAATTCCTTTCTGCCTGCACTGCGAAAGGCGCGAGGGCGAATTGTCCAAATCACTACGATGACGGCCACTTTGCCGTTTCCCTTCAACGGCCCATCAGGCGCGTCGAAGGCCGCTTTTGACGCCCTTGCCGCCGTCTACCGTGCGGAGCTCAAGCCTTTTGGCATAGATGTCGTTCTGGCTGTTGCCGGCAACATGAGAACTGGCGGGCCAGCCAAGACGGCCGCCGCTCTCAAGCGAGTCGCCGAACAAATGACACCCGAGCAGCGCGAGTTGTATGGAAAGGCCTTCAATACCTTTGCGACAACCCTCAACAACATGCAGGGCAGCGGCCTTGATTCGGTCTCGGCTGCCAATCGGGTTATTGAGCTTTCTGAGCAAGTACCCGCGCCGAGCCGGGGAGCAGTGGGCGCCGACGCCGAAAAGATTCTCCGACTAGTTCGTGAGAAGTCCGATGCCGAACTGGATGCGATGCGCCTCCATGTGGTCGGACTGGAGTAGTAATGGGCGGGCCTCAACCCGGCTCCGGAATCAAGACTTTAGAGTTTAGACAGGAAAACTACCATGATTGTGCTCGTAGACCCCAATGATAGCCGCGCGGTTCGCAATAAGGACAATGTTCTTGCCCTATACGAACTGATGATTAACCAGAAAAAGTCGGAGGAGGGAACGGCGAAATTCCTTAGTCCGGCATACATCCAGCACAACCCGCTCATTCCAGACGGTTCTGTGGCGCTGGGGCAGTTTTTTGGTAAGATCACGCGCGAACGCGCCCGCGCTCGCGTTGTCGTCCACCGCATCATCGCAGTCGGCGATTACGTGTGGGCACACGTGAATTTCCTGAACTTGTTCAACGATGACCCGCAGGATACGGGAATCGCGGGTGTCGATATCTACAAATTGGACGCCGACGGAAAGGCTGTAGAGCATTGGGACACTCTGCAACTGGTCGGTAACCCAAAAGACTCCGCCCCCCTGATCGCACCGAATATCCCTCGCGCCAATCCAAATGCAATGTTCTGAACTGTGCCGTTCCTTGCCGATAGCTCACGTGTTGCGTTTGCAGCAAGAGCAGGCGCTCTGTCAAGTCACCTGCGAACATGTTCAAGCATTGAATTGCCGACCCCGGATTGCTTGGTGGACGAGAGGGGATTCGAACCCCCGGCCTCCTCGTTGCGAACACAGGCAGCAAAGTTGGTTGGAGCGAAGCCGAGTGAGACGGAGTTGGACGAGGAAGAAAGTCCAACAAACGCAGGCAATTCTGAGTAACCAAAATGCCTTGGACGGATTCGGATTGAGGAGTACCCGATT
>Ga0137360_10002289_pt1 | contig 11444 bp, 12 predicted proteins | sample Mad1_60_16metaG_FD_104924 | JGI IMG/M metagenome (GOLD analysis project Ga0137360, IMG submission 104924) | Vadose zone soil microbial communities from Angelo Coast Range Reserve, California, USA - Mad1_60_16 metaG | ecosystem: Environmental > Terrestrial > Soil > Vadose zone | place: USA... | reverse complement strand
GCCAATGCCCCCGATTTCGAAGCGGTCTCCTGGCACATATTGTTCGCCCCCGCGGCGACGCCACGCAACATTGTCGACAGGCTGCATGCCGAGATGGCGCGGATCATGGCGGAGCCGGCCATGCGCAAGCACACGGCGGATCTGGGGCTCATTCCGCTCGATTCGCCTTCCGTCGAAGGCATCACCAGCTATCTCGCCTCCGAGCGGGAGAAATGGGGCGCGCTAGTGAAGGAGCTTGGCCTCGAAGGATCGCAGTGAGGGCGGCGGCAGCGGGGTTGCGCACAACCCCGCCTCGCCGGCTCTCCCAAGTCCAGCCGCTACTTCACGGCAAAAACGTACACCGCGCCTCCCGGCGGCACGTCGAGATACTTCCCGGGGAACAGCAGGTTCAGCCGCCCCTGCATGCGCGCCGCATCCACGCCCCAGCCCGACTGGACCGCAACGTATTGCTTGCCGTCCACCGCAAACGATACCGGCACGCCGTTGACGCCCGAAAGCGTCGGGTACTGCCAGAGGATTTTGCCGGTCTGGGCATCAAACGCGCGGAACAGACGATCGGCGGTTCCACCGGCGAACAGCAAGTCGCCGCCCGTCGCCAGCACCGGGCCCCAGTTCTCCGTTGGCAGGTTAGTCGTCCACACGCGTTTGCCGGTGTCGAGATTCCACGCCTGCACCTCGCCGATGTGGTCGGCGCCCGCACGGATGCGCAGCACGTTGGTGGTGACGCCGGTATAGCGCTCGCCCGCCACGTATTTCGGCACCTCGGCATTGAGCTCGGTGCAAAGGTTCTCGTTCGCCGGGATGTAGATCAGCCGTGTCTTCGGGCTGTAGGCGGCCGGCGGCCAGTCCTTGCCGCCCCACAGACTGGGACAGAACGTTGCGAGCTTGTTGGTGCCGGGCTTGTGAGCCGGATCGACGATCGGACGGCCGGTGTTGGGTTCGACACCCTTGAACACGTTGTGACTGACGTAGTTCTGCGCCGTGATGAAGTTGATCTTTCCGGCGGTGCGCTCAAGCTGCCAAAGATAACCGTTGCGCGCCACGTTGGCCAACCCCTTCACGGTCCTGTTGTTGAAGTTGTAGTCGACCAGGATCGGCGGGGACACTTCATCCCAATCCCAGGAATCGTTCTGGTGATATTGGAAGTGTCCCTTGATCTGTCCGGTGTTGCCGTCCAGCGCGACCGTTGCGGCGGTGTAGAGATTATCGCCGGGGCGCTGATCGCCCATCCACGGGCCGCCATTGCCGGTGCCCCAGAAAGCAAGATTGGTTTCCGGATCGTAGGTGCCGGGCACCCACACCGAGCCGCCGCCGGTCTTCCACTGGTCGCCGCGCGGCCACGTTTCGCTGCCGGGCTGGCCCGGTTCCGGAACCATGAAGGTTCGCCATGCCTCCTTGCCGGTTTCAGCATCATAGGCCGCGACGAAACCGCGTATTCCCAACTCGCCGCCCGACGTCCCCATCATGACCTTGCCGTCGGCGACGAGCGGCATGATCGAGGTGTAGTAGCCGTGCTTGTATTCCGCGACTTTCGTCGTCCACACTTCTTTGCCGGTCTTGACGTCGAGCGCGACGAGGATCGCATCGGCCGAGGCGAAAAACAGCTTGTCACCGTAGAGCCCGACGCCACGGCTGGTCGGATGCAAGTTCGTCAGATCCTCGGGCAGCGGCCGCTTGTAGCGCCACAAGAGATTGCCGGTCTTCGCTTCAATGGCAATGACCTGATTGCCGGGCGTCGCCACGAACATGACACCGTTGTTGACGATTGGCGGCGCTTGATGGCCTTCCACCTGGCCGGTCGCAAAGCTCCAGGCAAGTTCGAGCCGGCCGACATTGGCGGTCGTGATCTGTTCAAGCGGGCTGTAGCCCCAGCCGTCATAGGTGCGGCGGAACAACAACCAGTTGGCGTCCTCCGGCTGGCGCAGCCGCGCGGCCGTAACCGGCGCATATTTCTGGAGCACATCGGGCATTGGGCCCGGCACCGGCGTTGCTGAGGCTGGCGCCACGGTCTCCTGCGCGAATGCCGTACCCGCGGCCGCCGCGGCGATCATCGCCGCGGCGCAGACGCCGTGCATCAATCTTCTGGTTTCCAACATGGCTCTCCCCTCCTTGCTGTCCTCGCCGGGACGGCGCTGCCCCCGCCCATCCTCCCCGGCTCGCGGGGAGGATGAAGAAGGAGGCCCGTCGCGTTTTCATTCACGGTTCCGAAACGTGCTGTGGCACATCGGTCGGCCGCAATTTTTCACATTGGCATGCCGAGGCGGCGAATTGAAGTACCACATCGACGCAACTCGGAAAGGCCCTTTAGACCGGCGCGATGCCGAGGCGTCCGATGAATGGCTTCGCGACGACAAGCTTGTCATCCACGATTTTCAGCGGCAGCGCCGCTAAACCGCGTGTCGTAGGACCGTCGATGATCGCCGCTCCCTCGCGCGGATTGTACGTCGAATTGTGACAAGGGCATTCGAGGATCTTCTGGTCGTCTATCCAACCGCTCACTTCGCAGCCCGCATGCGGACAGATCGCCGAATAGGCGACCACTCCATCGGCCGCACGCTCCCGCGTGGCCCCGACGAGCGTTGCAGGATCGAGGCGAACCAACAGCACCTTGTTGAGCCGGGAACCGTTGCGGATGAGTCTCGTCGTCGGCTCCATCGGCCAAGCGATGAGCTGAGGCCCGGTAATATCCCGCGGCGACAGGCCGTCCGGTGCAGCGGCATCGATGGCGACCAGATAGTCCCCCTCCCGCGGGCGCTCATCCGCCGGTTCCGCCATTGCGGGCGCGACACCGGCGCGCAGTGTCGCGTCGACGCCAAGCGCGCACGCAACCATAAAGACATCGCGACGGCTTGCCCGCATCTCGTAACCTCACCTTGCCAGTACTCGAAGGCCCACGGAGAGAGCAGCTATCCGTCTCCCGCGCAACGCGAATACAATAGCGCATTTAGGCCAGTGCGCCAGAACCCCACCAGCGCGGCGCCGCAATGCGGTCATGCGAAAGCGAGACTCCGATCGATCGCAGATTCCATCACGCTCGTCGTGATCTTTGCCGCAGCGCCATCAGGATCTCCCTATCGAAAATTGCGCGGCCCGCACCTGTCGGCTACTCTTGCCGCTGGGACCGAAAAGATGCGATGACCGCAATGCGTGGCTCAGATGCTCCCTGGCAAATGCTACGCCGCACCTGCGTTTTTCAACTTGCGAAACAATCGGTGGAAGGAGACGGCCCATGACGACACCTTTGCGAGTACCGGCCCTGGTCGCCGGAGCGATGCTTGCGACCACGCTATTCGTTGCTGCCCAAACGCCCCCGGAAGCCCCGCCGCCCTATCGTCCCGGCCTCGGCGATCTCATGACCATGACGGTGCAGCCGCGGCACATAAAGCTCGCGCTCGCGGGACGCGAAAAGAATTGGGTTTACGCCGCCTACGAACTGCATCAGCTCGATGAAGCATTTGACCGCCTGTCGATCATGTGGCCGCAGTGGCGCCAAGTGAGGATCGTCGAAATGATCGAGACCATCATCAGGCAGCCGATGTACGATCTTGGCTTGGCGATCAAGGATAAGAATGAAGCGAAATTTGCCGTCGCCTATGGGCAGCTGACGGAAGCCTGCAACTCTTGTCATCTCGGCGCGCGGCAGGTTCCGATCGTGATCCAAGAACCAAAGGAATCCATGTTCCCGGACCAAGACTTCCGTCCAAAGCCGTGACGTAATTAAAAGGGCGTGAGGCCATTGCTGTCAGGCGGAGGCCTGGGCGCCCAACCCGTAAGTTACGCCGCAGGAGTGTGGGGAAACTTTTCATCTCCGCCTTGCCGCTTCCGCCTCGGCGAACTTAAACGAGCGGGCCTCGGCCACGCTGAGTTTTCCCAGTAGTGTCGTCTCACCGCGATTCGAACGAGGTGCGCTTCGGCCGCGAGCGAGGTCATGATGGTCCGACTTGCTGGTCTGACTTGCCGCCATTCAGAATCCGGCGTTCGCCATCGCCTCAGCTTTTCCCCATATTATGGATAGTCCTATTTACTGCGAAACGCAGGATGCTGAATTTTTCAAACTGCCGGAAAACGGCAATTGCATACCTTCATGCCTATCTGGTCTCAGAACTCATAATGATTCGGTGGATTGCAACGACTGCCGACATCGGGAACTCTAAGATCTTTTTCGGATTGTATTGTTCCAGCCGCAGACGCTTGGCGTCTTGCGACAAGAACCGCTTCAAATAAGCGCGGGGCTCGGTCTCTTGGGCTTTCGAAATCTGGGCGACCACGAAAGCACCGCGGCTGATCGGCAGACGCGGATTTACGAAAACGGTCTCGCCCGCGAAATAGCGCGGTTCCATTGAGTCGCCTACCACATAGACCGCATACGCATCGGGAACATGCAACAGATTGGGCGGCGCAAGAACTTCGGATACTTGATTCCCCTTGAGGACAAACTCGCCCTCCTTCCCGCCGACAGCTTGCCCATAGACCGGAATCCACGCAACGGAGCGAGGCGGCGTTGGCGGTTCCACCAGCGTATCTCTCAGGAACGCGACGTAGCGGCCCGTCGGCACGTCCTTCAAAACTCGTTCATCAAGTCCCAAGATTTCCGCCGCCCGGCCGCGAACGTCCTCGGGTAATCGATGCGGCACTCCCCTTTTTATGAATTGTTGGAAATAGGCGTGGTTCTTCCCAACCTTCAGGGATAACTCGGACAGCGAAAGCCCGAGCTCTGCCACGCGTGCGACGATCGTGCTGCGCACAGCATCCATTAGTGTATCTTACGTAACTTTCCGTTGAAGTATAATAGGTTTTTTCTTGCAGAAAAATAGGACTCTACATATAATAACCCTAGATCGGCAACGCATCCGCTGTTGTGCAGCTCCGTCCTCGGCCCTCGGGCAGTCCTGCGCTCATGCATGGAATTTCCTCTGGAGGCGTCGTGAGGAGCCTATCTGGCGCAGCATCCCAACAAAAGACGATCATGCCTGCCTTGCGAGATCGGATACCGATCGCAGGCCCTCACCGACGCATCGCCAAGAAATCAGCCTCGCGCCGGCGACGCCTCAAGAACTCCGCCCTGAAACACCCGGAGCGAACGCCGCCGATCAAAACGCTGCCGATCAATCAGAATGATTCAGGTGGCACTGATCCGACGAGGTCGTCGCGAAGGGCCGATCTCGCATTTCAGCGCGCCCTGCGGTGCGCGACTGCTCAAGGACTTGAACATCCACCCATGATCGGCGTTGTCAAGGACATTCGGCCGCTAAATACTCCGCGATTGTTCGAGCCGGTTCCCTACTGCTCCGGATGCACGTCTCCTGCCCTCGAATGCGCTGAGTTGGTGGCGCACAACGACTGAGTTCGGCTGCGCAAAGCCCGATCACGTAGCACCGAAAAAATCCCCGCGCGCATTTGCGGCCCGAGTGCCGTCATAGGCTCCAATGTCATAGGCTTCGATGCCATAGGCTCCGATGACGTAAGCGATCGGACATTGCCTGCATGTACCCGGCAGACGTCGCTATCGCCTCGATTTGAATCGATGGAAGCATCCATCCGACGAAATACCGAAAGGCTGAAAGAAGGATCATCAAGTCAACATGGCAAACCGATCTCTTCAAACCAAACGCGAAGGTAGCGCGTTTCAGGGCAAACATGCAGTCATTTCTGCCGTCCGTAAACCCGTTGGGCAACGCCCCCGGGGAGACGCAGACGCTTTCGGACGCTTCAAGCGGGCTGTTCGCAAAGCCGAGCGTCGGTCCGGAGATGGCCGTGAAATCGGCGGAACCGGGGCGACCATCCTGCGCTTCCGACCTGCGCCGCTGGTACGGCTGATTGAAAAGCAACGCATCGGCACCGAGGAGGTACGCGCGGCCGGCGATATAACGACGGCGTTTCACGCCCAGGCCGGGGCAGTCATGATCAAGTCGCCATCGCTCGAAAAGCGCGACGCCGCTTACCATGGCCGCGAGTCGGTGTGGGTCATCGATGTCGTATCGCGCTACAAACGATGGGTACGCCATTGGTCGCAACGCGCGCAGCACGGCGATCCTACGCTGGAGATCCTGGTTTCTGCGGTGATCGACGAGCGGGCGTTCCACTCCATTGAGGCCGACGTCGGTATCCGGCACGGTATGGCGGCACGGGTCGTAATCGCGGCACTGCGCGATTATGCGGCCCGCGCCGGCTGGACCGACCGCAACACCGGCGAAGCCTGGATCAAAGAGGCCGAAGCGATCTTCGTGCTCCGTCAGCGACCGAACACATGATCACACATCCAGCTTTCGCGGCGAACAGTTGACCTCGTTTTTAGCGGCAAATATCAACGAGTTTAATCTCGTTGCATTTTAAGCTTGACAGTCGGGCGAATATATGAGATTAAATATCTATCGTGCTTAGTTGCGCCTGAGCGAAACATTCTCAGGCGCTTTTATTATGAGCCAATCAAACGTCGTTATTTCAAAAACATCATTTTTTCAAAAACATCCTTTGATTAATCAGTTTGCGACACAAGATAACCAAATCAGGCCATGCCATATCGTGAACTGACCACGTATCGCTGGCGAAATCATCCCGATCGCTGAGCGCAGTCTTTCCCTTTCGCGGGCCCCACGTTTGTATCTGGAGATGGCATGGACGCGCGTTCATCCGCCGCGATGCGCGCAAGGTCCAGCGCACCCGGCCTCCAGCCTTGCAGGCGCTTGTGGCTCGCGACCGGCGCCGCCGGCACGTCGTGCGTTTATTTGCATGGCGTAAGCCGGCGGCGCCGACGGACTCCAGCGCTCCGGTCCCGCCGTTCTCGATGAATCCACTTCGTCGCCAAGACCGCAGGAGAGCGACATGACGCAGACCGTCGCGATAAGACTTCTCAATGCTGCCGTAACGGCCGGCGATGGGCCGGTGTTCAATCTGGATTTTCCGCAACTGGCTGCCGCCGTGCAGGCGGAGATCGCCGGGGTGCCGACTCAGGCCGTGATCAACGTGATGGCGCTGCTCGATGGCGGCACCTGGGACACGCTATGCGTGCTCGACACCAGCCAGGGCTACGTCAGCGGCGAGATTTCGCCCCTGATCTTCCCGGCCCCCATCCGTCAGATCAAGGGAAATATCGGTACGCTCGCGGGCGGGACCAATCCATCCGTCTCCCTCTACTTCACCGCAAGGAGATGACGAGGCGCAGGACTGCGGCATCGGGCGTCAGGGCGACCACGGCAAATCCTGCCCATCAGCCTCCCGAGGCCGTCCTCCGACTTCCTCACTTCGCCACCTGATCCGGGAGCCTCCATATGGCGACTATCGTACCCACCTTTTCTAAAATTCGCGGCCCGGCAGGCGGTGTCGATGCTGTCGTGACCGCCTGGACGCCGCTTGCCGCCGCCGGCGACGTTGGCCAGGCGCTCCAGCGCACCGATCTGGCGGATCGTTCCGTACAGGTCACCGGCACATTCGCCGGCGTGACCATCGTGCTCGAAGGCTCGAACGACGGCGCCAACTACTTCACGCTGTCGAGTCCAGCCGGCGCTGCTCTCTCGTTCACGGCGGCGGGCCTCATGCAGGTCAACCAGCCGACCGCCTGGGTGCGCCCGCGCGTCACGCTCGGCAGCGGCGCCAGCCTCGCCGTGACGATGACGGCGCGAAGGACGCTCCGGTGAGCGTTGGACCGATGCCGCGTGCCAGCGCAACGAAAGAGCGTGGCGAGCGATGGCCCGATTGAGGGCGCCGGGGCGCGAGCGAATGATGGGCGCTGACAACATCGATGCCGCAGCCTCAAGCATCGCGGAGGAGCCAGGCGCGGCCACACTCGCCGAAGTCACTCCCGACAAGATGATTCGTGAGTTAGAGCAGGCACGGTCGCTGGCGCTCACGAGAGGACAAGCTTCCGCCGCGGTAACAGCGACCCTGGCGAAGGCGAGACTTGCGGGCCTGCTCAATGAGAGAGGCGAAAGCAATGCGGAATCCCCGGCGAAATTCGATGGCAATTACGCGGAAGCTGCGCGCCGCATCTCGCTGCTGCTTCGCCTTGCGAACCATCAAATGACCAGGGGCAAAAGCGTTGAGCGACTCTCCCGATAAGTTCGCCAAACGCCTCAAGGACGCCGCACCACAGGTGCGCGATGAGGCGGCAGGGATCTGGCGCAAGAGCACACGCCACATCCTGTGGACGCCCAATGATGGTCCGCAGAGGGATGCCTATGAATGCGAGGCAGACGAGATGTTTTATGGCGGTCAGGCTGGAGGCGGCAAAACCGAGCTTGGGCTTGGACTGGCCTTGACCGTCCACAAACGCTCCCTGATCCTGCGCCGCATCAACAAGGACGCCGTGAAACTGGCTGAGCGCGTTGCCGAGATTCTCGGCCGCCGCTCCGGGTATAATGGCCAATTGCAGCGCTGGAAAATCCGCAATCGCATAATCGTCTTTTCCGGCTGCGAACACGAGGACGACAAGCAGCGTTTCAAGGGCGATCCCTACGACCTCATCTATTTCGACGAAGGCACTGATTTTCTTGTCTCGCAGTATCGCTTCATCATCGGGTGGAATCGGTCTGCGGACGAGAAGCAGCGCTGCCGCGTCGTGGTCGGATCAAACCCGCCGACGACCGCCGAAGGACTCTGGGTTATCAGGCACTGGTCGCCGTGGCTTGATCCGATGCATCCGCATCCGGCGCATCCCGGCGAGCTGCGCTGGTTCACGACCGGACCGGACGGCTCGGATATCGAGGTGGTGGACCGCGGTCCCCATCTCGTCAATGGCGAGAATGTGCTGGCGCGCTCGCGCACCTACATTCCGGCCCGGCTGGCCGATAATCCCGATCTGCACCGCACCGGTTACGGCGCCGTGCTTGCCGGCTTGCCGGAAGAACTGCGGCGGGCCTATCGCGACGGCAATTTCGCGGCCGGCCTCAAGGACGACGACTTCCAGGTGATCCCAACCGGCTGGATCGAGGCGGCGCAGCGGCGCTGGCGCGCTGACGCCGGACGCGGCATCGCCATGACAGCGATCGGGCTCGACGTCGCCCAGGGCGGGACGGATTACACCGTGCTCGCCGCACGACACGGCACCTGGTACGCTCCGCTCGTTCGCAAGCCGGGACAGGAGACGCGCGATGGCAGCGCCGTCGCCGCCGCGGCCGTGGCATTGCGGCGGGATCGCTGCGCGGTCGTCGTCGACGTGGACGGCGGCTGGGGCGGCGACACCGTCTCGCGCCTCAAGGACAACGGCATTCCGGTGGTCGGCTTCAAGGGCTCCGGCAAGTCGAATGCAAAAACCCGCGACCGCCAGCTCGGCTTCTATAACAAGCGCGCGGAAGCCTGGTGGCGGATGCGCGAGGAACTCGATCCCGGCCAGGACGGCGGCTCCATGCTTGCGCTGCCGCCCGATGCTTCCGTGAAGGCCGACCTCGCGGCGCCGCGTTGGGAGCTTACGGCGCGCGGCATCAAGATCGAAGACAAGAACCAGATTCGAAAACGGCTGGGCCGTTCGCCAGACGAGGGCGATGCGATCGTCATGTGCCTCTCAGAGGGCGGGCGAGCGGCGGCGTCGGAGCTGCGGCGCAGGCAGCGCGCCGCTCGGCCGGAGCGTGCAAATGTCGGCTACGCGCATTTGAAGGACGATGACAGATGACGGATGACAGATGTCGGACGCGCTCTCGTTCTCTGACCTCTGACCTCTGACCTCTGACCTCTGACATCTGTCATCTGGATGCCGGACATGACGACTCCCCAACGGCGCCGGCGAACATCGCATTCGCCATGGCCGCTCGAGGAACTGGTGCGAGCGCAGTGCATGGCCTGCGAAGGCCACAGCTTCGATAGCATTGCGCAAGCGCTCGGCCGCTCGCCTGAAGATGTGCGCCGTCGACTCGATCCCGAGCCGGCGCCGAGCCGCCAGGAATTCGCAAACGTCGGATACCGGCATCTCAAATACAGATGACCGATAACGGATGACAGAGGTCATATCTGTCGACTGTCATCCGACCTCTGTCATCTGTCATCCGGAGTATTTCCATGGCCAAAGCAAAGCGCGATCGCCTGCTCGTGGCCCTGATCGCAAAACTGCCGATGGAGGCCGCGCAATGGCCTCGCGCGGATCGGATTGCATGGTTGCAGATGATCGCGATGGCATTGGACGTGGTCTACGGGCCGTGCGGCGGGATACGAGTCATGGCCGAAGGAGCTCACGGCGATGAGGCACGTCACAGCGCAAACGCTCCAAGTTCGGTGTCGGCGGGGCACCGTCCAACGGCGCCAGCCGCGCCGCCTGCACCGCAGCGGTTTTATGTGGATCGCGACGGCTTTGCCATGGGGGACGGCAAGCCGGTCGCCATGGAGGACCTACCGGTCGGCGCAATCCTGTGGGACGAACGCCTCGGTATCGAATGCGGCGACGTCGGCGCAATCCTTTGGCGCGACATCGGCACTTCGCGCCGAAGCCTGCCCCCAGGCATAACCCTCAGGCCGGTATTCGACGAGTCATAGCGACCCCAAGCACCCCCCTCCCTACCCTCCCCCGCAAGCGGGGGAGGGTAGGGAGGGGGCCTGGAAAAGGAGAAGCCCGTTGAGCGCCCTCTTCAAGCCGCCGACCATCAACATTCCACCCCCGCCAGCGCCGCTACCGCCACCGCCGATGCCGGATCCGTTCAATCCGGCCGCCATGGAAGCCGCAAAGGCTCAGGCCGCCGCGCGAGCGGGCCGCTCGTCCACCATTCTCACCACCGCGGCCAATCGCGGCGGACAGGCGGCAGCCGGCGCCGTGAGCGTGCCCTACAGTGGACGGTCATTGGGCGGCAGCTAAAGCGCGTTCGGACGAGAGCGAATCACCTCTCCAACGTCATGCCCGTCCCCACGGACCTCATCCTGAGGAGCCGTGCGCAGCACGGCGTCCTGAGGCTCTCGAAGGACGAAGGATGGCCGCTGGCACGGCCTCGCCTGTGGCCGCCCTTCGAGACGCCCGCTTCGCGGGCTCCTCAGGACGAGGTCCGGGGACGGCCATGACTCCGAATAAATGGTGAAGACAGGGATGATTGCCCAATGAAAGCCCGCGTTCAGGAGCTCCTGCAGCTCGGCGATCAGCTCTACTCCAAGCGGTTTCCGCTGCTCACGCTGTGGCAGAGCTTCGCCGAGAATTTCTATCCGGTGCGCGCCGATATGACCCGCTCGCGCTACATCTCGGAGGAATTCGCCTCCTACCTCATGACCGGACGGCCGGTGCTCGCCCACCGCGAGCTTGCAAATGCGCTATCCTCAATCCTGCGGCCGCGCGGCATGGATTGGTTCCAGCCGAGAACCGCCATCGACTCCGTCAACGAGGACCGCACCTGCAAGGAATGGCTCGATCGCGCCGGCGCCACCATGCGTCGGGTGATGTATGACGGCGCCTCGCAATTCACCCGCGCCACCAAGGAAGGCGACGCCGATTACATTCTGTTCGGGCAATGCGTGATCGAACCGAGGCTGAACGCGCG
>Ga0137360_10002288_pt1 | contig 11448 bp, 12 predicted proteins | sample Mad1_60_16metaG_FD_104924 | JGI IMG/M metagenome (GOLD analysis project Ga0137360, IMG submission 104924) | Vadose zone soil microbial communities from Angelo Coast Range Reserve, California, USA - Mad1_60_16 metaG | ecosystem: Environmental > Terrestrial > Soil > Vadose zone | place: USA... | reverse complement strand
ATCCTGCAACGCAGCCACAAGCGCAGGCAGTCCGGCGCTGCTGCCAATCTGACCCAGCGAATGCGCAGTCGCGCGCAACAAAAACAAGTCTCTTCCCCTTTTAGGTTTCTTACTCGAGCGAGATGCGGTTCCGTATCCAGGTGAAAGAATTGCAGCAAGACTTAAGGTAGCCGACGCCTCCTTCAATTCGCCAAGAGCAACCGCGGCAGCGCTGCGCACGGAATCTTTTTTGTCGGAGTTAAGGCTTTTGACAAGCGGCTGCACGGCACTCTGGTAATGAGTTCTGCCCAGTGCAAACGCGACTTCGCGCCTGACAAATTCATCTTTATCGGTAAGCAGCGGGATCAAGTATCCAGCGCTCTCGCCCGGCGGCAACGAGAGTATGGCGGATGCGGCAGTGGCCCGGACAATGGCAACAGAATCGTGCAGCGCCGGCAGTGCCGCGCGCGATGCTGCGGGATGATGCATTGAACCGAGACGCGTAACCGCGTCCCGGCGTTCCTCAGTTTCCGCGGAACTCATACGTCTTGCTTGCTTTTCAATCTCAAACTGAAGCGGAGTAAGCGAACCCTGGATGGTATGTCCCGCGACGGAAGTCGAACTTCGGGCGACTGAGGCGTACTGGAAAGAAGCAAAGGCGACGAGAAAAAGCACTAACGGCAAAGCTGCGCGCGGTAGATTTTGAGATATTGTCATTTGCTGCGACGCGGCCAAATCCTGGCGCGGGATTTTTGACGGTTAGTCAATTCGCGCAGTAACAGCCTGCATTGAATCTACAATCAGAACAGCAATGGGAGGATAAACGACGAGGTCGGGAATCAACAAAGCCGTTGACGAAAAAAAGAGCATATTCGATTGGACCACTTCAACTTTGTGCCGGAGTAGCATAGTCAAGTCGCTGAAAAACTCCTGCGCATGCCATCCAACAACCAATCCAATCGCAATGCTGACTCCGTAACCGACCAGCAAAAAAGTATAAGCCGAAAATCGCGAGAATGGCTGCTCAGGTTTCTCACCATCTTCCATGATCGAGCTGCGGATGGATTTGGGACTGTAAGTGTAATGATCAAAGTATTCGCGCAGTCGAGTTACCAGGTGCCACACGCCAATCACAAATAACGTAAGCACGATGGCACGGCCCATGTAACCGAAGGTTTCCCACAAATGCGGACGAATCATGGCAACAAAAAATGTTGAAAGGAACAGAGATACAGTCGTGAACACAGCCCGCTGGCGTTCTCGATTCTCGCGACGGTCGCGCTCCAGGACTTCATTCACCACTCGGTCCCAACGCGCTTGTACAGTCAAATTTCGGGCGCGGCGCGCGTGCGGATTGTTTGAGTTGAGAATCGAATAGCCACTGTCACGCTGTGCGGTTAGTTGCTCGTCATAGTAGGCCCGCTCCTGCGGATCCATGAGCACGCGATAAGCGCGGGACAAGAGCGCAAAATCGCGCGCGGCACTCTCCGAACCGGCGTTCAGGTCTGGGTGCCGAAGTCGCGCAAGCTTGCGATATGCCGACTTCACCTCAGACTTGGAGGCGTTTGACCTGATGCCCAGAACTTTGTAGTAATCAGTCACAGTAGTACTGGCCAATGCCTGCAGGAACGGGGTCGTTCTGCTGGTAAATTATAACACCATCCTGACTGATGTAATGGAGCTGATAGATGGGCAGGAAATTTTTCGTTGTGAGGGGGTGCCAAAGGGGCGGCTCTTAATTCCTCGAGCGGCCTTCGAGGGGGGCGAGGACGTTGTTTATTGTGAGTGGCTAACCCCTTTGGCGTTGCCACTCACTACTCAAGTTTAATGCCACAGCAAAAGGATGAAAGAATCCTAGCAAGTGCTGGGATTTTGATAGAAGTCACTGGTTGAACTGTAGATTAATGAAGACTCCGGGTGTCTACCGTTGAGTACACAAAGGGCTCAATTGCCGGTCGCTTGCGAAGACTCGCGCTCCACAATTTTTATCAATGTTCGTACCGCGATACCGGTTGGGCCCTTTGACCTGAAGGGCTTTGCTTCGTCACCCCACGCGGTACCGGCTATATCAAGGTGCGCCCATGCCACGCCATCAGCAAACTCTTTTAGGAAGGCCGCCGCGGTGATGGTGCCGGCCTTTCGTCCACCCACGTTCTTGATGTCCGCGATATCAGATTTGATCTGCTTGGAGTATTCCTTATCAAGCGGCAACTGCCAAAACTTTTCGCCGACTTCCTTACCTGCCGAGATTACTTCATCTATCAGTTCTTGATCCGTGCCAAGGATGGCTGCATTGACGTCACCAAGCGCGATCGAGACAGCGCCAGTCAACGTTGCCATATCAACTATTCGCGTGGCTCCAAGTTTTTTCGCGTAGGCGATGGCGTCGGCAAGAATCAATCTTCCTTCGGCATCAGTGTTGATTACCTCGATGGTCTTTCCGGTCATGGCCCGCACGACGTCTCCGGGCTTTGTCGCTTTGCCTGAGGGCAAATTTTCGGCGCAGGGGATGACACCCAGAATGGGAATAGGCGGCTTCAACTTTCCGATGGCGCGCATCGCGCCAATGACAGTTGCGCCACCCGTCATGTCATACTTCATCAACTCCATGTTTTCGCCTGGTTTCAGAGAGATACCGCCCGAATCAAAAGTTATTCCCTTCCCTACGAATGAGAGCAAGCCTTTTGAGTCTTCGTGTTCATTTGTGGGGCTGTACTTCAAAATAATTAACTTGGCTGGCTCATCGGATCCGCGCGAGACACTCAACAACGAACCCATGCCTTCCTGTTCCATGCGCGCTTCATCAAGCACATCGATGCTTAATCCGCATTCGTTTGCCATCTCGCGTGCGCGGTCTGCCATGATCGTCGGTGTCAGATAAGCGCCCGGCTCGTTTGCCATGTCCCGGGTAAAGTTGACAGACTCGCCGATGATTTGCCCGCGCTTGATGCCACGGTCGATCGCTCCTGCATCAGCGCCGTCGATGAAGACCGCCAGCCGGTCAATTTGTCTTTCTTCTTTCTCGACGGTGCGGTACTTATCTGGATCGAACAATGCAATGACCGCGCCCTCGGCGGCCGCGGCAGCGGTGTCTTCCGCGTCACCCTCGAATCGAGCCACGACTCCGATTGACTTGACGTTTTTTCCGCGCAAGGTGCGCACCGCTGTTCCTGCCATTTCCGAAACGGAAGCGCGGGTATACTCACTTCGCTCACCGACACCGACTAACAACAAGCGGCGTGCTTTGCCGTTATCACTTCCCGACAGGTGCAGGAAAGCGGTTTCCCCTTCTTTCCCTTTTAACTCTTCGCTGTCGAGCACCGACTTGATCATCCCGCCACAAGACTCATCGAGTTTCTTCAGAAACCCGTCGTCGGCTTTTTCATCTTTGAAGACCGCGACGGCCAACGCCTGAACGTCCGTCTTTTGCATACTTCCGCTGGCAACTTCTATTTGCATGTTCTGTTTCTGCTCCTACAAATCTGCATAATAAAAACTCTATCTGTTGCGCTCTTTCAACTGCGCTCGCGTCTCTCTTTCCACCGTGCGGCGCATTTCGGTTTCACGCTTGTCGTACATCTTCTTGCCGCGCGCAATCGCGACCTCGACTTTTATGCGACGATTCTTGAGATAAATTCGCGTCGCAACCAGCGTCATGCCTTGTTTGGCGATCGCCTCATCCAGACGCTTGATCTCCCGCCGGTGCAGCAGCAGCTTGCGCGTCCGCAGTGGTTCGTGATTTTCGCGGTTGCCATGAGCATAAGGCGAAATGTGCGCATTAAACAACCAGGCCTCGCCCTCGCGTATGGCGACGTAACCTTCTTTTAACTGGACTCGGCCAACGAGTACGCTTTTCACTTCCGTTCCGGTAAGCGCAATTCCTGCCTCGTATTTATCGAGGATATGGTAGTTGTGATATGCAGCACGATTCGAGGCGAGCACTTTTTCTTCAATAGCAGTTGGCATCACATTGTCTGACAAACTTCAGTTTGTCGTTTCATACTCATGACAAACTGAAGTTTGTCAGACTAGAGAATCACCAATTGGCTTCAACGCGCAATGGCCGGCGCATTAGTTCCGTCGCCGCGTCTCTTGCGGGTTTTCTTTCATACAACACCGCATGAACTTCATTGGCGATTGGCATCTCAACGCCGAGGCGATCAGCCAGTTTCTTAACGGCCCGCGTCGTATTTATGCCTTCGGCAACTTCGTTCATCCCCACGGCAATATCCTCCAAGCTTCGACCTTTTCCCAGTTCCTCTCCCACAAAACGATTGCGCGACAGGTTCCCTGTACATGTCAGCACGAGATCGCCAAGCCCAGCCAATCCCATCATAGTTTCAAGTTTTGCGCCCTCACGCAACGCCAGGCGAGTCATCTCCGCGAGCCCGCGCGTGATCAAAGCCGCAACGCTGTTTGAACCAAAACCGAGTCCGGCTACCATTCCGGCCGCGATTGCCATGACGTTCTTTACCGAGCCGCCTAGTTCAGTGCCTACCAGATCATCGTTTGTGTAGATACGCAGATTTTCAAAACTCAATGCAGCCTGCACGGCGCGCGCGGCTTCCAAATCTTCACTCGCGGCGACTATGGCAGTCGGATGCTTCTCAACGACTTCGCTGGCGAACGATGGTCCCGATAAACAAACGAAACGCATCGCAAAACTTTTGTTCACCACATCAGTTACGACCTGCGAAATGCGTTTGCCTGTTTCGATCTCAATGCCCTTCGTGGCGCTGACAATGATCGAACCGGGCCGCAGCACCGAGATCATGTCCTCGAGAATTTGACGCGTTGCATGTGACGGAGCGGCCAGGATAATCAGTTCCGCCTCAACTAGGGCCACCGCAAAATCACCGGTCGCCCGAACGGTTTCGGGGATTTGCGCGCCGGTAAGGTAAACCAGATTTGTATGGTCGCCATTGATCGAATCAACTACTTTCGAGTTGCGTGACCAGACAACGACTTCATGGCCGGCCCGAGCTGCCATAATCGCCAGTCCAGTTCCCCAGTTACCCGCTCCAATGACGGCGATGCGCATCGATGTTATTCGAACTTACTTTCGGTTCTATGAATCAATCGTGCAATGTTTTCCCGGTGCGCCAAAATGATTAGCGCAACGCCTACAATTGCGGCAGTCATCAACGGCCAAAATTCACTGTGCGGCGAAATGTAATTCTGAATCAGGACAAGCACCGGTATTGTGCCAGCGGCAACGATCGAGCCAAGGGAAACGTAACGAGTTAACAAAACAATCACGAAAAAAATCAAGCCCGCGAGCACAACCGCGAGCGGCGCCAGAACAAGGAACACTCCAACGCCGGTCGCGACTCCCTTGCCACCGCGAAACCCAAGCCAAACGGGAAAGATATGTCCCAAGATCGCAGCAATCGCTGCCGCAGCTACCCACCAATATGCGCTTTCAATCGTTGCGTAATTGTCGGCTAATCGATGTAACTGTGGACCACCGTTGGCTGCGAAACTTGGTAACCCGAAAAGAAGCTTCGCGATCACAACCGCCGCCGCGCCCTTCAACGCATCCAGCACCAGCGTCAATACACCCGCAGCTTTCCCGGCGCGCCGCGACACATTAGTAGCACCAGTTCCTCCCGAACCCGTTTCCCTGACGTCGGCACGTTTCGACGCTCGCACGATCAAATAGCCAACCGGTATCGAACCCAGCAGGTACGCAAGAATAATGACGAGTAAGGATCGCACCGGAGCCTTTCGATGAAAGCGCTCTTGCTATTTCATTGACACGGTAGTTCGCTGATAGGAGCAGACGCGCCGAATAACGACGGCTATCATTGTCCAGCTTCTCTTAATTTTCAATGTAGGCCGGAACAACTGGAGTGAGTCCCACCATCTTCAGAAAACTGGGCTCCAGGTTCGCCTTCTATTCGAACGAAGAACCACGAATGCATGTGCACGTTTATTGTGGCAGCGGTCAGGCGAAGTTTTGGCTTGAACCCCAGATCGAATTGGCGCAGAATCGGGGTATTAGATCACACGAAATAAAAGTGGCTCGACAACTGATTGAGGAAAACATCGATGAAATCAAACCACGATGGAAAGAGCACTTTAGAACCTGAAGTCACACAAATCGATAGACAGGGAATCTGGATATTGATTGATGATAAGGAATACTTCTTGTCGTTCGAAAAATTTCCGCGGTTCAGGAATGCCACGGTTGGAGAAATTCATAATGTTCAGGTAGTGAATGATCATGAACTCCATTGGCCTGATCTCAAGCTTAACTTGTCGATCGAGTCATTCGGCAAGCCCGAGCACGTTCCCCAGTATGGCTAAAAGCAGCTCGATTAAGACGCTGCAAGCAGTTTCTTGATCTGCCGCGAACAAGCAGAAAATCAAATCAGTCTGCGCCTCAACATATCTAGCGCTGCCTGGCTCGCGCGCCAGCGAACAAGTTGCCGATCGCCGGGGATTTGCAGTTTGCGCGATTTAGTTTGCACCTCATCTGCAAGCGCGATGTAAACCAGGCCGACAGGTTTGTCTTCACTTCCGCCTCCTGGCCCGGCGATTCCGGTTACCGACAAACCAAAATCCGTGCCCGCACGTTTGCGAATTCCTTTCGCCATGGCCTCCGCAACCTCAGTACTCACCGCGCCGTGTTTGAGCAGCAGCTTTGGTTTGACATCAAGCGTCCGCGACTTGGCTTCGTTCGAGTAAGCGACCACGCCTTCGATGAAATATTTCGACGAACCGGCCACATCCGTTAGCCGCTGGGCGATCAAGCCGCCGGTGCAGCTCTCCGCCACTGCTAAAGTGTAGCCACCCACAGCCAGCTTCAGACCAACCACCTGCTCCATCGTCTCTCCGGCAAATGAAAACACAGCATTGCCCAAACGCTCTTCGAGTTGTTCTGACAAACGGTCGAGCAGCGTGTTGGCTTCCATCTCAGTTCTGCCGCGCGCAGTCAGGTGAATTTCGACTTCGCTTTGATTAAAGAGAATTGTTGTCTGCGGGTTTTCATACTTGGTATAGATTGGCGCGATCTTTTCATCGAGGGCAGATTCGCCCAGACCCGCGACCCTTAGCATCCGTCGCAAAACTTTCACCGAACCCGCTCTGCCAACGAGCTTTGGTTGCACGTGATTCTCGAACATCGGCCGCATCTCGCGTGGCGGCCCTGGCAGCAAAACAATCGCGGCGCCCTGGTGTTCAATAAACATTCCCGGCGCGCTGCCGTTAGGATTCGGAAGCACTTCCGCCTCTTCGATAACCATCGCCTGGCGCGAATTTCGCTCGGGCATTGGATGGCCAAAGCTTAAAAACTTTTGTCGCAGTTCTTCAAGAATTGTTTCATTCAACGAAAGTCTGCGACCCAGCGCGCGCGCCGCAACTTTTCGCGTGACATCATCTTCAGTTGGGCCCAGCCCGCCGGTGGTGATTACAATCTTCGAACGTCGCGCCGCGTCTTTGATTGCTTCTTCCAGGCGCGCATCGTCGTCGCCGACAATTGTTTTTAGCTTGACCTCGATTCCGATGCTGTTGAGTTTTTCGGTGAGCCAAAGACTGTTGGTGTCACTACGGTCGGGCGCCAAAAGCTCGGACCCTATGGCGATGATTTCGGCTGTAAGAGTTTCGAGCAAGAGGTGTGTCGGCTCTCAGGAAGAGGTCGCTTCTTCCTGGTAAACGTCATTCAGCACTTGTGAGATTGGCGGTGGCGCGGTGATTGAATTCAACTGGCGCGCCGGCGAGATCATTCCGCCGTCGGGCTGCGGCAATTTATTTTGTTGAGCAGTGTCATTGGCATAAGCCTCGACCAGTCTCTTTAAATGACGCTGGCTTTCTGCCAACAAGCGCGCGCCAGTCTCGCGATGCAGGCGCTCCAGGTTATGAATCGCGGCATTAACTCGCGCGAAGCGTTGCGGCGCACGTTCAATTTGCCGCAACCTGGCGACATAACGCCTTAGCTGGCGCGATGGCTTTTTATGAATGCTGTCCTTCAATATCTGTTCTTCAGCAGCTAAACCAAGATGTTCGATCGCGGCGTTATGATCGTCGACCGAGTAATACAAGGCACCCAACGCAAAACTGCTCAGCGGCGGCGGATCCGGCAACAAACTCATAACCTTTTCACCCGCCTTAATCGCGTCTGCAACTTCAAAACGATATCTGCGCTCCTCATCGCACAGCACTTCATCGGCAGCAATATAAAAAGCAAAAACGAGATCCGTTTTGCGGCGCTGTGAACGTTGCAGCGCGATCATGATCAGGACCCCGGCGGCCACAATGCCCACGATAACGATTGTGGGAACGCGAACCGCGGCGAGCATCGCCGCGACCAGAACTGCGGCGACAATCTTCTGCGCCAACTTGCCGTTGTCGCGATTCATCACGCGCTCGATTCCAGGTTGAAATAGTCGCTTCATTGCTTGATTGCTTTAGTTTCCCGTAATCCGTTTGGAAATTGCCGCGCCCGCTTCTTCGCAGGAAAGCTGGCCACCGAGATCGCGTGTCGTTTCGCTGTTAACGATCGACTCGCGCACGGCCTTCTCTATTGCTTCGCTGGCTTTCTTGTGGCCCAGGTATTCTAGCATCATGGCCGACGTCAGAATAGCGCCCACCGGATTCGCCGTTCCCTTGCCCGCCAGCGCCGGCGCGCTGCCATGAACCGGCTCGAATAACGAAACCTGTCCCGGATGAATGTTGCCTGACGCTGCCAAGCCCAAGCCACCCTGAATTGCCGCCCCCAGGTCAGTTAATATGTCGCCAAATAAATTGTTACTAACGATCACGTCATACTGCACCGGGTTGAGCACCATGAACATGGCCATCGCATCGACGTATTGATGGTTCGCCTCAATCTCTGCGTAGTCGGCAGCCACTTCCTTGAAAACGCGCTGCCACAGGTCGCCGCCAAAGCGCTGCACGTTTGACTTGTCCGCCATCGTCACGCGCTGTCGTCCCTGTGCGCGCGCGTATTCAAACGCGGCAACAATGATGCGCTCAACGCCGCGTCGCGTGTTCAACTCTTCCTGCGTCGCAATCTCGTCGGCAGTTCCCTTTTTTAGAAAGCCGCCGGCGCCGCAGTATGCGCCTTCCGTGTTTTCGCGAAAGACTACGAAGTCGATGTCGTCAACTGTTACGTTTCGCAAAGGAGTCAGACGAGCGTCAAGCAAGCGAACGGGACGCAGGTTGATGTATAGATCCAGCCCGCGCCGCATTCCCAGGAGGATATCTTCCGCGTGCTTGTTTGAGGGCACGCGCGGGTCGCCAAAAGCGCCGGCCAGAATGGCGTGAAACTCATTCGAGAGCATTGCCAACGCGTCAGGCGGCAGCGTCACACCGTCACGCAAAAATCTGTCGGCGCCCCAATCAAAATGGACCAGCTCAAGTTGCGCGCCGTGCGTTTCCCCGACCTGCTGTAAGACGCGAACTGCCTGCGCAATTACTTCCGGACCGATACCGTCGCCCGGAACAACTGCTATGCGTTTCTTATCGGCAGGCATATTAATTGAAGAGTTAGCGGCTCTTGCTTTGAAGATACTGTTCGACGCGAGGCAAGCTGGCCAGCACCACGTCGCCAACGATTTTCATGCTCTGCGGCGAAATTTTGTCTGCCGTATCGTCGGCACGATGCCAGAAGGGATAACCGCTGAGCTGAATCAAGTCGAGCGAATCGATGCCGGCGCGCAGGAAGGGTTCGTGATCGTCGCCACCAACGCCTTCAGGTCGATCTACGAAATACTTTCCATAACCAAGGTCGTGCGCGGTGCGCCAAACGATGTCCTGCAACCAGCGCGTACTCATATCGTCGCGTCCCAGCTCCAGGTTTTTGTAACCCATCATGTCCAAGAGAATCATTGCGCGAGTGCGGACCAGTTCATTGTTCTTGCGGAGCTGCTCGACAAACCAACGACTGCCATACGTATTATCCGGAGCGTCAGGTTTGCCGCACTGTTCCCAACCTTCACAGAAAGCTTCTTCACCATCGAAAAAGACAAGCCAATACGTAAACTTTGGTTTCTGTTGATTCGAAGGCAATACACGCGCAATCTCAAGCAATGTTGCAACAGAAGAGCCAGGGTCGTTGGCGCCAACAAACTGCATGTTGGTGTAGAGCTTCGTATCGTAGTGACTGGAAATAATGATCACATCTTTCGACTCGCCGGGTATTTCCGCAATAACGTCAACCATCTTTCGCTCACCGATTGGTGTTGGCGTGCTGAAATCGTAGGTAAAGACTTTTATGCCGCTGTCCCGCAGCGTATTGATTATGTATTCGCGTGTCTTTGCCAACTGCGCGGAACCGGCGATACGTGGTCCAAACTCTATTTGCTTGCGCACGTGATCCATCGCGCGTTCCCCGTTGAATGCGGTCGGGAGGGAAACCGGCGTGGTGGCATTTGCGGGTCGATCAGAAACGCCGACACGCGGCCCAGGTCCCTTGTTATTTCTGGGGCAGGCGGCGGCAGTCAACGCCAGGACAAGAAGACATAACACTCGCGCGAAATTTACGGCGCGAGCTTGAAAGTTATGAGTGTCGTTTTTAATGCCGATCATTTTCATTCGGCTCTTAGCAATTGATTCCTGCAAAGCAAAATGCGATCTCTCGGTCAACGAAAGTTACCTTATTCTTTCTGAAAGATAAAACGCAAAAGAGCCGAGAAACGTTTAAGCGTGCCCCGGCTCCTCAATAACAGTTGGATCAGGAAACTTTCTAGCGAGTGCGCGCGGTTGCCTGCTTCGAACCGGCACGAGCTACGATTTGGCCTTTGTCTGCTTCGCGCAGAGCGCGCCGGCATTCGGCGCAGACACCGATGATGCGCAGCAAGTGTTGAGTCACCTGGAAACGGTGCTTAGCAGCCATCGCGTCCTGAATCGCCTCGAGCTGTGCGGAAAAGAACTCAATGATGCGGCCACACTCGGAACAGATCATGTGATCATGATGTTGATGCTTGTAGTTGTGCTCGTAATGGGTGATGCCGTCGCCAAAGCGAACTTCGCGCGCCAGTCCCGCTTCGGTCAAAAGTTTCAAGGTGCGATAGACCGTGGTCTGGCCGATAGTTGGATCTTGTTTTTGAACCAGTCGATAAAGATCTTCGCTGGACAGATGCTCTTCCGTGCGCAGAAACGTGTCGAGAATCAAATCGCGCTGGGCAGTGCGCTTCAATCCCTTCTTCTGAATGTGTTGGAGAAAAACCTCCTGCTCTTCAGTCATGGTTCGTCTGGACCACCTCGTCGCTGCCCTTCCAGTGAAAGGATTCTAACAAGAAGTAGCCGCAGATTCACGCTTGTGAGTGACGCGATGAAGAATTTGCCGCGGATGCACGCGGATAAACGCGAATCAGAACCAAACTCAGAACCTGAGGTGCAAATCTGACCTGTGACCTCTGACTTCGCTTTTCTGACTCCTGACCTCTGACTTCTGACCTCTGACTTCTGACCTCTGACTTCTGACTTCTGACTTCTGACCTCTGACTTCTGACTTCTGATCAGCGT
>Ga0137360_10002283_pt1 | contig 11458 bp, 13 predicted proteins | sample Mad1_60_16metaG_FD_104924 | JGI IMG/M metagenome (GOLD analysis project Ga0137360, IMG submission 104924) | Vadose zone soil microbial communities from Angelo Coast Range Reserve, California, USA - Mad1_60_16 metaG | ecosystem: Environmental > Terrestrial > Soil > Vadose zone | place: USA... | reverse complement strand
GCGGCAACGCGGCACGAAGGGAATGTGTTGCAGACCGCCTACGAGCGCATGGCGTAGATCGAGGAGGCGGGCAACGGCAGGACCGGCTCCTGGGTCTTGATGTTGTCGGGCCAGACCACAGCGATATGCTCGCCGGAATTCTGCATGACCACGGGCGTCGATCGTTCGTTCTGACCGGAGAGCTGCGTCCCCGGCGGATAGAACTTCACGCCGTAGCCCTGAATCGTGCCGCCCGGAGGGATGTCGACGTCGAGCGCGGCTTTGCGCACCGCCTCCGCGTCGAAGCCGCCATATTTTTCCTTCGCGATCGGAAGCACGTTGTTGAGCAGGATCCAGGTCTGATTGAAGCCCATGGAGCAATGCGGCGGCACATCCGTGGCGTTGGTTTTGGCTTTGTATCGCTCGACCATCATCTTGGTGAGCTCGCCCAGGCCGGGCGCGAGGGAGGCGGGATTGAGCAGTTGTGCCGGCACCGGGTCGATGTTGCAGAAGTTATCAATGTCCTTCCCGAAGGTCGCCCGCAGCTTGTCGAGCTGGCTATAGCCGGCGCCGTTCCCGACCAGCATTTTGAAACGCAGCCCGCCCTCGCGTGCCTGCCGCAGGAACAGCGTGATGTCGGGGTTATATCCGCAATGGGAGACGACATCGGCGCCGGCACGTTTGAGCTTGGTCACCAGCGAGGACAGGTCCGGCGCGCTCGCCGAATACCCTTCCCGCAGGACGATCTGCAGGCCGGGCTCTTTAGCGAATTGCTCGCTCGCCTGCGCCACTCCGACCCCATATGGTCCATCCTCGTGAATGATCGCGACCTTCACATTCTTCGGCTCGAGACCGAGCTTCGCTTTGGCATTTTCCACGAGAAACGAGACGAACGCCTGGCCGTATTGATCGGAGTGGATTTGGGCGCGGAACACGTATTGGCGATTCTGGTCCTTGAAGACCGAGGTGGCGATGGCCGTGGTGATCCACAGGATCTTTTTCTGCGCCTCCACTTTGGCGGCGAGCGGCACCGCATGCGCGCTGGCATAGACGCCCAGAATGATTTCGACCTTCTCCTGGTTGATCAGCCGCTCCACTTCGTTGATCGCCGCATCCGCCTTGCTCTGCGAATCCGCATTGATCGGCTGCACCTTGTATTTGCCGGCGACCCCGCCGCGTTCGTTGATAATGTCGATTGCGATCTGCGCCCCGACCGCGCAGGGAACCGAGCCCGCCGCCGCGAACGGCCCGGAGAGATCATAGATGACACCGATCCGGATCGGCGCGTCCTGGGCCCGAACAAGCTTGCCGCCGAGACCCACTGCCGCGATGGCCGCGGTCGAATTCCGGAGAAGCGATCGCCGCGACGTTGCAGTTGTCATGGTGACCTCCCTATGGATGCTTTTCGATCGGCCGCGATGCGGCAGTGTTTTGGGCAGTATTTGAAGAACCTCTTGGGGAGTCAACGCGCCCATCATACCGGCCAGTGCCCGAGCTCGGGCTGGCCCATCCAAAACCGGTTGCACATGCGTGCGACGAAGTCCGGTTGGGTCTTCCCGGCAAGCCGTTGTTCGGCCTCCTGATAAGGGCCGACGTAACGCAGTCGCGAGGGCAAGAAGGGATAGATGCGTCGAGCCCTCGCGATGAACTGCTGCGCCGCGTCCCGCTCGGCCTTGCCGTAGCGGAGCGCGAACCCATCGCGCAGCCGCGGTGGAAGCAGTGCCGCGGTCAAGGCCTTATAGCCTGGCGGGACCGGCAGCCACGTGTCGGCGCCTGAGAGGAGACGGTGTGCCATGACACGCGCCACCTCGGTGACGGTTAATGTGCTCGATCGTGTCATCGCGTCGATGTAGGCGGAAAACGCCGCCCAGTCGGGCGGGAGGTACTGTGTCGGAATGCCGAATAAGGCCGCGAACAGGCGACCCTCGGCGTAATAGCGCTCCCGCTGATCTCGCGCGAGTGGCGGCAACACGAGCGCGTAGGCCATAGGCGCTGTCTCCCAGAGCGTCGCGTGCACCCAGCGCAATGCGGACACCTCGTTGGCGCAATAGGGGGAGCCAACGGGAAACGGTCCGGCCGCCGAGTTGAACTTACCCTCAATTGCCGCATGGCGACGATGCAGGTGGCGCGCTGCCGCGAGACTCTGATCGAGCGTGCCGAACACCATCGTGAATACAGTGCTGAAGGTGCGATGGAAGCGGCCGATCGGGTTCGCAAACGTGTCCGAGTGCTGCTCGACGGCAGCAGCAACCCAGGGATGGGCGAGTTGCAGCAACAGCGCTCGACCTGCGCCTAAGAAAATTGCGGATTCCCGGTTGACCTGCCAGGTGATCGATCGCGGACCGAATAAACCTGAAAGGGAACCGGCCGCCGCACCCCGCACAAGGCTCAGCTCGCGCTCGAGGCTTTCCGCAATGACGATTTCGGGCGGATCATGTTCTGTTGGCGCCGTCATGATCTTGCCGCCTCGAACCGAGAAAGACGCAAGCGGCAGGTATGCTGCAGACCGCTTGGCTGCCAGTGCCGTAGCAAGGTGCTCGCAACTGATGTTGGAGTTACGGACATCGGCTACCACGCCCATCAGTAGCCGAGCGGGACTGAATCCAGATGTGGCGGTCATGCCTGCCCGCCTCCAAAAGCAGCACGCGATGTCAGCCTGAAGCAGTCAGACGATTGGCGAGCACGCAGCCCGCCGTCCCGGCGCCGACGATGATATAGTCGGAGGAGTCCGCGTAAGCCTCGTCCAGCGATCGATCCCCTCTCTGGCGGCGCACAAGTTCAACAGTGCCATTATGGTCTGAATAGTCGCGGATCGATTGTGAATGGCGTGATCTCCGCAATTTTGATCGAAGGAGCGCTCGCTGCCCGATGATTGATGAGTACATTGCGATCGAGCGCGTTTGCAACTGGCACGATGACTGAAGGGACGAAAAGCAAGACCTCTGCCATCGAATCGAGCCACCTATCACCAACGGCCTGTGTGTGCGTCTCGTGTGCCGTCCAGTCCGGCGGAAGGTCTGGGATATCGATCGTGCGCCTGGAAATGCCGTCTGGTAATTCGTAGGCAACCATAACCTGCGGCGGTAAGAGCGTTGGATCGGTGACATGAACGCGCTTTTCCAGCGCGGCAAGGGATGGCACCGTCGAGCAATATGTTACCGGGCGCCCCCGCGTATTCCACCGACCGTCGTTAGAAACTCCATATCCTCCGTCGAAGTCACGCGCGCGCCGCTCGCTCGAAAGTCGCCAGAGGCGCATTTACGCTGCCGCGCCCCAATCGATCTTTGCTAGAACTTGTTCGACTAAGCGAGCACCAGATTCAGTCCGTGCAAGTTCGAGAGGCGACTTATTATCGAGAATTCCCAACCTCTCACGGAGCCATCGGTTGGCTTTGCCAGCATCGTCGAAGACATCCTCTGCCAGAGCTTGCATGCGGGCAAGCCTCACGACTCGATCGGATTCTTCGAGGCTGAGCGGCTCTCCTTTCGCCTTACGATGTGTCCATGTGCGTGCTGGAATGACGAAGCGTTCGATCTCCTGCTTTGAAAAGCCAGCTCGCAGGACGTGGTTGAGAACGCGTAACCGAATGCCGCGATGGACAATACGAGCAAGATCGGCCTCTGAGGAAACCTGCGTGCCCAGGGCCTGACGGCCGCCTAGCTTGTGGAAGACCCTCTCGATGACTGGCTGCGACGTTGATACGGACATCAATTTTCCCCTTGCGCGGCAAGATGCCGATTATATATTCGGCAAATTGCCAAATGCAACTTTATGCGAGTTTTCCTGCCGTTTGCTGCGAGCCAGATTCCGGTGCTCTGAAACTCTCAACCGGAGGCTTGTCTACCGAGGATGAATGACTACAATGACTATTGTGACCATACAAAATGGAGCGAGGTTAATGAGTCCAAGTACGTGGACCGTCGCGGATGCCAAGGCGAAATTGAGTGAAGTCATCCATTTGGCCCAATCTCAGGGACCGCAGACCATCACCCGAAACGGCCGCACGGCAGCCGTGGTTGTCGGTGTCGAGGAATGGGAGCGGAAAACCAAGCGTACCGGCAATCTTGCGGAATTTTTCGCTACCTCCCCGCTTCGGGCGTCGCGGCTGAATGTCAAACGTCTCAAAACGGCTCCGCGGAAAGTCGATTTATGAGCTTCCTCTTGGACACCACAGTCGTTTCGGAGTGGGTGAAGACGCGTCCCAACCGCGGTGTGGTCGCTTGGCTAGCCGACATCGATGAGGATCGCGTATTCATAAGTGTCGTGACATTGGCCGAACTGCGCCATGGGATCGAGCGCATGGGGGCGAGCAGCCGCCGAAAGCGGCTTGATGAGTGGTTACGGGAGGAGCTGCCCGCGCGCTTCGAGGGGCGAGTCTTGTCCATCGACGGCATTATTGCCGACGGCTGGGGAAAGGTGGTGGCGCGCAGCGAGGCCGCTGGTCGGCCCATAGGGGCAATGGATGCCTTCATCGCTGCCACGGCTGAGGCGCATGGAATGACCCTTGTCACACGCAATACCTCGGACTTCGAGGCATCGCTCAAGGACGTCGTAAATCCCTGGGCTGACCACGAAGGCCAAGCTCCGTAGCACGATCGAACACCCATTCTGGCTAAACGCGAGCAATCCATACGACGATCAAGCTACGCAGCCGTGCAAAATCAGTGTCGACAATGTCCCTTGTAGCCTCGCCCTCCGCAATGGCGAGGGCTTCGCCAACGCTGTTGAGCACCGCTATTCGCTCGTCGGCCGCGCGCGACTGATGGCACGCTCGGGCCGTTTGCTCCGACTGTTTATATCCTTCAGACCTCGACGTCGGCCCTTGTGGTGTGGCAGCCGATGCAGCGCAGCGCAGCTGGATCGCCCACTAATAGCAGTCGGCCCTTGTGGTGTGGCAGCCGATGGAGCGCAGCGCAGCTGGAGCGCCGACTAATAGCAGAAGCCGCTGGAGCTCGCCCGTTTACGTGTCCCTAATTTGGACAATCTGCGACCACGTTTTGGCCAACGTGCGGGAGTGCCCTACCGGTGTGGCCAGTGAGGGAAGCCGCACGGGGGATTACCATGATCAGAGTCCTGAATGAGCTCTTGCTCTTGTCCTGCCTAGCCGCATTCGTCACGGGATCGTGCTCGCTGCCGCGAGCCTGCTAAGCTGACGGAGCGCCAAAGCGGCGGCGCCCTTGGAAGTGCCGGATCAATGTCGGTTCAGTTTGCGGTATTGAGATCGGCAGCGACTCGCGGTCGTCGGTCCGAGCTCGATGATGAAGGTGCCGCGGTCCTATCGAAATCATCAATCAGATCGCGCTGTTAGGCGTTGCCCTTCGAGGTGTGTTCGATCGTCTGGGAGGGCGATGCGGACCTATTCATGGCGCTGCATCTGCTTATGACGCCGCCAGAGGACCGCGGCTGCCCTCGGTCCTGGGATCGATCGACAGCCCAATGCGGAATCGGTCCCTCCCCTTGTCCGACGCGAACCTGTGCACGGATTGCCCCTGCCGATCATGCGCGCCCATATTCGTCCTGCGTGATCTGCCGGTAAAAGCGCTTTTTTGTGATGGCTATCACGTCTTTTAGTTAACGGCCGCGCTAGCATAGGGTCATCGGTAGGAAGGGGAATCGCCATGACAATGATGATTATGAGTGCGGCACCCGCGAGCAGAATCCGAATGAGAGGTCAAAATCAGCCCGCGTGGCGCAACTTCCTGGATGCGGTGCTGGAATCGCGGACCTTTAACGTCGAGCAGGAAGTTGTCGAATATCTTCATGACCGTAGGCACGATTTACCGCCCGAGGTCTGGATTGAACTCGAGCGTCGCCGGCTGGATCCATAAGCGCAGACCGAAACGATGACGACATGAAACTCGCGGGTCAATCGGTCCATTCGACGCCTTGGCGCTCGACAACTGCTCCCCCTCCCAATGGCCCTTAGTGCCACTCGCCGAACCGCCTTTTGCCAAGCCTGAGCGCACATCGTGCGCAGCAAAGCAGTGAGGTGTGCCGACAAATCATGGTGTTGGCACATCTATTGTCGCCTTGTTCAATCCGATTGGATGCACTCCCTTATCTTCATCTCCCCGGCTGCCAACAAGAAGGCGGATGAATGGAGGATAAGCAGCGCACCGCCGTTCGCGAGCTAACACGCCGCAAAACGCTCCTCCTTGGTGCGGCTGCGTTCGCATCGTCTCTCGCCCGGAACGCCGAAGCTGCGCAGGATTCCGAGCGGCACGGCGTGTCGGCGTTCGGCGACCTCAAATATCCGCCCGACTTCAAGCACTTCGACTATGTCAATCCAAACGCCCCGAAGGGCGGCGTCTTTTCACAGGTCGGTGCGACTCGGATTTTCAATCAGAACCTACTCACCTTCAATTCGCTCAACAGCTTCATCCTCAAGGGCGATGGCGCGCTGGGCATGGAGCTTACCTTCGCGAGCTTGATGGCGCGCGCCGAGGACGAGCCCGACGCGCTCTACGGGCTTGCCGCGCGCGCGGTGCGGATATCTTCGGATGGACTCACTTGCCGTTTCCTGATGCGGTTGGGCATCACGTTCCACGACGGCAGCCCGCTCACCGCCCACGACGTCGCCTTCTCATTGAAAATCCTCAAGGACAAGGGCCACCCGGTCGCCCAGCAATTGCTGCGCGATCTCGTCGGCGCGGACGCGTCCGATGACGCGACCGTGGTAGTGCGCTTTGTGCCGAACCGGGCGCGCGATGTGCCGCTTTTTGTCGCCTCGCTGCCGATTTTCTCGCGTTCCTATTACTCGAAGCGTCGGTTCGACGAGACCACGCTGGAGGTGCCGCTCGGTAGCGGCTCTTACAAGGTCGGGCGCTTCGAGTCCGGCCGCCATATCGAGTACGAGCGAGTGAAGGACTGGTGGGGTGCCGAGCTGCCAGTCGCACGCGGCCAGAACAATTTCGATATCCTGCGCTATGAATATTACCGCGATCGTGAGGTTGCCTTCGAAGGGTTCACCGCCAGGAGTTATCTGTTCCGGGAAGAATTCACATCACGGACTTGGGCGACACGCTACGATTTACCGGCGGTCCGCGACGGACGCATCACGCGCGATGTTATTTCAGACGATACGCCATCGGGCGCGCAGGGCTGGTTCTTCAACACGCGACGAGAGAAATTCAAGGACAATCACCTGCGCGAGGCCTTCGTCGACGCATTCGATTTTGAATGGACCAACAAAATGATCATGTACGGCTCCTATCAAAGGACGCATTCGGTGTTCCAGAACTCCGACATGATGGCGGTCGGAAAGCCGTCGGCGGACGAGCTTGCCCTGCTCGAATCATTTCGCGGCCAGGTGCCCGATGAGGTGTTCGGAGAACCCTTCGTCCCGCCAGTTTCCGATGGATCGGGTCAGGATCGTAACCTGCTGCGCAAGGCCAGCGCGCTCTTGCAACAAGCCGGCTTCGTCATCAAGGAGGGCAAGCGGGTGATGCCGCAGGGCGAGCCGATCAGCGTCGAATTTTTGCTCGACGAGCCGTCGCTGCAGCCGCATCACATGCCGTTCATCAAAAATCTCGGGACGCTGGGCATCGAGGCGAACCTGCGCATCGTCGACCCCGTGCAGTATCGCAAACGCGTCGACGATTTCGACTTCGACCTGACGGTTCAGCGGTTTAGTTTCTCGAACACGCCGGGCGACTCGTTGCGGAGCTATTTTTCCTCGCAGGCCGCCGCGATGAGGGGCTCACAGAATATCGCCGGCATTTCCGATCCGGTCATCGATGCGCTGATTGACAAGATCATCGCAGCCGATAGCCGCACGAGCCTGACGACGGCCTGCAAGGCGCTCGACCGGGTGATCCGCGCTGGCCGTTATTGGGTTCCGCACTGGTACAAGGCCTCGCATTGGATCGCTTATTGGCACGTGTTCGGCCGGCCCGCGACCAAACCACGCTATGCGCGCGGTATCCCCGAGACCTGGTGGTACGATCGCGAACGGGCGGCGAAGATCGATCAGTAAACCACGCCCAACGGGTAACCAGCGGCCCCAGTTATCCGAGGATTCGATCGATGGACGCACGGAACATCAATCGGCAAGCGGCTATGTCTCTAATCCGGTCTTGGGGGAGATTTGCGCAAAAATGTCCCAATCGCCGCAAGACTCTTGCCAGCGGCCTTTGTTGAAGTGGCGTAAGTTTCTCATCGTGAGTTTCCCAATGAATGGAGAATAGAGATGGCCAAGCACTCTGAACAACTTGCCGACCTGTGGGTGCGGGCTCAGTGTGCCGCCGAGGGCGTGCTGAATATGCATGTCGCAATGTTGCTAATCGTTGTTGCAATCGTGATCGGTTTCGCGGCGCCGACCTCCGCGAACGATCGTCCGAGTGATCCATTCGGAAATCACACGGTCGAGTTGAATAAGGAGGCTCGTCTCGTTGAAATATGGGAATCCCTTAGAGAGCAAGTGCTGCTCGATAAGGCCCGCTTTCACTCTTGCATTGAATCTATGAACGCCGATTGTGCGTCAGTATCAACACTCATGAAAATAGTCGAGGAGGCTCGCCAAAGTCAGGGTAAAGCCCTGCTAGGGCACCTCAATAGATCGATTAATCTTATGATCAAGGCCGCGCCTGGCGACTGGACCGGTCCGCTCGAAGCAATCACCATGAGAAATGGCGATTGCAAGGCTTATTCCATCGCCAAGTATGCTGCGGGCCGGGTGGCTGGATTCTCCGCAGACCATGTTAGGCTCGTGATCGTGCACGATCGACGCCACTTTTTTGACCATATGGTTGCCGCGGTCTATCAAAACCAAGAGTGGCTCATTCTCGACAATCTAACCAATCTCCTGCTGCGAGATTCAGAAAAAAGAGATTACGAGCCGACCGCTATTTTGGACTACAAAGGTGTCCGTCGTTATCCTTCGGCGTTCTGGATCAACTAAGGGCGCCCAGATCGGGTCATTTTGAGCTTCAAATCGACATTTCGTGATGGCCATCACGTCGGCCGAGGCCGTGTTTCGGCATGTTTCCGATCAACGCGACGGACCTTCCCGGCGAGAAGGGGAGGTGGTCATGATTGATGTACTGGCTTGCGCACTTGTCGCTGTTGCCCTGAGTTTACCCGCGCTTGTCACGGCTACGATGGGGCTCGAATCTAAAACTTGAACGGTGGGGCGCGAAACCTACGCACGGTTGCGACAACGAAATCTGCCGATAGCTGGAGATAGGGCGCCTCAAGGCCGAGCGCGCTGTCTCATTTCACGAGCGGCTCATGTGCATGCGCGGATTTGCTGCTCGGCGCGCGAACATGGATGTCATTCTGGAAAAGAACCACATGGCCGATGCCGCGGCGAGGGCTGCGCCCAAGAGCAACAATAGATAGGTGCTCCAGGACGACTCGGCCAGTACGGCCTCGGCGGCACGATCGAGCTCATTGACCTCGTTCGGGTCGACTAGTTGGACCGCGTTTGCCTTGGCAGTCTCCGTTGTGTCTGCGCTTGCCCCGCTGTCACCGGCGCCCTCGGTATTTGGGAGAATCGGCAAAGCCGTTGCCGCAGTCGCGACCAGATTTTCGTTCCGGATCTCGTCGTTGGCAGGTTGATCGGCACGCGACGGCGGCACCGCGGGAGCAGCTTCTGCCGATTTCTGCGAGACAGAATCGGAGGCCTGCTCCTGCATAACCGGCATGCTCACCTTCGCGCGGGCAGCGGGCCGTGGCGTCTCTCGCTCGCGCTTTGCGTGCGCCTTTTCATTCGAGCCCGCTGGCTGCTTCGCTTTCTTTTGTGGTTGAGTCGACTTCTTTTGCGGCTGAGCCGACGGCAGGGGTTGAGTCGGTGCATCGGCCGTTTCTTGCGTCAACGCCTCCGATCTTACGGGGCACGGATACCTGTCGTCATCGCACGCCCGCGCATCCGTCAATGGCAGACCTGCGAATACCCCAATGATTGCCAACGTGCGTAGAGTCAGCATTGCATCCCTCCCATCCCCTAAAAGGTGGATGGGCCTATACCCGCTGGTCGCAGTGGCGTCACATTGACGCAAATGAGGCATTGTTCGCGCGATCCGGGGTCAGGACGGTGACGGTCGAGGCTGGTGATCTGCCTTCTCGGGCAAGCACGCCTCAGCTAATCGGCCGTCCCGCAATGGAACGACCAGACAGATCGGTGGTGAGCGGTTCGGGGTTGGGTGACGTCTACGGACGATCGGTGAGCTTTGTTTTGCCACCGAAACTGAAAATTGCGGGTCAGGCAGCTTTTGCCCTGATCTCAACCAAGTCCCGAGCTCGTGTCTGCTCGATCTTGAACTGAGATCTCCGGTGTCTTCGCAGCCTGCGCCTGCGTCACACCTTCCCTTATCGGAGCTGGGGCGACGTCGGCCTGACTATGCTCCCAAAGCCTAAGCGCAACAGGAACCGGATCAATGTTAAGCCTCTGCCACCATCCTAGCTCATCACCCGATCGATGCAGCTCGCGGTGATGGATCCGGCAGACCGGGACAGTGAACTCGTCGCTGACTCTTTGTCCAAGGGCGCGCGGCTGTGTAAACGTGAGGTGATGCGAATCCGACGGCACTCGGCCACACACAAGGCACGGCTGGCGAGTCACGAACTTCCGATGCTCTTTATCGCGCAGGCGAACTGTTTTTCCCAAAGCACGAACTGCCCCGCTGCGAGACCGTTGCTTGGGCATTACTGACGTTTTCTGGTGGGCGTCTGCAGCCAGGCGGGCTGCCGGCACAACACTTTGATCGGGGGCGGCGCCAGGCGGCCCTTCCGCGGTGTTTCCATCGCTGATCGTCGAGAGTCTCGCCTGAAATCGCGCCTCGACAATTTTGGAATCTCCCGCTGTCAGGCTGTTCTTGGCATTCAGATTCCGATGCTCCCAGGCCGCCGCCTCATCCGCCGAATTGATAGCCAACAGTTCAGCGACCAATCGCTCCCTCAGGATTGCCGATTGATCGGGCGCAAGCACCGGTCTTGCGGAAGCTAACGGAAATTTGCCGCCATCGCGCGTCGGCCGCTTCGCCAGGCCGCGGTTCCCATCCGATTGGGTCCGATAACCGGCTCGCGGCAGTTCCGCTTCGGCCTGGCCGCTTGACAGCGGTCTGTATGTTCGTCTGCGCTCTCGTCATCATTGGATTGGCAGTTACTGGGGTCCTGCAACTGCGGTGGGCCCACTCGCCCGTGGCTCACATCGTCGCAAAATGACTGAGTAGGACCTGATGGCTTGCAGCTCGTTCGCCCCCGCCGGTGAGCAGGTCGCGAACTCGGCATCCTGCTCGGGACGATGCTGCGCAGCAGAAGAGATGGTCGACGCGCTCGTTCAGCCCAGCGGCCGGGGTGCTGAACGGAGCGAATTGAAGCGCGCCTTCTGCTCGTCGCTCAGTGAATGGTAGAACTGAGTGAGCGCGGGCTGCACGGTCTTCACTGCGCCAAGTGTGGCGTCGAGCCGCTTCTCCATCGCCTGGACCCGACCGGTCGGCGTCAATGTTTGATGGGTCGGGCAATCGACCTTAAGGCCTTC
>Ga0137360_10002279_pt1 | contig 11466 bp, 13 predicted proteins | sample Mad1_60_16metaG_FD_104924 | JGI IMG/M metagenome (GOLD analysis project Ga0137360, IMG submission 104924) | Vadose zone soil microbial communities from Angelo Coast Range Reserve, California, USA - Mad1_60_16 metaG | ecosystem: Environmental > Terrestrial > Soil > Vadose zone | place: USA... | reverse complement strand
GGCCATGATGACCGGCAAACAAAGATGGTTACCCTTCTACCTAGAGGTAACCCTCTCGGGTGACCATATAAAGGCATTCGCTAACTTGAAGCTTTTTGTTCAGCATCCTCGTCGTTCTGAAAATTCATATACTATGAAATATCGTAGCAAGGAGCAGGGTATGTGCACTGTGGGGTATTGTTGGTACGAAATTGAGACATCCTTTTCAGAATTCCTGAAGCTTGCTGAAGGATACCGAAGGCGCGCATTACAGCAACAACGCGGGACGCCGTCTTGGGCTAACGCTAGTGGACGTAAGCCGTTGGCCAGTCCATAATTTACCTTGCAAGCGAGTCTGGAGCAGGGTCGAAATAGCGTGTCGTATTATGTGTGTAGTGTAGAAATGATGTAGACACGGAAACGTGTTGAGCCGCGTTTCCTGGGAAGTAAATGGACCCTTGTGAGCTTAAATTGCAATGACACTCTTTTGGCACGTGCATATCGATCATTATTACCATCCCACCTTGACCACGACTAGGCATCATCACAATGGATGAAGAATACGACGTATGGTCTTTCATATTCCCCCTCACCTCTCGCTTACATCCCCCAGGTTATCGTTCTCGGCACCGGTTTGACGGAGTGCGTCTTATCCGGATTACTATCGGTTGAGGGCAAGAAGGTCCTCCATATGGACAGGAATGACTACTACGGTGGGGACAGTGCAAGTCTGAATCTTACCCAGGTCTGTAGCCGACACGATGTATGTACTGACGATTTCTGATTCAGTCTCTCTCGACAGCTCTACCGAAAGTTTCGCGGAGATCAGGCGCCTCCCACCGAGCTCGGTCGTGATAGGGATTACGCAGTCGATCTCATCCCAAAGTTCATCATCGCGTCCGGAGAACTCACGAAAATCCTCGTGCACACCGATGTCACTCGCTACCTCGAGTTCAAGCAGATCGCGGGCAGCTTCGTCTATCGCGACGGCAAGATCTCAAAGGTTCCCAGCACGGAAATGGAGGCGGTCAGAAGCCCATTGATGGGCCTTTTTGAAAAGCGTCGCGCGAAAAAATTCTTCGAGTTCCTGCAGAATTGGAGTGATGAGGATCCTGCCACCCATCAAGGTATTTTTTCTTTCCTTCGTCTGCTTTGTGCTGCGGGTACTGATTATCAATAATTACGACATAGGAATCAATCTTGATGCCGATACGATGAGGTCCGTATATGAGAAGTTCGGACTGGAGCCCGGTACTCAAGACTTTATTGGCCATGCCATGGCCCTCTACCTAGATGATGAGTGCGCGCAGCTTCTGTGTAAACCAGACATGTCGCTAACTAGCCATTTCAGTTACATTAACAAGCCCGCACGCCCGGCCTATGAGCGCATTGTGCTATATACATCTTCCATGGCGCGTTATGGCAAGTCGCCTTACATATATCCCCTTTACGGCCTCGGCGAGCTACCTCAGGCATTTGCGCGCCTCTCCGCCATTTATGGCGGCACCTATATGCTCGACAAACCGATTGATGAGATCGTTACCGATAGCGATGGTAAATTTGTCGGTGTACGCAGCGGGTCCGAAACTGTCAAGGCCAAACAAGTCATTGGAGACCCGAGTTATTTCGGCTCCAGCAGCGAGAGCGGGAAGCTCCGCGTCGTAGAGGACGGCAAGGTCATACGCGCGATCTGTATCCTCAAACACCCTATTCCGGGTACAGAGGAAGCCGACAGTGTCCAGATTATCATTCCTCAGAATCAGGTCCAAAGAAAGCATGGTTAGAGTCATAGTTCTCGAACAGCGTTCTAGGCTTATTCTGTATTGCTTCAGACATTTATATCGCTACGGTCTCCTCAACGCATAATGTCTGTGCGAAGGACGTATATGTGGCCATCGTCAGCACAATTGTCGAGACCGATGTCCCCGAGCGAGAAATTGTCCCTGGTCTCCAGCTCCTCGGTCCCATCCATGAGAAGTACGAGGCCAATCCCGCCGGAGTTTTGCAACTTACGTTTTTCTCCCAGATTCGTCTCGGTCTCATCCATCTATACACCGATCGCTGATGGTAAAGTGGACAACATCTTCATCACTCGTTCGTACGATGCAACAAGCCACTTTGAGACTGTCGTGGAGGATGTACATGATGTCTGGAAGAGGGTCATCGGTAAAGATCTGGTTTTGAAGAAGCGCGAGGTCGAGGTCCAGCAGTGATTTGTACAAGGCCGCATACACGTCTCTAATCAGCACCCAATTCGCTTTCCCTATCTTTCATCCTCGCTCTTCGTTTCAGGATTTAGCTGCAACAACACAGATTTTGTAACATTCGTCTGATGTACGGGATTATCACTCCCATTCGCCGAGTGCGATTGCCAACTTGCAGAGATTAGACGAATGATTCTATATCAAACTCCGGCACTTGTACGTCCTGCTTTGCGGTCTTCATAAGACTGCCTAATCCAGCTTTCCGTGCAGTCAAATCGCCTTCCTCATTGATGGTCTCGTTTATGGGTGGTGGAGGGCCACCCACTTCTTTGGGTTCGGGCGACGGTCGGCGTGTGGGAGGAGCTGTGAACAGGTCCATGTCGATCATAATTGAGGACCTCCGCCGCATGGCCGGTTCTAGTGCAAGCATTCTACGCATTGTTGTTGGACTCGGCGGAGAGATCCGCTGTACGGGGTCGTGAGATACATGCGACGGTCGGTCGAATGACCAGGACCTGACAAGGTCCAATGCAAGGGCATGGCATCCTAGGATAAGGATAAAGTCGATGAACCATGCCGTGGGAGGCTGTGAGGAGGACGGCTCACCCATCCGAGTGAAAACGCGCGCTATTTGAAGAACAAAGTTGAATTCTGTACGGCCCGAAATTTCGCTCGTGCCCTTTGCAGTTTGAAGGGTCTTGGATTTCAATTGTGAGAAGAGGAGAGCCAAGCTCGGATCATCGTAATGTGGTTCTCCAAGTTCAGTGATAAGGATGTCCAATGCGCTAGCAACATCTTGTAAAGGCGTCTAGCACGATGCTTGTCAGAAAACCATACATCAAGGGAACAAGGGTGGAGTCACTTACGACAAGTATTCTTACTGCGAGGTCGCGACGGTGCAGCAGCCAGAAGGCCCAGCTCCCGAGCCACCTGTTCCCCTTTTTGAAAGCCAGAGGTATAATATTCTCATAGAGAATATTACGCAAGACAGGGCCGTCATCTTGTCCCTCAATGACGCGCGCCAGAGCGACAGCAAGTTGGAAGTCATCCAAATGACGAAGGCAGACATTCACAGCATCTTTCAGGCTACCGCCAAGGATGAAAAATGCAGCCGCGTATTCTAGCGTCTTCTCCGTAAGTTTGGCGCAGAAAAGTCAAGTAACACCACTTACCAAAACGGCGTTTACCCAGCAAAGCATACGCATTTTTTAGGGCTGCAGTTTGCCATCGCGGTTGCGTAAAATCATTAGACAAGAATTGTAACATGACTGCCTGTTCCTTGTGCCATGCGGCCTGCCGCCAGAGACCCTGAACCAATTTGTGCTTTCCTAGAGCGAAATAGAACAGAGAACTGGCAACTGGATCGCGGGAATCTCCAGCCATATATTCCGTCCGGGCGATGACTTCCATGTGTGATCTCTGGAGGAGCCCAAGTGAATAGGGAACTTGATACAAGACTGGCAGCCTTACGTACCATCGATTCGATGGAATTGAGCCAGAGAAATACGCCCAGTGCACGAGCGTCGTTCCACGTCATTTTTCCTTGACACGCCGCCAACGATGCCGACAGTAGCAACCCTTGCGTTTCGCTATGAAATGCCCAAATGATATCACGATATCGCAATCTCGCGCGCCAGCCCGTTCGGCGACTAATAGCTTCTCTCAACTCCGCGCTGCCTGTCTCCGAGGCCCGTTTATTGAGAATGTAGAAAGAGCGCATCGAAATGAGATAGCGGAACCCATTGGCATCGAGGGCCCGTCGCGAATCGTCAACCTAAAGGGAAGACGTGGGCAAGACTTAACAACATCAAGCACGTAGGTGCGAACCTCGAGCATAGCTTGTATGAGTACAAGAAGGTGAGCGTGTTCAATGGGGGTTATATGTGGCAGCGGGAATGCTTCTAGACGACTGACAAGACGTTCAATTAGTGATCGCGAGAAGCCTGGATCATCTGGCCTGTTGTGGATTAGCGGGGATCTTTTAATGCGTATAAGAAGCTCACTCGTCGGCACCCTCTGTGCCCATAAACAATGATGAGTACCTTCGGGGGTGAGAGTTTGTGACCTTCCCAGTCGTAAGGAGAGAGGATCTGATCCATAAGAACGCCCCAAACCTACCGGTTCTGAAATAGGACTCTTCCCTAAATAATGGTTGATGGGAAGGGCGCTCGACTCGAAGGTATCGGTATTCAGTTCATGCCACCGTTCCACGTCATGAGATAGGTTAACGAGAATCGCTTTGACAACATCGAGCTTATCTACGTCGCACGAGTGAGGACCACGGGATGGGAAGAGACGTATAAAATTTACCCCACAAGAGACATTGTAGCAACATCTGAGGATGATAGTCTGCGAGTGGCCCGTTTAGTCTTGCAACATGCTCAAAGAGACCCTCTTCAGATTCTTCACGTTCAGATCGGCAAGGTAGCCCATACAAGCACATTTGATGACCGGAGCCAATAAGCAGTGTGCCATATGCTAGCCAGATAGAATCGCTGATTGGGTGTGAGAGTTGACTGAATCGCTCATATATGATTTAGTGTGCCTCCCTGGCAAAACAGATGCATCAACTCGCCTTTCGATTTCAATTCTCTTGATGACACCCCAGCTGGGACCATCGTCAAAGTATGTCATCCGCTGCTGACATAGAATCTCGACACGATAAGCAAAGCCGACCGCAAGTATGGATTGACCGTCGGGTGTTGAGCTCCAGTCAAGGTCATGCACCTGGTCAGATAAGCTCAAAGTCGTCACATACTCCAACCCCGATGAGAATTCAGACTCCTTTGAATCCCAAATCGTGAGTTCTTCCCCATTGGCGCCGGGAACGACTGTATAGGGACAATTGTATTTCTTGAAAATTTTAGAGGGTTAGAGGGAGAAGAAAACGCACTGAGAACGGTCTTCTTTGCAGAGCTACACCGAACCATGCGTATGTTTGTTCGACCGGTGCGCACTTTTCCCGTGCAACGCCAGCCAACTCTCTGCCCTTCAGGCACCCAAAACATCAGTTCGCCGTCGCTGCCGACGCTTAACAGGACATCGTGTTCCATCACCGCCGAACGAAGGCTCGAAATCCATCCCATAGGATCGACAGGAATGATGAATGCAGCTGGCAATGATAGAGGTAATGCTGTCTGGGATATCAAAGAGAGCGAGGGTGTGTCCCCACTCACTGCATGGATGTGACATATGGAGGGGATCGGACCGGTAGTGATAGCGTATATGCATTCATATGGTGCAGAGCTTCGGGGAGGGAGCGAAAACAAGGATGATATGGGAGGGAGTGGGAGGATGAGCTCTGGCGTAGCATGTAGTGTCAGAACGCCAATAGCAGTCGAAAAAGTTGCAATTGACCGCCCTGCAAAGTTACGTCAGGATTTTGGCGGGCGGTTTAATTCCAAGTGGACTCGCCTCCATCTAGCACTACGACATAGTCCGCTGCTGTCCATCGACCAGCACGCTGTAATACAGTGCCGTGACCACGCACAATACATGCCTCAACCACTGACTCTCGCGCAACTGCCAAGCCAGCGCCATCAGGAGTACGCACGAACTGCTTAATATATGACTCCTCTTCAGACACGTATTCGTGAATGCGGTCTCGTAGTGTGAGACCATCGGAACGCGAATCAAAGAAGTTCAAAGGCTCGAGTACATGCACAGACAAAGGAGGCGATGAGACTAGTGCGAGCGAGTGTTTTGTAGGACCAGGAACGATATGGAGGGACGAAGGTACACGAGGAAGAGAAACAGCAATATTTTGAAGAAGGGTGAACTGCTTGAGGAGAGTCGGAGGTCGCCGATCTACACTCTGGAGTGCGATGAGACTCACATTGGCAAATGACAGGTAATGTACTTACCGCAACGGCTCGAATCGTTAGAGAACCATCAGGATAAAGTTGCATAAACAAATCCCATCCACCGTCACATATTTCATGGAGTCTTCGTAATTTCGTATCATTGGCATTTGGACAGTCCGCCAGGACTGTCGTCAACGCGCCTCTAAGGACTTCCCTACCAAGGGAAAAAATATTTGGGGAATCGTTGCCTATGTTTCGCGAGGGTGGAGATGAAGGTACTGATGGAGATAAATCTAGAGTAGCATGCAGTTGCATGTTCTGCGGAGAGTCTAAAATGGGAATGAATATGCGAAGAGTTGCATCACAAGTGACGGTATAGAGAACAGGACTATCGCTAATAGACGGGCTTAATGGCGTATGAGCGTTCGAGCGTCGACGTTGCTCACCGACTCGAAGTCTGCGCAGAACGCCACATGACGTTTGTGACAGGTCTTGGATGTGCGATTGCCTGTATCCGCCGACCAGATGTCGTCAGGACTATGCCAACTACATTGGCTTGCTAGACGTTGGTCAATTGGGAAGTAGCGCATGTCACTGCATACCCATACCTCTACAGTAGTTGCAAGATACACCAAGGAAGGAGAAAAGTAGACGGAATACAACGTCGGAGAACTATTTCATAGATGAGGGGTTGCATATGAATAATTAAAGAATGGAGCACCTTCGAGTCCACTTGCAGGACCATGTTGGAAGATCATTCTCCATAATCAAAGTATATACGGACAGCGTTGATTGTGTCGCGACGGCCAAGAGACCTAAAATGAGTAAGCAACGGCGGAAAAGCCAGTGCAGCAGGAGAAGCGCACCTGAGCTACAGTCCAGAGCTGTGACATACTTGTCATCAGGAAGAAGGAGTGATGAGTGAACGAGCCAAGTGTGGGCAGCGACCCCCGAGAGTGACCAGACGGCAAGCCTCGGGCCGGATGCGGTGACCACCTACCGAGTGAGATAGAGTGTAAAAGTTACGTTGTGATAGGGTGAAAGTACGTACGAGCTTTAACGCGGGGTCAACGGCGAGGGACGTGATACGCGTGCTTGCGTGGTCTCGGCCAGGAAAGACTTGAGAAAATGCTAGCGTGCGGACGAGGCGGAGGGAGATGGCGTCGAGGATGACCACTGTATCGGCAGATGGGTAAAGCTAGGAAAATTGTACGCGTGAGGATAGACAAGAGGAAGAAACAGGACTGACGAGAAGGGTCTCTGTGGGGAGAGACAGAGAGAGAAATGTTGACGCTGGTGCACCAGTGAAGGCGCGCACGAGGTTGAGCATGGCCGTCAGGGGCAAGCCACACACGCGTCATGCCCGCCGAGTCGACCATCACCAATTTCGCGCCTCTCTCCCGTCCACACACAAATGCGACTCTCGCCTCTCATTCGCCTCTCCTTCCTTCCTCTCCTGCCTTACTCTTTTGCAACTCCCCACCCACAGTTCGCATTTCACTTTCCCCCAGACACACTCTCAACCACCCTCGTTGACAAGCTTTCGGAGGACCCAGATTACACGGCTCTTCTTCGTCTCCTGCAACGCGCGAGGCTCATTCCCACCCTCAACAGGCTCAATGGCAGTACCCTTTTTGCCCCCACCAACGACGCAATCCAACGCCACTCATCCCTTTCCCGGCTTAGTTCACTCACGGGCGACAATGTGAATGAACAGCTTCGCCAAGAATTATTCTACCATCTGCTCAACTACACCGTCGTCCTTCCTGAACAGAATGATATCCTCGTCACCAAGACCCTCCACTTCCCGCGCGACTCCCCCGAACCCCCATCCCGGGACCCTCCTCCTGCTCCCCCATGGCTGCCTGTCCCTGGTGGATCTCTTGGGGTTGAACCCCAACGGCTCCGAGTAGCTGCCCGAAAAGATCAATTCCATGTCGGTGTCGATGCATTTGGCAAAGGTGGTGCTAAAGTCGTCAAAGATCCCGTTGATGCAGGTAATGGACTCCTCGTCGGCATCGACGGCATCTTGCCTCTCCCCCCCAGCTTAGGTGCTTATCCTTCTTCTTTATCCCATGCATGTGTTGACTTGTTCTGCTTAGCGGGCGTTGTCTCCACGCACCCGTCCACATCCTACTTTCGCAAGATATTAACCCCTGCGGTGATCAATCGCCTTAATGAGACTGCGGAGCTCACGATTTTTGTCCCCGTGGACTCTGCCTGGAACGCTCTTCACCCGATCGAGAAGCTTTACCTTGAGAGTGAATTTGCTACCGATGATTTGATCTCTATCTTCGAATTGCACGCTGTCGTGCAACATGGCGTGAAATGGTCAGAATCATTCAATCCTGCCATCAATTGTTAGTCCTCCCTTCGACCCTTCGCTTCTTTGAACTAACCCAATGTAGTGACTACTATTAACGGGAGGCAACTTAATGTTGTTACTGCGTCTGATAAGGTCCTAATATCAGATGCTGAGCTTGTTCAGCCTGACATATATGCGTCCAATGGGGTTATGCACACTGTCTCATCACTCCTCATCCCCGAAGGTGCCCTACGACTAACGCCAGAGAAATATCTACTCACGTTGAACTGCACCAACTTCATCTCCATGATCCACTCGGTCAATTTGACTGACTTCGTCAAGGACGCCGATTCGGAATATACAATCCTTGCTCCTCAAGATGATGTTCTGTCGGCATATGGCGATGATAATCTTCCTGAGAAGGGCAGCGAGGATCTCAAGCGACTTCTGAAGTACCACTTCCTGCCCGGCCGTTGGACCCCAAAGTCTCTCAAGGACGGTTTGCTTATAGAGACGAAATTGGATGAGCCTGGTTTAGCTGGAAAAGCTCAGGTATTGGAAGCCTCGATCAACCACGATGACAAGAGAGATGTTCAGTCTGCGCCCTCTATCAGCTTCGGCGGAGCTTCTACTATTGGAGATCCCAGTTAAGTCCCCCTGTTGCCAACCCAAGTCATTATACTGACCACTCGAAAATGTAGTTGAGATCAATAACACCGTCATCTACTTTATCTCTCGACCTCTGTTCCCTCCTGGGAATTCGCTACAAGTTGCTTTACCAAATCTCAACTTCTCTTCCTTCCTAGCTGCAATTTTCTCAGTTGATCTCGCAGACACCATCAAAACCAGCCCTCGTACCACGCTACTTGTGCCCAATAATGACGCTTTTAAACGTCTTGGCTTACTTGTCAGTGCACATCTCTTATCGACGTCAGCTACTGCAGACCTCGAGAACGTTGTTTTGCATCATGTCATCGATGATATTGAATACGCCCGAGATCTGCAGAAGTCGACAGCTAGGACATACCCGACGCTGGAAGGATCGGACCTACATGTCGAACACAAGAAAGTCGGCTCCATTTCTTTGACTCCCAGCGGCGGATGGCCTGGCTTGATCTCTGAGCTCACTCCAATGAATCTATTATCCGAGACTGGTGCTGTGCACGAGCTCTCAGATATTTTTATTCCGCGCTCGGTTCACCTTACGGTGGGGAAACTAGCGAAGGCCGCAAAGGGTAATACAATGACAAATCTAATCGTTAAAGCTGGCATGGAATGGATACTGAATGGGACGACCCCACCAGCGGATTCGCCTTGGGGTCAGAGTGGTATACCAGGTACAGGATGGACATTACTTTGTCCTTCGGATGACGCGTTCAAGCAAGTCAACCTGACGCGGCTCTACTCGGACAAGGCAGCGATGCAGCTCGTTGTAGGGCAACACCTACTCCACACGCCGAACTCAGCGGAGCTCTCTGGGCCACCGACCAATAATCAGCCCATGCCCTTCCATGATTCAGACGTACACAAGACGCTCATCTCTCCCCAATCAAACTACCGTGACGTTGTATTTCGTGAGGCGGAAGGCGGCGAGGTTTTTGTGCGCATCAAGAACGTACCTGGCACTCGCGGCAAGAAGGACTGGGCTAAAGTCACAGCCTGGGGGCGTGCCACGACGGGTGGTGGTACGGGCGGCGTTATTCAGATTGACGGACTACTGGTTCCCTATGAGCCACCGATGTGGATGGAATATGGTCCGCCGGTAGTTGTGGGGATCTTTGGCATCCTCGCGATCGGCCTATTCTTCATGGGTGTGCGGAAGATTTGGAGAATGGATAGGACTGAGGCGACGTACGAACCTGTTGGCGGTTTTGGTAGAGAAGACGACGATGAGTCCTAATAGTTATTTCATAGACTTACATTACCGTATATCCATGCACACTGTATGATTTACTACTGTAGTATCCAACTTTATGATTAGATGGAAAAGCGTTTGTCGACAGCTTGAGTCAAATATCCGACAAGCCCCGCCCTGCACCTGTCTTACGGTTCCATCGATATTCCTGTGAATGTGGTAATGACGTGGGAAGTACTCTCAGGCTGCAGGTAGGAATGCATCCTCTTACTGACTTCACTTCGTAAAAGCTCCGTACCATCAACCCTTCTGCCTTGATCACCCTTCCAGACATCACCAAACTCTCCCACCCTAAAAGGTCAGGGAGCCAACCAGACCGGCCAGCTGCAACCATTCTTCTCCCGGTTCTTGAAGAAGTCAGGGATAGCTGAGCCGAATAGGATGTAGATAAGCCTTTCCACATCGCCGTTAGCGTACTACAGTATATGGCCCGTGCTACGCAAAGAAACACGAGCAAGTGCTAGCACCTGATTGTTGGTGCCGGTAACCACTGTCGCGAGATATCACCACAGATAAAATTGAGATGAGTGGGGCACCGTGCTGGTGGTAACGTTAGATCGGGCTTGGCTGAACATGCCGATAATGATTTTCTTAAGCTTGTGATTCTACATCACACCCTCCGGGCCAGTACTCGGCGCTTCGCTTTCTCGTTCAACAACCCAACTGCCAGGGAATATGGTGAGTCGCTTGGCACTTCTCTCCAGATCTCGTCACTCTGAGAATTGGGACCCACTGCAGAGCCGAGACTTGTCCGAGCGAGCGGCCGAAAGCGAGACCATGGCGAAGGCGCCAGTCTCGGCCACGTCGGCCGCAGCTGAGAACGTGAAAGCTTTTATCGCCGGAGGAGTTGGGGGCGTGTACGCAGTCTTGGTCGGTTCGTGGGCTCGATGCGATCTATCGTCACGATTCTCGCGTGTCTGATCATGCACATTCCCTCGGGGTTTCCGTCTACTAGGTCATCCGTTTGACTTGACTAAGACGCGACTACAGACCGCTGCTCCTGGGACGTATGCAGGAGGCTTGGATGTTGTGAAGAAGACATTGGCGAGAGATGGCCCCACTGGGTTATATCGTGGGGTGGTACCTCCGTTACTGGGTGTGACACCCATCTTTGCGCTCTCCTTCTGGGTAACTTTTCCCCACAGGCAATACATGTAATTTGCGATTTCTGACCACGCTGGCTCGGCTCAGGCATACGATGCTTCCAAGCGACTGATTCGGACTTCCACGCCCAGTCGCAGAGACTTGGCACTCTCGACG
>Ga0137360_10002268_pt1 | contig 11498 bp, 9 predicted proteins | sample Mad1_60_16metaG_FD_104924 | JGI IMG/M metagenome (GOLD analysis project Ga0137360, IMG submission 104924) | Vadose zone soil microbial communities from Angelo Coast Range Reserve, California, USA - Mad1_60_16 metaG | ecosystem: Environmental > Terrestrial > Soil > Vadose zone | place: USA... | reverse complement strand
TGGCCGCGGGCCGGCAATGCTTCCCCGCGCCATCTCTCGACGGTGCCCTTTGGCTGGCTTCCGTGCTCGAAAAACCCATTTTAGCCGGAGAGCTGGACGGCGATATGCCGGCCACGTTCGACATGAATAATAGCCCGGCCGAGCTGTCCCTGCGTTCGGATATCTCGCGGCCCTTGGTGCTCCTCTCATCTTCTGGCAGCAAGCTGATGTGTAACGTGATGCAGTCGGACGCGGCCTATGTCGCCTGCTTTAGAAACCATTCATCCTTAAGCCGAGAGTTAGTGGCGCAGGACTATGCACGGATTGCGCTGCTTGGAGCGGGCAGTCGCGGAGCGTTCCGCGAGGAGGACCTTTTGTGTTGCGGTTGGATCGGCGCGGAATTGGTCCGCAATGGTTATTCTTCCGAGGACCAAAGAACCTTGAATATTTTAAAGCAATGGGGAAACGCCAGGGCAAGCGATTGTTTAATAAGCAAGAGTGTGGACTACCTGAAACGAACGGGACAGCTTGCCGACCTCGACTTCATTACTAGTAGGGTGAACGACCTAGATAAAGTCTTCATTCTGCGCGGGGGCGAAGTTGTATTGAAGACACCGACTCCTGATGCGTCGGCATGTGATGCCGCTGCGCATCAGCATAAGGGTTTGCAAACCATGTGTAGCAATCTACCTTGATGGCTATCAATATCGGCGGATTTTACCACCACCTTCGGCATGCCACTTTGCACACGGCGTAGAGCACGGCAGCACTTTCTACATTGGGCCTCGGTTACGCGGCACTTTCTCAGAACATTTCCGAGCAAGCGTTTGTTTGCAATATTTATCGCTTACGGCAAAGCTTTTGCCGAAAGAGGCACGTCCATGGTGGAGTCTGGGGGAAGCCGTGAAGATTGCTGACACTTCAATTCCGGTTGTCGTACTCACTCCTCACCATCACGGGGCGCTAGGCATCTTTCGTAGTCTGGGTAGGCTCGGTGTGCCCGTTTATGCTGTGGAAGACGGGCAGTCCTCGCCGCCGCTTCGTTCACGCTATTGCCGCGGTGTTTTCCATTGGGACGTGCGCACAGCGGCGCCGCCGGTTTCCACAGCCTCTCTCCTAAGCATCGCTGACCAATTCACCCAACACCCCGTCCTGATCCCGACCGACGACACTACTGCCGCACTGGTCCAGGAGAACGCCGAACAGTTGCAACAGGCTTATCGTTTCCTACTTCTTCCTCCAGGTCTCATGCACAGGCTCAGCAGCAAAAGAGAATTGTTTTTCTTGTGTCGTGAATGCGGATACCCCACTCCGGAAGCGCGTTTCCCTCAGTCGCGCGCCGAGATTCTTCGGCTCCTCGAAAAAGCGGTTTTCCCTATTGCGCTCAAGGGCGTTGACGATCGGGCTGTTCTCGGACAAAGCAAAATTGTTATGCGCATCGCTCAAACAGCTGATGAACTGCTTCGGTACTACGACACGCTGGATAGTCAGCAGCAGAAAAACGTGATGTTGCAGGAATACATTCCAGGCGAGGCCGATTCGGTGTGGATGTTCAACGGATATTTCAATGAGAGATCAGAATGTCTTGCGGCATTTGTGGGTAGAAAACTTCGGCAGCGTCCTGTTAGGACGGGGATCACGACACTGGGAATTTGTCTGCCAAATGAAGTTGTCGAGCGGCCCATTCGAGCACTCCTTACATCGCTCGGCTACCGCGGAATCGTCGATATTGGCTGCCGTTGCGATGCGAGAGACGGCCAATACAAATTGCTCGACGTCAATCCGCGCATTGGCTGCACCTTCCGCCTCTTCGTGGACCCAAATGGAATGGATGTTGTGCGAGCTTGTTATCTCGACTTAACCGGCCAGGCGGTCCACGCAGAAAGTGCTCGCGAGGGACGCAAATGGCTGGTTGAAAATCTAGACCTAATCACATTGCCGGACCAGTTGAAGCATCGAAAGCTTACTTTCGGCCAATGGCTGCGTTCTCTTCGAGGGGTGCGTGAAACTGCTTGGTTTGATTGGTCTGACCTTTCACCTTTTTGGGCCATGTGCCTTTCCGCTCTTCGTTCTTTTTGGTCCGACCGACTCAAAAGACGACATGCGAGAGGTTCCGAACTGACGCGGCCGTCCCCCGCCTCTGGAAATTAAAGCGGCGCACAAGTTTCAGCCTGAACACTATGGTTGTCTGCGTGTAGCTCCAGGGTGTGAATTATGCAGTCCACCACTAAAACAGCAAAGCGCAGGAGGATCAAACTGCCTCCCAGGTTAGAGTCTGCAGGCGGAGCCTGGACATAGTGCTGCGGATACTCGCATACCATCGAGTGGCTGAGTTGCGGGATACACCATTCGTTGACTCCCGCAGCGTCAGTACAACACCCAAGGATTTTGTCTGGCAGATGGATCATCTAGCGCGTCATTATCACGTAATCGGCACTCCACAGTTGTTGAATGCAGTTGAGAACGGGAGTCGTCTTCCGACGCGAGCCGTGCTGATTACCTTCGATGACGCCTATGCTGACTTCGCCGAAACTGCGTGGCCGGTCCTCAAACGTTTTGGGCTGTGCGCGGCACTGTTTGTGCCAACAGGTTATCCAAACCATCCAGAAATGCCTTTTTCTTGGGACAAGCTCTATCAGGCATTTAGCGCTACATGTAGAACAGAATTGTGCGTAACGCCATTCGGCCCCTTGCCGCTCGGCAAACCAGAACAGAAGCGGCGCGCCCTACGCATTGTGCAGGACTATCTCGCGACAGTCCCTGACTACGAAGCTATGAGACTGGTTGATTCGGTCTGTGCCCAATTGGTTGAAAGATGCGTATATTCCGGCAATGTTCTGACATGGAACCAACTGCGCAAGCTTGGTAAGGAAGGATTAACGCTTGGATCGCATACGCGAACACATCCCATCATGACGCAAGTGAACCCAGACCGGATGCGTGAAGAGATTAGAACCTCCCAGGAGGACCTGCAGAGAGAAATCGGAATGGCTCTGCCGATCTTTTGCTATCCGAATGGGGATCACAATGACACGATCATCTCGATCTTACGAGACGAAGGCATTCGGTTAGCTTTTACAACACTAAGCGGGCCAAATGACTCGCTGTCGCTGGATCCCTTCAGGCTGAGACGCGTCGTTATCACTCCTCGCACGTCGCGAACCGTTTTCCGCATTCGCCTCCTCCGGCTGGGTGCCTACGTTGATAGCTGCCGACACGGAATTATGAAGAATGGGCTGACTCGAAACCCATTCCGGTATCGAGCTGCGGCGGTTGAAGCTAGGCCTAAGTAGCCTTGGAGCCTCGACCAGGACCAGGGCTTACATAAGTGAACAGTTCATCTGTTATCTACGGGCATCAACTTGTGGCAAGGTCCGATCAATTCTCGAGTTTCTCAACTCTCTCAAAAAGGTGCATGATTGAGATGTAAACCGCTGTGGCGGCCTTCTACCCTTCTCGTTGGAATTGACCCTGTCACGACTTTCAGATCCGCCTTTTTTAGGCGAATAGTCAACAATCAACATTCCCTTTATTAGGCCTCCATAATTTCTGGTTGCAAGACTCTCGACTTCAGGGATACCCCGAGCAACCCCATTGATAACCACGACGATTACAAAGTCTGTGCCCTTTCACCTCCCTTCCATTGGAGACGAAGCGATTCGCGCAGTCGTAGAAACCCTGAAGAGCGGCTGGATCACCACCGGGCCGAAGACGCGATGTTTCGAAGAGGAATTCGCTCACTTCATCGGCGCCCGCCACGCTGTGGCGGTGAGTTCATGCACGGCGGCACTGCACCTTTGCCTCGAAGCGGCCGGTCTCAAAGAAGGTGATGAGGTATTAGTTCCCACTCTGACCTTTGCCGCGACAGCGGAAGTAGTCGTCTATTTCAAGGCCAAGCCCGTGCTGGTAGATGTCGACCCTTGTTATTTCAATTTAAGCGTCGAAGACACCGCACGGAAAATCACTGCGAAAAGCAAAGCCGTTATACCGGTCCATTTTGCCGGCCACCCTTGTGGTATGGATTCCATACTCGGACTAGCTGCAACGCACGGTCTAACTGTGATTGAAGATGCCGCACATGCGGTTCCCGCAAAGTACAAGGGACAAAACATTGGAACGTTGAGTCCTATGACGGCGTTCAGTTTTTATGCAACAAAGACGCTGACAACGGGCGAGGGTGGAATGGTGACCACAAACGACGCGTCGCTGGCAGATCGCATTGGTCTGATGCGATCGCATGGGATGAGCCGAGGCGCGTGGAAGCGATACTCGGCAGAGGGCACCTGGCGTTACGAAATCACAGAGGCTGGATACAAATACAATCTTACGGATCCACAAGCCGCATTGGGAATAGTCCAACTCCTGCACTGCGAGGAAATGCAACAGCGAAGGCTTGAAATAGCAGAGGCCTACGAAAGGAGTTTGAGCCCACTTGGGGCTTACCGCACGCCACAGACTGCCAAGGACGTGCAACACGCTTGGCATCTCTATGTAGTTCTAGTAGAACCCTCTGCGCTTCGGATCCATCGCGACCAGGTGATTGAGGAACTCCGTCAGCGAGGAATCGGAACTTCAGTTCACTTCATCCCACTGCACCTTCACTCCTATTACCAAAGATTTTGGGGATATCGCCCGGGCGACTTTCCGGTCGCAGAAGCTTATTTCGATCGGTGCATTTCCTTACCAATTTATCCCCGCATGACAAACGAAGATGTCGATTACGTGATCGAGGCCCTACACGATATCTATCGCCGGTTCCGCAGATAGTTTCATACAAGCCCGACGAGACCAGCCGCCGAACCTTGCACAACAGAGGGAGGTTTCCAACCATGAATGTTCTTCCAGAATTTCATCGCCATTCAGAGCCCAATCAATGGGGATCGGCTTCCATTGTTTTGGCAGTGTGCAAAACCAAGAACTGCGCGAAACGGGGCTGTGCGGTGAGGAGTGGTTTCTACATTCGCTTTGGCAAGAGAATATTAGACATCATCGGAGCCATGGCGACCTTGGTGATCGCCGGCCCTATTCTTTTCCTCTGTGCGGTCGCGGTGCGGTTGGAGTCCCGAGGACCTGTATTCTTCTGCCAATGGCGAGTCGGCCAGAACGGCAAGCCTTTCCGGGTTATCAAACTCCGCACCATGATTCATGGAGCGGACACACAAGGGCCGAAGATCACAGCTTCGGGCGATCCACGCATAACGACGGTAGGCAGATTTCTTCGAAAAACAAAGCTGGATGAGCTCCCGCAGCTGTTTAACGTACTGCGCAGTGAAATGAGCCTGGTAGGGCCCCGCCCGGAAGTGCCGGAATACACCCTGAAATACAGTCTCCCTGAGAGGAAGGTCTTGGATGCTAAACCCGGAATAACCGGGCCTGCCTCATTGGCTCATATCAACGAAGAACAACTGCTGGCCGGCCGGCCCGACAAAGAGCACTTCTACGTCACCACGATAATGAGGCGCAAACTCCAACTCGACTTGGCTTACTGCGGCAAAATAAGCCTGTTCCAGGATCTTAAGAACATTTTCCAGACTGCGGGAGCCCTCTTGTTCTTGCCAGATTTTCCGTCGAAGAACATGAAAAACGAGACGCGTGCGACCAGATAGGAGGGGCTCGGATACTAAGGCTCACCCAAGAACCTTGAGCATTGTCCGCGTGGTATCCGGCTAACGAAAGAAATGAGGCTCACATGACGCTGCGGGTAATTAAGTGGGGGGAGGTCGTTCCCCGGATGGTGGCAGACTTTGCAATCATCCATTGCGCGATGTTAATTGCATTCGCGATCTCCATAGCCTACCAGACCCGTGGTGACGAATGGTGGAACGCGTCGAATTTGGCAAATGCTTTTCGGCGCTATTATTTCTGGAGGTTTCTGTTTTTGTCGCCACTGTTCCCAACAGTTTTCTTCTTGAATGGACTCTACACCCACGTGCGCTCCTATAGAACAACTGCAAAACTGGAACGCTTCACCGGAGTGGTTTTGTTGTCTCTGTCCGCCTTCATCGCAGTTAATTATCTCGTGATTCCGCACGCGAATCCGATCGGCCGAAGTGTCTCCCTAACGTTTGGAGGAATAGCGTTGGTGGGACTTGTTGGAATTCGGGTCGGTAAAGAATGGCTCGTCGGAGGCGAAAAAACTGACCAGAAAGGAAGGCGACAGATCCCTGAACCAGGCACAGTACTGGTCATTGGTGGAGCCGGTTATGTCGGCTGCAGTCTAGTGGAGCTCTTGCTTAGAGAGGGCAACCGCGTCCGAATACTGGACAATGCCGTATACGGCCTAGAACCGATTCAGACCCTATTGAGTCACCCCAAGCTGGATTATGTATACGGCGATTGCCGGAATATCCAGGATGTTGTGAAGGCCTTGCACCGGGTGTCAAGCATCGTTCATTTGGCCGCCATCGTCGTGGATCCTGCGTGCGAACTGGATCATAGGACCACGGTTGAGATCAACTATGCTGCGACCCGAATGCTCATCGAAGTTGCGAAGGGTTGTGGCGTCGAGCGTCTTTTGTTCGCTTCGAGCTGTAGCGTGTACGGGGCAACTGATGAACTCATGGACGAAAACTCGGCAGTGCAGCCAGTTTCACTGTATGGAGAGACAAAGGTATCTTCCGAGCGGGCGCTGCTCGAAAGCGCCACAGCGGACTTCCATCCTGTCATTATGCGCTTTGCTACTGTGTTTGGGCTCTCAAATCGCCCGCGCTTCGACCTGGTTGTAAATCTTCTCTCCGCGAAAGCTAAGCAGGAAGGCAGAATCACAATCTTTAATGGGCAACAGTGGAGACCCTTCATTCACGTCAAGGACATTGCCAACGCAATCATCCTTCTCCTAAACGCACCTTTAAGTTCCGTCAGCCGGGGGATCTTCAACGTGGGTGACAACCGCTTGAACCATACACTTGCCGACGTCGCCGCCGTCATACAACGCGTCTTTCCTTGCGCGCACGTTGAACATGGCGAGAATTCAGACCGGCGCAACTATCGCGTTGACTTTACCAAGATTGAGAGGCGGATTGGATTCCGTTGCCGACGCTCGCTGGAGGACGGAGTCCGAGAAGTTAAAGCTGCATTCGATTCAAACGAGATCGGAGACTATCGGGACATTCGCTTTAGCAACCTTGGGTTCCTCCGGGAAACGGGGACACCCGAGAACAAGAGCGAATTCGATGCTGCTGTCATGGCTGCCTTTGGCGGGGAGCAATTACCCTCAATCTCAGCGAAAACGATGCAATCAGCACAATTTCAAAAAAAGGCCGCAGCCCGTCAGGGCCAAATTTCAGGATGAAGGTTTAAACGGTTTCCCTGGCACTCATTGAAACTGATCGAAACAACTCAACAAGGTGTGTGCTGAAGTCTGCAGACTCATTGCGGGATACTCTGGCCGACCTGATACCCCAAACGCCTCTGTAAATGAGTAGCTTAAGTTCCGGATGAAAGCGGCTGTATTGGTTAAGTCGAGCGCTGCTGACACTTTTCACAAATGTGTGGAATTTGCGGGTTTTTTAATTTCAATAATCGATGCGATGCGCCAGGAGTGCTGTCAATGATGACCGCAAGCCTGGCTCACCGAGGTCCAGACGGAATGGGGACTTGGCTGTCGCCCGAAATGAACGTCGGATTGGGCCACACCAGGTTGGCCATTATTGATATCGCAGGAGGCCGCCAGCCTATTGAATCGGCCGATGGAAGGTTTGTGATTGTCTTCAACGGCGAGCTCTACAATTTTCGGTCGCTGCGTAAAGAGCTTGAGGGCATGGGCCACCTCTTTCGTACTTCATCGGACACGGAAGTCTTGCTCGAAGCCTATGTCAGATGGGGGCCGACTTGCCTTGAGCGTTTTCATGGAATGTTTGCTTTGGCGATCTACGACACACAGGCACGTGAGGTTTTCCTGGCTCGTGATCGGACGGGAATTAAACCGCTGTATTACCATTGGGGGCCCTCCGGCTTTCTCTTTGGATCAGAAATCAAGGCGATACTAAAGGTACCTAGCGTACCTCGGGGCTTGAACTACCAAGCGCTCGCAGATTTTGTTGTTCTTGGTTATCCCCTCGCACCAAAGACCATGTTCTTGGACCTCTCTGAGCTCGAGCCAGGGACGTGGTTACGCGTTTCTCGAGAGGGAATAGAGAAGCGGCGTTTTTGGTCATGGCGCCAACTTCCAAATGGCCTGGATGAACCAGCAGCTTCGGAACAAACACAGGTGGCCCTGACCGAAAGCCTGCAAGAGCATCTAGTGTCGGACGTACCGATAGGCGTTCTGCTGAGTGGTGGCATCGATTCCTCTCTTCTCGTTGCCTTCCTTGCGAAAGAGCTTCGGGAAGATGTAGAGACTTTCACCGTATCCTTTGCAGAAGCAGGTTATGACGAATCGAGGTATGCAAATCTTGTGGCCCGAAGCCTTGGCGTTCGGCATCAACAGATCGTCCTGGGCCCTAACCCTGCGGACTTCTCTTTAATGGAGAATATTATCGACCAATTCGATCAGCCTTTCGCTGATTCCTCCGCAATTCCTACTTATTTTATCTGCAAACAGATACGGAAATCGGTGAAAGTTGCCATCGGCGGAGACGGTGGAGATGAGATGTTCGGGGGCTATCGGCGGTTTTCTCACGCTGATATGGCCAAGTTAGTCGGCACCTTACCAAGACCCTTCCTGAAAGCTTCCAGGGTGGCGCTCGCAGGCATTTCCGGGGTCGTTCCCCACCTTTTTCGCAAGGGTAAGAGATTTCTTCGTTCCGCAGCGGCAAGAGATGAGGGTCGACTCATAGCCTTATCTTGTTACAGCTTTCCGGATCAGCTACCGGAAATAATCGAACATACTGCCATGAAAAAGATTGGGAAGTATGTTCCTTCCTTGTCGCTGAATGGAAACGGAACCATCAACCCAGGAGGAAAAGAATTTGTCGATTCCACCGTATGCTACGTGCTCCCCGGAGATTATTTGAGGAAAGTGGATGTGATGAGCTCCGCCCACGGCCTGGAGGTGCGCGTTCCCTTTCTTGGAGAGCAAGTTCTGGAGTGCGCAGCGAAGATCCCAGTTCACCTAAAATATTCTCGGACCAGAAATAAGATCATCCTGCGTAAGCTTGCCGAAAAGTATCTGCCCAAAGCCGTCGTCGAGAAGCCCAAGGGTGGCTTTGGCATCCCGCTGGACACTTGGTTGGGCCGCAACGGCCGAGAGGCGGTGCGCTCGCTGCTCGTCTCTCGAAAAGCAGGCATCCGCGATCTTATTCGACCGGAATATTCCGAGCCATTAGTGTCTGGATTTGTGAATCAGAACTGGAACGCGTCGAGGCAAAGTCGCTTCAACGCATATCAGCAGGTTTATATGTTGTGGAGTCTTGAAAGATGGCTTGCACGGTGGAGACCCACCCTCTAACGCCGGATATTAGTGGGCTTAGAGAAGAAGGAGACTGTCCCCTCCGGGTCCTCGCAGTCACGCCCCTGCCCAGTTCAAGAGCTTCGATGGTTCATGTCACGAGGCAGGTTGCGTCTCTTGAAGCTGCGGGAGTTGCCTGCCAAACTTTCAGTGTGGCCTCGCGCACTTCTCCGCGAATAGTCCTACGAGAGTGGCGCAGACTGCGCAGAGAAATCCGGGCGTTCCAACCTCACATAGTGCATGCACACTACGGAACGTTAACGGCATTCCTTGCTGTCCTTAGTACAGCTCTCCCGGTGGTGATTACTTATCGCGGGAGCGACTTGAACCCAAATCGCACCCGGGGATGGTTGAGAGAGGCTGTTGGCACGCTACTCTCGCAGATCGCTGCTTTGCGAGCGGCACGAGTCATTTGCGTGAGTAACCAGCTGAAAGGCAAACTCTGGTGGCGTCGGGACCGCGTCAGTATCATTCCTAGTGGAGTGGACACAACTCTCTTCTATCCTCGTGACTTGCACGAGGTGCGCCGTGAGCTTGGATGGGGTGAGAACGAACGTGTTGTGCTCTTCAACGCTGGCGATCCTCTTTGCAAACGTTTGGATTTAGCTTTGGCGGCGGTTCAGTTCGCCGAGTCGTTGTGTGGAAGAATCCGATTTGTTGTTCTGGATGGCAATGTATCCCCCGACCTTGTCCCCTCGATGATGAATGCCTCTGATTGTCTGTTGCTAACAAGCGATTGGGAAGGTTCACCTAACGTTGTTAAAGAGGCACTTGTTTGCAACCTTCCTGTAGTTTCCGTGGATGTGGGAGATGTCAGAGAACGATTGGAGCAAGTTCATCCATCGGCGATTGTTCTGCGAGACATCTGGGAAATCGGCAAGGCGATTTCAGACGCTCTGAGGCAGAGCCAGAGGTCAAACGGGCGCGAGTCCGGGAATGCACCGTCGACCGAGGCAATCTCTCAGCGAATTGTTTCGCTTTACAGAACGTTGCAAATGGGTCTCGCAAGATCGATGTTTCGGTTCCTGAACCGACCTAGTCATCATTTCACCAAACCAAGTTGAACTCTAACGCGCGAAACCAGAACCATGCCGCGGACGTAAGTCCAAAGCAGAAGCCGACACGGAAATTATCGCTCTTGATTGAAAGCAAATTGAATAGCCCGCCAATTCAAAGGCGCTTTTTTGCAGAAGCGCAGTCGAAACTATTTTCAATTTGCGCGCCGCCGAAGAAGTCGCCGGGCTTTGAGTTTCAACGTTTCGTGGGATACCCCTGTCCAGGAAACGACAGTTAATTTGACTCTGACACTTGCGATCATTTCAGCTCACATTTCCTATGCCCACCTTTACTGAGGGGCTGGCACCAGATGTCGATGCCAACTGGCGGTTCCGAAAAGCGAACGCCCGTAGAACTGGCGGTAGTGCTTTTCCGTGCGCATAAAAAGCTCTTCAAAGAAAGAGTAGTTACTGAGAACGTGAGTTCTCACGGCTTGGGAGTCGTTACAAAAAGTTTATGGCCGCCAGGGACTCGGATTCTCGTTAGCTTTGCCGGCGAGAACATCGGCGAACAGGCACGCGTTGTGTACTGTCAACGGCTAACAAAAGTAACGTTTGCTGTGGGGATCCACTTCTCAACGAAGGTATCAGAGTCAGACTGCGAATTCTGCCCGGCTGTCACTTCTCGCCATTTGTTTGTTTTGAAGAGTACAACACCTGCATGAACGTCTTCCCCGGAGTTAACCACAAACGATAGGGAGCCCTTTGATATGAAAATCGTTATTCACTCCCAGTATTACCCGCCGGAAATTGGGGCAGCCCCCAATAGACTGTCAGCTTTAGTTGAGGGCCTGACGAACGCCGGCCACGAAGTTACCGTGCTTACGGCGATGCCTAGTTATCCTATAGGCCGCTGTTATTCGGGCTATGGAGGTTGGATCCGCCGCGAAAATTACCACGGCAGTGCTGTGGTTCGTACGTTTATTTGGCCGACTCAAAGCGCAGGAATGGTAAAGCGGCTTCTATGCTACTTTTCGTTTGTATTCTCGTCTGCTGCTCTAGGTAGCGTTTTGTTAGACGAGCCGGACTACATACTCACGGAAAGCCCACCGCTCTTTCTGGGCATTTCCGGATTT
>Ga0137360_10002265_pt1 | contig 11505 bp, 10 predicted proteins | sample Mad1_60_16metaG_FD_104924 | JGI IMG/M metagenome (GOLD analysis project Ga0137360, IMG submission 104924) | Vadose zone soil microbial communities from Angelo Coast Range Reserve, California, USA - Mad1_60_16 metaG | ecosystem: Environmental > Terrestrial > Soil > Vadose zone | place: USA... | reverse complement strand
TCTCGGCGACGGCCGCCGAGTTGGCGGCCACAAGCACGGACAGCGCTAGTCCGATCAATACGCTGCGAATAATGGTGGTATGCATCGATTTGTCCTCCCGTTTTATGGGTTTTCATTATTGAACCGACATTCGCCGGACGAACCGCGCAGACGATATCATATGGCGGGGTTACCCGGAAGCGGCCACAGACGGGCTGCCCAAGACTTCCGGCGCACTGATACTTATCGCTGAATCTGGGTGAGTGCGGTGCAGTTCACTGATTCATCCGTGGAATGTGGATTTCGTCTGCTTGTGGCCCAAGGCTGCCCCGATCCGACAGGACCGAAATGGGTCCGGTTACTGAGGAGCACCGGCCGCGAATACCCACGCTGGCCAGGCGGTTGGCGCGGCCGCGTCTGACCCGATTCAGACGTATCCGCCATTTGTTGGACGGGCCGCGCCAACGGATTCGTCACGGAGTTTTTCCGAGAGTCGCCGCACGCCCGTAGAGCACCTTCCCGGGCCGCGCCGCGGTCATGCTGCCATTCTCGAACACGACCTGGCCGTTGACGATGACCAGCGGGATGTCTTCCGCATACTGATGCGACTTGTCGTAAGTGGCCTTGTCGCGCACACGTGCCGGATCGAACACCACGATGTCGGCCTTCATGCCGGTCTGGACCGACCCGCGGTCGGGCAATCCGAGGCGCTGCGCCGGAAACGACGACATCTTGCGCACCGCTTCCTCGAGCGTGATGACCTTGCGCTCGCGCACATAGACGCCGAGCACGCGCGCGAAGGTGCCGTAGCTGCGCGGATGGGTTGGACCGGCGTTGGCGTCGCCGAGCCCGGCCGGGATTTCCCCGTCCGAGGCGATCATGGTCGCTGGATGCTTGAGGATGCGTTCGATGTCGGCCTCGCTCATGTTGTTGCGGAGGACCTTCTCGCAATCCCCCTGCTCGGCGATCCACAGCGCGGCCTCGGCGCCGTCCTCGGGGCTCGTGCCTGTGCCGCGCAACCGCGCCACGTCGGCGACAGTCTTGCCCGCCAGCTGCTCATCCCATTGGCAATGCGAGATCACGATCTTGGCGAGGTAGTCCGGCCCGCCGCGCCGGCGGATGATGCGGGCGACCTCGTCCTTGATCCTGGCGCGCTGCGCGGCATCCTTCAGGCGCTTGAGGACGGCGTCGCGCCCCCCTTCGAGCACCCAGGTCGGGAAGAATCCCGTCTGGATGCCGCCGCCGGAGGCGTCGTAGGGATACTGATCGATGGTGGCGTCGACGCCGCGGGCGCGCGCCTGATCGATCAGGCGCAGCGTCTCGACGCTCTTTCCCCAGTTCGCCCGCCCGGCCGTCACGTGGTGCGTCACCTGCGTCGGCAGTCCGCCCTGCTCGCCGACCGCGATCGCTTCTCGCACGGCTTCCACCACGCGACTGCCCTGGTTGCGAATGTGCGACTGGTAATGGCCGCCGAGGCGGCCGGCGACCTTGGCGAGTTCGACGAGTTCGGCAAACGGCGTGAATGTGCCCGGCACATACATCAGTCCGGAGCTCAGCCCGAAGGCGCCGTCGCGCATGCCACGCTCGACGAGCGCGCGCATCTTGTCGAGTTCTTCCGGCGAGGCGGGCCGATTGACCTGGCCCATGACTGCCGTGCGTACCGAGCCCTGGCCGATGAAGGTGCCGATGTTCACCGATTTCGGCAGCGCCGCCAGCCGCCGCAGGAGCGGCGCGATCGGCACCGGGGAACGGCCGTCCGGCCCCTCGATCACCGTCGTCACGCCTTGCCGAACGTAATTGTCCGCCGTCGGGTGCTCGAAAATGCCGCTCCGTACCAGCACGTGGGTGTGGACATCGATGAAGCCGGGCGCCACCACCTGGCCGCCCACTTCGATGACGCGCGTGGCGCCGCTCTCGATCCGCGGCGCGATGGCCGCGATGGTATCGCCACTGATGGCGACGTCGCCGCGATAGGCCGGCTTGCCGCTGCCGTCGACGATGCGGGCATTTCGCAGCACCAAGTCGTACGTGGGGATCTGCGCTGACGCTGGCAAGGCGAAACTCACCCAGAGTGCGCCGACGAAGAATGCTTTAGCTCCGAGCAGCATATCAACTCCCCAGGCGGTTTTGGGCAGCCTATGCTGGTCCAGAGCGCGTGGAAAGATGGTAACGGCTACGATTGCGGGCGCGTCCGCTCGACGGACAATCTTGAGAACAACGCGCTAGCCCTACGGCACGGCTAGTGCGTACCGCTTTCGGATTTTGCGCCAAGATATTTTGCAGTTGCTCGCGGCAGCGATTGGCCCGACCCGGAAGCGCCGACCGCCGGCCCGGCGGGTCCGCTTACTGAGGTAGATCTGCCGTGCAGACGAAATGAGTGGCACGGCTCATTTTGACCCACAAGAGACATGTAGCGAACCACGACACTCGATGACCTCACCAACGTGGCGGGAGGTTGTGATGTCGGAATGCTTCACTCAGATACCCGACAAACGCGCTGAGTTGTAGCGGCATAGGTCGTGTCTTTCGATAGATCGCTACCAATGGCGTTGCCCCGGTGCATTCCCAATCGGGCAGGACGCGCACAAGCTTGCGAGAGCGAAGGTCATCTTCGATATTCCAAGCACTGAGTCTGATTATTCCGCATCCGGCCACGCCGGCTTCACGCAGCGCATCAACGCCTTGGAGCAACAGCTTTGAAACGAATTTTACCTTCTGTCGCAGCTGCGATTTGACGAACGGCCATTCGTCTTGAAGATCGCGTTCCAAGGTGACATGGGCGATGCACGTGTGCCGCAAAAGATCAGCCGGGACTCGAGGGGTTCCAGCGCGATCAAGGTACTCGGGTGATGCACATACGACAAGTCGTGCTTGCACAAGTTTGCGCACAACGAGGCCCTGCGGTTCCGGGTGCTGTCCGCCGCGTTGCGGCAGGCTTCGGGGGCGAAGGAGAACGTCGACGCCCTTGTCTCCGATCTGGGCAACTTCGTCGATGCTGAGCAAAATGATTTCGATATCCGGGTATTGCTTTTGAAAAAGAGGGATGGTGTTCAACAAAAGCCGCCTTGACATTCCTAGACCCATTCCGACCTTGAGCCGGCCATGTGGCATCGCCCGATCAGCGCGGAACTGCTGCGTTGCCTGTTCGAGCTTTTTCAGAATCTGAACGCAGTCACGATGGAAGCGGGCTCCCTCCGCGGTGAGCTTCAAAGCGCGCGTCGAGCGCGCGAAGAGGAGAACGCCCAATTCCGTTTCCAACGCCTTGATCGCTCGACTGACGGCTGCGGGATCGATCAATAGCGAGCGAGCGGCCCCGACGAAACTATTTGTCTCGACTGCGCGCACGAAGATGTTCATCGCGTGGAGGGGCGTGTGCATTTCCAACACCAAAAATTCGGCTTAGACGATTATTGCCAAATTATCATTAATATCGTGCGAGAACGACCCATTTTGGCCGAGCCGCATGTCTGTTATGGGAACACTGTCTTTCAGGGAGCGATACCATGATTGCGAAACGAGTAATTCTGCTTGCGCTCGTGGCGACCGCCTTAGGCCTTGACGACACCAGCCCGGCACAGGCCCAAGCCTACCCGTCGCGGCCGATCACCATCGTCGTGCCGGCCCCCGCAGGCGGGCCGACGGATACGATTGCGCGCATCATGGCCGAACGCATGCGGACATCGCTTCGTCAGGTCATCATCGTTGAAAACACCAATGGCGCGGCGGGTGGCAGCATAGGCGTCAGGCAAGCTGCACGCGCGGCGCCCGACGGCCACACCGTCAGTATCGGGCACTGGCAAACGCACGTCACGAACGGCGCTGTCTATGCGCTTCAGTACGACCCGCTGAACGATTTCGAGCCGATCTCACTGATCGCGGATAGTCCGCAGTTGATCGTCTCGAGAAACGCCTTCCCGGCAAAGGACATGCCGGAATTGATCGCATGGTTGAAGGCCAATCCGGACAAGGCCTTGGCGGGCGCCCCGGGTTCCGGCAGCCCGGCACACATCGCGGGCGTCTATCTCCAGAAACTCACCGACACCAAATTCGAGTTCGTGCCCTACCGCGGCTCCGCTCCGGCGATGCAGGATCTACTGGCAGGGCAGATCGACTTTATCATCACCAATGCGACCATTGCTCTGCCAATGGTCCGCGCCGGCAAGATCAGAGCTTATGCCGTGACATCCAAGGCTCGCATGGACGTGGCGCCCGATATTCCGACCGTAGATGAGGCGGGATTGCCCGGCTTCCATTTTTCCTTTTGGCATGCGTTTTGGGTGCCGAAGGGCACACCGAAACTCATAATTGCAAAACTAAATGGCGCTGTCGTCGAAGCATTGGCCGATCCGGCGGTGAGGTCGCGGCTCGCCGATCTCGGCCAGGAGATTTACCCGCGCGAGCGGCAGACCCCAGAAGCACTCGGCGCCTACCAACGGGCGGAGATCGACAAGTGGTGGCCAATCATCAAGGCGGCGAACATCAAGGCGGAGTGAACCCGGCGTAGGGATGAACAGACATCGGGAATTGAGCCCGGGCCGTCGCGCTGCCGACGGCCAGAGAGGGCGGCTTGCTCGTGTGAACCGCCGTGCTGGAGGCTGCCAAGGTTGCCGCAAGCAAAATCAGAATGAGCAGGTCCGCCTAAAGAAAACTGCGTAAAGGTCGTGAGAACAACGCCACTCTTATCCACTATTTAGAGGGGAACACGATGAATCTTCTGCGTCGTCAGTTTTTGCATCTGGCAGCGACTGCTGTCGCGCTCCCCGCTGTCTCGCGCATCGCCCGGGCGCAGATTTATCCGAACCGACCCGTGCGCGTAATCGTTCCGTATGCGCCCGGCGGTCCAACCGACGTGACCGCCCGCCTCATCGCACAAAGGTTGTCCGAACAAATTGGAAAGCAGTTTTTCGTCGCGAACATAGCCGGTGCCAGCGGCAATATTGGGATGGGCCAAGCCGCCAAGGCGGCGCCCGACGGGCACACTGTACTCGTTGTTGCACAAAGCTACGTCGTCAATCCCGCCCTGTTCAGCAAAGTGCCCTATGATCCCCTCAAGGACTTCGACCCGGTCACACTTGCGGTCACCACGCCGATGGTCCTCACGGTCCATCCGTCGCTACCGGCGAATACCGTCAAGGACCTCGTCACCCTCATAAAAGCCAATCCGCGCAAATACAGCTACGCTTCGGGAGGGCTTGGGTCACCGGGACACCTCGTAGGTGAGCAATTCCGCCTATCGTTCGGCCTCGACCTTGTGCATATACCGTACAACAGCGGGGGCTTGGCGATCGGCTCAGCGGTCGCGGGCCATACGCCGATTTGCATTGTCGCGGCTGCGCCGAGTGTGCCGCAGGTTCAGGAAAGCAAGCTGCGCGCGCTGGCGGTGACCGGCAAAACACGTATGCAGGCGCTACCCGGCGTGCCGACCATGGCAGAATCTGGCTATCCGGACATCGATGGTGACAACTGGACGGCCGTCCTGGTCCCGGCCGGAACGCCGAAGGAGATCGTTGCGTTGCTCAACCGCGAGATCGTCAAGATTATCGCGCTGCCGGACATGAAGAAGCTCATGGCGGAACTCGGTTTCGACCCGGTCGCCAATACGCCTGACGAGTTCGCCGCCCAAATCAAATCGGAAATCGCGAAATGGGCAGCCGTTATCAAGACGGCGAACATCAAGATCGAGTAACGCCGGTCGAGGTCGCCATCAAACAAGCGATGACCGCTGGTGGCCGAGGCTCCTGCTCACGGCTGCTTATGGCCCAACTCTGCTGTCGCTGCCCTCTGCCCGGCACAGCAGCTATCGGGGGATAAGCTGCCGCTCGCGGTCAGCGCGGCCTTCTGCGCCGTCGTGCGATGGCGGCGCCGCGGGCTGGATGCTTGCAATTCTCGACATTGACAGCTAGCGACGGATGTCGCTTCGACGACGGCGCAACTGTGCGCACACGTCTACCCAGACCCGAGCGCCGAAGCCATTAACGGCAAATTGCTCAGGAGGCCGTTCATGAGCAAAAAGCTCGTCCAAGTCCTAGCTATCGTAGCCGCTGCGCTCTACCTCGTGCCGACGGGTGCGCATCTCTTCGAGCTGCCACACAAGATGGCGCTATCGTCGGCCGAGTACATGACCGTGCAGCAGATCTATGCGGGCTGGGAACTGTTCGGGATCGTAATTGCTATTGCGCTACTGGCGACGCTGGCGAACACCCTATTGGTCCGTGTCGATCGCCGCGCCTTTTCGTGGTCTTTGGTAGCGTTCCTCGCGCTTGCCGCGACATAGGGCGTCTTCTGGGCGTTCACCTATCCTGTCAACGTTGCGACCCGATTTTGGACGGTTTTCCCCGAGCCGTTCGAGACGGCGCGACGGCAATGGGAATACTCGCATGGCGCAAGTGCCGTGCTGACGTTCGTCGCATTTGTCGCGATAGTCTTTTCGTCCCTTACGTTCCAGGCGGAAGAAGATCGCCGCACTGGGTAACGTTTGAGCATTAACTGTTCCCGCGCCTAGCAGGCCCCGCCCAGCAGCCTCGGCCCGGCGGGCCACTATTACCCTACCGCGCGAGCGGTTCGTCAATGGTGTAGACAGGGTTCTTGATGGGCTGAGCGAACGTCGGCAAGTACGGAAAGACAAGAGCATCGACTCCATGATTTTCGAACACGGCTTCTCGGCCGTTGCTCGCGGCTTTGCGCCACTCAACGTGCGGCGATGTCCACGACAGCTTGGGCAAAGGCTTGCGGCGCTTCCTGCGGCAGGTTGTGCCCAACCCCTCCAGTGATGTTCCGGTTCTCGTACGGCCCGGAAAATTTTCTCGCGTATACAGCGGGATCCAGGTGAGGCGCACCATTGGCATCGCCTTCGAGAGTGATGGTCGGGACGCTGATGACCGGGCTCTGGGCAAGCTGCTTTTCCAAATCGGCGTATTTCGGCTCACCCTCGGCCAGTCCCAGTCGCCAGCGGTAATTGTGGATCACGATGTCGACGTGATCGGGGTTGTCGAAGGCCGCAGCGCTGCGATTGAACGTAGCGTCGTCGAACGCCCACTTCGGGGACGCGAGCTGCCAGATCAGCTTCGAAAACTCGCGCCGGTATTTTTCGTAGCCGGCACGGCCGCGGTCGGTGGCAAAATAGAATTGATACCACCATTCGAACTCGGCCTGCGGCGGCAACGGCATCCTGCCGGCTTCCTGATTGCCGATCAGGTAACCGCTCACCGAAACCATGGCCTTGCTGCGTTCCGGCCAAAGCGCCACGAAGATGTTGGCGGTCCGTGCACCCCAATCGAAGCCGGCGAGGATCGGCTTCTCGATCTTGAGAGCGTCCAGAAGGTCCTTGAGATCGACGGCGAGCGCCGACGGTTGGCCGTTCCGGACCGCTGCACTCGAGAGAAATCGCGTGGTGCCGTAGCCGCGCAAGTACGGAATGATCACCCGGTAGCCGGCTGAGGCCAGTAATGGGGCTACGTCAACGAAACTATGAATGTCGTACGGCCAGCCGTGCAGGAGAACGACGACGGGCCCATTGGCGGGACCGGCTTCGGCGTAGCCGATGTTCAGGAGACCGGCATCGATCTGCTTCAGCGCGCCCAACGACGTGTTCGTTCCCGGTTTGATGGCGGGCAGCCGTTTGGCTCCAGTATTGGCAGGCTGTGCTGCCGCCGAACTGGTGACCCCGAGCTGCGCGGCCGCAAGCGTCACGCAAGCAGCATCAAGAAAGCGACGGCGATGCCAAATGATGTCTTCCGTGGTCTTGATCGTGTCCATTGCTTCGTCTCCTTGGCTGGATGGTTGGGCAGCAGATCAGCCGAACGTGAACGCAAAGGCCTCCACGCCCGGACCAAGAAACTCGATCTCGAATTGGCGATCGACAATGGGTTTGGGCTGCCGGATCAGCTGATAGAGGCGCTGCTCGGTCACTGTGCCGTCGCCTTGCTCGTCAACGTCGGTTCCGTGAGCCGCGCCCGGTGCCTTCCCATCGAGTAGCACCCGAAACTTCACAGACATTCCTGGCCTCGACGGACCCATGACGAGGTGAAGGTCGCGGGCGTGAAAACGGTACACGATACGGCCGTTGGGCTTGTTCAGCACGGTGGCTTCACTCTTCATCGTCCAATCACCCGAAAGCGCCCAATCGTTGACGCCCAACCGCGCCGGAAGTGCATAGCTGCGCGGCTCGTTCCGGACCGCACCTCCCGGCGAAATAAAGTTCTGCGTGCGCTCGTACCCGACGTAATTTTCCGGAGACTTCAGGCTCGTCCAGTCGGCCGCCACCTCGAGACCGCGTGGATCGATCGCCGCCGGCTCATCACTACGGCCGCCAGCGCCGGCCTCGGCCAGCAATCTTTGAATGATCATTTCCGACTGTTCGTACGAGCCCTCGCCGAATTGATCATGCCGAATACGCCCCATCGCATCGATGAAATACAACGCCGGCCAATATTGGTTCTTGAATGCGCGCCAAATGGTGAACTCGCTGTCCACCGCCACCGGATAGTTGATGCGCATCTCCTTCGTGGACCAGCGAACGTTGTCGATGTTTTTTTCAAACGAGAACTCCGGCGAATGGACGCCGATCACCACTAATCCCTGATCCCGGTATTTCTCGGCCCAGGCGCGGACGTACGGAAGCGTGCGCCGCCAATTGATACAGGTGTAGGTCCAGAAATCGACCAGGACGACTTTTCCGCGCAGAGACGCCGCCGTCAGCGGCGGCGAATTAAGCCACGCGGTCGCGCGCTCAAGCGACGCCAACTCGGCTTGAGGGGCGGGGGGAGAGGGAAACCCGTGAAGGAATGGAATCGGTACTCCGGTGGACGTCATCGGCTGTCCTTTCACGTCTGCCAAGATGCCTCCAATCGGTGCTCCGATTGCGATCGCGAGGACCGCGCCGGTCAAAAGCATGTTTGTTTTCATGAGTGAATGTCCTTTCAGGCAGCGGCCGATGCTGCGGTCGCGGGTGTCTCGCTTCGCGAGGCTTCGGCGGAACAGAGCAACGCGACGACTTCATCGGCCGTCACAATGGCACTGACGTAGTTCGGGATATTGATTTCGAGCGCGGCGTGCATCCTCTCGTACGAGTAACGGGGCCCTTCGCAACGGAGGATAACGCTCCGTAATGGCAGTTTATAGAGGGAGGGTGGCCGCGGTCCCGGGCAGCCCAAATCGATGCTCTTGACCCCATGTCATTGCGTGTTGCCCTTCCTCCTGGCTTTTGCTGGCGCGTATCGGCGCCGCGCGGTGCTCGTCCGGCATCGCCTTGGCCGCATGTATCTCGACGGCCAGGGTGCCCGCAAGAATACGAAGCAGGGAATCCAGTGGTTGTCGCTTGCGGCTGACAAGGGCCAATATCAGGCTCAGGCGGTGTTCGACACCTGTTGTTCAAGGCCAATACCTAGCACGCGACGCTACCGGCGGCCTGATGTACCTGATTCTCGCTCGGGACACGGCTAGTGTGGAGGAGACCTGGATTGCGGACCTATACACCGCCGCCTTGAACCAGGCGACCGCGGAAGAGTTGGCACGAGCATTGGATCATCTGACCGCCGCTCACGACCTTCTCGCAGTGCGTCATCCGGGGAATGCAGGTTCGGACAAATGCCCTGAACTTTCTGCTGATCGGCTCACGTCGTTTGTGCGGCGCATGAGTCCGCAGTTGGCCCAGACCGGACTCGGGTGGCGGAATTCGCGGAACGAAATTTACTCCGCCTTGATGTTGGCGGCCCGGATCACCTTGCCCCATTTCTCGGTTTCGTCTGCAATCAGCTTGCCGAAATCGGCGGGCGAGCCCAAAAGCACCATGCCGCCGAAACCAGCGAGGCGAGCCTTGATGTTGGGATCGGCGAGGGCCGCATTGATCTCTTTGTTAAGCCTATCGATGATCTCGGGTGGCGTGTTTCTTGGGAACCCCAACGCCATCCATCAGACTCGACTCGTATCCAGGCACAAAATCGCCCACGGTCGGGACGTCGGGCAGCACCTCCGAGCGCGTGGCGGTCGTCACTGCCAACGCGCGTAGTGTGCCGGCCCTGATGTACTCAATCGCGGCAGTCGTGCCGGGGAACATCAATTGCACCTGTCCGCCGAGCAGATCGGTGAGTGCGGGCCCACCGCCACGATAAGGCACGTGTACCATGTTGACGCCGGTCATCATCTTGAATAATTCGCCAGCCATATGGGACGCCGTGCCGTTGCCCCCCGACGCCATGCTGAGCTGGCCTGGATGCGCCTTAGCATAGGCGATGAACTCGGGAACTGACTTCGCCGGAACCGATGAATTCACCAACATGACATTCGGCGTGCGCATGATGCTTGCGACCGGTGCGATGTCGCGGATGAAGTTGAAATTGAGTTTGTCGTACAGCGTGGCGTTGATCGCGTTTCCCGGACTAACCATTAGGAGCGTGTAACCGTCCGGCGCGGCCTTCACGACTGCCTCGGTGGCGATATTGGTGCCGGCACCCGGTCGGTTCTCGATTACGAATGGCTGGCCGAGGCGCTCCGTGAGCCACTGGCCCATCAGGCGTGCGAGGATGTCAAGCGAGCTGCCGGGGGCCAAGCCGACGATCAAGCGCACCGGGCGTGACGGATAGGTTTGCGCCCATCCCCCGCGCGCCGCGGCCGGAAGCGCTGCAGCGCCTACTGCCAGATGCAGAAGGTATCGGCGGGAAAGCTTCATGGCGTCACCCTCTCGAAGGACTCGCTGACATTCAAAATACAAGCTTGCGAAATGCGAGTTTGCGGCTCAAGGCGGAACTCGATTTCAAGGGCGGGCCTTGGCGCCGCCCATCTCGCGAGCCCGGCGACAACGATAGCGGGTGTCGTCATGCGGGCATAATGCTATTCTCTGATGAAGTCATATCGATAAGGCAATGGGGATCGCGAAATGGAGCTGAGCGATCGCATCGGGCGGCGAATGAAGCTGCACGATCTGCATGTCTTGATGAGCGTTGTGCAGGCGGGCAGCATGGGCAAGGCGGCCGCGCTCCTGAATACGACACAGCCCGCCATTTCCAGATCGATCGCGGAGTTGGAGCACGCGGTCGGGGTGCGGCTGCTCGATCGCAATCGCCAGGGTGTCGCACCAACCGAATACGGTCGCGCCTTGCTCGATTGCGGGGCGGCTGTGTTCGATGAACTGCGGCAGGGTGTGAAGAAAATCGAGTTTCTGGTCGATCCGACAGTCGGCGATATCAGGGTCGGAGCCAACGAGGTCATCATTGGCGGACTGCTACCGACCGTCTTCAGCCGGCTGCGCCGTCAATACGCAGGGGTCACCATGCACGTGATGCCGCTGGCGACGGTCTCGCAGCAATATCGCGAACTGCGCGAGCGAACGATCGACCTTTTCCTCGGCCGCATTCCGGATTCAATTGACGATGACGTTGCTGCCGAAATCCTATTTGAAGACCGCATTTTCGTGGTGGCGGGGTCGCAAAGCCGGTGGGCTCGCCGACGAAGGATCAAGCTTGCGGAACTTGCCGACGAACCGTGGAGCATGCCCATGCCGGACACGCTGGTCGGGTCTCTGGTGGCCGA
>Ga0137360_10002258_pt1 | contig 11521 bp, 8 predicted proteins | sample Mad1_60_16metaG_FD_104924 | JGI IMG/M metagenome (GOLD analysis project Ga0137360, IMG submission 104924) | Vadose zone soil microbial communities from Angelo Coast Range Reserve, California, USA - Mad1_60_16 metaG | ecosystem: Environmental > Terrestrial > Soil > Vadose zone | place: USA... | reverse complement strand
GTCCTCTACCTGCTCTTCATCGGCTACCTGCCGGCCAAGCAGCGGGTCGCCAGCCTCGAAGCCGAGCTGAAGGATCTCTACAAACGCGAGGCGGAGCTGCAGACGAAGATCGCGCAGCAGGACCAGCGGCACGCGCTCCGCGAACGGCAGATCTCGGCGCTCACGTCCGAGCGCGACACGCTCATCCGGCGTCTCGAGGAACTCGAGCGATTGCTCGGAACCGGCCGCAGCCCGCGACGCTGACGCGCGAACGGGTCCTTGTCGACCCCTGCCGACCCGCGCCCAGCGTCTCCGGCGGCGGGCGGCTGGCCGCGTCGTGGCGTGACTTCGACACAGGCGTCGGAGTCATCGCCTTTCGAGCGCCGGCTTTGCCGGCGCAATCGAATTCTGGGCACGGTCGGCCCGCGTGACCGGTGGGGGGAATTCGGGGGGAGCGGCGCTCGCTCCACCCGATGTCCAACTAGAACAGGGACAGGAGCTTTTCGTTCGTCTCGCGGAGTCCGACCGAGAACCGGAGGTGCCCGGGGAAACCTATGCCGGCGCCGTCGCGGACCAGAATACCCGCCTTCAGGAGTCGCGCGCGAAGCGCCGCGGGGTCGGGGACGGCGACGAGCAGGAAGTTCGCGTGCGAGCGCGGAAACGAGTAGCCCCGCTTCGTCAGCTCCGCGCTGAGAAAGGCCCGTTCCTCGATCACGAGCCGGCGCGTGCGCTCCAGGTGTTCCTCGTCCTCCAGTGCCGCCAGCGCCGCGACCTGGCCGAGCCGGTTGACATTGTAGGGGGCGCGGACGCGATTGAGGCGGTCGATCGTCTCGGTGCTCGCCACCGCGTACCCCACGCGCAGTCCGGCCAGCCCGGCGATCTTCGAGAAGGTGCGGAGCACGATGAGGCGCGGGTAACGCGCGAGCAGCGTGACGCCATCGGGGTAGTCGGACGCGTCGCAGAAGTCGCGATACGCCTCGTCCAGGATGACGAGGGGCGCGTTCGCCCCCAGCGCCTCGAGGAAGGCGAGCAACGCGCCGCGGCGGATGATCGTCGTCGCGGGGTTATGCGGCGAGCAGAGCATCACCGCCTTCGTCCGATCCGTCACCTTGCGGCGCACGTCGTCCAGGTCGGTGTCGTACGCGGCGAGCGGGCTGGGCACGACGCGGGCGCCGGCGAGCGTCGCCCCGAGCGCGTAGGGCTCGAAAGAGGGCTCCGGCACGATCACCTCGTCGCCCGGTTCGAACGCCGCCGCCGCGACCAGCGCGATCAGCTCGTCCGCGCCGTTGCCGACGACGAACTGGTCGGCCCGGACGCCGAGGCGCCGCGCCAGAGCCTCGCGCAGGGCGGTCGAGCCGCCGTCGGGATAGAGGTGCATGCGCGCCGCCTCGCGCGCGACCGCGGCCACGGCCCGTGGCGAGGGGCCGAGGGGGTTCTCGTTGGCCGAGAGCCGGACGAGGTCGGGCCGCCCGAGCTCTTCGGCCAGGCTCTCGAGCGACGGGCCCGCGTCGTAGGGGGTGAGCGCGTCGAGGACGGACCGCCAGAGTCGTCTCACCCGGTCATTCTAGTAAGTCTGCATCGCATTTGACAGTCTTCGTCCCGGATTGTTAGGCTCATTTGTGATGTCCGTCGAGCTGTTTCGCCGGGCCCGGCGCGCCGAAGCAAGAGCCGAGCGCGCCGAAGACCGGCGCCGCTTCCGGCTCGAATTCTTCCGTCAGGCGCTCACCCAGGGATTCGATTCCCTCAAGGTGAGACACGCCGAGGGCGCGTCGGGGCAGGAGTCGGTCCGCGCCCACGCGCGCCTGATGGACGACGTCATCTTCTCGCTCACCCGGCTCATCGCCGCTGACGCGGCCCGTGCCCGGCTCGACGCGACACCGCTGGTGGTGGTGGCGCTCGGCGGCTACGGGCGGAGCGAGCTCCACCCGCTCTCCGACATCGATCTCATGGTGGTCTACGCCGGCGAGCTGTCGCCGTACGTCCAGCGGACGATGCAGGAGCTGCTCTACTCGCTCTGGGACCTCGGATTACAAGTCGGTCACAGTCTGCGTTCGCTCGACGACTGCGTGGCGATGGCGCGCACGGACTTCCCGAGCCGCACCTCCATGCAAGAGGCGCGTTTCCTTGCCGGCGACCGGCGGCTCTTCGCCCGGTTCCGCCGCGTGTTGCGCGAGAACGTCTATCGGCGCGACTTCGCCCAGTTCCTCGAGACGACGCTGGGCGAGCGCGACCAGCGGTATCGACGCTACGGCGCCTCGCCGTACATCGGCGAGCCGAACGTCAAGGAGTCGGCGGGCGGGCTGCGGGACGTCCACACCGCCATGTGGCTCGGCGCCGCGAAGTTCGAGGCCCGCACCCTGCGCGAGCTGGCCGACAAGGGGCTCATCACGCCGCGCGAGCAGGCGGCGACCGACGCGGCCCTGACCTTCCTCTGGCGTGTTCGGAACGAGCTGCACTTCTTCTCGGGACACAAGAACGACGTGCTCGGGCGAGACCTCCAGCCGCGGATCGCGAAGAACCTGGGCTACGAGAATGACGACACCTCGCTCGGCGTCGAGCGGTTTATGCGCGACTACTACTTGCACGCCCGGGTGATCCACCGCGTGTCGCGCCGCCTGATCGCGCGCTGCCAGGAGACGCTGTCGCGCCGGGGCTCGGCCGAACGGCGCCAGCGCCAGCAAGCGCTGGCCGACGGGCTCGTGTTCTTCGATGGACAACTCCATCTCGCCGACCGCGACCCCGGTCCGCTCCGCGCCGAGCCGTCGCGCCTCATGAAGGTCTTCTGGCACCTGCATCGTCTGGGCTGCGAGCTGTCTCTCGACCTCGAGCGCGCGCTCGAGGACTCCCTCTACCTCGTGGACGGAGGGTTTCAGCGCTCGCCGGCGGTGCGCGAGCTCTTCCTCGACATTTGCCGCACGTGGGGGCGGGCGGCGCAGACGTTCTCGGAGATGCACGAGCTCGGCCTTCTGGGGCGGTACCTGCCGGAGTTCGGCGCGCTGACGTGCCTGGTTCAGTACGACGTCTACCACAAGTTCTCGGCCGACCAGCACTCGCTGCTCGCCGTCGAGCACCTCGAGGCGCTGGCGCCCGGCCAGTCTGCGGAGTCGGAGGGCGCCGCGCAGGTGTTCAACGAGGTGGAAAAGCCCGAGCTGCTCATGCTCGGCATGCTGCTGCACGACGTCGGCAAGGCGAAGGGGCACGGCCACGTGGCCAAGGGCATCCCGCTGATCCGCGAGCTGGTGGTGCGCATGGGACTCGAGCCCGCCGACGGCGCGGTGGTCGAGTTCCTCGTCGCGCACCACCTCACGCTGTCGCACATCGCGCAGCGGCGAGACATCGACGACCCCAAGACCGTCGCGGATCTCGCGGCGATCGCCGGTGACCCCCAGCGCCTCAAGATGCTCTACCTGCTCACGTGGGCCGACATGCGCGCGGTGGGGCCCGGCGTCCTCACTCCCTGGCAGGCGGTGATCCTCCACGAACTGTACAGGCGCGCCCTCGTCCGGCTCACCGGCGGCCGCGCCGAGCGCCCCAGCCGGCCGCAGCTCGCCGAGCGGCTGCGCGTGGCCGCCGGGGGCGAACAGCCGGCCCAGGCGGTCAAAGCGCACCTCGCGATGATGTCGGACCGCTACGTCGCGACGACCGGAGTGCAGCGGATGGCCGAGCATCTCCGGATGTTGCACCAACTGAGCAACACGTCGGTCGTGACCGAGCTGTTTCACCATCCTGACCTGCGTTCATCGGATCTCGTCGTCGTCACCCGCGATCTCCCGGGACTCTTTGCCCTGATCGCGGGAACGCTCGCCTCCCAGGGTGTGAACATCATCTCCGCCCAGATCCACACGCGAGCCGACGGGATCGCCATCGACACCTTTCAGGTCAACGAGCCGACCGGCGAAGCCGTCACGTCGCCGGCGACGTGGGCGCGTACGCTCGACGCGCTCCGGGCCGTGCTGATCGGCGACGCGCAGGTCGCGACGCTGCTCGAGAAGCGGCGGGCGACCGGCCGCGCCACCACCCTCGCCGGTGGCTCGGCCAAGATCACGCTCGACAACCACCTTTCGGACGACTACACCGTGCTCGAGGTGAAGTGCCCGGACCGCCTGGGCCTGCTCTACCTGGTCACACGCACGCTCGCGGCGCTCGGCCTGGACATCGCGACGGCGAGGATCGCGACCGAGATCGATCAGGCAGTCGACACGTTCTACGTGCACGACGGCCGGGGCGGCAAGATCGAGGATCCGGACGCGCTGGGACGCGTCCGGGCGGCGCTCGAGCAAGCGCTCGTGCAACCCATCTGACGATGCTCGGCCGCTACCGCGAGTCCGTGCGCGTCTGGATCGACCCGGTCGGGCTCATGCTCTATCGGCGGTTCCGCCTACGCCCGAACCACCTGACCATCATCGGGCTCGGCGTGAGCCTGCTGGCCGCAACGGCGTTCTGCGCGGGCCGGACGCGGAGCGCGGGCACCTTGCTCATCCTGGCCGGGCTCTGCGACTTCTTGGACGGGTCGCTGGCGCGCGCCTCGGGCCAGGTGTCGGCGTTCGGCGCGTTTCTCGACTCGGTCATCGACCGGTACTCCGATCTGGTCGTGCTGCTCGGCATCGTCGTGCTCTTCGCGCAGATGCCCCACGCGCGCGGCGCCATCGTCGCGATGGCGGGGCTGATCGGCTCGATGATGGTGAGCTACACGAGAGCCCGGGCCGAGTCGATCGGCGTGCGCTGCACCGTGGGCATGATGGAGCGTCCCGAGCGCATGATCTGTCTGATCGCCGGCGCTCTCCTTGACTTGCTCGAGCCTGCGCTGTGGGTGCTCGCCATCCTCGCGAACCTCACGGCGATCCAGCGCATCCTCTTCACCTGGCGCGCAACGCGCGACGCCGAGCTCCTGCGTACGCTGCTCTTCGCCGCCGTGCTCCTGGTCCCTGCCGCCGGCGTCGCGGGGTCCGAGACGCCGAGCACCGTATCCGAGCCCGAGCAGGCCTGGGCGGCGGCGGTGGAGGCGTACCAGAGGGGCGAGGTCGAGCCGCTCATCCGCGAGTTCGGGACCGACGCCGCCCGCGAGAGTCCGATCGGCGACCACGTCCGCTATCTTCTCGCCGACGCCCTCGCCCGCGTCGACGATCTCGCCGGGGCGCGGACGGCCGCGCTGAGCGTCGCCGAGAAGTACCCGACGAGTCGCCTGGCGCCGCGGGCCCTGCTGCAGGCCGCGACGCTTGACCTGCGCGCCGGCCAGGACGCTGCCGCGCAGACCGTACTGGTCCGGTTGGTCGACACGTACCCTGACGCGCCCGAGCGGCCCGCCGCGCTCTACCTGCTCGGGCTGTCCGCCGAGGCGCGCGGCCAGCTCGACGCCGCGGCCCAGGCCTACCGCGAGATCCGGATCCTGGCGCCAGCGAGCGGCTACGCCGACGGCGCCGAGGACCGGATCGTCGCGCTGCAGACGCTGGGCGTGCACGTGCCGTCCCTCACGCCGGTGCAGCGGGCCGAACGCGCCGAGCGGCTCCTTCGGGCTGACGTGCCCGACACCGCGATGAGCGAAGCCGAGCGCCTGGTCGACGAGGTCAAAGGGGGCCCGATCGCGACGCGTGCCCTCCGCGTCATCGCCGACGGCGCGCGGAGGCTCGGCCGCCACGAGCTGGCGGGGCGCACCCTCGGACTTCTCGTCGACCGCTCGCCTGCCGAGCGGCGTCCCCCGCTCCGGCTTGAGCAGGCCCGGCTCCTCGTGCGTGCGGGCGAGCGGGCACGAGCCCTCACCACGCTCGACCTGGTCGTCTCGACAGGCGCCGAGGCCGACAAGGCGGAAGCACTGTACCTCAAAGGCCGAGTGCTGGAGGCCCAGGCGCGTGAGGCAGAGCAGGCACGGACAGCGGCCGAGGCTCGCGCGCGCGCCGCTGAGACGCCTGCTCAGCGTCGCGAGTTCGAGGTCAAGGCCGCGCGGTTGGGAGCCGAGGCAATGGCGCGCGAGGCGGAGGCGACCGCCGTCTATCGCCTGGTCGCCGCGAACCACCCGACCCGTGAGGCCGCGGCCGCGTCGCTCTGGTGGCTCGGCTGGCTCGAGTACCTCAAGCGGGACGCGCAGGGCGCGCAGCGGAGCTGGACGCGCCTCGCCGGGCTCGGGAGCGCGGGTGCGTACCGGTACCCGGCGCTCTACTGGGCGGCGCGTGCGCGGGAGCAGGCGGGCGGCGACGCCCCGGAGCTCTACCGCCAGATCCTCGCCGAAGCGCCGCCGCGCAGCTACTACGGCCTGCTCGCCGGCGCGCGCACCGGCCGCGCACAGGAAGGCGGCGTGGCCGCGCCGATCTCGCTGCCGTCCGATCCGCACGAGGCGCTTGCTGACGATCCCGGGTTCGCGCGGGTCGCGCTGCTCCGGCGGATCAATCTCGTGGAGGACGCGGCCCAGGAGCTGGAGGACGTCGTCCAGGGCTCGGCCGGAGATCCCGTCCGTCTCTACGCGCTCGCGGGCGCGTATGTCGAGGTGGAGCGATATCACATGGCGCTCCGCATCATGCGCCAGCATTTCCAGACCGTGGCCGCGACCGGCGATCCGTCGCTGCCACGCGCATTCTGGGAGATGTTCTATCCGTGGGGATGGCGTGACGACGTGCTGGCCGCCGCGCAGGACGTCAAGCTCGATCCATACCTGGTTGCCGCCGTCGTGCGCGAGGAGTCGAGCTACTACCCGCGCGCGGTGTCGCGCACCGGCGCGCGCGGGCTCATGCAGCTCATGCCGACGACGGCTCGGCTGCTGGCGCCGGCCGGCGATCTCGACGATCCCGTGTTCAATATCCAGCTCGGCACCCGCTTCCTCGCTGGACTCCTGCGGGAGTTCACCGACCCGCGCCTGGCGCTGGCCGCCTACAATGCCGGGCCCAATCGCGTCCGACAGTGGTGGGCGGCGCGTCGTAGCGACGACATCGAAGTGTTCGTCGAGCAGATCCCGTTCGACGAGACGCGCCTCTACGTGAAGCGGGTCGTGCTCTCGTGGGACGAGTACCGCCGGATCTACGCCGAGCCCTGATCTCGCCGTCCGTGAACGCACGGAGCCGCTCGAGCACCGAGGCCGCCGCGCGCGCCGAGGCCATCCACGGCCGCGGCGACTCGATCGCGCGCATCCGACCACCCGACGCCGCGCGCCCGGACCGAGACACGTGAGTGAGAAACGCTGGGCGTTGTCGGTGCCGCTCGACGGCTTCACGCTGGCCGAGCACGCCGAGATCGCGCGTGAGGCGGAGCGGCTCGGCTACACTGACGCCTGGTCGCTCGAGGCCGATGGCGTGGACTGCTTCGCGCCGCTGGCCGTCGTGGGGATGGCGACGTCCATGCGCCTCGGCACGGCCATCGCAAACGTATACACGCGGGGGCCGGCGACGCTCGCGATGTGTGCGGCCGGAGTCGCCGAGGTCGCACCGGGCCGCTTCTGCCTCGGCATCGGGGCGGGCTCCCAGCCGATCGTCGAATCGTGGAACGCAGGAGTGTTCCACCGTCCGGCCACTCGCGTGCGCGAGACAGCGCGGTTCCTGCGTCGGGCCCTTGCGGGCGAGCGCGTCGTCTTCACGGGCGAGACCTTTGCGGTCGACGGCTTCCGCCTGAGCCGGCCGCCGGCCCGGCCGATCCCGATCTATGTCGCCGCGTTACGGCCGGGCATGCTACGGGTGGCGGGCGAGGTGGGCGACGGCGTGATCCTCAACTGGCTCTCGGCGAGCGACGTCCCGAATTCGGTGCGCGTCGTCCGCGAGGCCGCCGCCCGCGCCGGGCGCGATCCCGCCGCCGTCGAGATCACGGCGCGCCTGCTGGTCAACGTCGATCCGTCGAGCCCGGCGTCCGACCTGGCGGTGCGCCGGTACGTCACCACCTACCTCAACGTCCCCGTCTACCGGGCGTTCCAGGAGTGGCTCGGCCGCGCCGAGGCGCTCGAGCCGATGTGGAGCGCGTGGCGGAGCGGCGATCGCAGAGCGGCCGTGGCGGCGGTGCCCGAGACGGTGGTGAGTGACTTGATCGTTCGGGGGTCGATGGCCGAGATCGGCGCCCACGTCCGACGCTACCTCGACGCCGGGATTGATACGGCGTTCCTGGCGCTCTCGACGCTCGAGCAGGAGCCCGCGCGCCGACGGGACGTGCTGCTGGGCGCGGTCCGCGCTCTGGCGCCGGCCACCCATGGTTCTAGCCGCCCGTAATCACCGCGGATTCATTGTACCCTTCGCTGCGGAAGACAAGCCCTCTGGGCTGGGAACCGCCCGCGTCGGACTCACGCGAGCGGGAGCGTGGAGGTCGCTTTGGTCACGCGGTCGTGGGCGCTCAGGATCGGTGCCACATCCGGGTGGACCTGCGCCAGGCGACTTCCTCCACCACGCGGCACGTCGCTTTGGCGTCGCACGCCTTGTCGTAACGCTGGAGCCACTCGGAGAATCTTTCTTCGTCGTGCGCGTGTTCGCGGGGAAAGCGCACCGCCGGACGCTCGCAGCCACAACGCCAGGGCTTCGGCGTGAGCCGAGCGCGGAAGCTCTCTTGCGCCCGGCACAGCCGGACGAAGGCGGGATCCGCGTCGAACTGGGTCATGAGCGTCTCGGCCTCGGCCGAGCCGGGCTTGAAGACGGGATCGGTCGCCAGCACGCGGAAGCCCGCCGCGGTTCGGTAGATCCGGAAGCTCGATCCGCTGACGCTGGCGAGGACGGTCTTCAGACGCGCCAGCGTCTCTGCCTCGGGCCTGTGTCGGGCCACGCCGAACCAGGCGCCAAAGCGGGATGCGAACGACGCTCGTGGTAGATCCACGTCCACGAACATGGCGCGATCTGCGTTGAGGACGAGACTCCCATAGCCGTTCCTCGTCACGACGCCGACGACCTCGCCTCGCGGAGCGCGTAACTCCTCCACGATCTCCTCGCGGAGCGGCCGCTCGGCGTAGGCGTAACCATGGCTGAGCTCCAGTCCGTGCTCCACGCGTGACCGCAGGCGCGCCAACCGCTCCCGTGCCTTGGCCTCCGCCTCGGACCGGTCGTTTGAAGACCAACCCCAGGCGGCGAGCTCCAGAGAGCGGCCGTCTTTGTTCCGGACATCCGCCGTGGAGCGCGCCCAGAATCGGGGGACGTTCATTGTCCGCTCGGGATCAACGAGCTAGAGGCCGTGGTGCCGACCGGCCGCCGCGGCCCGGGCGCGCGCGTGGTGACCCTGGGGCCGGCCTCGAGCGGCTCGAGCGCGGCGAGGCGGTCGTCGAGCTCGGGTTCCGTCGCCAGGAGGCGTTGTTCGAAGAACCGGGCGGCGGGAGGGTTCACCTCGGCAGCCGCGCGCAAGGCCTCCGCCAGCACCCGGCGCGGAGAGGCGTGGCCCATGGCCCTCAGGATCTCGATGGCCCTCTGGTCGGCCGACAGCTGTTGCTCGCGCGAGAAGGCGCGGACGACGATCGGGTTCACGACGAAATCGGCGAGACCCAATCCCGGCCAGAAGAAGCCCAGCAGCGCGAACCCGGCCGTGATCGAGAGTGACAGGGCTCGGCGCTGGCCCGCATGTCCCAGGACCTCGTGCGCCACCTTCTGAGCCACGAGCGCGTCGACGTCGCGCTGGGGCTGGCGCGCGAGCCCCTCGGAGAAGTAGAAGGTGGCGTCTTCGGCCGCGAACGCCGTCACGGCGCTGGACTGGATGAGCGCGAACGAGTAGCGGGCCGGATCGTCTCCCGCCGCCTCCGCGGCGCGGTAGAGCGCGTGGGAGATCTTGATGGTCCGCGGCTCGCGGGGCGACGGATAGTACGCGAAATCCGGAGGTGTGGGCGGGATGAGCGCGCACCCGGTGCTGAAGATCATGAGGAGGAGGAGCGCGAGTGAGCGACGCATTGCCGGTCCATCCTAGGGAGGGTTCGACGTGAACCCGGCGGAAATAACGACGGGGCGAGAGCAATGTCTACATCTTGGGGCGCGCCCCGCGCGAAGCCACTAACGCAAGACGCGCCCCGTATCGATCAGCCGGTGCTGCCCGATCCTTATTTGCCCCCTCCGAGCAAGGGGCGCAGGTAGGGCCACAGGCGGTCGGCGATCACCTGGTGACCGGCGGCCGTAGGGTGAATACCATCGGGCTGGTTGAGACGGGAGTCGGCCGCGACGCCGTCGAGGAGGAAGGGCATGAGCGTGACCTTCGCGCTCCGCGCGACCGCCGGGAACACCGCCTGGAACTCCGTCGTGAACTCCGCTCCGTAGTTCGGCGGCATGCGCATGCCCGCGAGCAATATTCGCGCCCCCGCGGTCTGGAGCCGTGCGACGATCGTCTCGAGGTTGGCGCGCATCGCGTGCGGGCTCTGGCCGCGCAGGCCGTCGTTGGCCCCGAGCGCGACGATGACGATCTCCGGGCCCACGCGCAGCACCCAGTCGACGCGGCGGAGACCGCCCGCCGTGGTGTCGCCGCTCACGCCCGCGTTGACCACGCGGTAGGTGTAGCCTTCGCGCCGGAGCCGCATCTCGAGCCGCGCGGGATATGCCTCGTCGGCCGCGACGCCCCACCCGGCGGTCAGGCTGTCGCCGAGCGCGACGATGACGCTTTCGCCACGGGCCTCGGCCGGGACGAGGCTCAGCAGCGCGACGCAGGCGAACACGAGGCCGCGAAGTCCGCTCACGAGGCCAGTGTAGTATGAGTTTCGTGATGATCCAGATCCGCGACGTCGTCATGCGCCTTCCGAGCGGCGGGCGGCCCCTCACGATCCTCGACGGGATCACGCTCGACGTCGGGGCGGGCGAGGTGTGCGCGATCACCGGACCCTCAGGAAGCGGCAAATCGACACTCCTCGGACTCGTCGCGGGTCTCGACCGCCCGAGCTCGGGCTCGATCGCCGTCGCCGGTGTCGAGATCACGCGGCTCGACGAGGACGCGCTCGCGCGGTTTCGCCGGGACACGCTCGGCTACGTCTTCCAGTCCTACCACCTGATCCCGACGCTGACGGCGGTGGAGAACGTCGCCGTCCCTCTCGAAATCACCGGCGCACCGAATGCTCTCGGCCGGGCCCGTGCGCTGCTCGATGACGTCGGGCTCGGCGACCGCGCGCACCACTATCCCGTGCAGCTCTCGGGGGGCGAGCAGCAGCGCGTCGCGCTCGCCCGTGCGGTCGCGCTCGGCCCCGGATTGCTCCTGGCCGACGAGCCGACGGGCAATCTCGACTCCGCCACGGGCGCCCATATCATCGAGCTCTTGCTCGCGCTCAAGCGCCGCCGCGGGTCCACGCTCGTGCTGGTGACCCACGACCAGGCGCTGACGCGGCACGCCGATCGTGTCGTCACGCTGCACGACGGGCGCATCATGAACGGCGCCTCGTGAGCCTCGCCTTTGCGCTGCGGATGGCCTGGCGCGAGACGCGCGGCGCGTGGCGTCACTTCACCGTGCTCTTCGGCTGCGTCGCCCTCGGCGTTGCGGCGCTGGTCTCGGTCGGCACACTCGCCGCAAATCTCGACCGCACGCTGGCGCGCGAGGCCAGGACGCTCACGGGAGGTGACCTCGAGCTCCGCTCAGCGCGACCGCTCGATCCCGCCGAACGCGCGGCGCTTGTCGAGCTCGAGGGCGCCGG